>Ga0208078_1000028_pt1 | contig 51072 bp, 49 predicted proteins | sample NGESurdeep072012_3_FD_184468 | JGI IMG/M metagenome (GOLD analysis project Ga0208078, IMG submission 184468) | Arctic peat soil microbial communities from Barrow, Alaska - NGEE Surface sample 53-2 deep-072012 (SPAdes) | ecosystem: Environmental > Terrestrial > Soil > Wetlands > Peat ...
TCCCAGGGCTGCGCCCTGGTCCGAAAATGGAAGTTCAGGGCGCTCTGAAACGAGCGCCCGAGTCCTCCCAGGGCTGCGCCCTGGTCCGAAAATGGAAGTGCGCCTCAGCGCGCGCTGGCGACGACCGTGCGGACGACGGTCTCTTCGCCGCCGTTGCGCGCGTAGTGCAGCGCGACGAAGTACGTCGCCGGCGCGGTCGCGGCCGGTAGCGGCAGCGCTGCGCTCGTCGCGCGCGCGGCGATCGTCGCTTCGGCGAGCGTTCCGCCCGTTTCATCTTGCAGCTCCACTTGCATCGGGCTCGAACTCGGTGCGACGTGCAGCCTGAGCGCCCGGCCCGCGACCGCGCGCCCGACGATCGCGATCGTGCCGCCCGACGTGCGCGGCGACATCGCATCGAGTGGCGTGACCGCTTCGGGCGCATCGGCCGCCGCTACGTCCGGCAGCGCTGAGGCTTGCGCGCCGGGCGACGGCGAGGGCTGCGGCAGCGTGCCCGGCGGTATCGCGACGCTCGCGTCAGCCACGGTCGTGCCGCGGTGGACCGTGATGCGCGCCGTCATCGGCTGCGTCTGAAAGGCCTTGGGCACCGCGAGCCGGTTCGTGCCGACGTGCGCGAACGGGGCCGACGCGACGATCTTGCCGGCGGCGTCGAGCAGCGCGATCGTGCCGCGCTCGCCGATCGCGAGATACGACGCGAGGATCGTGTCGCCGGCCTGGCCCGGATCGCGCCGTGCCGAAAACGACATGACGCGCGCGACGGCGGCGGGCGCCGCGACCGCGTCGGGCGGCGCGACCGCAAACGTCGCGGTGCGCGACACGACGCCGAGTGGGCCGTGCACCGAAAGCTCCACCGACACGCGATGCGACGCGGCCCCCGCCGGGAGCGCGAACGCGATCTCGCCGTTGCGGCGCGTCAGGTTGCCGGCGACCAGCACGCGTCCGTCGTCGAACTTCGCCGAGTACTCGGCGAGACCGTCGCCGCCGGCCGCATACGGCAAGCGCACTTGCGTTCCGGCGACCGCACGCGCGGGCGGCGCGAGCATCGGATCGCGCGGCAATGCGAGCGCGGCCAACCCGCCGCACGTCGCGACGGCACCGAACGCGACGAGCGCCGCGCCGGCTTTCCACGGACGAACGCCCGGGCGCGAGGGCGGCACGGGCGCATCGACGCGCACGAGCACGTCGTCCGAGCGAATCTCGAGGAACATCGACCGGTACGGTTCGCCGCGCGGCGCGACCACGGCGAGCCGCGCGCAGCCGATCGAGCCGGGCGCGACCGCGACGCCGCCCAAATCGGTGATCTCGCCGTTGCGCTGCACGCCCAGGAGCCGCCCGGTGACGTCCGCACCGGTCGACGCCAGACGCACCGCATACCAGCTCGCGCCCTTGCGGCGATCCACGCGCTCGACGCGGACGTCGGCGGCGACGCCGCCAGCAGCGAACTGCACGACGTTGCCGTCGGCGCGCGCAAGGTTCCCGGGCTCGTAGCGCGCGAGCGCGTTCATGCCGTCGCGACGGGTTCGACGGCGATCGAGCTCAAGGCGTTGCGGCGCGATTCCGCGGTGTTGCACGACAGCAGCGCGCGCGCGGCATCCCGCGCGATGTCGAGCTCACCGGTCGCAGCGTGCAGTTCGGTGACGCGGGTGAGCACCTCGACGTGCAGCTTCTCGAAGTCCCGCGCGCGCAGCTCGAGGCACGGCTCCGATGCTTCGGAGGCAAGGAGACGGTCCACGTAGATGCGCTGTGCGAGGCGGTAGTGGTGCTTGGCACCGTCGACCGACCCGCGCGCTTCGTCCAGCCGCGCCTGCTCGAGGTGATCGACGAAGCGGTGCACGTCAACCGCGACGGTGCGCGGGTTGATGCGAACTTCGCCGGTGGTCTCGAAATAGCGCTCGGGGTCGATCGCCGGTCCCACGTCGGCAATCGCGCGGCGAATCCGGCTGAGCGTCGTGCGCAAACCTTGCGCCGCGATCGTGCGGTTGATGCCCGGCCAAAACGCGTCGAGCAGATCGTCGCGGCTGGTGCGGCAATCGGGCGCGAGCGCGACGTAGCTGAACACTTGCTGATCGCGGCGGCGCGAGAACGCCACGGGACGACCGCCGATCTCGCAGCGAAATCGGCCGAAGACGTTGACGAACATCATCGGCGTGATGGCGGTGGTCATGTGCTCCGCGACGGCCGGTCGCGCGAGCCGGTTGAGGATGCGATACGGGCGCAAGCCGCTGCGCGTGCGAACCATCGGCAGCCCGAGCTGTTCGAATTCGTCGGCTTCGGATTGCGAGCCGGCCCAGTTGTCGCCGAGCGCGCCGCAAAACGCCGCCAGCGCGGTGGGCTCGTAACAGCCCTCCTGCTCCACCAGTTCCAGCAGCAGGTGGCCGTTGCGTTCGCGCCAGCGCGCGAACGCGTCGCTGAGCGTGCGCCCGGCCTCCGCGGCGTCGCGCACGAGCCACTGCGTCGCAAGCGCCCAGCCTTCGGTGTCGTGCAGCAGTTGCGCGACGTCCTGGCCGTCACTGAGCACGCGCATCAGCGTCGCGAGCGCGGCGGTCTCCTCAGCGTCGAACGCGAGCAGCGCGGGATCGCACGCGACGGCGAGGCCGCGCGCGACGAGCGCGTGTCCCTGCAACCGGCGGCGCGAACGCCCGACCAGCACGAGCCGAGCATCGATGAGCCCGTCGGTGATGTCGTCGACGAGCGCGCGATAGCCGTCCGCGTCCGCACGATCGATCTCGTCCAGAACGATCTCCGCGAACGCACCGCCCCGCGCGATGATGCCGCGCAGCGCCGCCGCGTCGGCACCGGCCGGGACGCGCACGTAGCCGGTCGTTCCGCCTTGCGCGTCGGCGTACTGCTGCACGGCGCACGTCTTGCCCGAGCCCAGCGGCGCACAGACCAGCCGCACGGAGGCAGGGCGAGTGTCCGTGAACCAGGCGGCGAGCCGCGGGCGCTCGATGCGATCGAGCGCGCTGCGCGGACGGGAACGGAAATACGGCTTTAGATCATCCATACCGATACTCGGACAACCGCCCACTGAGAGGATCATCGGCCGAAAGCGCCGGCCGGATGAGCGCCGTCCCGGCGCTTGCTTGCTGGTGTGCCGGACATCACGGCGGCGGAGCGCCTCTACAGGCTGATTGCCCCGGCATACCCCGTGAGCTCGACGTAGCCGGCCCCGAGCCGCCGTCCGGAGACGGCATCCCGCACGTCGACGGCACCTTCCCAATACGAAATCCCGCCGGCCGTTCCAGCCAGCTCCTGATCGAGCACGGTCGGCACGAGCACGGCATCGAGCCCAGCCGACGCGACCCGCACCCGCCACCCGCTGGGATAGACGGCGCCGGTATGCGGACTCGTCCAAGCCCCGGTAGCGTCGACGACGACGCCGGAACCGGCGAGATGACGCACCCGGCCGCGCGCATCGACAAGCGACCCGCTGGACTCCGCGGCGAGCGAACCGTCCTTCATCCGCAGCCGATAGCTCATGATCTCCCGCCGATCGTCGAGCTGAACGGAAAACCAATCCCAGCCAACCTGATCGCGCTGCAATTCATCGGACCCGAACTCATGGTCCATCCAAGAAACGCCACGCACGCGCATCACCCGTCCGAGATATCGCAACGACCCACTGGTCCGCAACCGAGTCATCGAATAATAATGCGAAGCACACGTGTCACAAGCAGCCTTGAGCGAAACCCCACCGACCCCATGCACAGCCGGCCCCTTCTCAGCAACCTGCACGAACGAAACCCCAACGCGCTCCGACTGAGCGCGTAGATTGAAGGGCGAGCTCCCCCGCAACGTCCACCGATCCGCTACAACATCCAACGCACGCTCGGAAGCCCGCCCCATTCCAAGCGCTTCCCGAGCAAACCGCTCGTCATAAACAAAACGCTGCCCACGCTCATCGGTCAACGCAAGATGAACCGGATAAACCTGATTCCCGCGCCAAGCCGATTGGCCCCGCGACGGCGGAGGATCCCCAGGCCGCAACCCATACCGAAAAAACGTGAGCTCATACCCAAACCGCCGCCCATCATCCGCGACCAGATGCCCGGTAAAATACCACCACTCGCTCTGAAACCCAAAATGCGCAGCATGATCCCGAGGAAATACAAACCGCCAAGGCACGCGAGCATTTAGAAATCCTAGAGAGGTGCGCATGGGCAAACTCTTCCGCGTACCGGGCAGCCCCAGAGTCCCGCCACCCCTCCCACCCTCGTCGTGAACACCCCCACGCCCACCAACCGCGCCGGGCGGTGCGGCGTGCACTTCGTTGCGGGGCACTACGAGGGCGAGCGAAGCCAGGATGGCGAGAGCGAGCCCGAGTGTAGCGAGAGCTCGCGCAGGATGCGCGAGCCGAGCGGCCCCGCAACGAAGTGCACGCTGCACCGCTGCCCCAATCGAAAAAGCGCTCATTCAGCCCGCACAGCCTCAGCAGTACGAATCCGAGCAGCAACCCCAGCCGGATACACCCCAGCAAGCACCGCAGCCACAACGACCAACGCAACAGTCTCCACCAAGAACAGCCACGGTACGTGCAACTCGATGAGCCACCCAAACGCCTGCCGATTGATCACAAAGATCAACAACAAAGCCAACAGCATCCCAACCACCACGCCAAGCCCGCCGCCAAGCAACCCGATCCCAGCCGCCTCAACCAGCACCACCCGCCGAACCCCACCCCTGGTCACGCCGAGATACCGCAACACGCCGAACTCCATCCGCCGCTCCAGCACGAGCGCGAACAACGTCGAAACCACGCCCAAGACAGCAATCGTCACGGCAATGACGTCAAGCGCGTACGTAATGGCAAACGTCCGGTCGAAGATCTGCACGACGAGATCCCGCAGCTCACGATTGGTCTCGACGTCGATCCGCAACGGCGCCACCGCGCGCACGACCGCCGAACGCAGCCGCTGCAGATCCGCGCCGCGCGCAGCGTACACCGCGACCGAGTTGACCGAGTCGTCGCGAAACAGCCGCCGGTACGTGCGCACGTCCAGCAGCACGATCCCCGCGTCGGACGAGTAGTCGTTGTAGACGTCCGCGATCGTGAACGCCGTCGGCCCCGAGGGTGTCGGCAGCACGATGCTGTCGCCGCGGCCCACGCCGAACTTCGTCGCGAACGGTTCGGACACGAGCACGTTCGTGGTCCCCGCCAGCGCCCGCGCCGCCACGCCGCCGCCGCCGAGCGCGCGCAGGTGCTGCCGCGTTGCTACGGTCGACAGAGCGGTCGCGCCGAGGGTCGTCAGCCGTCCGCGAAACGGCACCTCGATCCCGCGGAACGTGTCGATCGCCGCGACGCCGGGCACGGCCGCAATGCGCTCCGCGACGCCGTGCGAGAAGCGCGCATCGGTGGACGCATCCACGAGCCCGAGCGGCCGCACGAACAGGTCGGCGCGCAGCGTCTCGTCGGCCCACGCGACGATCGTCGTGCGAAACGACGCGACCAGCACGGCGACCGAGACCATCATCCCGATCGCGATCATCAAGGACGCCACCGCGACCGCGGTGCGCAGCGGTGCGCCGGCAAGGTTCGCAGCCGCCAACCCCAGCGTGGGACGGCGCGCGGCGAACGTCGTTCCGGCGTGCGCGAGCACGCCGACCGCGAGCGGCGCGCACAGCGAACCGCCGAAGATGATCAGCAAACCCGCGGCGTAGCCGAACACCGGCACGCCGTCGAGCGCCGGCGCGCGCGTGCACAGCAGCGCGAGCAGCAGCAGCCCGGCCCCGGCGAGCGCGGCGCGCGGCGCCAGGCGCGGCCGGCGCCGTTCGAAGCCCTGCGCGCGCATCGTGATCGCCGGCGGCGTCGAGGCCGCATCGAACGCCGGGAAGGCCGCCGCGACGATCGCGGCGACGACGCCGAGCACGAATGCCTTCACGAAGAGCACCGGATCGTACGCGACGGCGTCCGCATGCGAGCCGACGTAGAGCGTGTCCACGGTGCGTGACACGGCCGCGACGGAGAACCGCGCGAGCAGCGCGCCGACCCCGAGGCCGAGCAGCGAGCCCAGCACGCCGACGAGCGCGCCTTCGGCCACGAACGTGCGGAACACGGCGCCGCGCGTCGCACCGAGCGCGCGCACCGTGCCGATCTCGGCGCGGCGCTGCACGACGGAGATCGCGACGGTGTTGTAGATCAAGTACATCCCGACGAGCAGCGCGACGTACGCGAGCGCCTCGAGGTTGAGCCGGAAGCTCTGCAGCATGCGGTCGATCTCGTCGGTGCGCGTCTTCGGGCGGATGACCCGCGCGCCGGGTGGGATCGCCACGGCGACGGCGCGCTCGACGGACGCGAGCCGTTCAGGCTCGACGACGAGGTCGATGCGGTCGAGCAGCCCGAGCTTACCGAAGAGCTCCTGCGCCGTCGCGACGTCCACGAAGACGACGCTCGAGTCGATCCCGACCGTTCCGCGCGGGATGATCCCCGCGATGCGCAGCGTGACGTCGCGGTCGCCCGCGAGCGCGTGAACCGTTTCGCCGGCACGCCAATGCAGCCGCTGGGCCACGGGCGCGCTCACGAAGGCGCCGTGCGCGTTCACCAAGACCCACGGGTCGGCGGTCTGCGGCGAGACGCTGCCCGGCGACGCCGCCGCCGCGCCGGCAGCGCCCGGCAGCGGGCGTAGCAGATCGACGCCGAGCACGCGCAGGATCTCGCCCGAGAACGGATCGCCCGGCTTGGCACCGACGGTCAGCGCGTCTTCGATCGTCGGGCTCGCGTACGCGACGCCGGGGATGTCCTGCACGCGCACGATCGCGCGCTCGTCGAAGCCCCGCCCGACGCCGAGCACTTGCAGATTGACCCTGTTCGAGACGACGTTCACGCTGGATTGGAACGACGCAACCGCCGTCGCGCTCGCGAGGTCGATCGCCAACCCGATCGCGACGCCGAGCGCGACGGCCACCAGCGTGACGAGCGCGCGCAGCGCGTTCGAGCGCAGCGGCCCGAGGACGAGTGCCGCGAGGATGGCGCGCTACACGATGCGGCCGTCGCGCATGTGCACGATGCGGTCGCAGATCGCCGCGGCGTCGTCGCTATGCGTGGCCATGAGGATCGCTTGCCCGGCGTCGGCGAAACCGCGCAGCAGCCGCAGCACCGTCGCGCCGGTCGCGGAGTCGAGGTTGCCGGTCGGCTCGTCGGCGAGCAAGATCGCGGGCCGGTGCACGATCGCGCGCGCGATGGCGACACGCTGAAGCTGGCCGCCCGAGAGCTGCGCCGGATACGCGCGCGCCTTCTCCGCAAGCCCGACGCTCGCGAGCGCGGCGACCACCCGCGCGTCGATCTCGTCGCGCGCCACGCGCTGCAGCACGAGCGGCAGCGCGACGTTGTCCGCCGCGCGCAGCGCCGGCAGCAGGTTGAAGAACTGGAACACCGTGCCGACGCGGTCGCGCCGCAGCCGCGTGAGGCGGTCGTCGTCGAGCTCGTTCGTCGCGCTGCCGTCGACGTTCACGACGCCGCTGCTCGGCACGTCCACGCAGCCCACGAGGCTGAGCAGCGTCGACTTGCCGCAGCCGCTCGGGCCGACCAGCGCGACCATCTCGCCGCGTTGCACCTCGAGCGTCACGCCGTCGAGCGCATGCACCGCATCGTCACCCGCTCCGTACACCTTCGTCACGGCGCGCACCATCACGGGGTGAACGGCCTCGCGCTGCGCTGCGCCTGCGATGGATTCAGCCAACGGGATGCTCATCGGCCGTTCCCGTCGTCGACGCGGCGAAACACCAGCGCCGCGTTGATCCCCCCGAATCCGGCCGAGTTGGAGAGCACGGTCCGCACGGGACAGTCGAGCCGCTCGCGGGTGACGGCGAGGTTGCAATCCGCATCGTCGGCATTGACGCTGCGCGGCACGATTCCGTTCGCGATTGACGCCACGGAGAGCGCCGCCTCCCACGCGCCGGTCGCGCCGAGCGCGTGGCCGTGCTGGCCTTTCGTCGCGGTCACGGGGATCGACGCCGCACGCTCGCCGAACACGAGCTGCATCGCGAGCGCCTCGCAGCGGTCGCCCAGCGGCGTCCCGCTGCCGTGCGCGTTGACGACGTCGACGTCGTCCGGTGCGAGCTCCGCTTCGTCGAGCGCGCGCCGCATCGCCGCGGCGTTCATCGTGCCGTCGGGGCGCGGAGCCGACATGTGGTGCGCGTCGTTGGTCAGACCGTAGCCGGCGATCTCACCGTAGATGCGCGCGCCGCGCGCGTGCGCGTCTTCCAGCCGCTCGAGCAGCAGCACGCCCGAGCCTTCGGCCATCACGAAGCCGTCGCGCGCGCGGTCGAACGGCCGGCTCGCGGCCTCCGGCGCATCGTTGCGCGTCGACATCGCCCGGATGATCGTGAACGCGCCGTAGACGAGCGGCGAGAGCGGTGCCTCGACGCCGCCGGCGAGCGCGGCGCGCACGTCGCCGCGCGCGATCGCACGAAACGCGTCCCCGATCGCGACCGCACCCGAGGCGCACGAGTTGCCGTTGGCAACCGTCGGCCCGCGCAGGTCGAACTCGATCGCGACGTTGCACGCGGCCGCGCCGCCGAACACGGAGATCGCCAGCAGCGGGCGCACCGCTTCGAGCCCGCGCTTGCGAAACACGTCGTGCTGCTCGTCGGCGAACGCGAGCCCGCCGAGCGCCGAGCCGAGGTAGACGCCGACGTCGCTCGACGCGCCGTTGGGGTGGTAGGCGCCGTCGTCCATCGCCAGCCGTGCCGCTGCGACCGAGAACTGCGAGAAGCGATCGGTCCACCGCAAGCGCTTGTCGGAGAGAAAGTCGCGCGGCTGAAAATCGTCGATCTGCGCCGCGATGCGCGACCGATAACCGCCGGCGTCAAAGCGCGTGATGGGGGCAACCGCAATGCGCTCGGAAAGAACGCCGTTCCAGAACGCCTCCATGCCGATCCCGAGCGGCGTAACGACGCCGATCCCGGTCACCACGACACGATGGGCCTCGCGCGAGCGCTTAGGTTTCACGGCGCTCCGCCCCAGGCTCCGCGCCCCCCGTGATGTTGCTGCGCTCGCTCCATCACCGTTCTGCCAGCGCCTTGATGCGTGCGAGCGTCTTTGCGGCGACGCCGTGCACGAAGTAGTCCGACACGAGATGCTTGCCAAGAAACTCCGCGGCGACCGGAAACAGGAAATTCAACCGGTGCTCGATCGTCACGCGCGTTCCGCCGGCGACCGGCTCGAAGATCCACTCCACGTCCATCCCGCGCGTCCAGCCGCGCACGTGCCGAAACGCGATGTGCGGCGTCGCCGGGTCGTTCGTCTGCTCCGCGACCCAGCGGATCGGGAACACGTCCTGCCACGCGCCCATCGCGACGACGCGCGTGGGCCCGCGCTCTTCGAGCACGTGCACGTAGCGGTAATGCGGCAAGATTTGCGGCCAGCGTTCCGTCGCAGCGCCGAGCGCGTACACGGTGTGCACGGGCGCCGCGATCTCCACCGTGTTGCGCGTGACCGTCATGCGAGCAGCCTGCCGAGGACCGACGGCCGGAAGACGCGGCGCGGCGGGATCGCGCCGGCGAGCGCTTCGACGAGCGTCGTCGCGACGTCGGGAAAGCGCGCCAGCCGCGTCGCCGCGCGCCGCGCGAGGGGTGGAACGTCCACCAGCAGCGCGACCGTCGCGCACAGCCGCCGCCGCCACGCGACGTCGCCGGTGCGCCAGCGCGCGTACGATGCGAACGCCGCCGCTTCGCCCGAGCGTTCGCGCAGCGCGGCGACGACGGCGTCGGCGGCCCGCTCGGCACCGGTCAGCGCGAGGAACACGCCCTGCCCCGTGAACGGATCCAAGAAGCCCGCGGCGTCGCCGACGAGGATCGCGCCGGGCGCGGTCGGGCGGCGGACGTCGTGCGCGAGCGGGCCCATCGAGACGCGCGGGCCGAGGCGCGCCGCGCCCGCGAAGGAGCGCACGCCGCGGCCGAGCAGGTCAGCAACGCCGCCGACGCCGGCATCGATGTCGCGCGACCACAGCGCGAGCCGGTCTTTCGGTACCACGACCATCACGTTCGCACGCAGTTGTGAAAGCGGGTTGAGCGCGAAGTACGCGCCGCCGCCGACGTACATCTCGACATGCTCGTCGAACGCGCCGAAGCCCTCATAGTGCCCGCCGACGGCGTACCGGGCGCCGCGCCACGGCGGTTTGGTGAGCCGGAGCTTACGCGCGACGAGCGATCCGATGCCGTCCGCTCCGACGACGACGCGCGCGCGGCGCTCCTCGAGCCCGCCGTCGTCCGTGCGCACGCGCACACCCGCGCAGCGGCCGTCTTCGATGACGAGGTCGTCGACGCGCGCAAGCTCGACGACCGCACCGGCCGCGACCGCCGCGTCGAGCAGCACCGCATCGAGCACGTCACGCGCGCAGGCGAGGGCGGGCCGCACGAACGCGAGCGCGACGGGCTCGCCCCCCGTCGGCACGAGCCGCACGCCGCGCAGCGGCGACGCAACGGCCCGCACCGCGTCCAGCACGCCGAGCCGCGCGAGCGCGTCGACGGCGCCGCCGCTGAGGTACTCGCCGCACACCTTGGTGCGCGGAAAACGGGCGCGCTCGACGATCCGCACAGCCACGCCCGCGCGCGCCAGTTGCAACGCCGTTGCGCTCCCCGCGGGCCCGCCCCCGACGACGACGACGTCGTCGGGAGTCATGCTGCCTCGTCGGTGAGCGTCATCCGGAAGAACGGTTCGCGGCGCACGCGCGGCGCCTGCCAGCCGGCGTCGCGCGCCAGGGCGAGCGCTTCGCGCGCCGTGTACGCGCGGCGCACCGAGAGCGGCGCGTCGTGGCGCGTGAGCCGGTTGCGCGACGTTCGCGACCACAGCCATGTCGCGGCGAACGCGACGGGCGAGCGCCGCAGGTCGCAGACCACGGGGCTGAGCCGCGCGACGCGCCGCAGCTCGCGCAGCAGCGCGCGCGCGCCGTCGGGATCGAAGTGGTGCAGCGCGAGCGTGCACGTGACGACGTCGAACGCTCCGTCCGCGAACGGCAGCTTGCCGCCGTCCGCGCGCACGAAGCTGAGCGCCGGATCGTCCCCGGCCGCACGGCGCGCGATCGCGAGCATCTGCTCGCTGTGGTCCACACACGTCACCTGCACTTGGACGCCGCGGCGCGCACCATCGCGCACGAGCGCGAGCGCGACGTCGCCGGCACCGCTGCCGACGTCGAGCACGCGCCGGCCGGCCAGGCGTTGCAGCGCGCGCACGACGGGCGCGGTTCCACCCAGGCGCGCGTTGGCGAAAGCGATGTCGCGCAGGTTCGCTTCGAGCTCGCCGGCGTCGGCGACGGGCTCGTCCATGAGCTCGCGGGCTATCGTGCGCCGCACGCGAGCTTCGCCATCAGGCTACTTCTTGTACCACTCCGCGTTGATCTCGAGGTAGTTCTTCCACTTCTCGGGAACGTCGGAGTCGGCGTAGATCGCTTCGACCGGACACGCGGAGACGCACGCGCCGCAGTCGATGCACACTTCCGGATCGATGTAGAGCATCGTGTCGTCATCGTCGCCGTGGATGCAGTCCACCGGACATACGTCCACGCACGACTTGTCCTTGGTCCCGATGCACGGCTCGGTGATTATGTAGGTCATCGCTCGGAAAGGGTTGCGCGGGGACCGGGTTCGCTCCTACCGAGGAAAGCGCGAAACGCCCGTCCACAACGGACGAGCGTTCCGAGCTTTTTGCCGACCGAATGGCCGGGGTCAGTACGTGGCGCGCTTGCCTGTGACGGCGCGAATGATGAACAAAAGGATGACGGCACCGACGAATGCGACGATGATCGACCCGATGTTGAAGCCAGTGTAGCCGCCGTGACCGAACAAGTTGAACACCCAGCCGCCGATGAAAGCGCCGACGACGCCGATGACGATGTCGCCGATGACTCCGCCCGGGCCTTCACCCGGAACGACGTATTTGGCGAGGAACCCAGCGATGAGTCCGACGATGAGGAAGTAAAGAAGTCCAATCATGTGTGCCCTGTACCCTTTCCCTCTGCCCCTTAAGTAGGCGGCCGCTGCCGCTTGCAGGCAAAACCTTCCCGCGAATTTTTTAGCTGAAACGGCGCACTCGGGCCTCGTGAGCGGCGTCCTGGCAAGTGGTCGTCAGCTTCCGAAACCGGAGCTCTCCGGCGCGGGTAGGTGGGTCACGATGACCGCAACCTGCGAGGTCTGCCGGGCGAAGCCCGCGAGCGTGCGCGACTACGCTCTCCGTTCCGGCCGGTGGGTGGAGGCCGAGGTCTGCGACGCATGCGCGCGCAAGCGGCGCCGCGCGCCGTTCGCGGTGCTCGGCATCGCAGCCGCGGCAGCCGCGCTCTTCGGCGGCGCCGCCGTCGCGCTCGACGCCGCGAACCGCCGTAACAATCCCGGCCACGAACCCTCGTCGCCGGGGGCGCAGCCGCTCGGCGACCTCAGCCGGGTCTTCCGCGGCGGCGGCTCGACGCTGTCGCAATACTCGCGCGACCTCACGGACGCCGCGCGCAAGAACGAGCTCGATCCCGTGATCGGGCGCGACGACGAGGTCGAACGGGTCGTCTCGATCCTCGCGCGGCGCAGCAAGAACAATCCCGTGCTCATCGGCGAGCCCGGCGTCGGCAAGACCGCGATCGTCGAAGGGCTCGCGCAGCGCATCGCGCGCGGTGACGTGCCGCAGTCGCTGCGCGACAAGCGCGTGCTGGCGCTCTCGCTCGGCCCGCTGGTCGCCGGCACCAAGTATCGCGGCGAGTTCGAAGGCCGCGTGAAGCGGATCTTGGACGAGGTCAAGCGCGCCGGTCGCGACATCATCCTCTTCATCGACGAGCTGCACACGCTCGTCGGCGCCGGCGCCGCGGAAGGCTCGCTGGACTTGAGCTCGATGATCAAGCCGGAGCTCGCGCGCGGCGAGCTGCAGTGCATCGGCGCGACGACGTTCGACGAGTACCGCAAGCACGTCGAGTCGGACGCCGCGCTCGAACGGCGCTTCCAGCCCGTGCACGTCGACGAGCCGACGATCGAGCAGACCGTCGCGATCCTTAAAGGCCTGCGCGCAAAGTACGCGACGCACCACGGCGTGCAGATCGACGACGACGCGCTCGAAGCCGCCGCATCGCTCGCCGCGCGCTACATCGCCGACCGCTACCTCCCCGACAAGGCGATCGACGTGATGGACGAAGCCGCCGCCGGCGCGGCGATGCGCGGCGCAAAACGCGTCGGCGTGGAGCTGGTCGCCGCGGTCGTGTCGCGCTGGACCGGGATCCCGCAAGGCACCATCACCGACGCGCAGCGTGCGGGCCTGCTCGCGCTCGAGGCGCAGCTCACCACCCGGGTCGTCGGCCAAGACGAAGCGGTGCGCGTGGTGTCTGAAGCGATCCGCCGCGCGCGCGCGGGTTTGAAAGACCCGCGCAAGCCCGTCGGCGGCTTCTTGTTCGTCGGCCCCAGCGGCGTCGGCAAGACGGAGCTCGCGCGTGCGCTCGCGCACGCGCTCTTCGGCACCGACGACGCGCTCGTGCGGCTCGATCTGTCCGAATACACCGAGTCGCACACGATGTCGCGGCTGCTCGGCGCGCCGCCCGGGTACCAAGGTCACGAGGAAGCCGGCCAGCTCACCGAGCCGGTGCGCCGCCGCCCCTACTCCGTCGTGCTGTTCGACGAGATCGAGAAAGCGCACGCCGACGTCGCGGCGATCTTGCTGCAGATCCTCGACGACGGCCGCGTCACCGACGCGAAGGGCCGCACGATCGACTTCCGCCACGCGATCGTCGTGCTGACGTCGAACACGGAACGCGACGAGCTCGAAGCGATGCTGCGTCCGGAACTGATCGACCGGATCGACGAGATCGTCGTGTTCGCCGACCTCGGCGCACGTGAGATCGAGAAGATCGTCGTGCTGCAAGTCGCGCTGCTCGCGGACCGGCTCGGCGCGCACGCGATGCGGCTCGACCTCTCCGAGACCGCGCGCCGGTTCCTCGCCCGCGAATCGTCGTCGCAAGGCAGCGGCGCGCGCTACGTTGCGCGCGCGATCGCGCGGCACGTCATGACGCCGCTGTCCGAAGCGATCCTGCGCGGCCGCCTCGCGACCGGCAACACCGCGCGCGTGGACTTCGACGGCCGCGCGATCACGGTCGAGGCAGCCGCGTGAAACGGCTCGTGCTGGCGCTGGCGCTCGCCGGCGCGACGAGCGCCGCCGCGTTCGCGCAAACCCTACCGCCCGGGCCACCGCCCGGCCGGCCGACGGCGAACCTAGTCCTCGACGCGATGCTGGCGACGGCGCGCGCCGCATCCGTCAATCCGGGCGCGGCGCAATCGGCGTCGCTCAACACGACGGTTGCGATCCAGCGCTACAACGCCGGCGACTTCAACGGCGCCCGGTCCGCCGCGATCCAGGCGCTGATCGAAGCGAACCGCCTGCCGCAGACGCAGATCCCGGTGCTGCAGTCCACGATCCCGCAAACCAGCTACCTGCAGACGCAGCCGTTTCCGATCGCGGGGGGCAGCGTCGCCGCGCTCGACGCGAACGCGTTCGTCGCCCAAGCGCGCGGCGCGCTCATGGCGTGCACCGCACGCAGCTCGCCGAACGCTCCCGCCGCGTCGCAGCATCTCGCCACGGCGGAGCGCGATGCCAAAGCGGGACGCTATCAAGATGTACGCGTCGAAGCGCGCGCCGCCGTCGACCTCTGCGCCGCGGCGCAGCAGCAGCTCAACGGCCAGCGCTAGGCGTTACTTCAGCGAGTCCTTGATCGCGGTCTCGATCTCGGCCGCGCTCATCTCGCCGACGCGAAACGTCTTCACGACGCCGTGCCGGTCGATGAAGACGTGGACGGGCATGCCGATCGTGCCGTACTTCTTGCCGATCGTGCCGTCTTCGTCGACGGCGACGAGGCTGTACGGGTTGGCGTATTTCCGCTGAAATGCGAGCGCCTCGCCGGGCCGGTCGAGCTCGTTGATGCCGAGGACCTGCAAGCCCCGCTTCGCGTACTGCGCGCGGAGCTTGCCGATCGCCGGCGCTTCGGCGTTGCACGGCCCGCACCACGATGCGAAAAAGTTGATGTAGAGCGGTTTGCCGCGCAAGCCGTCGAGCACGACGGGCTTCCCGGCGGGCGACGGCAGCGAGAACGGCGGCGGGGCCTTGCCAACCTCCGGGATGGCGAATGCCGCGGCGGGGACGAGCACGAGCGCGGCGACGGCGAGAGCGGTCGGGATACGCACGCCCGTTGTAACGCCGGCCGCGCGAACCACGTTGCGATGGCGCCCGAAAACAAGCGTCCACAGGCTCGGCTGGAAGCCTGCGACAAAAGTGACCGGCGGCAGCGGGAAGCGTCGCCCGCTCAGCGTATCATTCCAGCTATGCGTACGCTGCTTCGTATCTGTGCCCTTGCCCCATTGGTGCTGTCCTCGGTCGGCCCGGCGACGTCGGGCGCGGCTACGATCGGCGGCACTCCTTCGGACGTCCTGTCGTCGATCGCCGGCCACTGGCGCTGCACGGCCTCGAACGGCTCGGTCACCGACCGCTCCTACGTCGTCTCCGACGGCGGCGGCTCCCAGATGGGCGGCGCCGTCGCGTCGTCCAAAACCCGAGTGATCGGCGGCGCGAGATCCAGCGTCGACACGCCGGCCGGCGGCGCGGCCGTCGGCGCCGCCAGCATCCTGCGCACGGTGTACGGGCGCCAAGACGGTGCGGACACGGGACCCGCTTTCGAACGCATCGTCGAACGGTCCGACCACAGCCTCGCGGTCGACACGCCCGAAGGCACGGCGACGGCCGCCTCGGCCGACGCATCGGCGATGCGTTTCACCGGCGAAGAGTCCGTTGCCAGAGCGGTCCCGATCTCGGAAGAAGCCGCGACCGGTGGGACCGGCAGTCGTGGTCTGTCGTCGCGCTTCGGCGCACAAGTCGCTAGCGTCGTGAAACCGCTGAGCTTCAGCTACGCCGTCGAGCCCGGCGGCCTGCGCCGTACCGTTCGCAGCGGTAGCGCGACGCTGTCCGACGATCGTTGCACGCGCGAGCGTGACACGGCGTCCGCGAACTGCACCACCGCGAACGCGGCGGCGGCGACGGCTTATGCGGTCGTGCCGCGCAGCCCGTCGGGTGCACCGCAGCAAGGCGCCGTGCAGATGCGTCTCGTGCTCGACGACCGCGGTCGCGTCGTCGGTGACGACGTCCTGTCTTCCACGTCGCCGATGCTGACGCAAGCCGCGCGCGCCGCGGCACGCGACTCACGCTTCACGGCCGCCCTTCAAAGCTGCCGCGCGGTGTCGTCGCGGTACGTCTTCGCGGTGCAGTTCTCGCCCGAACCGGTCCGCAGCCCGTTAAACAACGGTCGGGAAGCGAACCTCTGACGCGTCGTCGCGCATCTGCGCGACGAGCTCGTCGACGGAGTTGAAGCGGCGCTGCGCGCGCACAAAGCGGAAGTCGCGCAGCGCCAGCTCTTCGCCGTAGAGCGCGCCGTTGAAGTCCAGTAACCACGCCTCGACGGTACGCGCCGTGCCGTCGAAGGTGGGGTTCGTCCCGATCGACACGAGCCCGATGTAATCACGCCCGTCGTGCCGCCCCGTGACGCGATACACGCCGTCGGGCGGCAGCAGCTTGAGCGGCGCGACGGCGACGTTTGCCGTCGGGTAGCCGAGATCGTGGCCGCGTCCGGCTCCGAACGCGACCGTGCCGCGCACCGCATAGGGCGCCCCGAGCAGCCGGTCCGCCACGTCGAGCTCACCGGCCGCAATCGCGGCGCGGATGCGCGTCGACGACACCCGTTCGCCACCGTCGAGCGCGTTGGCAACCGCAACGAGCGTGCGGCCCCGCTCCGCGAGATGCGCCTGCGCGAACGCGACGTCGCCGGCACGCTTGTGCCCGAAGCGAAAGTTCGCGCCCACGACCATCGCCCGCGCACCGAGCCGCGCGACCAGCGTCTCGTCGAGAAATTGCGCCGCGCCCAGCGATGCGACCGACGCATCGAAGGTCAGCACGAATGCCTCGTCGATCCCGGCGCGGGCCAACGCGTTCACACGCTCCTCGAGCGTAGCGATCATCGGCGGCTCGTGACCGGGCCGCAAGAACGCCGTCGGATGATCGCGGAAGGTGAGCACCGCGGTGCGCTCACCGGGACGCCGCGCCCGCAACGCCTCGCGCACGATCGCGCGATGCCCGAGATGAAATCCGTCGAAAAACCCGACGGCCACGACGAATGCACGCTCGGGCGCACGCTCCGGCAGCGCATGGTGGATCTTCACAGGAACACCTTGCGCGGCGCGAGCAGTGCGCCCACGGTCTCGCCGACGCCGACGAGTGCGCGTGCGGAGTCGCGCACGAACACGTGCTTGTCCGCCGGCGGCTGCGCGAGCGGCACCATGCGCCCCGCGCGAAAATCCGTCGCACCGCGCCCGTCGAGCACGACGGTGGGAATGGGAATCACCCGCTCCGGCGGCACGAGCGCGCCGTCGGGATCGCGCGCGACTTCGTCGAGCGTGCGGCTCTCCGACAGCACGAACGGCCCTGAAGCCTCGCGCAACAGCGCGCCCATGTGCCCGACCGTCCCGCACGCAACCGCAAGATCCTCGCAGAGCGTGCGCACGTACGTCCCCTCGCTGCACGCGATCCGAAGCCGCACGACATGCTGTTCGCGCCCGAGCACGCGCAGCGCGTACACCGTGATCGTGCGCGCCGCGCGCTCGACGGTCTTCCCGGCGCGCGCGAGATCGTACAACCGCTGCCCGCCGCTTTGCAGCGCGCTGTACATCGGCGGCACCTGCGACACCGCGCCGACGAACGCCGGAATCGCACGCGCAAGCCGTTCGTCGACATCAGCGGACACGTCACACGTCGAAACGGTATCCCCGGTTGCATCGCCGGTCGCCGTCGCCCGGCCGAGCACGAGCGTGCACACGTACGCCTTGCGCCGGTCGAGAATCAACGGCAGCAGCCGCGTGGCCTTCCCGAGTGCAACCGGCAGCACGCCGGCTGCCTGCGGATCGAGCGTTCCCAGATGCCCGATCGCCAGCTTCACGCCGGGATCGCGATAGATGCCGCGCAACCGCGCGCCGAACTGCGTCGACGAAGGTCCCGCCGGCTTGAACAGATTCACGAAACCGAGCACTACCTTAGTCGGGCGGATCGGGCGAAGCCCGAACGCGAAGGGTTCGCGCCGCAGCGCGAAGCCACTATAAGCCCTGGGCGCGAAGGGCGGCGTGCACGCCCTCGACGGCGGCCTTGAGATCGCCCTCGAACGTCAGCCCCGACGCCATGAAATGCCCGCCGCCGTTGAGCGACGCCGCGGCGGCCTGCACGTTGATTTTCCCGCTGGACCGCAAGCTCACGCGAACGGCACCTTCGTACGCCTTGAAAAGAGCCGCCGCCTCGACCCCTTCGACCGCGCGCAGATGCTGCACGATCTCCTCGGTGTCCTCACCGTCGGCGCCGCACACCCGCAGCATCTCTTCGTCGACGTACGTCCAGCAATACCGCCCGTCGTCCTCGAGTGCAGCGCGCTCGAGCGCCATCCCGAGCAGCTTGGTCGCGGCAAACCGCTTGTTCGCAAAAATCTCTTCGGTGATCAGCGGCTTGTCTGCACCGAGCTCGACCATCTCCGCCGACATGCGAAGCACGGCAGCAGTCGTATTCGTATGCATGAACGCCCCGGTATCGGTCATGATCGTCGTGAGAATACAGGTCGCGATCTCGGGCGTAATCGTGGCATCGAGCGCATGCAACAACCGCAGCACGCACGTCCCGGTCGACGCCTCGGTAGAGATGACATAGTTGAACGCGCCGAAATGCGAGTTGCCGAGATGATGATCGACGTCGAGCATGTTGTCGCGCGCAATGTTCGGAAGAAACTCGCCGGCGCGCGAGAAATCGCTCATGTCGCAGAACACCCACAGCGTATCGGCCGGCAGATCCGCCGGCACCGCACGCGCCACGAACTGCGAATCCGGCAAAAACCGCAGGTTGCGCGGAACGGGATCCTGCTGAAAATACCCAACGCGCTTCCCGATCGCCTTGAGCGCAAGCCCGAGCGCGAGCCCGGCCCCGAGCGTATCCCCATCCGGCTTCACATGCGAGACGAACATGAACGACGACCGCCGCCGCAGCTCGGCAACGATCTCCTCGGTTGAATTCGACTGCGGCAACACCGCCGCGGCGCCCACCGAACCCGAACTACTCATCGACGACCTTCGCCTTCTCCAACGTCTTGTGCAGCGCGATCGCCCGCTCGGTCGTCCGGTCTTCGACGAACGTCAGCTCGGGTGTATACCGCAAGTCGATCGCATGCCCAAGCTCGCCGCGCAGATACCGCGAAGCGGACTCGAGCGCATCCATGGACTGCCGCGCAACGTGCCGGTCCCCAATGATGGAAACGAACACCTTACAGAACTTCATGTCCTGCGTAATCTCACACCGCACAACGGTAACGAACCCAAGCCGAGGATCTTTGAGATCCTCACCGATGATCTTCGCAAGCGCCCGCTGAATCTCATGATCGATCCGAGCCTGCCGCTGCTGCTTCACAGAACATCACCGCACAGATCACGATCGTGCGTGGCGTCCGGGGCGGCTACGTTGCCTCGCCGGGGCGTCACAGAATTTCGCGGAGCCAGGATGGCGAGAGCGAAATTTGTGCGAGTAGCGATTTTCCAGGGATGGAAAATCGCGGGCGTCCCCGGCGAGGCAATGTAGCCGCACCGGACGCCCGCCACCATCGCGGCCACTACGCGGGCTGAAGCTCCGGAGCAACGAGCTCCGACGTCCAAGCCTCGATGACATCGCCTTGTTTGAGATCGGCGAACCGAGCCACTTGGATGCCGCACTCGAAGTTCTCAGCAACTTCCTTGACGTCGTCCTTGAACCGCCGAAGCGACTCGATCTCGCCATCGAAGACGACCGCCGAATCACGCAGCACGCGGACTTTGGAGTTGCGCGTGATCTTGCCGGACTGCACGTAGCACCCGGCGATCGAGCCGACTTTCGACACCTTGAAGATCTCGCGAACCTCGGCCCGTCCGAGCACGATCTCGCGGAACTTCGGTGCGAGCATGCCGACCATGGCCTTCTTGAGGTCGTTCTCGACGTCGTAGATGACCTGGTAGAAACGCAGGTCGACCTGCTCCGACTCGGCGAGGCGTTTGACCGACTCGTCGGGACGAATGTTGAAGCCGATGAGCACCGCACCGGACGCCGACGCGAGGTTGACGTCGTTCTCCGTGATGCCGCCGACGCCGGCGAGGATGACGCGCACGTCGACCTCGGCGTTCGAGAGCGATTCGACGCGTCCGCGCAGCGCTTCGACCGAACCTTGGCCGTCGGCTTTGAGGATGAGGTTGAGCGTCTTCTGACCGCCGTTGGCCGGCATCATCATGAACGTCTCGAGCGACACCTTCGCACCGCCGGTCGACGAGGCCATGCGAACGTCGCGACGTTTCGTCGAGCGTTTCGCAGCGGCTTCGCGCGCGGACTTCTCGTCGGAGACGACCATCATCGTGTCGCCGGCCGACGGGACGTCGTTGAGCCCCATGATCTCGACGGGGATCGACGGCCCCGCCTTTTTCGTTTGTTTGCCCTTGTCGTCGAGCAGCGCTCGGACTTTGCCGAAGGTCGGCCCGACGACGACGACGTCGCCGACGCGCAGCGTGCCGGTCTGCACCAGCACGGTCGCGACGGGACCGCGGCCGCGGTCGAGCGCCGATTCGATGACGACACCGCTCGCGCGACGATGGGGGTTGGCTTTGAGCTCTTTGAGATCGGCTTCGAGCAGCACGGTCTCGAGCAGCTTGTCGATTCCGTCGCCTTTACGCGCCGACACCTGCACCATCTCGATCTTGCCGCCCCATTCGACGGGCTGAAGGCCTTCGTCGGTGAGCTGCTGCTTGACGCGGTCGGGCTGCGCGTCTTCTTTGTCCATCTTGTTGATGGCCACGACGATCGGCACGCCCGCGGCCTTGATGTGGGAGATCGCTTCGCGCGTCTGCGGCATCACGCCGTCGTCCGCGGCGACCACGAGAATCGCGACGTCGGTGACCTTCGCACCGCGCGCGCGCATCGCCGTGAACGCTTCGTGACCGGGCGTGTCGATGAACGTGATCGCGCGGCCGTTCTGCTCGACGGTGTACGCGCCGATCTTCTGCGTGATCCCGCCGGCTTCACCGGCGGCGACGGTCGCGGAGCGGATTCGGTCGAGCAGCGACGTCTTGCCGTGGTCGACGTGGCCGAGCACGGTGACGACCGGTGGCCGCGTCTGCAGCATCTCCGGCTTGTCCTCCTCTTGCTCGACGACGACTTCCTCGCCGGCTTCCTTGACGATCGCGTTGAAGCCGAACTTGCGCGCGACCGCAATCGCCTGATCCGACGAGATGTTCTGGTTGATCGTCGCCATCGTGCCCATGCGGAAGAGCTCCTTGATGACGTCGGCCGCGCCGACGATCATCGAGGTCGCGAGCTCTTGAACGGTGAGCACGTCCGGAATCTCGATGGACTCGAGCTTCTTCGTGGGATCCTCGACGCGGTCGACGTAGGCGCCGCCGCTGCGGCGGCGTTGCTTCTCGAGCCGCATCTCCGCATCGCGGGCCTTCTTCGCTTCGAGCTGCTCGCGCGTCGAACGGCCGCGACCGCCGCCTGGACGGCCGCCGCCGCCGCCGGAAGACGGCATGGGACCGCCGCCGGGCGACACGGGACCGTTGCCGGCGGGCGCGCCGGGGCGTGGGCCACCGAACGGGCGCGGGCCGGCGGTGGCACCGGGGATCGCGCGGAACGCGCCGTTGCCCGCGGGGCGCCGGCCGGCGGGCGCGCCGGGGGCAGCACCGGGGGCGACGGGTCCACCGTTGGCGCCGGCGGGGCCCGGAGGCCCCGTGACGCCGGGGCGTGGCTGCTGGTACTGGCCGGGGCCGCCTTGGCCCGGGCGCGGCGCGACGCCGGGCCGGCCCGGAACCTGTCCGGTGCCGTTCGGCGGCGTCATGGGGCGCTGCGGCGGGCGCGGCGGACGGATCGAGGCCTGGCCGGACGGCACGGGCGTGAGCTGAGGGACGGCCTCGGTCGGCGTGACGGGATGGCGTGGCGGCATCGGCCCGACCGGGCCGGGGCGGGGTGCGACGCCGGGGTGCGGCGCGGCATCGGCCGGAGGCGCCTGCGGCGCACGGGCTGCCGGCGTTTCAGGGGCCGCGGCAGGGCGCGGGCGCGCGGCCGGCGTGCCCGTGACCGGGCGGAGCTTTGGGGCCGGCGGGGCTTCGGCTTGCGGCTCGGCGGCCGGCGGAGCGGCTGCTGCGACGGCGGGCGGCGCCTCGGGCGCAACAGGAGCCGCGGCGGCGGGTTTCGGCGCGCGCGCTTTGACGCGCGGCGCAGCGGCGATGCCGTTGGTCGATGCGGCCGGGGCGGCCGGAGTCGCGGCAGGGGCCGGAGGCGCAGGCACGGCGGGAGCATCGGCGGCGGCCACCGGCGCGGCGGCGGGCGCGTTCGCAGGCGCCGCGGCGACGGCGGCGGGCGGTTCAGCGGTCGCGACGGCCGCGGGTGCGGCCGCAGGCGCAGCTTTTGCGGCGGCTTTGGCGCCCTTGAGCTGTGCGCGGAGGAGGTCGGCGACCTTCGGCTCGACGACGCTGAGTTGGTTCTTCGCCTCGAGACCGAGCCGGCCGAATAGGCCGAGCAGGTCCTTCGACGACATGCCGAGCTCTTTGGCGAGCTCGAAAATCCTGGGTTTACCGGTTGCCATGCAGTCCTTCAAAGATATGGCGCCCGAAGGCACCACCGCCCGTTAAATCATTCTGTTTGAGCTCCGAGATCCGGAGTGTTCCGGCGCCGTTCGCCGGGCAGTCACCATTGTAACAGAGCCTCGCTACTCAACCCCGGAAAACGCCTGTTCTTTGCGACACGTTGCGCGCACTCGCGCGAGCAGAGGTACGCGCCACGCCCATATTGCCGCTTGCCCCTGTCGGCGACCCAGGCGGTTTCGCGCCGGGTGAAACGCCGCATCGCCGGCTGCGGGAGCACCGTCCGGCAGCCGACGCAGGTGCGCTGCGGGATCATTCGTTCGTGAACATCTCCCGCTTGAACTCCTCGAGCCGGCGCAGCAGCTCGTCCTGGTCGATGGCCGCGGCGTCTTCGGACTCCTCGCCCTCGGCGCCGGCGGCCTCGTCGACGGCGACCTCGGCTTCCTCCGTGCCGGCCTGGCCAGCCCGCGCCTCGCGCTCGGCCTGGTAGCGCGCGCGCGCCTCGGCAGCCTCCGAGTCGCTGGTGATGTCCATGCGCCAGCCGGTGAGCCGCGCCGCCAAACGGACGTTCTGGCCCTCGCGCCCGATCGCCAGCGAGAGCTGATGGTCGGGGACGATCACGAGGGCGACGCCCTCCTCCTCGTACAGTTCCACCGCCAGCACCTTGGCCGGCGCGAGCGCGTTGCCGATGAACGCGGAGAGGTCGGGAGCCCAGCGGATGACGTCGATCTTCTCGCCGCGCAGCTCGTCGGAGACGTTGGCAATGCGCGACGACTTGGGACCCAGGCATGCGCCGACGGCGTCGATCTCCGGCCGCTTCGACGTGACGGCGACCTTGGTGCGCGCGCCGGGTTCGCGCGCGATCGCCATGATCTCCACGATGTCGTCCTGGATCTCGGGGACCTGGAACTCGATGAGCCGCTGAACGAGCCCTTCGGCCGCACGCGAGAGCACGACGAGCGGGCCTTTGTTCGTCTTGCGCACGTCGAGCACGTAGGCGCGGATGCGGTCGTTGATGCGGTAGTTCTCGCGCGCGACCTGTTCGGAGAACGGCAGCAGCGCTTCGGTCTTGCGGTCGTCGAGCAGCACGAACATGTTGCGCTGTTCGTAGCGCTGCACGTTGCCCAGCACGATGTCGTGCAGCTTGGCGGAGTACGTGTTGTAGACGGTGTCGCGCTCGGCCTCGCGGATGCGCTGCACGATCACCTGCTTGGCGGTCTGCGCGGCGATGCGCCCGAAGTCGCGCGGCGTCACGACCTCGTCGTAGAAGTCACCGGGCTCGTAGCGCGAGCCGGCTTGCGCTTTCGCGATCTCCAGCTTCGGATCGGTCACCTCGTCGTCGTTCACGACGTTTCGGCGGTGATACACCTGATAGTCGCCGGTCTGGCGGTCGATCGTCACGATCGCGTTCGCCTCGCCGCCGAAGTTGCGCTTGTAGGCGGAGATCAGCGCGGCTTCCAGCGCTTCGAGCAGCGACTCGAAGCTGATGTTGCGTTCGTTCTCGATCTCGCGGAGTGCCGCGATCATCTCTGCGTTCATCGGTTCTTCTCTCGTTGTTTCGCGCGCTGGAGATCCGCGCGAACGTCGTACTCCAGGTTGGCCGACTTGACGACGGCGAGGGGGATGGGAAGCTCGCCTTTGTCGCGAGCGAGGATCACGTTGGTGCCGCGGACGCCGTCGAGCTTGCCGCGATGCGTCTTGGCGTTCTCGATCGCGAGCGTCGTGACGATCTTGACGTCGCGCCCCGAGAAGCGGTCGTAATCCGACGCCTTGGTGAGCGGCCGGTTCAAGCCCGCGGACTCGATCTCGAGGGTGTAGGCATCGGGGAACGCGTCGAGCGCGGCGTTGATCCGCGCGGCGATGCGCTCGCAGGTCGCGATGTCGACGCCGCCGTCGCGGTCGACCGTGACGTGCAGCGCGCTCGTCTTTCGATGCCGCTGAACGCTGGTGCCGATGATCTCGACGTCACGGAACTCGGGCTGATGAGGAAGCGCGTCGACGACCTGCTCGAAAGCATGGGCGAACAGCGTCTTCTCGCCGATCGGCTCCAACCGCGACCTCCTTCCCCTCTTTCAACAAAGAAGCGCGGGCTTTGCCCACGCTCCCAGCGTCTACGTCCGTCCGCCATCATACGACAGCGGCCCGTTTCTCGCAACCACGCGCCGCGGTCGCGCCGCACTCAGGGGTGGCGCGGGACCGGTGTCGTGAGGGTGCCCGGCGGGAAGCGCTCCATGCGGTGGTCGTTGCACGAGACGTCGACGTACTCGACCACCGGCTTGAGGTCGGGCGGACGGTCCGGAATGTAGGGCCGCGCGAAACCGCCGATCAGGTTGGGGACCGGCGTCGGCGGGGGCGGCTTCGGATGGTCGGTCACCCGGAACGCGCGGCACACCTCGTGCCCGAACAGGTCCTTCTTGCGCTCGAAGACGTACGTGACCGAGTCGGCCGCGTAGGTCGTTCGCGTGATGCGGATCAGGCCGAACGTCGCCGCGAGCACCTCAGCCGGCGGCGCCAGCGCGGCCTCGTACGCCGAGACGGCGGCGTTGGGGTCGAGGCCCGGCGCGTACCGGCCCGGCACGATCGGTCCGTGCGGCAGCAGCGCGCGCAGCTTGGCGTTGAGCGCGTCGTTCGCCGACGACGACGGGGATGCGCTGGCCGCGGGCGCGGCACCGCCCGGCGTGCCCGGCGCGGCTGTGTGCGGCCGCGCCGCGGGCGCCGGGCTGGCGCCCGTGCCCGGTCGGCTTCCCGGCGCGGCGCTCGCCTTCGCGCCGGCCGGGCCGGGGGCGACCGGCGCGCCCGTCGCGCCCGCCGCCGGGCCCGCGGAGGCCGCGGCGCGCGGTGCGGCCGTGCCGGCGGGTCGCGGGGCGGTGGTCCCGGCCGGTCGCGGCGAGCCCAGCGCGGCTGCCGTCGCGACCGGGTGCGGCGTCCCGGGCACGGCACTCGGGGCGGACGTGGCCGCCGCGATGACCGGCGCCGTCGTAGCGGAGGCCGTCGGGCGCGCCGTCGGGGCGGCGGTTGAAGCCGCGGTCGGCCGCGCGGTTGGGGCGGCCGTCGCGGCGACGGTGGGGCGCGCGGTGGGCACGGTGGTGGGCGCAGCGGTCGGGATCGCCGTCGGGGCGGCCGTCGGAGGAGCGGTCGGCGCCGTGGTCGGCGGGACGGTCGGACGGCGCGTCGGCGGCGCGGTCGGCGGGACCGTCGGCGGAACCGTCGGACGCTGCGTCGGAGGCGCGGTCGGCGCCTCGGTGGCGATCGCGACGAGCGCCGTCGGCGCGACCGTCGGCACGCGGGTGGGCGGCGACGTCGGCGGCTCCGTCGGCGGTACCGACGGCGGCGCGCTCGGCTGCGGCGGAGCGGACGGCCGGATGCGAGCCAGCTCGCGATGCCGCGGCGGCGGCGGGGTCGGCGGCACGACGTGGCGGCGCGGCACCGGCCGCGGCGGAATGGGCGGCGGCACGGGCGCCTGGGTCGGCAGCGGCGGCTGCGTCGGCACCGGCGTCGGCGGGGGCGCCGCCGCGCGCGCGGACTCTTCGACGATGACGTCGGCGGTGACGTCCGGCTCGCCGGGCGCTCCGCCGACCGAACCGGTCTGAATCAGCAGCAACAGCAAGGCGAGCGCGTGAATGACGAACGACCCGCCGAGCGCGATCGCATCGCGGCGCCGCGACGGGCGTTCGATATGGGCCTCGAGCGGCGATCGCGCGCCATGCATGCAAGCGTCTCTTTCCTACACTTCATCCCACACCATGCTGCGCCCGCGCACAAATGCGATGCAGGACCAGCGGTGACGTCGCGGAACGCGCGCGCCGTGCACTCGCCGCCCAAACGAACGAAGATCGTCGCGACCGTCGGACCGGCATCGCGCGAGCCGGCGATGCTGCGCGCGATGTTCCTCGCGGGCGTCAACGTGGTGCGGCTCAACTTCTCGCACGGTACGCACGACGAGCACGGCGCGATCATCGCCGACGTGCGCCGCATCGCGCGCGAGCTCGGCGTGCACATCGCGGTGCTGCAGGATCTGCCCGGGCCCAAAGTTCGTACCGGAACGTTCGCCGTCGGCACGGCCTCGGTGCACCTACAGGACGGCGCGCCGTTCACGCTCACCACCGAACAGGTCCCTGGCGACGCGCAGCAGGTGAGCGTGTCGTACGCGGGGCTCGCGCACGACGTCGAGGTCGGCAAACGCGTCTATCTCGCGGACGGTGCGATCGCGTTGCGCGTGACGGGGACCGACGGCACGCGCGTGCGGACCATCGTGGAAACGGGCGGCGAGCTGCGCGAGAAGCAGGGGATCAACTATCCCGACGGCACGCTGGAGCTCGAGGCCGTGACCGACCGCGATCTCGAACACCTCGACTTCGGCATCAAGCAGTGCGTCGACTGGGTCGCGGTGTCGTTCGTGCGCACCGCGCAAGACGTCTGGCGCGTGAAGTCGCACATCGGCGAGGCCGGCGCGACGATTCCCGTGATCGCGAAGATCGAGAAGCACGAAGCGCTCGAGCACATCGACGACATCCTCACCGTCGCGGACGGAATCATGGTGGCGCGCGGCGACCTCGGCATCGAGATCCCGCTCGAAGAGGTCCCGCTGACGCAGAAAGATCTCATCCAGCGCGCGAACCGCGTGTCCAAGCCGGTGATCACCGCGACGCAGATGCTCGAGTCGATGATTTCGTCGCCGCGACCGACGCGCGCGGAGGCGACCGATGTCGCCAACGCGATCCTCGACGGCACGGACGCCGTGATGCTTTCCGGCGAGACCGCGCGCGGCGCTTATCCGCTCGAAGCGGTCCGGGTGATGGCGACGATCGCGATGACCGTCGAGGCGAAGTATCCGTTCAAGGAGATCCGCCGCAGGCGCACGAGCGAGGGCGGCAGCATCGAGACGGACGAGGACATCGGCATGTCGATCGCCGAGGCCGCGGTACGGTCCGCGGACGGCCTCGGTCTACGGCTCATCGTGACGGGCACGACCACAGGCAACACGGCGCGGCACATCAGCTCGTTCCGCCCGCGCGCGAAGATCGTCGCGCTCACGCCGCTCGAGGAGGTCGCATCCCGGATGGCGGTCGTGTGGGGCGTGGAATCGTCCGTCGTGCAGACGTACCGCTACATCGAGACGCTGATCGAGATCGCCGAAGCGCGCGTCGTCGCCGAAGGCCACGCGGTGCCGGGCGAGACGATCGCGATCACGAGCGGCATGCCCGTCGGCGCCGGCGGCACGAACGTGCTCAAGATCCACCGCCTGCCGTCGCACTGACCTCGACGCCGTCCGGCGCGACGACCTCGTACGCCGCGATACGGCGGCGCCACTCGTCGGGGACGGCGATCGAATGGTTCGCCTCGTAGTCGAACGCGACCAGCGAGGACAGGCCGTGGCCGATGCGGTCGTCGCCGCGCCAGAGCTCGTAGGTGAAGTCGAGCGACTTGGCGCCGATGCGCGAGGTGCGCACGCCCATCACGAGCCGTTCGTCGTACTGCACCTGCTTCTCGTAGTCGAAACGCTGCGAGGCCATGATGACGTTCTGCACGGAACCGAGCGGCTTGCCGAACGCGACGGCGCAGTAGTCGATGCGTGCGGTTTCCATGTACGTCACGTACACGGCATTGTTCACGTGGCGGTAGTAGTCGACGTCACGGAACACGACGCGGACGTCGAGCCGGTACCGGAAGTCCTCGAGCGCCACTACGCGCGCGCTTTTTGGGGCGGCGTGATGCGCCAGATCGCGTCGGCGAAATCGTGGACGTCTTCTTCGGTGGTGTCCCAGGCGGTCATCCAGCGGGCGACGTTCTTTTCGGCGTCCCACATGTAGAAGCGCCGCTCGCGCATGAGCGGCTCGATCGCGTGCGGCGGCAGAATCGGAAAGACGCCGTTGGCTTGCACGGGGTAGGCGAGCACGACAACGTCGTCGAGATCGCGCAGCCGCGCGGCGAGCAGGTGCGCCATCGCGTTCGCGTGCGCCGCGTTGCGCAGCCAGAGGCCGTCGCGCAGCAGCGCCTCGAACTGCGCCGCGACGTAACGCATCTTCGACGTTAGCTGCATCGCCTGCTTGCGCGTGAACGGCAGCGCGTCGGCCGCCGGATGCCACTTCGGAAACACGATCGCCTCGCCGAACATCATGCCGTTCTTGGTGCCGCCGAACGTGCACACGTCGACGCCGGCGTCGACCAGCATCGTGCCGATGTCGACGCCCAGCGATGCCACGGCGTTGGCGATGCGCGCGCCGTCGAGGTGGAACAGCAGGCCGTGCTTGCGCGCGACCGCGCCGAGCGCGCGCAGCTCGTCGACCGTGTAGACCGTGCCGACCTCCGTCGACTGCGAGATCGAGATCGCGCCGGGCTGAACGTGGTGCTGGTCGCCGACGCCCCGGATGTTGCGCTCGACGTCGTCCGGCGTCAGCTTGCCGTTTTGCACCGGGACGTCGATGAGCTTGCCGCCGCCGAAGCGTTCGTAGGCGGCGCACTCGTCGACCGCGAGGTGCGCGCCCGCGGGGCAGATGATCGCGTGATACGGCCGCAGCGCCGCCGCGAGCGCGACGACGTTGGCGCCGGTGCCGTTGAACGCGAAGAACACGCGGGCGTCCTCGCCCAGGAGCGCGCGAAACGCCGCCTCGGCGCGGTGCGTGATCTCGTCGTCGCCGTAGGCGGTGGCATGGCCGTGGTTCGCGGCGGCGAGCGCGGCGAGGACGGCGGGATGAACGCCGGCGTTGTTGTCGCTGGCGAAGTGGCGGTCGGGCATCGCCCGACTACTACGGCGCGGTGCCGACCGAAGCTTCTGCGGCGGCGAAGTCCGAATAGTCGGCGACGAGCTCCGCCTTCATGCGCGGCAGATCGATCGTCGCGGCCTGCTTGGCGACGTACGCGTGTCCTGAGACGGGCGTATACGTCTGCACCAGCGTGATCGTGCCGCCGTCGCCGCGGGACCAGATCGCCTTGAGGATGCGGCCGTGGGCCGGATCGAGCGCGACGTCGAGTTGCTTCACCATGACCGACGTCTTGGGCGTGAGCCGAAGCACCGGCGCGGCGGCGGTCGACTGCGGCGCGAACGCGATCTCGTAGCGGTCGGGCCAGTGCGACGGGTCGCCCAGGTCGTATTTCATGTCGGAGAACGCGCGCGCGATGAGCGGGACCCCACGGAACACGAACCGGTAGAGACCCGGGCGCTTGTACCAGGAGTCACCGTGCAGCGTCATGCGGATGAACGGGAAGACGCGCAAGCGCACGTGGAGCGCAACCGATGCCTTGTACTCCCCGGGCTGCTCGGGCGACGCCGCGAGCTCCGCGAGGACAGCCGGAACCGACGGCGCCTCGTCGGCGGCGGCCGCATAGGGGGCGAGGATGAGGAGCGCTGCGAGCAGCACCGTCCGCATGGGCCGATTCTACTGCGAAAACGATGGGGGGAACCTGGCATTTCGCCAAGCCTCATCGCTCCCTAAGGCGGCTAACCGCGCGCGCGTGAGCGCGATCACGATTTTGGAGCTAGCGGCGGACTGGCCGCTTGGCCCGAGCGGAGGTCATGAGCTCCGCGGCGTGCTCGAGCGCGACGCCGCGCTCGTCGCCCGAGAGCATGCGCGCGATCTCGGCACGGCGGGCGTCACCGTCGAGCACCACGGCGGCGATCGTCGTCTCGTCGCCGCGCGCGCGCTTGCGCAGCGCGACGTGCGCATCGCCGTACGATGCGATCTGCGCGAGGTGCGTCACGCAGACGACCTGCGCGGTACGTGCCAGCCGAGCGAGGCGCGTCCCGACGGCCGACGCCGTGGCGCCGCCGATCCCGGCGTCGATCTCGTCGAACACGAGCGCGGTGCGCTCGCGCCGGTCCGCGAGCACGACGACGAGCGCGAGCAGGACGCGCGACAGCTCGCCGCCGGACGCCACACGCGCGAGCGCCCGCTCGGACTCGCCGGGATTGGCCGTGAACCGCAGCTCGGCGCGCTCCGCACCGTGCGGGCCGACCGCATCGAGCGGTTCCAGCGCGATGCGCAGCCGGGCCGCCGGCATCGCGAGCGCGCGCAGCTCCGTGCGGACGTCGTGTTCGAGCGTCACCGCCGCCTGCGAACGCAGCGCGCTGAGCGTCGCCGCACGCTCGTTCAGCACGCGCTCGAGCGCGTCGGCCTCGCGCTGCGCGGCGGCGGCGCGCGCGTCGCGCTCGTCGACGTCGGCGACCTCGTTCGCGAACGATTCTCGCTGCGCGCGCACGGCGGCCAGCGAACCGCCGTACTTCTTCTTCAGCGTGTCGAGCGCGTCGAGGCGAGCGCCGAGCGCGTCGAGCTCCGCGGGATCCAGCTCGATCGCGTCGCGCTCGCGCGCGATCCGCGCCGCGAGCTCGTTCGCGTCGGACTGAAGCGCGGCGGCGGCACCCGCCAGCTCGGCGAATTGCTCGCCGTACCGCGCGAGCCCGAGCAGCGCGGTCTCAGCGGCGCCGAGCGCGTCGACGGCCGCCGCATCGTCTTCGAGCGCCGCGCTCGCCGTCGCGAGCGACGCGAGGATGCGCTCCGCGTTGCTCAGCAGATCGCGCCGTGCGCGCAGGCGCTCGTCCTCGTCGTCGTCGACCGGCGCCGCCGCGTCGATCTCGCCGCGCGCGAACCGCGCGAACTCCACGCGCGCCAGCTTGCGGCCGTCCTCGTCGTGCAGCGCCGCGATGCGTTCGTGCGCGGCGCGCAGCCCGTCGTGCAATCGGGCCACCTCGTCGCGCAGCGCGAGCGCTTCGGCGCCCCCGGACCGGTCGAGAAGCTCGAGCGCGTACGCCGGCGCGAGCAGCCGTTGCGCCTCGTGCTGCGAAACCAGATCGACCAGCGCGCCGGCGAGCTCGCGCAGCTGGCTCGCGCTCGCGGGGACGCCGTTGATGCGCGCCTGCGACCGCCCGGACGCGAGCACCTCGCGCTGGACGATCAGATCGTCGTCGGCCGCGAGCGCGAACCCCGCGTCCGCGAGCCGCGCGCGCAACGCGGCATCCGGCGCGATCTCGAGCGTCGCCCGCGCGCGCTCCGCCCCACCGCCCACCGTGTCGCTGTCGGCGCGTCCGCCGAGCGCGAGCTCCAGCCCGCCCAGCAGCATGGTTTTCCCCGAACCCGTCTCGCCGGTGACGACGGTGAGCCCCGGCGCGAACTCGAGCTCGGCGCGCGCGATGAGGCCGACGTTCTCGACGGTCAAGCGCAGCAGAGTCATCGTGCTGTTTTCGCCATCCGGCTTCATTTCTTGATCGGCACACCCCATTGAAGCTTGTCTGCCAGCCGTGCGAAAAACGCGCCGGTGCGCACGCGCGCAAAGCGCACCGGCTCTGCGGCGCGGTGCACGATCACGCGGTCGCCGGCGTTCAGGTCGGCGGCGACGATGCCGTCGGTCTCGAGGTTCGCGCGCGTCAGCTCGCCGTCGCACGTGATCTCGATCGTCGCATCGGTGGGCACGATCAGCGGCCGCGCGAACAGGGTATGCGGCATCAGACCCGCGACGCCCAGCGCGTCGACGGCCGGATGGATGATCGGGCCGCCCGTGCTGAGAAAATACGCGGTCGAACCGGTCGGCGTCGCTACGATCACGCCGTCCGAGGGGAGGTGCGCGATCATCTCGCCGTCGAGGCTGAGCCCGAACGGCGCGAGACGCGCTTGCGCGACGCGCCGCACGACGACCTCGTTGAGCGCGAAGTGAATTTCATCCGTGCCCGCGACGAGTGCGTGCAGCGCGACGCGCTCGTCGATCTGCACGTCGCCGTCGAACACGCGCGCGAGCGCCGCGAAGCCGGCCGCGTTCGACTCGACTTCGGTCAGAAAGCCGAGCCGCCCGGTGTTGACGCCGAGGATCGGCAGCCTCAGCGGGTGCGCGATGCGCGCCGCGCGCAGCAGCGTCCCGTCGCCGCCGACGGTCACCAGCAGATCGGCTTCTTCGAGCGTGCACGTCGCCGCGAACCCGAGCGCATCGGCCTCACCGTCGCACAGCCCCACGCGCAAGCCATGCTCGCGCGCAATGCGAGCAACTTCCCGCGCAGTCTCGGACGCATGCGGCCGTTCTGCATTGACATACAGCATGACGGCTTTCACGACGCGTGCGCCTCCGTCACGAGCCCGTCGAGGCGGGCGTCGTCGACTTCGTCACCTTCGCGGCGGAGCTCGTAGAAGAACTCGACGTTGCCGGCCGGACCGCGCAGCGGCGAGACCATTGCCGCGACGACGCGCACGCCGGTATCGCGAATCGCGTCGCGCACCTCGCGCAGGATCGCCGCGTGCACCGCCGGGTCACGCACGACGCCGCCGCCGCCGATCCGCTCGCGGCCCGCTTCGAACTGCGGCTTCACCAGCGCGACGATCGTACCGCCGGAGCGCAAGTACCCGACGGCGCGCGCGACGATGGTGCGCAGCGCGATGAACGACGTGTCGATGACGATCGCATCGAATCCGTCGGGATAGGCATCGTCGGGCAGCGTACGAAAGTTCGTTCGCTCGATCACGGTGACACGCGGCTCGCTGCGGAGCTTCCAGGCGATCTGCCCGCGTCCGACGTCCAGCGCCGTCACATGCCGTGCGCCGTGCTGCAGCAGGGCATCGGTGAACCCGCCGGTCGACGCGCCGACGTCGAGGACGTCGAGCCCGGCGACGTCCAGCGCGAAGGCGCGGAGCGCGCCCGCCAGCTTGTCGCCGCCGCGGCTAACGTAGCGCGGCGGCTCCTCGACGACGACACGCGCGCCCTCGGGCACGTGCGTCCCCGGCTTCGTCGAGGGCGCGTCGTCGACCCGAACCTTCCCCGCGAGAATGAGCGCACGCGCCTGCGAGCGCGTGAGCGCGGTGATCTCGACGACGACGGCATCCAGCCGCCGTATCGCGCGCCCGCCGTGCGGCGGATCGGCGTTAAAGCTTGATCTCGTCGTCATCCAGCGCGTCCTCGACCGGACGCGAAGGTGCGGACGGCGCGTTCACCGCGTCGATCGCCTGCTGCGCGTTCTTGAGCAGACCCTCGCAGCGCCCGACGAGCTCCTTGCCCTCGGCGTAGAGCGCGACCGCGCGCTCGAGATCGGGCTCCTCCGTCTCGAGCGATTTCACGATCTCATCCAGCCGCTGGAGCGAGGCCTCAAAAGAGGCCGATCTGTCGTCCGCCATGCGTCCCTTCGCGTTCGACGCGCGCCGTGAGGCTTCCGCGAGCCAGTTGCGCCCGGATCGTCGATCCCGGCGGAACCAGGCCGGCATCCGTCAGTGGGCGCCCGTCCTCCGCCGTAACGATGGCATAGCCACGTTGCAGGATCGCTTCCGGATCGTGTCCGCTCAACGACGCCCTGATCGTTTCGAAGCGGGCGACGCGGCGTTCGAGGAAACGCACCATCGCCGCGTCGAGCCGGTTCGCCGTCGCGAGCGACGTCCGCCGCGCGCGCGCGACGCGCAGCGCAGGATCGACGCGCACAAGGCGCGCCGCGAGCTGGGACACGCGGTCCGACCGCCGGCGCACGAGCGCGGGGACGACGCGCGCGAGCCGGTCGCGAAGCTGCTCGAAGCGCCCGCGCCGCTGCGCGAGACGCGCGGCCGGGGCAGCGGCTGCGAGCCGGCGCTCGATGGACACGAAACGGTCACCGCAGCGGCGCACGCGCTCGCGCGCGGCCGACCCGAGCCGGCGGGCGACGACGTCGACGTGCTGGCGGCGCACGGTGAGCGCGCGGTCGACGTCGCGCGTGAGCGTGCGGCGACGCTCGGCGACGAGCGCCAGCAGCTCGTCGCGCCGCGGCAGCACCGTCTGTGCGGCGGCCGACGGCGTCGGCGCGCGGTAGTCGGCGACGAAATCGGTCAGCGGCGCGTCGGCTTCGTGACCGATCGCCGACACGGTCGGCACGCGCGACGCGGCGAGCGCGCGCACGACGCGCTCGTCGCTGAACGCGAACAGGTCTTCGAACGATCCTCCCCCGCGCGCGACGACGAGCAGGTCGACATCCATGGCGGACGCGCGCGCGATCGCGCGAACGATCTCAGGCGCGGCGCGCTCGCCCTGCACCGGCGTCTCGACGATCAGCACCTCGACGTGCGGCGCACGCGCGTTCGCCTGGGTGAGAAAATCTTTGTAGCCGTCCGCCTGCGGCGACGTGACGAGCGCGACGCGAAACGGAAAGCGCGGCAGCGCGCGCTTGCGCTCCGGTGCGAACAGCCCCTCGGCGGTGAGCCGGGACTTCAGCGCCTCGTAGCGGCGGTGCAGCGCGCCGGTGCCGCCTTCGGCGGCGACGTCGAGCACGCGGAGCTGATACCGCGATGCCTTTCCGTACGTCTGCACGCTGCCGTAGGCGACGACCTCGTCACCGTTCGCAAGCGCCGGGAACGTCGCCGCGGCCTCGCTGAACGCGACGCAGTTCAGCAGCGCGTCGCGGTCCTTGAGGTCGAAGTAGACGTTGCCGTTGGCCTGCTCGCGGAGGTTCGAGATCTCGCCCCGCACGCCGATCCGCGCGAAGGCGCGCTCGCGCGCGAACAGCCCGGCGATGTAGTTCGCGAGCCGCGAGACCGCGACGACGCGCACGTCGGCGCGCGTGCCGCTCGTCATGGCGACGACGTCGACGGCGCCGCGGGCTGATCGAGCCGCACGGACGTCTGTCCGTCACCGACGGTATCGGGCGGCGGCGTGAGCGGCACGATCGTGGGGGGCGTGCGCGGCGACGTGGCGACGTGTGTGGCGGGGACCGCCGGCGCGAGCGGCGCGGCCGCGTGGCGGTGATTCCGGCCCGTCGCCGGCGTCGTCGACGGATCGTCCGGTACGCCGCACGTGTGCACGGGCTCGGTGCCGGTGACGAACACCTCGTCCTTGCCGGTACCGCACAGCTTGAGCTTGTGCACTTCGCCGATCGGCATGACGAAGTCGTGCGGCTTCGTCTTCTCGAGCGCTTTGCGCATGAAGCGCGCCCAGATGCGAGCGGGGATGTTGCCGCCGTACGACTCGTTCATGCGGGAGTAGTTGTCGTTGCCGATCCACACCGCGGCGACGAGGTCGGGCGTGAAGCCGACGAACCACGCGTCGCGGAAGCTCGACGTCGTTCCGGTCTTGCCGGCCGCGGGCCGGCCGATCTCGGCGTTCGGGTAGCCCGTGCCTTCTTTGATCACGGACTCCAGCATCGACGTCGTCACGTAGGCGACGCCCGCGCTGATCACTTCGTTCTGCTGCGGATAGGTGTTGTCGAGCACCGGGTTCCCGAGCGAGTCGCGCACCAGTTTGATCGGTGTCGGCGGGATGTGCACGCCCTGGTTCGCAAGCGTCGCATACCCCGCGGCTTGGTCGAGCGGCGACACGCCCGACGAGCCGAGCGCGAGCGAGAGCGTCGGATCGAGGGGCGCCGTGATGCCCATCCGGTGCGCGTACTCGACGATGCGCTCGATGCCGATGGCCTGCGCGAGCTTGACCGCGACGACGTTGCGCGACTGCGCGAGCGCGTAGCGCAGCGTGATCGGTCCGAGGAACCGCATGTCGTCGTCCATCGGCGCCCAGCGCGTGCCGTCACCCATCGGATAGCTCACCGGCGTGTCCTGGACGATCGTCGTCGGCGGATGACCGCTGTCGACCTCCGCGGTGTAGACGTACGCTTTGAACGACGAACCCGGCTGGCGGTGCGACTGCCACGCGCGGTTGAACTGATTCGTCAGCGAGAACGGGGTCGCGCCGCCGACCATCGCGAGGATCTCGCCGGTCGACGGCTTGATCGCGACGAGCGCGCCCTGGTGCGCGCCGATGCCTTCGGCCACCGCGCGCCCGATGCCCCATGTGACCGCGTCCTGCGCGATCTCCTGCATGGCGGGATCGAGCGTCGTGTAGACTTGCAAACCGCCTTCGAACGTGGCCTGCGTCCCGAACTGCTCTTCGAGCAGATGCGTGACGTACGTCGTGAAGTACGGATAGCGGTACGACTGAAGCCCGTGCGGACGTTCGCCCAGCAGGCCCAGCGGACCGCGCTCCGCGGCCGCCGCTTGCGCGTGCGTGATGAAGCCGGCGTCGACCATGCGGCCCAGCACGTGCTGCTGGCGCTGTTTGGCGTGATCCATGCTGACGTACGGCGAGTAATCCGACGGCGCCGCGAGCAGGCCCGCGAGCATCGCCATCTGGCCGAGCTTGAGGCGCCCGACGTCTGTTCCGAAGTACGTGTGCGCCGCGGCTTCGATCCCGTACGCACCGGAACCGAAGTACATGATGTTCAGGTAGCGTTCGAGGATCTCGTCTTTGGTGTAGTAGCGCTCGATCTCCATCGCCAGCAGCGCTTCCTGAATCTTGCGCGCGGCGCTCACCTCGTCGCTGAGGAAGAGCTTGCGCGCGAGCTGCTGGGTGATCGTTGACGCGCCTTGCAAACGCTGATGGCGGTAGTCGGCCAGCGCCGCGCGCGCGATGCCGCCGAAGTCGATGCCGTGGTGCCGGTAGTAGTGCGCATCCTCGGTCGCGATGAACGCGTTGCGCACCGGTACCGGGATCTTCGCGATCGGCACCCAGGTGCGGTTCTCGCGGAAGAGGTTCGCGAGCTGCGTGCCGTTGCGCGCGAACACGCGCGTCGACCGCGACGGCTGGTAGTCGGCCATGCGGTTGATGTCGGGCAGGTTGCGCGAGTACGACGCGACGATCCCCGCGACGATCCCGACGAACAGCAGCGCCGTGAAGAAGATCAGCACCGCGAGCGTCTTGGCGATGCGCCCGACGACTCGCCAGGGGCCGCCGCCGCGTTTGGCGGGCCGTCGCCGCAGCGCGCCGCGCGCCCGCGGAAGCGCGCGGCTCACCAGTCCGTTCCTCGCTGAAGCTGCGGTACGGACGTCACCGTCCCAAGAATGCGACCGAGCACGCCGTTGATGTAGCGGCCCGAATCTTCGGTGGAGAACTTCTTGGCCAGCTCGACGGCTTCGTTGATCACGACGGCGGGATCGGTGTCCTTGCGGTGGCGCAGCTCGAACACGCTCATGCGCAAGATGATGCGGTCGATCGTCGGCAGGCGGTCCAGCGTCCAGCCCTCCAGCCGTGGCGCGATCAGCGAGTCGGACTCCGCTTCGTTGTCCAGCGTGCCCATGACGAGATCGCGCACGAACGCGCGCCCGTCCGACGACTGGTCGCGCGCGAGCAGCTCGGTGAGGATCTCGCTCGCCGGACGCTTCCCGACCTCGGTGCCGTACAGCGCCTGCAGCGCGATCTCGCGCCCATGCCGCCGCGACGTGGAGGGCATGTTAGGGCGACTCCGAGCGCATGAACGTTCTCGGGCATCGCGGCAAGGCAACATCGCCGAGAATAGTCGTTGGTATCATGGCGCCCTAAACGGCCGCGGTTCGCCGCTCGAGGAACGCCGGCAGCCAGCCGACGCCGACGCCGCCGGCGCGAAACTCCGGGTCGCCGAGCAGCTCGCGGCAGAAGTCGACGGTGGTCTTCACGCCTTCGATACGGGTCTCGCCGAGCGCGCGTTCCATGCGCAGGATCGCGGATTCGCGCGTGCGCCCGACCGCGATGATCTTCGCCAGCATCGAGTCGTAGAACGGCGGCACCATCGCGCCGCCGTAGACGTGCGTGTCGACGCGGATGCCGGGGCCGCCGGGGAACACGACCGTCGTGAGCGTACCGGCGGCCGGCGCGAAGTTGTTGTCGGGGTCCTCCGCGTTGACGCGCACCTCGATCGCATGACCGTGCGCGTTCAGGTCCTCCTGGCTGAACCCGAGATGCTCGCCCGCCGCGATGCGGATCTGCTCCTTGACCAGGTCGACGCCGTAGATCAGCTCGCTGACCGGGTGCTCGACCTGGATGCGGGTGTTCATCTCCATGAAGTACACGTCGTCGCCGTGCACGAGAAACTCCAGCGTGCCCGCGTTCGTGTAGCCGACCGCGCGCGTCGCCGTCGTCGCGATCTCGTGCAGGCGGTCGCGGATCGCGACGTCGAGTACAGGCGCGGGCGCTTCCTCGATGAGCTTCTGGTGCGAGGGCTTTTGCACCGAACAGTCGCGCTCGCCGAGGTGCACGACGTCGCCGTGCTCGTCCGCGAGCACCTGCACTTCGATGTGGCGCGGGTTGACGATCAGCTTCTCGACGTACATGCGGCCGTCTTTGAACGACGCCTCGGCTTCGGCTTGCGCCGTCGCGAACGCGGTCGGCAGCTCGTCCAGCTTCGTGACCGCGCGCATCCCTTTGCCGCCGCCGCCGGCGGTCGCCTTGAGCAGCACCGGATAGCCGATCTGCTCGCACACGGCGCGCGCCTCCTCGACGTTGGCGACGATGCCGCTGCCCGGCGTCGTCGGAACGCCGGCCTCTTGCATCAATCGCTTCGCCGTCGCCTTGTCGCCCATCGCGTTGATGACCGCCGGCGTGGGCCCGATGAACGTCAGCCCGTGATCCGCCGCGATCTCGGCGAAGCGCGCATTCTCGGCGAGAAAACCGTAACCGGGATGGATCGCATCGCAGCCGCTGATGAGCGCCGCCGAGATGATGTTCGGGATGTTCAGATACGAACGCACGACCGGTCCGGGCCCGACGCAAAACGCTTCGTCCGCATGCCTTACGTGAAGCGACTGCCGATCGGGATCGGAAAAAATCGCAACGGTAGCAACGCCGAGCTCATGACAAGCCCGATTGATGCGAAGCGCAATCTCACCCCGATTGGCGATCAAGACTTTCCGGAACATCAGCGCTCGATTGCGAACAGAGGCTGGCCGTACTCGACCGGCTGACCCTCGGTGACGAAGACCGCGACGACGCGGCCGCCGCCGCGCGAGCGAACCGGGTTGCGGATACCGAGCGTCTCGACCGACGCGAGCTCGCGGTCCGTGTCGAGCTCCTGGCCTTCGGCGATCGGGGGCCGCACGTGGCGAACGACGCCGACGACGTCGCTGGCGATGAGGTCGGCGCGGCGCTCGGCCGGCGGTGCCGCGGGCTCCGCGGCCGGTGCGAGGGGCGCGGGCATCCCCGCGCCGCCGACAGCCGACGGAGCGCGGCGCAGCTCGATCTCGGTGTCGCCGTCGCGGACGCGAAGGCGGGCGAACCCAGCCTCGGTCAGCGCGCCGGCGAGTGCCCGGGCGCGCATGGCGATCACGTCTTCGGTCATCGGGCGTGCGGTTCGACGCTTGGCGGCCCCACCCCCGGGCCGCGGTACGGGTAGTGTATAGGTCCTGCCGATACATGGTACGATGGACCCAGGAGGTGCGCGTTTGACGACCAGCACCATCGCCATGGAATCGGCGTTCGTCCTCGTCTACCCGCACGGCCTCGAACTCGGGCCCGCGGCATACGACGCATTGGACCGGGCAGGCATCGCGCATTGCCGCGGCAGCTTCCCGTACTCGGGCGACGATCCCGGGACGGCGGTCGTCTACGTGATCGACGAGGCCCGTCTGCTGTCGCTGGGCCAGCGCGACACCGTCGAGCACGCGCTCGAGCTGATCGGCCGGGCGCAGGCCGCCACGACGGTCGTCCTGGCGGAACGCGGCTCCGGCGCCACCTGGCTGGCGGCAAACCCCTACGTCAGCGGCTGGGTCGTCGCTCCGATCGACGCAACGGCGCTCGTGGCAACCGTCCGCAGCGCAGCCGCCGCCGTGACGGCACGGGAGGACGTCCGAATCGCGCGCGGCGAGAGCGAACGGCTCTTGCAGATCGGCCTCGCACTCTCGGCCGAACGCGACGTGACCAAGCTCCAGCAGACGATCGTTCGCAACGCGCGCGAGCTCACCCGAGCCGACTCCGGGTCGCTGTACCTGCTCGAGGAGGGTGAGAACGGCGAGCGCGTCCTGCGCTTCGCGGTCGCGCAGACCGGGCCCAACGACTACGGCGCCTACCTCGGCGCGGTGCTGCCGCTCTCCCGCACGTCGATCTCGGGCTACGTCGCGCTCAGCGGCGAAACGGTCCGCATCGACGACGCCTACGCGCTCGCGGAGAACGCCGAATACCACGTGAACCGCAGCTTCGACAAAGCGAACGGCTACCGCACGATGTCGGTGCTCGCCGAGCCGATGCGCGACCACGAGGACGCGATCGTCGGCGTGATCATGCTGATCAACCGCAAGCCGGACTTCGACGTGGTCCTGACCTCACCGGCGCACACCGAAGAGGTCGTGCAGCCGTTCAGTTCGCGCGACGAGCACGTGCTGCGCTCGCTGGCGTCGCAAGCCGGCGTGGCGCTGGAAAACAAAGCGCTCCTCGACTCGATCCAAGATCTGTTCGAGCAGTTCGTGCGCGCATCGGTCAAAGCGATCGAAGTCCGCGACAAATCGACGCAGGGCCACTCATCGCGCGTCGCCGAGCTCACGTGCTTGCAAGCCGAGGCCGTCAACGGGGTTCAAACGGGCATCTTCGCCGACCTGAACTTCAACCCCGACCAAGTCCGCGAGATGCGCTACGCCTCGCTCCTGCACGACTTCGGCAAGGTGGCGGTCCCGGAGTACATCTTCGGCAAAGCGAAAAAACTTCCGGACGGCCGCATCGACGCGATCCGCCTGCGCTTTCTGCTCGCGATCGAGCAAACCGCCGACGACCGCCAACGCGAAGAACTGCGCGCGCTGCTCTCGCACGTAGAAAACGCCAACGAACCACGCATCATCTCGATGGAGATCGGCAACGTACTCGACGCCCTGGCGCGCATGACATACAAGGACCTCGACGGCGAACGCCCCCTGCTCGACCGCACGGAACTCGATTTCCTCCGCATCCCCCGCGGCTCGCTCTCGAGCGAAGAACGCCGCAAGATGGAACAGCACGTCACGCAATCATTTTATTTCCTGCGCGAGATCCCATGGTCGAAAACCCCGTGGCAAAACGTCCCCGAAATGGCTTACGGCCACCACGAACACTTGGACGGCAGCGGCTACCCGCGCGGCCTCAAAGGCGCACAAATCCCGCCGCAAGTCCGCATGCTGACGATCAGCGACGTCTTCGACGCCCTCACCGCGAACGACCGCCCCTACAAACCGTCGATGCCGGTAGACCGAGCCCTGGACATCCTGGTCCGAGAATTCGCCGACCACGGAAAAATAGACCGCGACTTGCTCGACCTCTTCATCACGAAGAGAGTCTACGAACCGGTCCTCGCCGCGCGCCTGTAACCTTCGTGGCTGAGCGGGAGGCGCGGTGTGCTGCGGCGGGGACGTTCCCTGCGCGCATCCTGCGCTCCGGTCACTCGGCGCTCCGGCGCTCCCGCGCATCCTGCGCTCCGCGCCTACGCGACGCCCCGCCGCAGCACACCGCGCCACCCGCTCGTCAGGATGAGTGCGCGCGCGAAAAGCCCCGTTTTCATCACCATTGGGACAAAGCCGGTCGAGTGCGCTAAAGAGATGCAACCACCCCCGGTGCACGAAGACCGAATGCATCGGGAGATCGCGCACCAATTGGCGCGTAGGGGCAACTCCACCATCCCCTTTTTTATTATTTTGTGGGCAGCCCCCATCTTGCCTAAGGCGGTGGCGCGATGTCGTCGCGCGGGGGCGTCGCGGAGACGCGAAGGCCTGGAGGGCCGAGAGCGTCGGAGCGCCGAGCGACCGGAGCGCAGGATGCGCGCAGGGAGCGTCCCCCGCGCGGCGACGTCGCGCCACCGCCACGCCACAATCGAAAAACGCTACGGCCGGTACACCAGCCCAACACTGAGCACGGGCACGACGACGTGCGTGCGCAACTCCCCCTGCAACCGCCGGAGATCAGCCCGAAACGCCGGATCGTTCGCAAGCGGCCCCGAAGCTACAGCGCTGGCAGTGCCATTCCGAACGAGAGCGCCGGCATCGAACTCGAGCGCAAGCCCGCGAATCAGCCCGGTGCCGGTCCCGATACCCGCATACAACGAGGGCCGGTCGAAGCGCACGCGAGCGTTCACGGTCCCGGTTCCGCTGACAGAGTACAACCCGTTCCCGATGCGCACGACCCCGGCGGCTTCCCGCGCGACGTTGTCGATACGGTCGTTACCGAACACGAGCCCACCGCTGATGCGATACCGCCCGCCGTACGGGCGATAATCCGCGATGACGCCGACGTTGCTATACCGCGTGGTCGTGGTGTACGACGTCGTGTCGTACGTCGACTGGTCGGACACGCTGAGCGTCCCGGTTGTGACGCGGACGCTGAAGTCGTAGAGCAGCGGCTTTTCGAGCGTGATCCCGTGGCCGATCGTGCTGACGTGCACGCCTGCCGAGACGGACGAGAACAGGTCGGCACGGGCCGCGGCGGGCATGGCGACGAGCGCGAGGGTAAACGACGCGGCTGCGAGGCGTCTCATCGCGGCTCCAGTTCGACGACCCCGGCGCGCTCTCCGGGCGGCAGCGCATCGCGCAGCACGGCAAAGCGCGGGTCGATCTCCGAGAGCGGAACAAGCGCGAAGGCGCGCTCGTGGAGCCGGGCGTGCGGGATCGTGAGCGCCGCGTCGGCGACCCGCGCGTCGTCGTAGGCGAGGATGTCGAGGTCGAGCACGCGCGGCCCCCAGCGGAACGTGGTGACGCGGCCGGCTTCCGTCTCGATGCGCTGCAGGGTCGCAAGCAGCGCGTGCGGATCGAGCGCGGTGTCGACGAGCGCGGCTGCGTTGACGAACGGAGCTTGCGCGGTCACGCCCCACGGCACGCTGTGGTAGAGCGACGAGCGCGCGAGCACCGTGCCGGCCTCGGCGAGGCGGTCGAACGCATGCCGAACGTTCGCTTCGGCGTCCCCGCTGTTCGAGCCGATCCCGATCGCCGCGACGGGCATGCTATCCGATCACGGCAGGCGCTTGGCCTTCACGGAAGGCGCTCGGTCCAGCCGTCGGGCCGCCAGCCGCGGACGATCGCGTCGGCGACGCGCACGGCGTCACGCTGCCCCGGGACGTCGTGCACGCGCACGACGTCGATCCCGGCGTCGATCGCGAGCGCGATGGTGGCGGCTGTCCCGAGCTCGCGCGCGTCGACGCCGCGCCCGGTCAGCTTGCCGATCGTCGATTTGCGCGACGTGCCGAGCAGCGTCGGGAAGCCGATCGCAACGAGCCGGTCGAGCGCGCGCAGCACGGCGAGGTTGTGCTCGGGAAGCTTGCCGAAGCCGATGCCGGGATCGAGGATCACGTGTTCGGCCGGGATGCCGGCCCGCACGCAGCGGGCCGCCGCCGCGTCGAGCGACGCCAGCACTTCGTCGACGACGTCGCGCTCGTACATGGCGACGCCTTTGTTGTGCATCACGACGATCGGCGAGCCGGTGTGAACGCACGCTGCGATCAGCTCGTCCGACGCGCCCCAGATCGAGTTCAGCACGTCGCCGCCGGCGGCGTGCGCATCGCGAAACACGCCGGCTTTGAACGTGTCGACGGAGACGATCGCGTCGGGCGCCGCCGCGCGCAACGCCGCTATTGCCGGCAGCAGCCGCTCGCGCTCGGTCGCTGAATCGATCGGCCGATGACCGGGACGGGTCGACTCGGCGCCGACGTCGACGATGTCCGCGCCGTCCGCGAGCTGGGTGAGCCCGCGCGCGCGCGCCGCGTCTGGTCCCTGCACGCCGTCGCCGGAGAACGAGTCCGGTGACACATTCACGATCCCCATGAGATACGTTCGCACGCCCCAAGGCAGCACGCGTCCGCGGACGCGGAGCGCGCCGCGCGCGGTGATCACGGCGTCATCAGACATTCGAGTTGGACTGAACGTTCGCCATCCACCATTCGCGCAGCTCGGCGACGACGAACGTCGAGCCCGTCACGACGATGATGTCGTCGCCCTCGGCGTTGCGGCGCGCGATCGAAAACGCTTCGACCGGGTCGGTGATCGCGCGCCCCCAGCCGCCCAGCTCGTCGGCGATCGACGCGAGCCGCTGCGGCCGCGACGCGTTGCGCCCGGCGACGGAAAAGGTGGTGAACGTGAACGACCCGCGCAGCGCGAGGAACGGCTGGATCACCTGCGCCGCGTCCTTCGACTCACCGATCGCCATCACGAAGGTGAAGCGCCGGTCGGGGAACGTCTGCGCGAGCGCGTGCGCGAGATGCACCGCCTTGTCGGGATTGTGCGCGATGTCGAACACGACCCCGGGATGCGACGGAAAGAACTCCATGCGCCCGGGGATCACCGTGCGCGCGAGCCCGCTCTCGATCTGCTCGCGCGTCGGGCGCAGGCCGGGGCCGAGCTGCTCGAGCGTGCGGACCGCCGTCGCCGCGTTCTCCTGCTGAAAGTCGCCGAGCACCGGCAGCGAGATCTCGTAGCGGTCGTCGGGCGTGGTCAGCGCGAACGACTGGCCGTAGCGCTCGCCGCGCCGCGGTTCGATCGTCACCGTATCCGCGACGGAAACGAACGGCGCACCGGCGCCGGCGCACGCGCGCTCGATCATCAACCGCGCGCCCGCGTCGCGCACGAAGCTGACGAGCGGGATGCCGGGCTTCGCGATACCCGCCTTGTCGCGCGCGATGTCCTCGATCGTGTCGCCGAGGATGTCGGTGTGATCGAGCGCGACGTTGGTAATCACGGCGACCTGCGGGCGCAACACGTTCGTTCCGTCCAGCGTGCCGCCGACACCGGCTTCGATCACCGCGACGTCGACTTCGCAGCGCGCGAACCACAGGAACGCCAGCGCCAGCAGCGTCTCGTAATAGGTCGGGCGCCCGTGTTCGAAACCGATGCGGTCGACCGCGCTCTGCATCTCGCCGATCAGGTCCCCGAACTCGTCCTCGGAGATCGCGATGCCGTCGATGCGCGCGCGCTCCGTCACGCTGGAGAGGTGCGGTTTGGTGTGCAGTCCCGTGCGCTTGCCGGACGCGTGCAGCGCGGCGGCGATCATCGTCGACGTCGAACCCTTGCCGCTCGTGCCCGCGACGTGGATCGTCGGGTACGCGTCCTGCGGGTTGCCGAGCGCTTCCAAGAACGCGTAGATGCGGTCGAGGCGGTTGGGCATCCGCCGCGACGCGTTCTCGTTGATCAGCCCCAGCAGGTAGGACTGCGCCGACTGGAAGGTCACCCTTCGTGATACCCCGTGGGATGATGATCTGTTGCGGCCCCCGCGAGCAGATCCAACGCGTGCGGAAGCGCGCCCGCGATCGCGTCGAGCGTCTCGCGCACGGCCTTCGGGCTGCCCGGTAAATTCACGATGAGCGAGCGGTTGCGCACGCCCGCGATCGCTCGCGACAGCATCGCGCCGCGCGTGTGCCGCATCGACGCGGCGCGCATCGCCTCGGCGATCCCGGGAACCTCGAAGTCGAGCACTGCAGCGGTCGCCTGCGGCGTGCGGTCGCGTTCGCCGAGGCCGGTACCGCCCGACGTGAGCACGAGCCGCGTCGGGCCCTCGCACAGCTCGATCAGCGCGGCCTGCAGCGCCGCGGGATCGTCCGGCAGAACGCGCTCGTCGTCAACGGCGAGCGGATTGCCCAGCAGCACGTCCCGCATCACCGGGATGCACGCATCGGGGCGCTCGCCCGAGTGCGCCCGGTCGGACAGGACGATCAGCGAGACGGGATGCACGAAGCGTTCGCTCACGGTGCGAGCCGCCAGTCGCCGGACTTTCCGCCCGTCTTCTCCACGAGCCGGACGCTCTCGACGACGATGCCTTTGTCGACCGCCTTGCACATGTCGTAGATGGTCAGCGCCGCGACGCTTGCCGCGACCATCGCTTCCATCTCCACGCCCGTCTGCCCGACGGTCGTCGCGCGGGTCGCGATGCGCAGCGTCGTTTCGTCCTCCCATGCAAAGGCGACGTCGACTGCGCCCAACGGGATCGGGTGCGCGAGCGGGATCAGCTCGTCGGTACGCTTCGCCGCCATGATCCCGGCGAGTTGCGCGGCCGCGAACGCATCGCCCTTCGGCAGCGTCGCCGCGCGCAGCGCGTCGGCGGCCGCCGGGCTCAAGCGCACGCGGGCCTCGGCGCGCGCGGTCCGCGCGGTCGCAGGCTTCGCACCGACGTCGACCATGACGAGCGAGCCGTCTTCGCGCACGTGCGAGAGCTTCGACATCGTCATAGGAACGACAAATCCGTCGCGGTCGGCACCACGTCGTTCTCGCGCAGCCACTCGGCGTCGTAGAGGCGGGAACGGTAACGATCCCCGCCGTCGCAGAGCACCGTCACGACGCAGCTGCCGGCCGGAAGCGTGCGCGCGTAGCGCGCGGCCGCCGCGACGTTGAGCGCCGCCGAGCCGCCGACGAACAGCCCTTCCTCGCGCACGAGCCAGTGCGCCATCTCGGTGAGCGACCGGTCGTCGACGCGCACCGCGTCGTCGACGGGGGCGTCCATGAAGTTCGCGACGATGCGCTTGATCCCGATCCCCTCGGCGTTCGAGTCCCCTTCGACGCAGAGCGCGCCCGTCTTCACGAAGCTGTAGAGCGCGGAGCCGTACGGATCCGCGAGCACGACGCGAATCGCGGGATCGCGCGCCTTGAGCGCGCGACCGACGCCGGCGATCGTCCCGCCCGTCCCCGCCGCCGCAACGAACGCCGCCAACGTGCCACCCGTCTGCTCGATGATCTCCGGACCCGTCGTGGCCTCGTGCGCATCGCGGTTGGCGGTGTTCTCGAACTGGTTCGCCCACACCGCGCCGGGGATCGATTCGGCGACGCGGCGCGCTTCGTGGTAGTAGTTCGCGTCGTTCGTGTACGGCGCGGCCGCGACCACGCGCAGATCGGCGCCGAACGCGCGCAGGAGCGCATATTTCTCGGCCGCCTGATCGTCCGGCATCACGATGATCGTGCGGTAGCCGCGCGCGTTGCCGACGAGCGCCAAGCCGATCCCGGTATTTCCCGCGGTCCCTTCGACGACGACGCCGCCCGGCGCGAGCAGACCGCGCGCCTCGAAGTCTTCGATGATGCCGCGCGCCGCGCGGTCCTTCACCGAACCTCCGGGGTTGAGGAACTCCGCCTTCCCCAGGATCGTGCGGCCGATCGCGGCCGACAGCTTCGGCAGCGCGATGAGCGGCGTGTTGCCGATCGCGCCGACGAACCCGTCGCGTGGCAAGGTGGCGAGTGAGGGTTTCGGCACGGTGCGGTGAACGTCGTCCGGCGAGGATGACGGTTCCTGTTCTTCCGGACGGCGCTCTCGGGTTGTACAGCGCGGTCGGCGACGCATTCGCGGGCCGGCGGCTGGGCTTCGGCAGGCGCCGCGCCACGGTCGCCGCGCGGTTCGCCGCGCATCGCCGCGGCGACGCTGCGGCCGTCGCCGCCGTCTGGGTCGCCGGCGCACTCGCCGAGACCGGGCTGGTCGACGTGGTCCTGACCCCCGACGCGAGCCCGCACGCGCGGCTGTTCGCGCTCGCCGACGCGCCGCTCCATGGCGCCCGCATCGTCGCGTCGCTGCCGGGGCTTCCGGCACAGGCGGCCGACATCGTGCGCTGGCACCGCGAGCACGACGACGGTACGGGCATCCCGGACCGCCTACGCTGGGACGGGATCCCCGCGGAGGCCGCCGCGCTCGGAATCGCGCACGCGTTCCTCGAGGCGATCGAGGACTCGGACGAACCGCGGGGCCCCGACGAAGCGCTGTTCACGATCGTCGCCGACAGCGGCCGCCGCTTCCGCATCGAGCTCGTGCAGACGTTCCGGGAGTTCATCGCCGCGAACCCGGCGAGCTGGGACGAGCCGCTCGACGTCGCGGTCCCGAACCTCGACGAGGACCCGGCCCTCGCCGCGCTGGCAGCGCGCATCGACGCGCGCGACCCGCGCAGCCCCGGGCGCAGCGAGCGGCTCGCGGACCTCGCGGGCACGCTGGCGGCCCGGCTCGACCTGGATCCGAGCCGCGCGGGGCGACTGGCCCGCCTGCTCGCGCTCGGCCGCGCCGCCGACGAGATCGTGCACGACGACTTCGACCCGCTGTCGCGGTTGGCACGCGAACGCCGCGACACTGTCGCGCGGCGCGCCGCCGAGATCGCCGGCTCCGTGTCCCGTTACGAGCCCGACGCGCCGTATCTCGCCGCGTCGGCCGCGTGGTACGAAGAGGGCGAGTCGAACCGCCTCGCCGCCATCCTCGGGCTCGCGCTCGCGGTCGACGGGCTCGACCCGCTCGACGTCCCGCGCCGGCTCCCCGCCGCGGCCGGCACGCAATTCGATCCCGACGTGACGCGCGTGTACCTCGCGACGCTTGGCGCACCGACGTGATCGAGCTGCCCGCGCGCACGCGCCGCGTCTCCGGCACGCGCCTGCTCGACCTCTGCCGCGAGCGCGACATCGGCAGCCTCGTCGATCCGTTCATGGGCCTGCCGATGCACCTCAACGTGCTCAAGCGCCACGGCATCGCCGTTCACGGCGGTGACTTGCTCGAATGGTTCGTGCGCGCCGGCGAAGGGCTCGTCGTGAACGACTTCACGATCCTGCGCGAGAACGAGGTCGCGGAAGTCGTCGAGATGCTGCCCGGTCGCATCTATCCGACGGATCTCTTTCGCGCGTGGGAAGGCGTGTTCTTCAGCGAAGAGCAGTGCCGCTATCTCGGCGTCTGGCATGCCAACGTGCATGCGCTGCGCAGCGACGGCCAAACCGGGCTCGCGGTGCTCGGGCTCTGGCACGTGCTTTGTCACTGGTTGCTCAAGGCCCGCCATCCCGATGAGATGGTCGACGTCGCGCCCAGCGAGCTCGCGTGGACGTACATTCGCGAGACCGAGCGCTGGGTGGCCGACAACGGGAAGCGCAACACCGTGCGGCGCGGCGATTTCGCGACCACGCTCGGTAATGCGCGTGCGGACGCCGTGTATCTTGCACCGCCCGGACGTAGCGGCGCCAAGCGGATCGACGCACGGGTTTGGATGTGGGAAGCGTGGTGGCAGGGGGATCCGTATCTCAACGTCGAGCGGCTGTACCGTGATACGGTGTTCGGGAGCGGTACCAACGATGACGCCAGCTACGATCGCGCTATTGCCGACGTACTGGAAGCTGCGGGCGCCGCGCGCTGCGTGATCGTGCAGTCGACGGCGCGGGAAGCTGCGCGGTTCGAGCGGCTTGTTCGGGCGCACCGTGCTAATGTCGAGATCGTCAGTCCCAATGACGACGAGCTCTATGTGATCGGGCGAACGTAGGGACGGTGGCTTCGGCGGTGACGCGACGTTGCTGCGCCGGGGACGTTCCCTACGCCGCATCCTGCGGCTCTGGTCACTCGGTGCTCCGTTCGCTCCCGCCCTCCGGGCTCCGCGAACTCCGCAACGCCCCGTCGCAGCAACGTCGCGTCCCCGCCTCCCGGCGAGATTTTTATCGCATCAAAAATAAAAAAATGCGGGATGGTGGAGTTGCCCCTACGCGCGGGTTTGATTGCCAAGTTTCACGCTGGTAATTGCCTGCGGGGCTGGGGACTACGCGATCCCCCACCAACCACGATTACTGCGTTAGCGCGACGGTGTTGCGCTTTGGAAGCGGTACCACACGAGGCAGAGTAGAGCCAGGATGATGCTTACGATGCCGTGCTTGAGGTGGTAACCGGCTGGGATGAAATGGCCCGTCCAATAGAGGATGGCTATGATGACGAAGACGGCGGCTAGGATCAGCGCGAGCTGTTTCATGCGATTACTTTCGTGGCGAAGAGGATGAACGAGATGCCACCCGCTGCGATGCAGTACCAGGCGAACGGCGAAAGGTCGTTGTGGCGGAAGTAGCGGGTGAGGAACGCTACCGATGCGTAGGCGGTGATGCCCGCTACGATGCCGCCCACGACTGCCTGGATGAGGACGACGTGTGCGTCCGGGGCGAAGAGTTTCGGAAATTCGAGCAGGCTTGCTGCGAGGATGACGGGCGTTGCCAGCAGGAACGAGTAGCGCGCTGCGTCTTCGTGGTGCAGGTCGCGTAAGAGGCCCGCTACGATTGCTGAGCCCGATCGGGAAATTCCCGGGAGCAGCGCGAGCGACTGGGCGAAGCCGACGAAGACGCCGTCGCGCGGCGTGAGCTGGTCGAGCCGGCGATACTCCTTGGTGCGCGTGGTGCCGGTTGGGGTTGTTGGGGCAGCCGTTTTTGGGTGTTGGCGGCGGCGTAGCCATTCGCCCAGCAGCATGATGAAGCCGTTTGCGAACAGGAAGAGCGAGACCGGGATCGGGCTTGCGAAGAGTCTTTTTACGTACGATTCCAGGAGGACGCCCAGGACGCCGACCGGGATCGTGGCGGCGACCAGGAGCCAGGCCGTGCGCTCGTTGCGGTCGTCGGTGAAGCGGCCGCGTACGATGCTTGCGACGAATGCGCGGATGATCGCGATCCAGTCGTTGCGGTAGAACACGATCAGTGCGAGCGCCGTGCCGAGGTGGAGGACGACGACGAACGCGAGGAAAGATTCCGACCCTTCGTCGACGTTCCACCGTAGGAGGGCGGGCAGCAGTACGGTGTGGCCCAAGCTGCTGACCGGGAACAACTCGCTGACGCCCTGCAGCACCGCGAGCATCATCGCCTGCACGAACGTCACAACGCCCGTCGGTTCGCACGCGGGGGAGGGTTTCCCGCTCGCGCGGAAGGCGTCGAGGTGAGTGAGTCACGCTCGCATCGGCGACTCTCGGATGCACCGCTGCTGGTAGCGTACACGATCGGCGACGAATTCGCGGCGGCGCGTACGGAGACGTACGACGTCGGGTTGGGCGGCCTCGCGATGTTCGCGGAGGCGGAGCTGCCGGCGGGCCAGCGGCTGCGGCTC
>Ga0208078_1000030_pt1 | contig 50327 bp, 45 predicted proteins | sample NGESurdeep072012_3_FD_184468 | JGI IMG/M metagenome (GOLD analysis project Ga0208078, IMG submission 184468) | Arctic peat soil microbial communities from Barrow, Alaska - NGEE Surface sample 53-2 deep-072012 (SPAdes) | ecosystem: Environmental > Terrestrial > Soil > Wetlands > Peat ...
CGCCTCGTGCTCGCGCGCGATGTCACGCAGGAGCGGCTGGCCGTATGTGCGCTGCAGGAGAGCGAGGAGCGCTATCGGGCGCTATTCGTCGAGAGCCTGGCCGGCAATTACGTGTCGACCGTCGAGGGGCGTCTGCTCGCGTGCAATCCCACTTTCGCGCGCATGATGGGCTACGACAGTCCCGCCGATGCGTGCGAGCACCCGACCACGGACTACTACTCCGATCCATCCGTTCGCGTGGCCTTTCTCGATCTGGTACGGAAGCAGAAGCGGGTGGAGATGCACGAGGACTCGCTCAAGCGCCGCGATGGGTCGACCCTCCAGATCCTGGAAAACGTCATCGGCCACTTCGATGTTCATGGCGAGATGACGGAGATCCATGGCTTCGTCATCGACGTCACCGATCGCAAGCGCCTCGAGGACGAGCTTCGCCATTCGCAAAAGCTCCAGGCGGTTGGCCAGCTCGCCGGCGGCATTGCGCACGACTTCAACAATTTGCTCACGGCGATGAAGCTGCACGGCGAGTTCGTGCTCGACGACATGGAGGAGAGCGACCCGCATCGCGCGGACATTCTGGAGATGCAGCTGGCCGCGGATCGCGCGACGATGCTGACGAAGCAGTTGCTGGCGTTCAGCCGGAAGCAGCTGCTCAATCCGAAGGTGATGAGCGCGAATGCCGTCATCGAAGGGATGGCGCCGATGGTGCGGCGCCTGATCGGCGAGGATGTCGAGGTCAAAATCGTGCTCGATCCTGCGGCCGGCTGCGTGCTCGCGGACGCGGGTCAGATCGAGCAGGTCATTCTGAATCTCGCCGTGAATGCACGCGACGCGATGTCGCATGGCGGGACGTTCACCGTCGCGTCCGGGATCATGATCCTCGACCCCGCGCGTGCAGGCCTCGCGGATCTTCCCACGGGTTCGTACGTCTCGCTCACCGCGAGCGACACCGGTAGCGGAATGTCGACCGACGTGCTCGCGCACATCTTCGAGCCCTTCTTCACGACCAAGGAGCAGGGAAAGGGCACGGGATTGGGGCTCGCGACGGTGTACGGGATCGTCAAGCAGTCGGGCGGCCACATCTGGGTGAACAGCGTCCCTGGCGTCGGCACGTCGTTCGAGATCCTGCTGCCGCGCGTGAACGACTCCCCCGCCGATGTCGCCGCGAGGCCAGCCGCGCCACGCGGCACCGAGACGATTCTCGTCGTCGAGGATGACCTTGCGGTGCAGGCGCTCACGCGTCGGTTGCTCGAGCGCCAGGGCTACAGCGTGATCGTTGCGAACAACGGCAACGAGGCTCTCCTGTGCGTGGCGGAGAACGGCGACGCGATCGCGCTCGTCATCACCGATGTCGTGATGCCTTCAATGGGTGGGGGCGAGCTCGCCGGATATCTCGCGGAGATGCATCCGAATCTCGCGGTGCTGTTCGTATCGGGCTACACGGACGATGTGATCGTGCGGCGCGGGCTGCTCGACGCCAGCGCGTCATTCCTGCAGAAGCCCTTCACGGCGGCGTCGCTCGCGCGGGCTGTACGGAACACGCTCGATGCGAAGCTCTTCGCCGCGATGACCTGAGCGCAGGTGATGGAGCAGCATTTGCTGCGCGTCGCGCTCATCCTCGACGACGAGCGCCTCGCGCGAGCACTGACGGTCGATCGTCTCGAGCGATGACGTCTCTCGTCCAGAAATCCCCGGTGCGAGGTGCTCCACTGTCGACGTCCGCACGGGTGCGGCCTCTCGCGGCAACGTGATCGGAAGGCCGAGCCCGGTGCCGCCGTACTTGCGCGATGTGCTGGAGTCCGCCTGCTCGAACGGTCGGAAAACGGCTTCGAGTCTGTCTGCCGGAATGCCCACGCCGGCTGGCTCTACTTCATTCGCAGGAGCGGATGGGAGCGCGCGGCCGATGACGGCACGATGCGCGAGGGTGCCGCCGGCGATGGACCTGTCGTCGTGCGGGTGCCCCTCGCACCTCCGCGCTAGCGCCCGTTCGCCGCGCTCGCCACTCCCCCGCATCGCGACACTGGCGCGTTCGCCGTCGGCGCGACGCCCGCCATGTACAGTCGCCGAATGATCGGCACCGGGAGAGCACCATAGAGCAACACCGTGTCGTGATAGCGACACAGGTTGAAACTCTTGCCGTCGCGCTTCTGCGCATCCTGGCGCAGGCGCGTCCACTCCTCGACCCCCGCGAAGTACGCGTTGAGCTGCACGTAGTCCAGCTGCGCGCGCTGCAGCTTCGCCTCGGCCTCCGGCCGCTCCTGGAACGCATCGCGCATCATGAACGCGACGGCCGAGTCGCCGGGCATGTTCCGGGTGTGCAGGCGGATGTCGATGATGACGTTCGTGTAAATGCGCAGCATTCCCTTGAGATCCGTGAGCTTCATCTTCACGGGATCGCCGCCATCGACGTGCGCGTCGTACATCATCACGTGCTCTCCGTACACCGCCCACCCTTCCACGTACGGCGTGTTCGAGTACACAGAGCGCAGCAACCGGCGCCACTCGGGCGTTAGCAGATTCGAGTACGCGCCCTGCACGACGTGACCGGGAATTCCCTCGTGCATGGTGAGGTCGAGCATCTTGTACGTGTTGTACTCCCGCAGCTTCGAGTCCGCGCGATCGCTGGTCCACGCCGCAGGGATCGGCGTGACCCAGAAGAACGTCGCAAGATTCGGATTGAGCGGCGGCGCGAACACCGCGCCGGCGACACCGTACACGCCGCGCATGAACTCCGGCGTCGGAATCACCTGCAGATTCGGGAACGAATCGAGCGACACCGTCCGCTGGTCGCGCACGACCTTCGTGAGCGCCGCGACGTCGGCCTTTGCCTGCTGCAGGATCGAATCGCGATTCGCATGCTCGTTGCCGATGCGCGCGAGCGTCTCGCTCACGATCGCGTTCAGCACCGCAGTCGAGTCGCCGTCGTGCTTGTGCGCGGGAAACCACCTGTCGTGCAGCGGCCGCGCCAGCACCAGCATCGCCGCCCGCGTCCTCCGCATGCTGTCTTCCGCGATCTTGAGCTCCTCATCCGGCGTGAGCGACACCGCCAGCGAATACTTCCACTTCGCGTTGAACAGACCAACCCCCGATCGCCAATCGACGGCGCCACGCTTGCGGAGTGAGTCCTTCACGAATCGCTGAAAGCTCGCGAGCGCCGCGATCGCCAGCGGCGCCACCTTCGCATATCGCGCCTGCGATGGCGTCCCGCGCGTGAAGTCCGCGCCCATGTCCTTGATCAGGGCGCTCACTCCGTCGGTCTCCTCGAGCGCGACCTTCGTATAGATGTCGTTCGTCGCCCGCAGATTCCTGCGTGCCACCGCGAGAAACGCCGGCACCCGCGCGACACGCGCCGTTAGATCCGACGCGCGAGTGTTCTTGTCCGCGTACTCCAGCGAGATGTTCGCGAACAGCGTGTTGCCGAGATCTTCGGCGTACATCTGCGGCTTATACTGATGAAAGCGCTCTTTGGTGATCCCGAAGAGCGCGAACGCCGCGGCGTTTGCGACGACGTCGTAATCGGCCTGTGTTTGCGCATCGAGGTGCGCGCGATCGAGAGCGGCGAGGCGGCTCTGCACGTGCACGAAATACGCACGCTGCCTCGCGATCGCCTCCGGCGAAAAGCTGTCGAGCAGCGAGTCCAGATGCGCTCGGCGACCAGTGTATGGGTCGGTCCAGTCGTGCAGTCCGGCTTGCGTCGCCGAGGCGGGCGAGAAGGCGAGCGACGTAAAGACGAAGTCGCTGGCGAGAGCCGGGAAGCCGGTGAGCGCGCTATCGTGCGTCTGGGCGCGGGCCGAGGCGGCCGGCGCGAGCACGAGCGCGGCGGCGAGCGGAAGGGCAATTCGGATTGTCGTCATGGTGCACGGATGATGGCGGGAAGTGCGCTCGGCGCGCAAGAATACGCCGCTACTCTTTCCCCGTGCAGTTCATGTTCGCCGGATGTGACGCATGGATGTGTTTCTTCCAGAGCTCCTTGTTTGCCTCGCCGACGCTCTGTCCCATGAACTTCCCGCTGGCATTGACGATCGCGGAGATGTAAACGTCCGTCTGCTCACACGGACCCCAATCGAGCACTCCGGCGGAAGTGCCGGACGATGTGACCAGCTGGAAGTATGCGGACGCTTCGTTCCCCTTGATCATGTCCAGCGCCTTCTCGATGTTCACGTCCTTGAGCTTGTCCATCGCGTCGTTGCCGAAAAGCTTGCGTCCGAGAAAGTCGAAAGCCTTGTCCGCCTTGCCCGCGGGCGCGTCGAAGTCGCTCAGAGTTTTGAGCGCCTTGGTGATGCCGAATGTCAGCTCGATCTTCGGCGCGGCGAAGGCGACCACGAGGCCGACCGGAGCGATCTTCGTGAGATTCCCCCACTTCAACAGCTCGACGGTGCCGCTCACATTTCCCTCGGGATCGACCGTTCCCTCGTGGATCTTGAATCGCTGCGTGCCGTCGTACGTGATGCGGAACTCGCCGTAGCTGATCTCCTCCGCGCCGCCGAACCCCGGTTTGATGAGTACCGCGCCGTCGATTGCGAGAAAGAACGGCAGCCCGCCGAGCACTGGCGCGAGCGGAATGTTGATGACCACCGGGATGTCGATCTTCACGCTTTGAAAGGGGCGCTCGGCAACGTCGAGCTTAACGCTCCATGTGAAGTTCATCGTGCCATTGAGCTTTCGATTGATCATCTCAAGCTGCTCTACCTTGCCGTGCTCGACGGTGAGATCGCCGCCCGCGTCGAAGTTCTGCAGGTAGCCGTCGCCGATGATCGTCGCGCTGAAGCCGTTCCCCTCTTGCGACGCCTTCACTCGCAACTTGACCCTGTCGTTCTCCGGAGTGCCGGTGACCTCCACGGTCCATCCCTTGAGCGAGAACGTTTTCGACAGCGCGGCGCTCGGTTGCTCCGCGGCATCCGGGGCGCCGGCCGCGTAGGCGCTCTTTACCAGGAGATCACCCGCCAGCCATCCGTCTGCCGGCTCGTCCGCGAGCGCCGTGTTCAAGACGCCGCCGGCCGCGAAGCGCACGGGATAGTCGTACTTGATGTGACCATCCTGAATGACATCGGTGATCGCTGCAGGCTCGGTGAGCACCGCGATGTCACCGTCATACACTTCTGCGGCAAGCACCTTCTTCGCCATCACGCCCTTGATCAGCAGCACCGATCCAGGCCTGAGAGCCGCGATGGTTGCGTTGCTGCCAGCGAAGAGAAAGAGATCGCCATTCGTGCTCATTCCCGTGAGCGCGCCGAGCCCCTCCTTTCGCTCCATCGTCGTGACTGCCGGCGCATACGTGAGTCCCGTGACGCTCCCGGTCGCCTTCGCGCCATCGGAGCTCTTCGCGCTGCTCGCGCTGCCGCTCGACGAGCCGCTCTTGCCACACGCGAACATCACGAGTGTCGCTGAGATCGCGACTGCGCCGAGCGACCGAAGGCGGACTGCCAGCATGTTTTCCTTCATTGCGAGAGGCGAGCGTCAATCAGTTCCGAGATACATCCACGCAGAGCATCGTTCCCTTGTACGCAACGCCGTTGGCCGACGTCGCCTCGAACGTGATGGTCGCATCCTGTCCGCGCGACGCGAGCGACACGGTACCGCTTCCGCTGCTCTCGTGGCCGGGGCGCGTCTCGACTTGGTATCGTGTGCCGTGCCCGACATCACCGAAGATGATCGTTGCGGAAAACGACGTGTTCGCGCCTTTCACGTCGGCATCGGGGATAGTCAGCAGAAGCACCGTCAACTTCGTCGAGTCATTGCTCGGCGCTCGACCGCCGACCATGACGTCGAACTCGTGTTTCGGGCGCGGCGCATTCTCTCGAGTGATCTCGCAAGGCGACTCGACATTCCTCAAGAAGTACGTACCGGCGTGTGCGCCTCCGGCGACAGTCACCATTGCCGTCACGCGGTCGGTGTCGCGTGGTAGCGATGCGAGCGCCATGGCAGCAAGCGCGAGCAGCAAGCGCACGTCAGCGAGCTCCCGGTGCCATGGCCTACAACCGCGCCGCGGCTACCTGCGCCAGCTTCACCGCGCCATTGTAGTCCGTCGACGACGACTTGAACTGAAAGTCCACCGTCTGATCGCCCTTCAGGAACACGAGCGTGTTCGTCGAGCTCGTCGTGATTTGATCCCACTTTCCGTCGAGCGTATCAGGCGCCTTCGCGCCGCCGAGCACGCTCGATACGAGATTTCCGACGCCCGCCATCATCTTGAACTGCATCGCGCCGCCGCTGTACGTCGGCGTGACGACGAGCACGCGATGCTTTCCCGTAAAGTAGGAGCAGCTCGACCCATTCGCGTGCGCGAGCGCCGTTCCCTCGCGCGAGCGAAAGGGCGCCATCTTGAGCGGACCAAGCACCGCTTCAGCCTCCGAGCGCGAAATGAGCGCGCACGGATCCGGATCGCTATGTGGCGCAGTGAGATCCTTGGGATCCTCGGCGAACGGCTGATCCGCGATCTTGTCCATGATCGCACCCGCGAGCGCCATCCCCTTGTCGCTCTCGCCGAACGCGAAGATCTGCGCGGTGATGCGCCCCTCGCGAGCCATCGTCAACCCGCCTGGCACGCCGCTCACGTAATCCCAGCGACCATCGACCATCGAGTCGCCCTTCGACTCCTTGTCCTTGAACACGGCCTGGATGTCGGGAACGCCGGAGAAGCCGGCTTGAATCGCGCCCGCATCGTCGAGCTCCATCTCGATCGCCACCGTGCGCTTGACGATGTCCGACGTCTGCTTCATCTCGTACATGCAGCCGCGACCGTCCGGCTGCGGCACGGCGTTCTCCGCGCTCCGCACGCGCACCGGATCGCCAACGAGCGGCTCGCCGAACACCTTCTCGACCTCGGCGCGAGTGATCCAATCGCATGGCGCCTTGTTGTACTGCACGGTGGGAACGGACGCCGACTGCGAGCCCTCGCCCTTGCCGCTGGCCGACTTGTCGCCCTTGTGGCAGGCGATGGCACCGAGTGAGAGCGCAGCGGATGCGAGCGCGAGCGCGGACGTACGAAGAGCATGAGACATGTCGGATCTCCGGGTGTCGGCAATGCCAGCGATCATTTTGCGCACGGGCGTACGAGCTCCACGCGCCTGTTGCGCGCACGCCCTTCGATGGTGGTATTCGGCTCGCGCGGCCGCGTCGCGCCGAAGCCGGCGGAGCGGAGTCGCGCGGGCGCGATGTGATAGCGCGCGGTCAGCGCATCGCGCACGGACTCCGCGCGATGCGTCGAGAGCGTCTGGTTCGACGCGTCGCCGCCGATGTTGTCGGTGTGTCCCTCGATCGCGAACGTCCAGTCCGCGTGCTTCGCCAGCAGCTTGCTCACTTCGGCGAGCGCGGGCTCCGATGCCGGGTCGAGCGCCGCGCTGTTGAATGCGAAGTAGATCCCCGGAAGCTCGGCGCGACACGATGTGGCGAGCTCGCGCTCCACTGTCGCATCCTTCGTCGGGAGGTCGATGCGGATCGTCTGCAGCACGTCCGAGCCCGTCACGACCTTGAGGATGAGTGGATGAGTGCTGTCGGCGACGACCCAGAAGTCGACGGTCTCCTTCTGCTCCTGAAACGCGAAGTGGCCGGTGTAGTGCAGCGTCTGCAGACTCACGCGCTGGCCGTTGACGAGCATCGGCGTCGGCTCTGCCTTGGGCGATGCGAGCGTGAGTGTGCCGCGCACCGTGATGCGCGACTGGAAAACATTGCCGAGGGCGCCGAGCGATGAGCCGAGTCCGCCGCCCTCGATATCGGTAATGCTGAATGGCGTTTGCTTGTCCGTGAGCAGGCGCTTATAGACCGCGGTAGAGATCGAGAAGGCGGTGAATCCGGGCGATTCCTCCGGTCCACTGCTCATGAAGATCTGGTCGATGCGCGGCGCGCCCGCGAGATCGCTCGCTCGAACGAAGCGGTGGAACTCACCTCGCTCGGGAAGGCTCGAGCCGGCCGTGCCGTTCTTGTGCTCGAAGCGCCAGCTATAGCGCGCGCCGGCGCTCGATGCGTCGGACACCGTGACGATGTTCTCGCGGTCGCCCTCGGGGTAGTGAAGCGCCGAGACGATCGTGAGGCCAGTCACGAGCGGGATCTGCGGCGAGCTCTGCGCGGCGAGCGGAAGCGCGCATACCGCGTGCGCGAGCACCAGCACAATGAGTGCAACGGGCGCAGGAAGGCGAGTCGTCGTGCCGGATTCGAGCGTAAGTCGGCGTGCTCGGCGAATCACGATGTACCTCTGAATCCGGGAAGGAAACGAGCGGAGTCCAGCCGGGCAGGCGGCGCATTGTTGCGCGCCTTCGCCGTGTGTCGTATGGTCCAAGCCGCAGTGGCTCCGTTCGAATGTGAATATATCTTTATCGACAGCCGCCACCAGATGCGGCCGTCAAAAAAAGGCGGCGCGTTGCGCATGCGACGGAGGGTGCCATGATAGATCGAAAGCCGCACGATGAAGAGATCGATGTCTATGGCCTTTCCGACCGCGGGAAGGTGCGCAAGAAAAACGAGGATCACTTTCTCCTCGCGTCAGTGCATCGGCGGGTCAACATCATCGACACAAATCTCGCCGAGTCCGCTCGCCTCCCGCTCGCCGATCAGCGTCTCGCATTCATTGCGATGGTAGCCGATGGCGTCGGCGGCGCGACGGGTGGAGAGCGTGCGAGTGCGATCGCGCTCGAGACCGCAACGCGCTACGTCGTCAGCTCACTCGACTGCTACGATCGCGCCGCCGCCGTCGAAGGCTCGATGACTCCCGCGTTGCAGGGCGCGGCGCTCAAGTCGCACGAGGCGGTGCTCGAGCAGGCGGCCAATGAGGGCGACGGCATTCGCATGGCGACGACGCTCACGCTCTGGATGGGCGTATGGCCGTGGTACTATCTCCTCCAGGTCGGCGACTCGAGATATTATCTCTTTCGCGACGGTCAGCTTTCGCAGATCACTACCGACCAGACGATCGCGCAGGATCTGCTCGATCAGGGTGTGTTCACGCGCGAGATCGCCGAGCGCTCGCAGTTCAAGAACGTGCTCTCCAGCGCGATCGGCGGCGAAGCGTCGCTGCCGGTAATCACGCGCTTGCGTGCAGACTGGAACAACGTCCATCTGCTGTGCACGGATGGTCTCACCAAGCACGTATCGGATGCGCAGATCGCCGATCGGCTGTCGACGATGACGTCGTCGAAGCAGGTATGCGAGCAACTGATGCAGGATGCGCTCGAGGGTGGAGGCACGGACAACATCACGATCATTGTCGGTCGCGCGACACCGAGCGAGTCAACGCAGCTCATGGGATGAAAATGGTCCGCGGCAACTATCGAGTAGCGAGATTCGTCGGCGTGCGGGATCATGGCGCGATGCGAACGCGGGCGCCCACGATCGGACGCCCGCGTTTTTCGCATCGTGCTTCGGGGATCAGCTGCCGAGATACTCCACGTGGGCGTAGGTGCCGAGTCGCACGTTGTACGCGAGGTACCAGCCGATGTGATCAGGATCATCGTAGATGACGATGTCGTCGTTGTCCCAGAGCCAGTCACTCGTGTAGTCGTAATCGTATGCAGACACGGACCAGAAGAAGCCGCCCGCGTTAAAGCGATCGCGGGCGCCGCCGCCGAGCCGCCAGACGTGTTGCGGACCGATCGGCCCCGTGAAGTGGCCGTGAGCCCACGGATGATCGAGATGGTAATTCGCGTCGTTGCTGCCGCCGCTATGGCCGACCCAGACATTGTTCGTCACGTGCACGTGCGGCGCCGCGGGGTGGTCGGGGCGGTCACGATAGGTGGGATGTGCAGCGGGCGCGGGCGCCGGATGCGGCGCCGTGTGCACTGGCGACGGACCACGCGCAGGGATGTGGCCGGCACCGACTTCGGGTCGGCTGGCGGGATGCGTGGCGGGATGCGTGGCGGGATTCGTGGCGGGTGCCCGCGTGGCGGGCGGATGGGCCGCGGCCGGATGCGGCGCCTCGTGCTGCGGGGCGCCTCCCTGCGCTATCGCGACGGCCGGAGCCAGCGCCAAGATGCATAGCGAGCGGATCAGTGTTTTCACGTGGGTTTTGATCAACGGTTTAAGAGATCTGTTCAGATATTTGAGGCACCTACCATGCATATCGTTCGCCGCCGCGGCCGTTCGGCAACAAAGAAGTCTTAATGCGAAAACAGGACTCGCTCGCGCGAATCCCGTCGTCGTTCGAAATCGAAATCCGTTGATCAGTTTCCGTCGAACGTCACGTGCAGGTAAGTGCCGAGCCTGGTGTTGTAGGCGAGATAGCATCCCGAGTTGTCGGGATCGTCGTAGATGATCACGTTGTCGCGATCCCAGTACCAGCCATCCGCATACGCGTAGTCGTACGCTGCCACGCGAAAGTAGAAGCCGCGAAAGAAGAAGCGGTCGCGCCCGCCGCCCTCGAGCTGCCACACGTGGCGCGGTCCGATGTAGTCGTGCGAGAAGCCGCCGCGCCACCCGTAGCCGACGCGATATCCCGGCGAGCTGCGGTAGCTGCGATCGCGATTGTTGTAGTCGACGCGGTTCTGGTCGTAGCGATCCGGACGATCGTTGCCGTGATAGCCACGATCGACGTGATACGCGGGCTGGCCGTGATCGTTGCGATTGTATCCGGAGTTGTAGCGCGTGTCGACGCGAGTCTCGACATGCTGCGCGGGGCGATTGCCCGAGCGATCGCGATACACCGGTCGCGAACCGTAGCTCTGTTGCGAGCCGTGTTCGTATGAGCGTCCCCGGTCGCCGCGATCAGCGTGCGATTCCGCGCGCGCGTTGCCGGAGCTGCGCTGACCGCGGTCCTGGTGGCCGCGGTCCTGGTGGCCGCGGTCCTGGTGGCCGCGGTCCTGTTGGCCGCGGTCCTGTTGGCCGCGGTCCTGTTGGCCGCGGTCCTGTTGCTGTCCATCATTCCCGCGGCGCTGTGCGAGCGCAGCTGCGGGGAGAGTGAGTGCGATCGCGAAAAGTCCAAGGAGCTTTGTCATACGTGCCGCCTGGTTGACGAATGTCCCGAAGTGTGACGGGTGAGCTCCTTTGGCCCTGCCGGAGCATAGCAGCTGGTGACCAGATGATACACGTGGCTGGCTGAGGTGGTCCCGGTTCCGTATCTTCACCGATGCGGAACTTTTTCGGAGCATGGCGGTGGAATCCGAGCAGCTAAGGGACCAGCTCCAGGCAACGCTCGGCGCCAACTACACCATCGAACGCGAGCTCGGCGGCGGTGGCATGTCGCGCGTCTTTCTTGCGACCGAGACGACGCTCAACCGCAGCGTCGTGGTGAAGGTGCTGCCTCCCGAGCTCGCGCACGCCATGTCCGTCGAGCGCTTTCGGCGGGAGATCGCGCTGTCGGCGCGGCTGCAGCATCCGCACATCGTGTCGCTGCTGACGGCCGGGGAAATCGACGGGCTTCCCTACTATACAATGCCGTTCATCAACGGCGAGTCGCTCCGGGCTCGGCTCACGCGCGAGGGTGAGCTTCCGCTCGTCGACATCGTGCGCTTGCTGCGCGATGTCGCCGGCGCGCTCGCGTACGCGCACGAGCACGGCGTCGTGCATCGGGACATCAAGCCGGAAAACGTGCTGCTCACTCGGCAGCACGCGCTCGTTGCGGACTTCGGGGTCGCGAAGGCGCTCTCCGAGTCGACGATGGCGGCGGGGACGTCGAGCACATCGCTCGGCGTCGCGCTCGGCACGCCCGCCTACATGTCGCCCGAGCAGGCGGCCGCGGACCCGACTACGGACGGCCGCTCTGATCTCTACGCGCTCGGCGCGATGGCGTACGAGATGCTCACGGGGACGCCGCCGTTCAGCGGGCGCAATGCACAGGCGACGCTCGCGGCACACGCGGGCGAGGCCGCGACGCCGGTCGACATTCGGCGACCGACGACGCCACCAGCGCTCGCGGCGCTCGTCACCCGGCTGCTCGAGAAGCACCCTGCTGATCGCCCACAGACTGCGCAGGAGGTGCTCGACACACTCGACGGCGTGATGACGACGAGCGGCTCGATGCTGCCGTTCGCGCCGAAGAAGAAGTCGCGCGTGCCGGCGTGGGCCGTAGCCGCGTTCGCGGCCGTGCTCGTGCTCATCGCGATCGGATACGCGGCGCGGCGCGGCAAGAGTGTGACAGGCCTCGGCGAGATGAACGGCATGAGTGTCGACGGCGACATCGCGCCGCACTCGGTGGCCGTGCTCCCGTTCGCGAACGTGGGGAAGGACACCGCGACCGAATACTTTGCCGACGGCATGGCCGACGAGCTGACGACGGCGCTCGCGCGCGTACCCGGGCTCAAGGTGGCCGCGCGCAGCTCCGCGTTCACCTTCCGCGACCAATCGGTCGGCGCCCAGCACGTGGGGAAGATGCTGCACGTGGGCGATGTGCTCGAGGGAAGCGTGCGTCGCGAAGGCGGGCGTCTTCGTGTGACCGCGCAACTCGTGAATACGGTGAGCGGGCTGGCGGTGTGGAGCGAGTCGTATGAGCGCGAGATGAAGGACGTCTTCCAGGTGCAGGACGAGCTCACGCACGCGATCACGGCCGCGCTGTATCCGACGCTGTCGAGTGAGGGACACGACTCGGCGGAGAGCGCGAGACTTGCCGTGGCGCACGCGCCGCGCGGCACAACGGATCTTTCGGCGTACGATCTCTTTTTGCAGGGGAGACACTACTTCGGTTTCGGAGGCTCAGCATCGCTGTGGAAGGCGATCGGCTTCTTCCAGCAGGCGATCGCGGCGGATTCGACGTTCGCGCGCGCGCATGCTGCGCTTGCGATGTCCTACGATCTCCTCCCGGAGTACGGCGGCGCGCCGGCGGACTCCGTCATTCCGCTGGCGGAGGCGCACGCACTCCGCGCACTCGCGCTCGACTCAGGGTTGGCGGATGCACATCTCGCGCTCGGCGACGTGCGCGTGCATCAGTGGCGCTGGGCGGACGCCGAGCGCGAGCTCGATCGGAGTGTGTCGCTCGATCCGTCGAACCCAACCGTGCATCTGTGGCACGCCGAGCTGCTGCTCGGGATGGGCGATGTTACGGCGGCGATGGGTCACGCGCAGATGGCGCGCGCGCTCGACCCGCTAACAGCGGTGACGAATCAGACGTTGAGCCGAACGCTGCTCGATGGTCGGAAGTACGGCGAGGCGGCTGCGGCGGCGACCGCCGGACTGGCGTTCGACTCCACCTTCAGCGGGCTGTACGTGAATCTGATGGAGGCGGAGCTGCTCGCGGGAAATACGGACAGCGCAGCGCACGTCGCGGATCGCGCGCTTCGGGTCGTGCGAAGGGGACTCGGCGTGCGGAGCGCCGCGATCTGGACGTACGTGCGCGCGGGGCGCCGGAGCGATGCCGATGCGCTGCTCGCCGAGATGCGTCGCGACCAGAGCGCGGGGAGCGTGCCGGCGCTCGACATGGCACATGCGCTGCTCGCGTACGGGCAGACCGACTCGGCACTCGTATGGATCGGCAGGAGCGTTGCGCGACACGACGCGGAACCGGACTGGAACGGGCTCGCGTGCGATCCGACGTACGATGCGCTGCGGAGAGATGCGCGCTTCGTGTCGATGATGGCGCCGACGGGGATGAGGATTTGTAGTGGGGGGTAGTGCGAGAGACTGGGGCCGGTTCAGCTCTCGTTCATCCCTGCAATCGCAATCTCCGTCACGCCTGGACACCACCCTACGGTGCGATAGCCGCAGTAACGACAATCGTTCGCGCTCTTCGCCAGCGATGGCGGCTCGACATCGAGCGCTCTCAGCGTCGTGTGCAGCCGCGCATCGAGTGCTGCACGCACATCGTCGGTGAGCGGGCCGCCGATCTGCTTCGCGATCGCCGTGAACTGAAAGCCGAAGCTCGCCACACGTAGTCCGCCAATCCCTTCGAGCGCCGCAACGTACACCGCCTTCTGGATCGCATACTGCTCCGCCTTGAACGCCGCAGCTTCGGGATCACACTGACTCGTCTTCACGTCGACGACGCTATAGCCATCAGCGCCGGGCGCGACGAGATCGATCTTTCCCTCGACGTACGTGTCGGCATCGACGATGTGCAGGAAGGCGAGCTCCCGCTGGGCGCCTGGCGCGTCGAGAACGGCGCGATAGTCTGGCTGCTCGAGCGCGGCGCGCAGCTCAGCCGCGATTTCCGCGCGATAGCGCGCACCTTCGGTGGATTCGGGCGTCGGTGCATCGGGATCGTGCCGTCGCACGGCATCCTCGAGCAGCGCGTCGAGCTCCTCGTTCTCACGCAGGCGCTCGAGCACGTCGTGCACGATGAGCCCGCGCTTGATGGCGTTGATCTCACCGTGCTTCTCCCCCGCCGCGATCTCCGGCTCGCGTAGGCCGGCAACGTATTTGTACCAGTGCCGGCGCGCGCAGCGTTCCTCGGATAGTAGCTCGGTGGCAGAATGGCGCGAGCGTCCGGCAGCGACGCGAATCGGCATTGGGGGCGCGGTGAGAGTCGATGCATCGAGCGCGGCAAGCTGCGGAATCACTGCGTGCTCCGGTGCTTCGACGACAGTTACGATCTTCACCGTCGCTTCGTACTCGCGCGCATCGGCCGCGTGATATCGTTCGCGGAGGGATGACCCGATCGCCGGAAAGACTAGCTTCATCGCGTCTGCAGCGGATCCGAAGCTGCGATCGGGCGCATCACCCAGCTTCTCGCGCTTCTTCGCATCGTCTCGCGACTTCTTCGAGCTGCCGGCCGGCAGACACACCACCAGTCGATCCTTCGCACGGGTGGCGGCGACGTACCACAGCCGCTTGGTCTCGGCGTTCCGCTCATCCTTTAGCGTCGCGGCGATCTCATCCCGCTCCCCATCTGCGCCGGTGATAGCATCGTCGCGATCAGCGGCCGGCGCATCGCCACCCTGCTCTGCGTCTTCGTCGCCACCCCCGAGCGAGATACGCGTTCCGCTGATCAACATCGGCGACGTGCGATTCCGTAGCTCGCGCACGAGGTCGCACCAAAAAACCACTCTCCACTCGAGCCCCTTCGCACTGTGGATCGAGGTGATCGTGAGGACGTCGTCGCTCTCGCCATAGAGTCTCGCGTTCCCTTCTTTCACCTTCAGCTCGCGCGCTCTCTCGATCACATCGAGGAAGCCGCCGAGGCTGAGCTCGGGCGTCGATTCGGCGATGCGGAGAAACTTGCGCACGTTGGCGATCGCCTGGAGTCCGGGCTGCTCCATCAGCGCGAGATGTGCCAGATACGCGGTGTCCAGCAGCAGCTCTTCGAGGAGCGCCGACGTCGCAACGCGATCGCGCAGCAGGGAGAGCCGCCTGATGAGCTCGACCGCCGTGAACAGCAACGCGCGCTCGTGCTCGTCGGGTATGGCGACCAGGCTCTCGGTGGAGAGCAGCGGCCAGATCGGCGACGGCAGCCCGTTGGCGATCCGGAGAAGCGTTTCGTCGGTGACGCCGATGAACGGGCTGCGCAGGAAGCCGAGGAGCGCGCGATCATCGTTGGCGTTGCGGATGGCCTCGAGCGCAACGATGAGGTCGACGATCTCCCGCTGCTCGTAGAAGCCCTCGGTACGGAGCGCGTATGTTGGAACGCCTGCCTCGCGCAACGCGCCTTCGTACGTCGCGAGATCGCCCCACCCGCTCAGCAGCACCGCCATCTCCGACCATTTCGCATCGCCGCTCGCATGCAGCTCGACCGCTCGCCGCGCGACCTCGCGTGCCTCGCTCTCGCGGATCACTTCGACCTTGTGGGCGCATCCATCGTCCTTGGCGGGAACGGTGAGAAATTCCACGGCGATCGGTGACTCACTCTCGCGCACCGGCTTCACAGGCGCATACGAGACCTCGAAGTCCCGGAGCACATCTGACGCGCCGATCGGCTCGTCGAGCAGAGTGCCGATCGCGTGATCGACGAAGCCGAGCACCGCGGGAACGCTGCGGCGGCTATCGGTGATTGGTACCATTGTTCCCCAGCCTTTGTCGCGGAAGTCGCGCTCGACCGCCTTCCAGCCGCGCACGTCTGCTTTGCGAAAGCTGTAGATGCTCTGCTTGGGATCACCGACGAGCATCAGGCGGGTCGTGTCGGCGGCGCCGCTCGCGGGATCCGCCAGCAGGTACGCGATCTCGCGCTGCACGGGATCGACGTCCTGGAACTCATCGATGATCAGCACTCGGATACGCCGCCGCAGCGATTCGCGCACCGCGCTGTCATCGCGTATGAGGTCGCGCGTCCACGTGATCATACGATCGAAGTCCATCTCGCCACGATCGCGCAGCTGCGTGGCGAACAAAAACTCGGCGCGCCTCGCCAACGAGACGAGCGCGCGCTCGCGCACGGGCAGCTCGTGCGAGCTCTCGATGATGGCCCGCAGATGATCCCCCTCGTCGAGCAGCTCTGCCGCCCATTCCTCGACGTTGCTGACTGAGTACGCCGCCAGCAACTCGACGAGGCCTTCGATGCTCCCCGGGTCGCCCGGAGCGTGCTCGAGCGCACGCAAGAGCGTTTCGCGTACGCATTGTGCGCGGCGGGCCTTGCTTTCGGATTCATCGAGCAGCGTGAGACTGGGCGCGAAGGAGCCGCGAAGAGCGAACTCGCGAAGGATGTCGCCACAGAAGCCGTGGATGGTGCCCACGCGCGCATTGTCGACGCGGTAGCTCTCTTCGCGCCGCCCGGCCGCGCGCAGGCCCTCGCGCAGCTTTTCCTTGAGCTCTGCTGCGGCCTTGTTCGTATACGTGATCGCCGCGATCTGATCGAGTGCGAGCGCCGGCGAGTGGATGCTCTCACGCGTTTCGACGCCCATTAGATACAGAATGTGCGAGACGACCGTAAACGTCTTGCCGGTGCCCGCTCCGGCGGAGACGAGCATGTGACTGGCGGTCTCGCGAATTGCTGCCCACTGCGCGTCGCTCGGTTGCGGATTTTCCTTCGGCGTGGTGTTCGTCATCGATCGGACACCGGGCCACCGGGGATGCGACAGATGTCGCGACCATGGCACCAGGGTGGGCACGTGCACTTGCCGGGGGGCCTGGCCGGAAACTCCCCGCGGCGCGCGCGCTTTACGTGCTCGATGGCGAAATCGAGGGCGGCAGTCAACTTCTCGTCGGCGGCGGTCATCGGATTGATCTCGTGCGTCTTTTTATCGATCGTGATGAGATCGAGCTGCAGCACATCTTTCGGTGTCGTGAGCGCCAGATATCCAGCGCGAGCCATGTGCGTATCCGGTCGCATTCTGCTCAGCGCCAATGCGTACAGTGGCACCTGCAGCACGACGCCTTCGGTCCAGGCCGCTGGCCGCCCCCCTCCCGGCGTGGAGCCCTGTGTGGTCTTGTAGTCGGCGGCGACGATGTATTTCCCTTCGCCAGCCCGTTCGTCGACCGACACTTCGACGCGGTCGATCGTCCCGCGATATCGAATGCGGACGCCGCCGCGCTCAAAGGTCATATCGTCGAATTTGAGCTCGTGACTCTCGACGCCCGTGCGAATCATGGCAGGCGCCTTTCTTTTCTTCGTCGTCGGATCCGTCATGTCGTTGTGCAGCGCGATTTCCCACTCGAGATAGCCGCGGACGATGCGCGTGTATTCGCCGCGCTTGGCCTCGAGCAGCGAGCCGTGCCCCAACCGTCCGTGCACCGCGTAGCCATCGACGATCTCCGAGACGCACTTCGCTGCGAGCTCCAGCGCCCACGCGGCATCCTTCGCCTCGAGAAATACAGGTCCGCGCATGCGCTCTCGTGCGCTGTCGTAGAAGAGCTTGAGCGCATCGTGCAAGAGCGATCCCCGCGTTGCGGGATCCACGTCCCCATCCGGCTCGGTCAGCTTTTCGATGCGCAGCAGCCGCTTCGAGAAGTACGCCCACGGGCACTTCGCGAAATCCTCGAGCTGCGACGGGCTCCAGAGCCTCTCATCTCCGAACTCCTTCGCGAGCCACGCGACCAGATCATGCGCCTCGATGCGTCCGTTGTACTTGCTGGGGATCTTGTCGAGGCGCGCGTACTCAATCGCCGCCGCGCGCCGTGCGAGCTCCGGACCATCGAGCGCGCGATACAGCGAGATGCCTGGGAGCACGACAGCCGCTGCGGGGATCGTGCGTCGCTCAACGGTCGCGATCTCCTCGAGCTCGTCGACGAACGCCGACGCGATGACTTCGCTTCCCGCACCGTCCAACCGCGAGTAGGACATCGTGAAGCCGCGTCTCGCTCCGGCCACGAGCACTCGAAAGAGCTCGCGCTCGCGCTCGTCCCATACGGCGTCGCGCTCGAGCGGAAGCCCCGCGGCGGCGAGGGCGTTGCGGTCGGCATCGTCGAAAATTGGCGAAGTCGGTGCGGCTTTGGGAAAGGCGCCCGCCTCCATCCCGGTGAGAAACAGGTAGTCGAACGAACGATACGCCGCCGCGAGTGCCTCGAGCACCTGCACTCCACGGGACACGGGCGTCCAAATGGGAACGTCGCCCGTCAGATACTCGCGCAACTGCGAATTGAATTGCGCGGTCGTCAGCGCACGCGCATCGCCACCGTGCGCGCCGACTGCGTTGTGCCATTCGCCGACGATCGTCGTGATCGATTTCCATCCCGCGAGATCGAGCCGAACGATGTCGACACGATCGCCCGGCACGCTGCGCACGCACGCAAGCACCTTCCACGGATCGCTCTCGAGGAATGTGCGAAGCCACTCAAGCCACTCGAGAATGGTGCGCTCCTCGTCCAATGCACGAGCCTCCGCCGCGAACTCGCGGAACGCCGCGCCCACGGCGGCCACGCGCGCCGCGGCGGGAAGCGGGCGTCCGCGACGCTCAGGCGTATCCTCGAGCTCGACACGCAACGCCTTCCTCTCCAGATCGGCCAGTGCTGCCTGCCACTCATCGAGTCCGATCACCATCTGCCGGTAGCCCACGGCGTTCAGCACTTCTGCATCGAGTCCGCCCGCGAAGTACGGCTGGTATGCGAGCTCCACGAGCCCGGCGCGCGTCCACCCGTCAGCCGCCGCGCCGAAGAGCGACGCGATCGCGCGCACCACGGGGATCGATGTGAGCACCACTCGCTGACGCGCCGTCGCCGGCACGCCGACCCGCGCAAGTGAGGCCAGCGCTCGATCGAGATTCGGTCGCGCCTCGCGAGTGACGATCGCGATGCGATTCGGAGGCGTTCCCGCCTCCACGAGCGCGCGAATCTCGAGGGCCACCTGATCCATCTCGCGATCGGCGTCCGGCGCGATCACCAGTGCAGCCGCGCCGATGCGCTCCGCTGGACGCTCCGCCGCGAATAGCGCGACAGCGGTCGAGTCGAATCGCCCGCTCTGATGCTCCCACTCCGCGTCCAATCCTTCGAGCGGCAACTCGACCGAGCTGTAGAGCGTCACGGTGTCGATCGCATTCGAATCCGCGAGCGCGCGAATGAGATGGAGCCATCCCCGCTTCAGATCCTGCAGGCCAAGGATGCGAATCTCGCGTCGACCGTGAAGTTCGTCCGCGAGCTTTGCCGTGCCATCGCGCAACGAGCGCGCGAGATGGATCCACTCGTCGCGCCCATCCGCCTTTCGCAGTCGAGCGAGCTCCGCGCGATACGCGGCGTAGATTCGGCCGAGATCGTTGTCGCGACGCGATTCGAAGACGTCGCGCCCCGCACGCGCATCCAGCGCCTGCGCGAAGGTCGCGGCGGAAACATCCTCGGAGATCAGCTCACCAAAGAGTCGATCGATGTGGGCGACAAAGTCATCACATCGATCAAGCTGTCCGAACACCTCGCGTCCGTGCTCGCGAAGGAGACGTGTGAGCAGCACCAGCCGCTCGTACTCACCGAGCGTCGCGCGATCGGGCGCGCCGATCCAACGAGGAAGCTCGTGGAAGATGCAAAGCGGTGGGTCGAACCATCCCTTCACCCCCGACTCGGCCGCCATCGCGATGACGTCGTCGCGCAGCCCACCCTGCCTGAGCGCAAGCAGATACGGAACGGTAGGGAATGGCGCTTCCGCAGTTGCAGTGCGTGGCGCGAGAAAACCATCCGCTGCCGTGCGAAGAAGTAGCTCCGGATCCCTGCCTACCACCACCCGCAACCGCGCCATGTCCTACCGTGTGTCAGGGCGAAAGGTTGGCCCGTGAATAAAACACTCCTCCGTACAACTTGCCCCGCCCCTCTGACAGCGCGCGAGAGCCTCGCTCAGCTTCTCACGATACCGAGTCACCGGAAGCCTACTGCGCAATCGCCTCGTGAATTGCGGCCTGCTTCCCGGGCGGCTCGAAACGAACAGTTCTTTCGCTATCGAGAATCTCGAGGCGCCCGTTGGCCGGGATGTGGCCGCTGGCGCGCGCCACTTCCAGGCCGCCGATGTCGAGGTGGCGAATGCCGCACATGCTCGTTCCGTAGAACTCGTAGTACGTTCCGTCCGTGAAATGCAAGAAGACCTGCGTGTATGCATCCCCGTGCTCGTTCACGACGATGTGTTTGATGGTGCGGCCAATGAGATCGGGCAGCGCGGATTGAAGCTTGTTCAGGCACATCACACCCTCCTTGTTGCCCTAACATACACTTCGCCACTGAGACAACCTGCACGGCCGCTACGCACGGCGTTAACGCCCCGCCAACCCAGTTGACGAACCGCCCTCCGCCACTGTCAATTACCGCCCTCCCGGAGGAATACCGAATGTCCGCTCCCGCAAGTCAGCTCAATCCCTACGCAAAATTCCTCGCCGACGCGCGCCCGCACGACGTGCTCGAGATGACCGCCGTCACGATTGCCCGCCTCATTCGCCACACAGGCGCCGAGCAATTGACGCGCGCACCTGCGCCCGGCAAGTGGAGCATCCGCGACATCCTCTGCCATCTCGCGGACTGTGAGATCACCTTCGGCTTCCGCCTGCGACAGACCATCGCCGAGCCGAATCACGTCATCCAGCCCTTCGATCAGGAAGCGTGGGCAGGCCCCTACTCGGCGCTCGATGCGCGGGATGCTCTCGACTCCTTCGGTGCGTTCCGGCGCTGGAACATGCTCTTCATTCGCGCGGTCGGCGCGGAGGTCGAGGCGAAGCCCGTCGTGCATCCCGAGCGCGGCGAGATGACCTTCCGCACCATCGTCGAAACGATGGGCGGCCACGACATCAATCATCTGCGCCAGATCGAGAATCTCGTGTAGCGCGCGCCGGCGCGGGGCGCCGTCTACAGCTCGAGCACCATGTGCACATCGGCACGCGCGTACTCGGTGTGGCCGAGCGGAACGTCGACGAAGCCGAGTGCGTGATAGAGCGTTATCGCCGGTACGAGCGCCGAGTTCGTGAGCAGCTCGATCGTCTTCGCGCCGATCGCCCGCGCGTGCGCAATCGCCGCCTCGCCGAGCGCGCGTCCGATGCCGAGCCCGCGCGTCGAGTCCGCAACGGTCATCTTCGCGAGCTCGAACACCCCTTCCGCTTCGCACATCAGCGCGACGGCCCCTACCACCTCGCCATTGAGCTCAGCCATGAAGATGTAGCCGCCAGGGGCGATAATGTGCGTCGCTGGGTCGCCGAGATCGCGCGCGTCGCGCTCCTCCACCGCGAAGTACTTCTCGATCCAGGCGAGATTGAGATCGCGAAATGGCGCAGCGTGCTCGGCTCGGAACGGCACGATACGGAGGCCGTCGTGCGGCATGAGCGGCGCGAAGTCGCACACGCTGGAGGAATTCATCGGGCGCTCGGCATACCGCAATGATATCGCCGAGGCTCGTCGAATTCAGCCTCCGCTCGAAGAGGGCGGGGCCTTACTTCACCCCGCCCGCACGTCCATTCACGGCGAATTCTCGCCAAACTCTGCCGCGGACGGCCGTCTCGCGCCTCAATCCGTCATACCATAGATTGTTCTCTGACAATCCTCCGAGGGAACGGCCGGGTGGCGACACCGCTTTTCGACCAACTGCAGGCGTCCCTCGGCACCCAGTATTCGCTCCAGCGCGAGCTCGGTCGCGGCGGGATGGCGACGGTCTATCTCGCTACCGACAGGAAGCACGGCCGTCAGGTCGCGCTCAAGGTTCTCCACCCTGATCTCGCCGCCACGCTTGGCCCCGAGCGCTTCCGCCGCGAGATCGGCTTCGCCGCGACGCTCTCGCATCCGCACATCCTCACCGTACTCGATTCGGGTGAGACCGCGGATGGGCATCTCTGGTTCACGATGCCGTACGTCGAAGGGGAAACGCTCCGCCAGCATCTGCAGCGCGACAAGCAGCTGCCAATCGACGAGGCGCTCCGCATCACGCGCGAGATCGCGAGCGCCCTCGACTACGCGCACGAGAAGGGCGTCGTGCATCGCGACATCAAGCCCGAGAATCTCCTGCTCACGAAGCGCGGCGACGCGCTGCTCGCCGACTTCGGCATTGCGCGCGCACTCGGAGTAGATACGCCGAACGGCGCGGCGCTGACGCAGACAGGGCTGGCCGTCGGCACGCCGCAGTACATGAGCCCTGAGCAGGCGAGCGGCGAGCGCGATCTCACTTCGCGCAGCGACATTTACACGCTCGCCGCGGTGTGCTACGAGATGCTGGCCGGCGAGCCGCCGTTCACCGCGCCGAGCACGCAGGCGATGATCGCGAAGATGATGACGGGCGATGCGCCGTCGGTGCGCGTGCTGCGTCCGACGGTGCCGCAGTTGGTGGACGCGGTGCTGCAGAAGGCGCTCGCGCGCGTGCCAGCGGATCGATGGGCGACGGCGGGTGAGTTCTCGCACGCGCTCGAGGCGGCGGAGCGGAGCTCGTTCACGGGGACGGCCGCGGCAACTGCAGCGCCCGCGACGCTGGCCTCCGCGCCGAAGAAGCGCCGCGTGCCGGCGACGGCGCTCGCGCTCATCCTCGGATTTCTCGTCGGCGGCGGGATGCTCTTCGCGTGGCGCACGAAGTCGCGCGAGCCGTCGGCCAATGCGGGCGGAGCGATGCGGCTCGCCGTGCTCCCATTCGAGAACGTCGGCGATTCGAGCGATGCCTATTTTGCGGACGGTGTGACGGATGCCGTGCGCGGGAAGCTCACGGGCATCCCCGGCCTCGAGGTCATCGGATCCGCGAGCTCCGGACGATATCGCAAGTCCCCGCTGACCCCACAGCAGATCGGAGAGGAGCTCGGCGTTCGCTATCTGCTCATCGGGCGTGTGCATTGGGCGAAGGGTCCGAACGGCACGAGCCGCGTGCAGGTGAGTCCCGAGCTCATCGACGTCACTACGGCCGCCGACAAGTGGCAGCAGCCTTTCGATGCGCCACTCACCGATGTCTTCGCGGTGCAGGCGGATATCGCGGGGAAAGTTGCGCGTGAATTGCAGGTGGCTCTGACACCGGCGACGAAACAAACACTCGTCGAGCGGCCCACGGAAAATCTCGATGCCTATGACGCCTATCTGCGCGGCGTGGACGTCTTGAAAAAGGGAAACAGCCCGGCGATCCTGCATCAGGCGGCGGCGGAATTCACGCAGGCGATCAGACAGGACTCGAGCTTCGCGCTGGCGTGGTCGATCCTGGGACAAGCGCTCGCACTGGAATATGCAAATGGAGTTCCGAGCAATGCGCTCGCCGATTCTACGGAGCGTGTCACTGCGCACGCGCTCGCTCTCGAGCCCGAGCTCGCGGAGGCACTTTCGTCGCGCGCGGCGTACTACAGCTTCGTTCGCGACGACAATGCGCGCGCGCTGGAGGAGTCGCGCAAGGGACTCGCGCGCCAGCCGGCGAACGTACAGCTCCTTGGTCGTAGCGCGACCGACATGTCGCAGCTTGGACAATGGGATGCTGCCACCGAGAACTTCAGAAAGGCTGCTCTGCTCGATCCGCAGTCAGCCACTCGGCTGTCCGTGCTCGGAGGTGCCGAGCTTCGCCAGCGCCACTATCCCGAGGCCGAGCAGGCAATGGCTCGAGCGCTGAGTCTGGCGCCCGAGAATCTCAACGTCATCGAGAGCGTAGTGCTGCTCCATCTGATGCGCGGCGATCTGCGCGGAGCTCAAGCGGTAACTCGCGGGGTGCCACCAACGCTCGACCGCTCCGCAATGGTCGTATACCTTGCGAACTACAACGACCTCGGTTGGGTGCTGGACAGCGCGCAAGAGCGGCTGTTGCTCACCCTCGGCGACGATGCATTTGACAACGATAAGCCCACTCGCGCGATCGTGTTTGCGGAGCAGTATTACTATCGGGGAGATTCCATGCGCATGCGCCTCTACGCCGACACCGCACGAGCCGAGCTCGCGCAACAGCTGAAGGATCTGCCCGGCGATCGGCAACGTCAGGTCTTCTACGCACTATCGCTGGCGTATCTCGGCCGAAAGGCCGAGGCTATTGCCATCGGCGAAAAGTCGCTCGGCGCTTCGCCCACGTCCTCGAACGTCACCGACGTGTACGGCCGACATCAAATGACGCGCATCTATATCGCGGTCGGGGAACCGGAGAAGGCGCTCGACAATCTGGAGATACTTCTGAAGATCCCGTACCTGCTGTCGCCCGCGTACCTGAAAATCGATCCGAACTTCAAGCCGTTGCGCGGGAATCCGCGATTCGAGCGACTCGCGGGCGGCGCGCAGAAGGCGAACTAAGGCGATCTTTGTCCGCTAGTTCCGCCCAGCGAGCTTCGGCCACAGCTCCTGCAACGTCTCCTTCGGATTCTCGCCTACGTAAATCGACACGTCCTGCTCCTCCGGCACGCCCCAGTCGTTGAGCACTTTGCCCGCGGGCGTCACGGTGCCGAAGAACTTCTCCATGTCGTGCTGCGTCACGCCGAGTGAGATCACTACGGTGCCCGGTTTCTCTCCCGGACCGAAGAACCAATAGCTTCCCGCGGCGCTGATCACTCGCGGCAACCCGAACTTCGGTCCGTAGAACTCCATCGCCCCCGCCTCTCCGTAGTTCTCTCCCACGAGGACGACCTGCGCGCGCTTCTCCGGCGGTAGCGAGTCGTACACGTGCGCCACCGCGTTCACCAGCTCCGGCCAGCCGAGCATGTCGGCATAGTCCTGCGGAAGGCGAAGGGGATGCTCCTGGTTCGTCTTCGTGGTCATGCCGAGTCCCGCGCGCTCGATGTACGACGCGGTCGCCTCCTTCGGAAGAATCGGCAGCTCGATCGGCACCAGAAACGCACAGTACGCGGCGAAGATGGCGAAACTCGCTACGCGAAGCACGGCCGGCCGTTGCGCGCTCCACCGCTCGAACACCACCGCGCCCGCGCCGAACAGCGTCGGATAGATCGGCCCGATGTAGTACGACTTCCCGTGCAGCGCGAGCAGCAGCGTGAACGCGCAGACACACGCCCAGCCAATGGCGCGATACCGCTGCGTCTCCCTCGCGAGCACGAGATAGAAGGCGCCGCCGATGGCGAGCACCACTCCGGGTCCCCAGAGCAGCTGTCCGCCCATGAACGACCAGAACGAGACGTGCGCGAGCTGTGAGCCTTGCAACGTCTTCATCTGATCGACGACGGGATATCCGAGCGCGAGCTGCCCCACGATGCTCGGGCTTCCGATCGCAAAGGCGATCAGCGCAGCCGCCCACGGCCAAGGCGTCAACAGCACCTTCCGTTGCGGCGCGACGATCAACGCCGCCACGAGCGCCGCGCCGAAGAACAGCAGCGAGAATTTCGTGAGCAGCCCCACTCCACACGCCACGCCGAGTACGATCCACCATCGCGGTGTGGTCGCGAGCGTGTCATCGCGCTGCGCGCCCGAGCCAAGCCGCGCGAGCGCGTACAGCGCGAGCGTCCACCACAGCTGATCGAATACCACAGGCTGCAAGAGATCGCCCGCGCGCAGAAACAGCGGCGAAGTTGCCACGGCAACCGCCGCGAACGCCTGCGCGAACCTGCCGCCGCCGAGCTCGCGCGCGATCAGCGCAGCCATCATCACGATCAATCCCGCGGCCACCGACGGCAGGAAGCGAATCGCCACGGTCGAGTCGCCGAGCACGAATCGCTCGAGCTGCGAGATGATCGCGATGAACGGGGGAAAGTCCATCCGCCACAGCTGCAGATGCCGCCCCATCGCCATGTACAGAAATTCGTCGCGCTGAAAACCGTACGGCGACAGCCTGTTGACGATGACGTGCAGCGCGAACACGATCGCGCCCAATGCCGCAATCGGGCGCGCCGCGAGCGGCTGGCGAATGGTCGTCGAGGTCGTAGTCATCGTCTCCGGCGAATCGGGGTGGCTCGGCGCTCGTATCCCATACGAGCCACCCGCCGCCGAAGGTTCACTCGCGCGGCGCGATCCCGAGCCAGCGCTCCAGCCCCTCGCGCCGCGACCGGCTCACGCGCAGCCGCACGCCGCCCTTCATCTGCAGCTCGTAGTCGCCAGGGCTCGTGTTCCAGCAGGCGCTCATGTCGTACTACACGGGCGAGCTCGACCCCGCGCACGTGGTGCTCAACGGATAGTCGAGCTCAACTCAGGTGGACGGCGCGCGGCGAAGCTCCGCGCGCCGGCTCGCCATCTGAAGGCCGGTGAAGCAGACCGCGAGCCAGAGCACGCCAAGCGTGTAGCCGGCGATCACGTCGCTGAGGTAGTGCACGGCGAGGTAGATGCGGCTGTAGCCCACCAGCGCGACCATGACCACCGCTCCCGCCCAGATCGCGACCTCCGCTGCCGTGCTCTTCACCGGCACGACCCGAATGATCGTGTACGCGAGCATCGCAAAGCCGATGAGCGAGCCCATCGAGTGCCCCGACGGGAAGCTCCAGCTGTTGAAGTGCAGAAAGCGCATCGCGTACTCGGGGCGCGGGCGGCGAATGACCTCCTTCATCACACCGTCGAGTATCGTGCCTCCGATGTACGAGAGCACCCACGCGACGATCAGCGTGCGCTGCTTGATGCGCCACAGGTACAGCACCACCGCGCCGAACAGCACCGCCATCGCGGGCGGTGAGCCGATCAGGCTAATTATCACGTTGATGCGATAGCCGAGCGGCGTGCCGTTGATGTGGAACCAGTCGGCGAGCGCCTGGTCGCGCCGGACGAGCACATCGTGTTCGCGCACGGAGTCGATCAGCACCGCGAACAGCCACGCCGTGAGCAAGCAGACGACGAGGCCGATGACGATGTGAATGGTCAGGAACGCGCGCGGATCGAGGCGCGCGACCAGGCGGCGCCGGCGCGACGGGGCGTGCTTCGCGAGCGGCGTCACGCTCGCGCCACGCTAGAAGCCAGCCGTGTCGGCGGGCGTCGAAAGCCCGCGACGAAAGAGTCCCGCAACGCCGTGCGCGATTCGCGTCGGATTCGCACCGCCGAGATTCATCAGCACGACGACGGTGACGCGGTCGTCGACGTATCGCGCGATGTGTGTCTCGAAACCCTGCCACGATCCGGAGTGCTCGATCACGCGATGGCCGTTGACGCTGTCGATGCCCCACCCAAATCCATAGTGGTGCTTGTTCGGCGTCCCGTCCTTGAGCTTCACCACCGTCCACAGCTGATCGACGCTCGACTTGTGCAGCAGCTTCTCGCCATAAAGCGCCGCGTCCCACTTTGCGAGATCGAGCACGTTGAAGTAGAGTGCGCCGTCTGCGGTGGTGTTCCACAACGGCGCTACCCAATCCTGATTCTTCAGCTTCCCGTCCACGAGCTGATAGCCCGCGGCACGATTCGGCACGATGTCGGCCTCGCTGATGATTCGCGTGCTCGTCATGCCGAGCGGCCTGAAGATGCGCTCCTGCAGAAAGTCGCCGTAGAACTTCCCCGTCACTTTGCGAATCACCGCGCCAAGGAGCAGGTAGTTCGTGTTGCGATATTCCCACCCTTCGCCTGGCGCGAACTCGATGGGGAGCGTCTCGATGACCTTCACGAACTGCTCCTCCGTGTAGTCCGCGCGATAGTTGAGTGGCCCGCCGGGGCCTGTCAGCGAATCGGACGCGTACTCGGAGAGCCCCGAGGTGTGGCTCAGCAGCTCGCGAATCGTGATTCCGCGCCAGGTTGGCGGCGCATCCGGCAAATACTTCGGCAGACTATCATCGAGCCCGATCTTCCCTTCCTCTACCAGCATCATGATCGCGGCGGACGTGAACTGCTTGCCGACGGAGCCCGATTGAAAGATCGTCGCGGATTTCACGGGCACATCGAGCTCGACGTTCGAGAGCCCATAGCCCTGCGTGCGCACGATCCTCCCGTTCACGTAGATGCCGAGCGCGAGCCCGGGGATGTGCTGGCGTGCCATCTCGTGCGCGATGTACTTGTCTATCGCGTCGGGAGCGTCGGGCGCCGTCGTACGCGTGACTCCCGGCGGAGTGGCAAACAGGAGTGCGACCATCGCGGCGGATGAAGCTCTCAACTCACAACCTCCCTCGCCCGACGTGCGAAAAACTGGCGTTCCATCGGGTTGCGCGCGCGCGCCCGCGCCGTGAGAAAGTGGTCGCGCGCGATATCGCAGTGGCCGAGTCGATGCTCGAGCTCACCGAGCGCTCCGAAGTAGAACGGGTACTCCGCGAGTCGATCGGCATTTGCGATCGCGGAGATCTCGGCGAGGCCACGCTCCGCGCCATCGCGCTGCGCAACGGCGATCGCGCGATTGAGCGCGACGACCGGTGATGGCCGAATCGTCATCAGTGTATCGTACAGGGAGACAATCATCGGCCAGTCGGTGTCCTCCAGGGCACGCGCGCGCGAGTGCAGCGACGCGATCCCCGCTTCGATGTGAAACTCCGTGATCGTCGTACCGGTGGCCGAATGATCGAGCAACCGCTCGCCCTTCGCAATGAGCTCCGCGTCCCAGAGCGCACGATCCTGCTCGTAGAGCGAGCTCAGATTTCCACGAGCATCCACGCGCGCCGGGAGCCGAGCAGCGTTGAGGCACATGAGCGCGATCAACGCGTGCGTGGCCGGCGTCGCCGTCTGTGGACTTGCGAGCAGCAGCTCGGCGAGCCGCATCGCCTCGACGCACAGCTCCCCGCGCACCGCCGTCGCCGCGTGCGCGCCGTGATAGCCCTCGCTGAACAGCAGGTAGAGCGCCCGCTGCACGGCGGAGAGTCGAGCCGGCAGGTCGCGCTCGTCGGAGAGATCGAAGAGTCGCATCGAGCTCGCAAGCACCTTCTTCCCGCGCGCTATCCGCTTCTCCATTGCCGGCTGCTTCGTGAGAAAGGCCGCCGCCACTTCGCTCACGCCGAAGCCGCAAAGGATGTTCAACATGAGGGCAACCTGCGCGACCTCCGGAAGCTGAGGATGGCAGCAGGAGAACATCATGCGCAGCTGGTCGTCGCGGATTGCCGACTCGCCGAACGCCTCGGCAACCGTCGGCGCGAGCGTCCACTCGCTCTCGAGCTGACGGCCTAGCTCGGGCGCGTACGTTCTCGCCGTGCGCTCACGGCGCAAGATGTCGAGCGCGCGATTCTTCGCCGTCGCCATCAACCACGCAGATGGATTCTCCGGAACTCCGCGCAGCTTCCACACCTCGAGCGCCCGGCAGAATGCATCCTGCACCACATCCTCGGCGAGCGCGAGGTTGTGAACTCCGAACAGGCGCGTGAGCGCGGCGACCATCCGTCCCGCTTCCCGCCGGAAGAGATGGTCGCCTGGCTCCGCCACTACATGCTCATCTGCATGATCGGACGAACCTCGACGAAGCCGCCATTATCGAAGATCGGGCATCCCGCGGCGAGCTTCGCCGCTTCGCCGATGTCCTTCGCCTGGACGAGCGTGTATCCGCCGATGATGTCCTTTGCCTCGGCGTACGGGCCGTCGGTGATGGCGGTCTTCTTCTTCACGACCTTTCCCGTGGCCTCGAGCGGATTCCCCTGATCCTTGATGTGTCCCTTCGCGCCGAGATCCTGAAGCCATGCGCCCCACTTCTGCATCGACTGCTGCATTTGCTCGGGTGTACCGTTCGAATCGCCGCCGCGGTACAGGTAGAGAAAGTCACTCATAATGATCCTCCATTGTGGTTGGGTGATACGAATCATCGACGTTCGACCCAGACGCTGCCGGACATTTTTCTTTTCACGACTTTGTGGGCGTCACCGCGACTTCCCTGACGAGCTGATACATGTACTCCACGCCCTCGTAGAACGACTTGACCAGGATGCGTTCGTCGCGGCCGTGCGCGCGAACGTCGTCGACATCGAGGGGAATGCCGCTGAGGCCGTAGGTGGGGATGCCTGCTTCACGTAGTCTGGCGCCGTCGGTGGCGCCCGTCTCCATCTGCGGGATGACGGGGACGCCTGGCCACAGCCGCTGCGTCACCTTCTCGACCGGGGTCATCACGATGGGAAGCAGCGGCGACGCGATTCCCGGCTTTCCGGAATCGATTGGCGTCACCTTCACCGAATCGTCGGCGACGACGCGCACGAGCACCGCGCGCACCTCGGCCGGCGTCTCCCCCGGAAGGATGCGGCAGTTCACGAGAGAGCGCGCGAACTGCGGCAGCGCGTTGGGCGCGTGGCCGCCTTCGAGCATCGTCGGCACGCAGGTCGTACGGAGCTGGGCGTTGTAGAACGGCGACACGGACAATCGCGCGGCGGCGGATGAGTCGCGCTCGTTCTTCGCGATCGCGCTCATGTCGGCGGCGATCTGCCCGCTCGACAGTCCGGCCGAGCGTGCGAAGTACGCGCGCGTCGTCTCGTTGAGGTGCACGGGAAAGTGAAAGCGCGCCACGCGGGCTATTGCATCGGCCAACCGCGCGATCGCGTTATCGGGAGTGGGCATCGAGCTGTGCCCGCCCTTGTTGGTGGACGTGAGGTAGAACGACTGATAGAGCTTCTCGCTCGCCTGCACGGCGCGCACGATCTTCTTGCCATCCTTGATGAGTGGATCGCCACCATCTGGATTGATGCACCATTCGGCGTCGATGAGATCGCGATGATTGTCGATCAGCCACGAGATGCCATTGTAGCCGCCGCCGCCTTCCTCGCCGGCCGTGAGCGCCAAGATCAGCGTGCGCTCGGGAACTACGTGCTCGCGCTTGAGGCGCAGCAGCGCTTCGGCGAGCGTCGTTGCGCCGCCCTTGATGTCGCTGGTTCCGCGTCCGTAGAAGAAGCCGTCCTTCTCCGTGAGCTTGTAGGGATCGATCGACCAGTCGGAGCGTAGCGCCTCGACGACATCGAGATGCGCGATGAGGAGGATCGGCTTCAGCGTCTTCGAGGATCCCTGCATGCGCACGACGACATTCGAATCCTTGTCGCCGGCGGGGCCGAGTACGTGGACATCGGCGGCGGAGAATCCGGCGTCGAGAAAGCGCTGCGCGATGGCGTGCGCGGCGGGCGCCGTGCTCCCCTCCTTATATGACGTCTTGATCTCGATCAGCTGCTGAAAGATCGCGCGCGCCTCGGCCTGGTCGGGCGTGAGCGTCGTCTGCGCGCGAGCGGAGATCGGAGCGAGGAGGGCGAGCGCAAGGAGGAGCGGGTGGCGGGGCATCGGCACGGGCTGGTGGGGGATTGGCGAGTGTGGAAATTGAATCTCGCCTGGCGCGCGTCGCGGCGTCAGGTCTGCGTCCGAGAGCACCTATTGACCGGCGATTCCGCCAATCCTAGTATGCAGTCCGCTCGAGTCCGTTACGCGAGCGCTGCGGCGAAGCGCTGAATCGGCTGACCATCGATCGCACCAACATGAGTCTTACCATGCCCTCAACCGACCCACGCGTAGACGCCTACATCGCCAAGTCCGCCGACTTCTCGAAGCCGATCCTCACACGCGTGCGAGAGATGGTGCACGCCGCGTGTCCCGACGTGCAGGAAACCATCAAGTGGGGCTCGCCCTTTTTCGACTACAAGGGCCAGATGATGTGCGCCATCGCCGCGTTCAAGCAGCACTGCGCACTCATCTTCTGGAAGGCTTCGCTCATCGATGGACTTCCGCCAAACGGAGACAAGTCGCGCGGGAGCTTCGGGCGCATCACGTCGATGAAGGAGTTGCCGACGAAGACTCAGTTCAACGGCTTCATCAAGGCAGCGATGAAGCTCAACGACGCGGGCATCACAGTGAAGCGTCCCAAGGCCGGATCGAAGCCCGAGGCCAAAGTGCCGAAGGAGCTCGCGGCCGCGCTCGCGAAGAGCAAGAAGGCGACGGCGGCATTCGAGAAATTTCCACCCGGGCAGAAGCGCGAGTACTGCGACTGGGTGAGCGAAGCGAAGCGCGAAGACACGCGAGCGAAGCGAGTGGCTCAGGCGATCGAGTGGATCGCCGAAGGGAAGACGCGCAACTGGAAGTACGAGCGGGCGTAAGCTACGCGTCCGTCCGAGCTCCGTGTCGCGCGATGATCACGCTCTTGATTCCACCCCGAACGTTGAAGTCGCCGATCACCTCCATCCACCGCGGCTGCACCGCGGCCGCGAGATCGTCGAGAATCCGGTTCACCGCGCGCTCGTAGAAAATGCCGTCGTTGCGGAAGCTCCACAGGTAGAGCTTGAGCGACTTGAGCTCCACGCACTCCACATCCGGCACGTACGCAATCCGAATCATACCGAAGTCCGGCGCGCCACCCTTCAGCAGCGCGAGCTCCGCCGCGTCACTCTCGATGCCGCCGAGTGGACACATCGATGTGAACTCGTTGCAATCGAGGCGGATCTCGTAGTCGCGCCCCGGATACGGATTCGGAAACGTCTCGAGCAGCTCGGCAGCCGGCATTATCGTTTGCACTCCGCTTGGAAGATCATCGGCCTCGCGGCCCCCTGTACACGCATCCCGACGTCGTCGTCTCGCGGACGACGACCTTCGACAGTCCACGCAGCGCGCCCGACACGCGATCCCAGATCCAGATCGCGAGATTCTCACTCGTCGGATTCGACAGCCCCTCGATGTCGTTGAGCAGTCGATGATCGAGCTGATCGCGCAACGGACGAAACGCCTCCGCGATGTCCGCGAAGTCGATCACCCAGCCGCTCCGTCCGCCGACGAAGCCACTCACCCACAGCTCGATCACGAACGAGTGCCCGTGCACCCGCGCGCACTGGTGATCCTCCGGCACGTTCGGCAGCTGATGCGCCGCCTCGATGCTGAAGCTCTTGAACACCTCCATCTCCGCGCCGCGTTCCTCGTTCAGGCCACCGCGCGTTCCCTCCAATCCACTATCGATCACGGGATCCCCAGCAGCTTGTGCGTCTGGATACTCAGCCGCCACTGCGGATGAGACAGACAATAGGTAAGCGCGAGCTCCGTATTGCGCTCGCGATCGGGGCCGTCCATCGGCTGCAGAAAGAATTGCTCGAAGTCGAGCTCCGCGAACTGCTCCGGCTCGCCGCCGATTTGCGGATACACGAGCTTGAGCTCATTGCCGCTCGTCAGCACGAGCGGCGCGCCGACCTTCGGGCTCACGCAAATCCAGTCGATACCGGCGGGCGGCGCTTGCGTGCCATTCGTTTCCACCGCGATCTCGAAGCCCTGCGCGTGCAGCGCGGTCACGATTTCGTCGTCCATCTGCAGTAGCGGCTCGCCGCCCGTGCACACCACGAGCTTCCGCGCGCGCGCCGAGACGTTCGCCGGCCACTTCTCCGCCACCGCGCGCGCGAGCAGCTCGGCCGTGGCGAACTTCCCGCCACCCGGTCCATCGACACCCACGAAGTCCGTGTCGCAGAACTGGCAGGTTGCGTGCGCACGATCTGCCTCGCGTCCCGTCCACAGGTTGCACCCCGCGAAGCGACAGAACACGGCCGGCCTTCCGGTGTTCGCGCCCTCGCCCTGCAGCGTGAAGAAGATCTCCTTCACCGCGTACGTCATGTCGCCGCCCGCGCGCAGTAGCGCACCGGATCCGTCAATCCCGCCTCGAGGAAGCCACGAAGTCGCAGCTGGCACGAATCGCAGAGACCGCAGGACGCGCCGCCCACATCCGGATCGTAGCACGAGAGCGTCGCCGAATAATCGACGCCGAGCTTCGTGCCGCGCGTGATGATCTCGCCCTTCGTCTGATGCATGAGCGGCGTGTGGATCGTGAGATGACGTCCCTCGACACCAGCCTTGGTCGCGAGATTCGCCATCTGCTCGAACGCCTCGATGTACTCGGGGCGGCAGTCGGGGTATCCGCTGTAGTCGAGCGCATTCACGCCCAAGTAGATGTTGTCCGCCATGCTCACCTCGGCCAGCGCCACCGCGTACGACAGAAATATCGTGTTGCGCGCGGGGACATAGGTGATCGGGATGCCGTGCGAGATCTCGTTCGGGGAGCGGCCCTTCGGCACGGCGATCTCACTCGTCAGCGCGGATGCGCCGAAGACGCGAAGGTCGATGTCGACGATGACGTGTCGAAGCACGCCGGCGCTGCGTGCCATCGCCTGCGCGGCGATGATCTCGACATCGTGGCGCTGCCCGTAGCGAAAGCTGAGGGCTATTACCTCGAAGCCCTCGCTGCGCGCGATCGCGAGCACGGTCGCCGAATCGAGACCGCCGCTCAGAAGTACGACGGCGGTTCGCGTCATGTACTTTCGCTCACCTCGCGCTGCGGTAAGCGCGCGCGGATCTCATTGGACGACCGCGCTATCTGGTGCGGTCACCCTCTTTGCCACGCGACGCGCGAACACTTCGGCCCCTTTCGGCACCATGTCCGCCGCGATCCCCTTGAGCTCGTACGAATCGTCGAGCACGAGCTTCCCACTCGCGACGTTTATCAGCTCGCCACTGAAGATCCAGATCAAGTCGCTCGTCTTGCTGATCTTCCCCATCACTACCCAGTTGGCGCCGAGCTCCTTGCCGACGTCGCGCGCGCACGCGACGACGACATTGCAGGGAACGTCCTGCACGAGCGCCGTCGCCTTCGGCCCGGACGCGGTTTTTGTGACGGTCAGCGAATCGACGAAGGTGATGTTCGGCTTGCCGGTGAGTCCCGCGCGCATGACGCTGGTGGCCGTCATGGCCATGGCGGAGTCGTTCGGCAGCAAGTCGTTGGCGCGCTTTCCGTAGAACGCGAGATCGAGCATCACGACTTTCACTTGCGCTTTCGTGGACGTGCTGCCGGATTGGGCTCGGACACCAGAAACGGCGATCGTCAGCGCGGCGGCTCCCACTGCGAGCCAGCGCGAGGTTGAAAGTGCAATGCTCCTTGGCATGGTTAAAGCTAGCTACGACGGGTGATCCGTTCTAGCCGAGCTCGAGAGCGGACACGGGTGTTAACGCCCCGTATCAACGCCCCCGTATCAACGCCCCCGTATCAACGCCCTGGAAACAAGCGCGCGCCAGCACTCGTATGGGCGTCAGGCGATTGACTCGAGCATGCGATCATCGCGCGCTCGCTCTCTCGAGCTCGAGCACATCTTCGGAGGACACGATGGCGTCAGAAGAGTACAAGATCGAGGGCAAGGACCTGCTCTCGCGCGTGAAGGAGATCGTGCACGAGGGGAACGTGCGCCGGATCATCATCAAGAACGAGGCGGGGCACTCGCTGCTCGAGATTCCGCTGAGCATCGGCGTGGTGGGAGTGGTCCTTCTGCCGGTGTGGGTCGCAATCGGTGCGATCGCGGCGCTCACCGCACACTACACGCTGGTGGTGGAGAAAGACGCTCCGCCGGCGTGACCGGCGGAACGTCTCGCGGCGCGGCTGTTAGCGCCGCCGTCCGCCAAAGACGATCGACGCCCAGCGCAGCAGCTCGAGATAGAGCCACGCGAGGGTGACGAGCATGCCGAACGCCGCGTACCACTCCATCTGCTGTGGCGCGGAGCCAGCGTTGCGCTCGATCATGTCGAAGTTGAGCAGAAGATTCATCGCCGCAACGATCACGACCGCGGAGCTGAAGAGCAGCCCCGCCCATCCGAAGCCGAAGACGCCCGGCATCGGAACGTGGAAGAAGCCGAGCACGATGGTGATCACATAGAAGAACATGATCCCGACCGTCGCGCCGATGATCACGCTGCGCAACTTGTCGGTGACTTTAATAATGCGCGTGGCGTAGAGCGCGAGCATCGCGAGCGCGACGCCGAACGTCAGCGCCACCGCGGTGACGGGAATGCCCTTGAAGCGCGAGTCGTAGATGTACGAGATGCCGCCGAGCGCGATCCCCTCGAGCACCGCATACAGCGGCGCGGTGATCGGGGCGAGATTTGGTTTGAACGACGTGAGAAAGGCGACGACCAGCGCCGCGATCGCTCCGCCGAAGATGATTGCGCTGAGGTCGCGATTCGGAACCTGCAGAATCTCGTACCATGTGTACCCGGCGCTCGCGGCGGCCAGGAGTACCAGGGCGAACGACTTCCACGCGGAGCCCGCGATCGTCATGACGCCGGTGCCGCCTTCCGCACGCGCGCGAGCGATCGCCTTATCTGAAAATGCCGGATTCGAGAATGCCATGTGTGTCGCTATGGATAGTTTGAGAGACGTACTGGTGCTACACTCGATGATACCCCGCACAACGCGGGATGGCACCGGCACGAAACTTCGCTGGATGACCCCCCTCTGCGTAAGATCCCGGAGCATGAGATGACCATGTCCTTCGCGTCCGCTCGGCTCGCCCTCGCCGCAGCCACGCTACTCGTGCTCGCGCCCGGCCCCCCGATCTACCCCGGCGCCAAGCGCGACACGCCACAGGCGCTCATCGAGAAGAGCACTGGAGTGGAGGCGTCCGCAACCTATGTCACCGCCGATCCATTCGAACGGGTCGACTCGTTCTACCGGGCGCACGGTGCCGAAGATACGGGCGCGCGGCGCGTGTCCTCGAGCAGCAAGCGCGCGCTCTACTACTTCGCGGACTCGAAGAGCGACGTCCTGATTCTCTGGCCGACGAGCGGGTCGAGCGATCAGACGTCGATTGTGATCTCGAAGGAGTGAGCACGATGACCGCACCTGCCGCATCGCGCCAGCCATAGCCCACGGTACATACCGCGCCGAAGCCCCCTCGAATACCTTTTTCTCATGTCGACACGCACTCTCCTTCGCGACGCCGCCAACCGCGCCGCCACCTATCTCGAAGGCATCGATTCGCGAGGCGTCGCGCCGACGCCCGACGCCATTTCCGCGCTCGCCCGCTTCGAGCGCGATCTCCCCGAGCATCCCCTCGATCCCTCGGCCATCCTCCGCGAGCTCGACGAGACGGGTTCCCCCGGCACCTCGACCAGCGCCGGCGGACGCTACTTCGGCTTTGTCATCGGCGCCACACTTCCGGCCGCGCTCGCCGCGAACATGCTCGCCACCGCCTGGGATCAGAACGCCGGGCTCGTCGTCATCTCCCCGACCACGGCAAAGCTCGAGACGATCGCGCTCCGCTGGCTCCTCGACGCCCTGCATCTCCCCGCCACCTCGGCCGCCGGATTCGTGACCGGCGCGACGATGGCGAACTTCACCTGCCTCGCGGCCGCTCGTCACGCGCTGCTCGAGCGCGCCGGCTGGAACGTCGAAGAGCAGGGGCTCTTCGGCGCACCGACGCTCACCGTCGTCGTCGGTGACGAAGTGCACGTCACGCTGCTCAAGGCGCTCGCCATGCTCGGACTCGGCCGCGCGCGCGTGACACGCGTGCCCGCCGACGCGCAGGGGCGCATGCGCGCCGATCTGCTGCCGCCGCTGGATAATCGCACGATCCTCTGTCTGCAGGCCGGGAATGTGAACACGGGCGATTGCGATCCGATGGCCGAGCTGATTTCCCGCGCGCGCGCGGCCGGCGCGTGGGTGCACGTCGATGGTGCGTTCGGGCTGTGGGCGGCGGCGGCGCCCAAGCGCGCGGCGCTCGTCGCCGGCGTCGAGAACGCCGACTCGTGGGCGCTCGACGCGCACAAGTGGTTGAACGTACCCTACGACAGCGGCGTCGCGATCTGCCGCGACAGGGATGCGCTGCGTGGTGCGACAGCGGTGAGCGCCGCCTATCTCGTGCAGGGCGCAGAGCGCGAGCCGTGCGAGTACACGCCCGAGCTCTCGCGGCGCGCGCGCGGTGTGGATGTGTGGGCGGCGATGTCGTCGCTCGGGCGCTCCGGGATTGCGGAACTCATCGAGCGCAACTGCCTCCAGGCGTCGCGCTTCGCGGAGGGACTTCGCGCCGCGGGCTACGAGATCTTGAGCGACGTCGTGCTCAACCAGGTGCTCGTGAGCTTCGGCGACGATGAGACGACGAGGCGAGTGATCGCCGCGCTCCAGGCCGATGGCACCTGCTGGTGCGGCGGCACCGTTTGGCACGGCCGCACCGCGATGCGCATCAGCGTGTCATCGTGGGCGACGACGGACCAGGATGTGGAGCTCAGTCTCGCGGCGATGCTTCGCGTTGCGAGCTGGGTGCTCGCCACGCACTAGAGGAGAGGTCGCGCCGCTAGCTCTTCACCATCTGGATGCACGCGACGATGCGCATTACGCGATTGAGATGCATTGGCAGAAATGCCGCGAGCGAATCGCTCTTCATCGCCGGCAGCCGCGCGAGGTCCGTGCGCACGGAGTCGATCACCGACGTCCACGCCGGATCGGCCTGTACGTGCATCTCGCGAATGCGCTTCTCGAAGTTCGTGAGCATGCCATTCACGAGCTGTTCGTGCGTCGGCAGCTTGCCGAGGGCCGCATCGGGCGTCGCGGTACGAAGCGCCTTCACGTCGCTGGTCACGGCGGCCACCGTCGCGGTGACCTCGCTGTCCGGCTTGGTGACCGTCAGCGACGTCGGCGGGGCGAGCAGGCCGGCGGTGCTGCTCGAGTCCGCGGCGAGCGATCCCGAATCAGAGGCCGCGTGCTGATCGGGCCCCTTGCAGGCCAGGGCGATAGTCAGCAGCGCAAGAACGCGGAGTCGCGTTGGAAGACGCGGCATGGAGATCTCAGGTCGAATGGCGGCGGTTAACCGCCGAAAGTGTGCGAGCGACGGACTTTTATCGCATTGTTCACGCCCGGAAGGTACTCTCCGGCGCTCAGGGGCGCACCACGAGGCGTCTCAATGCTGACCTCGCTTCGCCCACTCCCACCTTCTAGACGTTAGCCGCGCCTTTCCGACGGTTCGCATACCCCCGGCCTCGAAAATCGACACTCGCTCCGCCGCGCTCTGTCTCATTTCGATGAAGGCTGACGTCCTCATAGATGTAGCGCCGCCGCATCGCTCACCGTTGCCCGAGACGAACGAGACCGCTTGAACATCCGACAGCTGTTCGAACGCCACTACCCGAGCCTCGTCTGGTATCTTCACAGGCGACTGGGCGATCGCGACATGGCCGAGGATTTGGCGCAGGAGGCGTTCGTGCGCTTGATCGACAAGCCGCCGCGCGAGCCGGACGCGTGGCTGTACGTCGTGGCGGGGAACCTCGCGCGCGATGCGCAGCGCGGCGAGCTGCGTCGGTCGCGGCATCTCGGGATCGTCGATACGGCTGACGACGGCAGAGTAGAGGCGACGGATCCGGCCCCAAGCGCGGACGAGTCGATGTGCAGCGCCGAAGAATCGGCGCTGGTGCAAGAGACACTCGCCCTGCTCCCGGAGCGGGATGCGGCGCTGCTCGTGATGCGTGCGGACGACCTGTCGTACCGCGAAATCGCGGCGGCGATCGGCGTGTCGCCCACGTCGGTGGGTCCGCTGCTCGCGCGCGCGCAGCAGCGCTTCATCCGCGCGCTCGGAACGCGCGCACACGATCGGGGGGGCGATGCGCGAGCATCCAACTGAAGGCGCACTGCAGGCGCTGCTCGATGGCGAGCTGCCGCGCGCGCGCACGATCATCGTGCGCACCCATCTGCTCAGCTGCGAGACGTGTCGCGCGCGCATCGAGGCGACACGCGCGACGACGTCGCTCGTGAACGCGCTGCTGCGCCGAAGCACACCGAACGTCGACAGCGCCTCGGCGTGGGCGCGTCTCGTGATTCGTAGCGGCGGTCGCGCGGAGTCGCGGGGGCGCGGGCCCGCGCGCTGGGCATCGGCGGCGGCGCTCGCGCTGGCGACGGCCGCGCTCATCGTGACGATGGTGCGTGGCACTTCCAGATCGGCGCCCGGTGTCGACGCGTTCGCCCTCGTGCGCGAGGCGCAGGCGCATCCGGCAACTGCGCTGCTGCGCGACGCATGCTGCAGCGATCACGATGGCGGCGATCGCAACGACGATGGGCTGTTGACGCTCAGCACCGTCGGCGAGAAGGTCACCGTCGTCATCGTCTACGAGGATGTCGATCACAGCGGCACGTTCACGCACGGCGACATCGTGCGCTACGTCTCCACCATTCCAAACGGCGCGCCCGTTCCACAGCCAGCTCGCTGATCTCGCTCTTTCACTACGAATCCTCTTCGCACCAGTGACTCTCTCCTCCGTGAATCGGATCGCCATCGCACTGATGACGATCGGCGCAGCCTCGCTCACGCCGAGCATTGCTGCAGCACAGCAAACGGACAGCGTTGCGCGACGCGACTCGATCGCGCGCCGCGACAGCGTGCTCCGCGCGGGCGCCGTCACGCGCGACAGTATCTACAAGCTGTCGCCCGTCGAGGTGCAGGCGTCGATCCTTCCGGTGGCTGGTCCGACCATCGGCTCGGGAATTCCGGCGCGCGTCACGACGTTGTCGGGTGCCGCCGTCGACCAGTGGGAGCCGCGCATTCTCCCCGACGTGCTGGGCACGATCGCTGGCGTCTCGATCTACGATGACCTCGGCTCGCAGTACAAGATCAACGTCGACTATCGCGGCTTCAACACGGGGCCGACGGTCGGCCTGCCGCCCGGTATCACCGTCTTCCTCGACGGCGTGCGCCAGAACGAGGCGGATGCACAGGAGGTCGACTTCGACCTGCTGCCTATGGATCATGTGCGGCGCGTCGAGCTGCTCAGCGGAACCGCGTCACTGCTCGGGCCCAACTCGCTTGGCGGCGCGATCAATCTCGTCACCGATCGCGGCGAGGGGCCGACGCATGGATCGATCGAGCTGAGCGGCGGGTCGTTCGGGCAGGTGGAGGTCGAGGGCACGGTCGAGGGAAAGAGCACCACGGGGTGGGACTACTATCTCGGCGGCGGCTTCGAGCGCGAAGATGGCTGGCGCGTATCGACGTTCGGCAAGAACTACAACGTCTTCTCGAACGTCGGTCACTTCGGCGCGAGTCGCGGCTTCGGCATTCAGGCGCTGGCATCGAAGTCGCGCGTAGGAGAGGCGGGATCGATTCCGGAGAGTCTGTACGGCGATCCGCGGGCCAACTTCACGCCGGGCGACATCGAAGATCTGAACATGCAGCAGCTGAATCTCACCGGATACGTTCCCTTTGGCGGCGGGCGCGGCACGCTCACGCTGTTCGGCAAGCGCTTCGATGCCGATCGCTTCAACGTCAATCAGGCGCCCGATCCGAACGTCGACGCACTGACAAAAACGTACACTGCGGGCGGTACGGCGGATTGGCGGCGTCAGTTCGCGATCGGAAAGAGCTCGCTGTCGCTGCGCTTCGGCGTGGATGGATCGGCGAACTGGGTGCACGAGCAGATCATCAATACGCCGGCTAACGGCGCCGCGCCGCAACTCGGGCTCACCACGGATGTGAAGAGCCCGAGCTGGGATCTCGCCGGCTATGGGCTCGCCGACTACAACTTCAGTCGCGTGACGCTGTCGGCTGGAGCGCGCTTCGACTACATCCGCGTTCCGTTCCAGAATCAGCTCGACCCCGGCGACAACACGACGAACAGCTTCCACCACTTCAGCCCGCGCGGTGGAATCAGCGTCGCTGTCGGCGGCGGCGCGTCGCTGTACGGCTCCGTTGGCGGCAGCTTCCGCGCGCCGGCGATCGTGGAGCTCGCGTGCGCCGATCCCACGGCGTCGTGCCCGCTTCCGTTCGCCCTCGGCGACGATCCACCGCTCAAGCCTGTGCGCGCGACGACGTACGAAGTAGGCGGCAAGCTGTTGCGCGGCAACGTGCTGCTCGATGCGTCGGTGTATCGCACCGATGTTCGCGACGAGATCTTCTTCGTCGAGTCGCCGGGATCGCTCGTGTCGGGCTTCTTCACCAATCTCGACAAGACACGCCGCGAGGGCGTCGAGCTCTCGCTCATGAGCTCATTCTGGCAGGACCGCATCTCGTGGTACGCGAACTATGCGTACACGAGGGCGACGTTCGAGAGCAATGCGCAGATCTTCAGCACGCGCTCGGACAGCGACTTCGTCGCCAGCCCGCTGTTCGGACCGAACACCGTGACGTCGGGCGACGTGATGCCGCTCGTGCCGGCGAATCAGGTGAAGGGCGGCTTCTCGGCACGACTGCCGAAGGGATTCCGCGTGGGGCTCGATGCGCGCTGGATCGGCTCGCAGTATCTGCGCGGTGATGAGGGGAACGAGCAGAGCCAGCTCGATCCGTATTTCCTCATGGGCGCGCGCGCCGGGTACAGCTACAAGAGCTGGGACTTTTCCGGCGTCGTGACCAACGTGTTCAACAATCACGATCCGATGTTCGGAACGTATAACGCGAACGCGGGGACCGGTCAGCTCGAGCGCTTTCTCACGCCGCTCAACGCGCGCAGCTTCGTCTTCAAGATCGCGCGCACGTTCGGCCCTCGTGGCCAGAACAGCGACGACAACTAGCGCTCAGTCGGCGTACTCGAGCACACCCTTGGCGTCGCGGAGCATCACGCATGACGTGGGCTCCGCGAGGGCGAACTGCAGCGAGGATGATCCGTCGAGATCGAACGCGATTGCATCGAGGGATTGTCGAACGGCGAGCACTTTGCCGAGCGTTGCTGGTGGCGAGCCAGCGGGCGGAGCGGCGACGGTATGAATGCGAAGCACGGAGCCATCGTCGAAGTGAAGCTGCGCGGCGGGGCCATCCCAGCCAACCTTTGCGATCGTGCGCCCCTTGATGACCGGCGTGAGCTTCTGATTTCTGGACATGCGTGAAGTTGTCATGGCACCGGAGAGTCGAATTGTGCGTGCGGCGGCGAGTACTCGCGCCGCTGGCGACTGCGCTGTTTCTTGCGCGCGCTGGATGACGGCGGGTTCTGGTGCACGTACACGCGATAGCCGATCACCCAGTTGTGCGAAATCACGTGCTGCGCGGTCGCGAGATCGATGGTTCCTGCGCACACGCGGCGATGCAGCTCGTTCTCGAGTGCGTCCTTCACGTATGCGTTCCACGGATGCGTGCGAAAGGATTGAGGCCAGAGATTTTTCAGCGAGTTGGATCCGCCGAGCTCGAGGCTGATGAGATGATCGACTTCGTACTCGCCGGGCTGGTGTGACGGGATGCCGTAGCTCGCGTACGCTTCGCGCTTCACTGCGGCGGGGACGTTGCGCACGCGCTTCGAGTAGCCGGAGACGCAGATGTCGGCGGCGGTGACGTCGAGGGTGGCGCCGGGGGTCCTGGCTGGATTGGGAACGAAAGGGTATTGGAGCGCGCTGTCGGCCGGCACGAGGGAGGGCGCCGGTGTCGGCGCCGGTGCTGGCGTCGGCACGGTGTCGGCAACGGAGGGCGGAGGTGGCGGCACGGAGGATGCCGTCCGCTCGCAGGCGACGGACGCCACGACGCCGCCGAAAATGGCGAGCCCCGTGATCGTGCGGCGAAGTGCCGCGCGAGTGCTGTCACGATGCTGGATCATTCGCGAAAGCTATCTGCGCGGGCGCCCGGATTGACGTGATCGGCGTGCCGCCTGCACATTATGGAGATTGGCGCCGGCCCACTCCGGGCCGCTGCATTCACTCAGCGACTAACTCACATGCAACCAACACGAATGTTCCTCGTTGTCGCGAGCGTCGCCGCCGTGGCGACCACGCGACTCTCCGCTCAGGGCTTCGACGGCGTCATTCAGTTCGTGTCGTACGAGAATGCAAACCATCCGGACACGATGACGCAGATCACGAAAGGCTCGAAGATCCGTTTCGAGGGAATGGGCAAGGGCGATGGCGCCATGATCATGGACGGCACAACACGCCTGATCCTACTCGCGGATCAGAAGAAGTACATGGAAATGCCCGCGAATCTCAGCGCGAGGGAGGCGACCGAGGAGGGCTCGAAGCATCACGGAGTCGCCGAGAAGACTGGAAAGACCGAGGTCGTTGCGGGCGTGCCGTGTAACGTGTGGCATTACAAGGGAACGAAGAGCAACGGATCCGCAGAAGAAGGCGAGGCGTGCATCGCCAGGGGCACCGGATTCATGATCAATCGCCTGTCCGGCGGGATGGCGGGCAGCTACTTCAATGCCGGCGGCGCGGCGTTCGCGACGGAGATGAAGAACGGTGGCGGGATCATGAAGGTGACGGAGAACGGCAAGCTCTCGCTCGTCGCGGTAAAGGTGCAGGCGACTTCGGTGCCCGACGCGATGTTCGCGCCGCCGCCGGGCTACACGAAGATGGACATGGGAAGCATGCGCGGGCCGCCGCGCAAGCCGTGACTCACGGTCACCCTCCGGCACTCGTATAGCGCTTGAGCGCGACTCGCCACAGCAGGCGGCTCGCGCCAAGCGCGGCTATTCCGACCGCCGCCGCCCACGTAGCAAGCGCGGGATTGAGCCGGCCCGTGAGCGCCGACGCAGGGATGGTCGTGGTCCACGCGATCGGGATGAGATAGACGAAGAGGAAGCGCAGCGCTCCCGGGTACGCACTCACCGGGTAGCGCGCCGCCTCGAACACGGCGTCGAAGAGCGCCGCCATGTTCTCCACTGCCACGAACCAGAAGGCGAAGCTCATCAGCGTCACCCAGATCGCGTACACCACCGCGATCGCGACCGCGAACGTCACCGCAAACGCGATGAGCTCCCACGCGCTGATCGCGCGCCCCGTCTGCACGAACGCGTAGCCGGACACCGCGAGCCCGAGCACGACGTCAGCGAGGCGCCACACATCGAGCCGGCGAAAGGAGACGTAGAACTGCGCGTCGACGGGGCGCACGAGCACGAGGTCGAGCGCTCCGCTGCGCACATCCGTTGGCAGATGCCCAATGCCTGGGCGCAGCACCGTCTCGACCACGCCGGCGAGCGCATTGAAAATTCCGAGGAGCACGACGACGTCCCAGTAGCCCCACCCGCCGAGCTGCGGTGTGTGGCGGAAGTAGAGCGCGACGGTGAGCATCGCCATCACGAGCCAAAAGATCGTGCCGAGCAGGCTCGCGACGAAGTTGCCGCGATACTGCAGCTCCTCGAGCCAGTTGAGCTGCCAGAACGCGCGCAGCACGATCATCGCACGAGTGAAGCGCTTCATCCGCCCACCGCGCCGTAGTGCCGACGTCCGCGCGTCCATACCACGAGATAGAGCGCGAGCCAGATCGCGAGCCAGATCGCCTGGCCCGCGAAGCCGCGTAGATACTGCTCGCTCGTCGTCACCGCGCCGGTGAGGATCTCGACCGGGAACGACAGCACGTACGGAAACCACAAATACTCGGCGACGTGCGCCACGCGCGGTGGCAGCAGCGAGAGCGGCGCGATGCGACCGGAGAGAAAGAGCGAGAGGCCGAATTGCAACTCAACCAACGCCGTCGCGCGCGTGGTCCAGAAGGCGAGCAGTCCGGTGGCGTAGCCGTTGAGAAAGCGGATCGCGGCGGCGAGCACGATCGCGATGATCGCGAGCGACCATCGCCCGGGCTCGAATGGAATCCGCACTGCGGGCCAGAAGAGCGACGCGATGATCCACATCGTGAGAATGATCGTCGCAGTCGGAGTCTTGTACGCTACGTTGTCGGCGATCGCTTCATGAATCGGCGCGATTGGGCGGGTGAGCCGATGGTTCATCTCGCCTTCGCGAATCCAGCGGTCGATGTTCCAGGCGTCCCACGACAGTGTGGCCTGATTCACCAGCGCGACGCCGAAGAAGTAGCGCGCAAAACCCTCGCGCGTGTAGCCGTCGACCGCGCCGCCGGCGGCGATCGACCACCAAATGCCGAGCGAGATGATCGGTTCGGTGACTCCCCAGATCAGCCAGATTGCGATCGACGCGCGATACTGCAAGTCGACGAGAAACGCCGAGCGCATGAGCTCCGCGTACTGGTCGCGAAAGGTCGCGAACGGGGTGCGCGATGAGGCGGGGCTCACGGTGGCGCGCGCCGGACGTCGGTGCGCACCGTGTCTTCCTCCGCATCCTGCTCCGTCTCGCCGAACGCGATCCGAATGACCTCTTCGATCGGTGGGTCCTGAATCGAGAGGTCGGCGACGTCGAGATCGGTGAGTAGCCGCGTGCTCGCCACTGTCGCGGTCTCGCGCGGCACCTCGAGCGTCGCGCGCGGCGGCGCGTAGTGCGCGACGGTGCCGTACTCCTCGAGCCGCGCGCGGGAAACCGTCTCCGAGAGCACGAGCTCTATTCGCTTGATCGGCGCGATCCGCGCGACGAGCTCTGACAGCTCGCCATCATATAGTAGGCGGCCGCGATTGATGATCAGCACGCGCGACGCGAGCGCCGTGACATCGGCCATGTAGTGCGACGTGAGCAGGATCGTCGCACCGTGTCGCCGGCGGTACTCGCCCAGGAAGGTGCGAATGGTCTGCTGCGCCTCGAGATCGAGGCCGAGCGTGGGCTCGTCGAGAAATAGCACCTCGGGCTGATGCAGGAGCGCCGCTGCGAGCTCGCACTTCATGCGCTCGCCGAGCGAGAGCTGGCGAGCCGGCTTGTCGATCAGGTCGCCGAGGAGGAGCAGCTCGACGAGCTCGGCGCGTCGCGTCGTATAGTCGGCGAGCGACACACCATAGATGGCACGATTGAGCCGGAACGTCTCTTCTGGCGGAAGATCCCAGAGCAGCTGCTGCTTGTTCCCGAGCACGAAGGCTATTCGCTGCCGAAACGGATTTCCGCCGCTCCACGGATCGTACCCCGCCACCTGAGCCTGTCCCGCAGTGGGGAAGAGGAGGCCGGTGAGCATCTTGAGCGTGGTGGTCTTCCCGGCGCCGTTGGGTCCGAGGAAGGCGACGGCGTCGCCGCGCTCGATGGCGAAGGAGACGTTGTCCACCGCGCGCACCTGCCGATAGCGCGGACGCGCGAGCGCGGCGAGCGCACCCTTGATCCCGGGATCGCGCACCTTAACATCGTACGTCTTGCTCAACTCGGTCGCGACGATTGCGCTCGGCATCGGGGAAAGATGCATCGTGCTGGGGCGCCCGGGCTATCCCGATCTCAGGCTTGCGCGGGGAGATGCGTCGTATGCTCTACATGATCATGGAGTGCGACGACCGAGCGCTCCTCGACGCGTGGATGGCGCAGTGGTCCGATCTCATCGACTTCGAGGTGGAGACGGTGATGACGTCCGCCGACGCGGTGGCTGCGATCACTCCGTCGCTATGCTCCCGCCGCCTCGACCAGCGCCGCAACCTCTCTCACCTTCGGCGACACAATCGGCGAATCCGCGATCGATCCGCTGATCGCGTCGAGCGTTTTGAGTCCGTTGCCCGTGATGCACAGCACCACCTCGTCATCCTTCCCGAAGCGCCCCTGCTCGGCCAGCGCCAACGCGCCCGCGAGCGTCGCACCGCCCGCCGTCTCCGTAAAAATGCCAGTCGTCTCGGCAAGCAAACGAATCGCAGCGACGATGCTCTCATCGCTCACCGCCGCCGACCAGCCGCCCGTGCCGCGCATCGCGCGCGCCGCGAACACGCCGTCCGCCGGATTGCCGATCGCGATCGACTTCGCGATCGTGTTCGGCACCTGCGGAACGATCGTCTCGCCGCCGCTCTCCACGAGCCGCGTGATCGGAGAGCACCCCGACGCCTGCGCTCCATACAGCCTCGGCGCCTCGCCAGTCACGAGCCCCGCATCGCGAAGCTCGCCGAACGCCTTGTGCAGCTTCGTCAGCAGCGAGCCACCCGCCATCGGCACCACCACCGCCGTCGGCAACCGCCACCCGAGCTGCTCGGCGATCTCGAAGCCCATCGTCTTCGACCCCTCACCATAGTAGCCGCGCAGATTCACGTTGACGATTCCCCATCCGAATCGATCGGCGAGCTGCGTACATAGGCGGTTCACATCGTCGTAGTGCCCGCGCACTCGCACGAGATGCGGGCCGTAGACAGCGGTGCCGAGCACCTTCGCCTGCTCGAGATCGTCGGGGATGAAGATCCAGGCGGGAAGTCCGGCGCGCGCCGCCTGCGCCGCCACCGCGTTCGCGAGATTTCCCGTCGACGCGCAGCCTACCGTGTCGAGGCCCAGCGCCACCGCGGCGTTGATTGCCGATGCGACGACGCGATCCTTGAACGACAGCGATGGATGCGACACCGCATCGTTCTTGATCCACAGCTTCGCAACGCCGAGCCTGTCCGCGAGCCGCGGCGCATCGACAAGTGGCGTGAAGCCCGTGTCCTGCGAGAGCGTGGGCGTTCCCTCGAAAGGCAGCCACTCCCGATAGCGCCACATCGACGGCGCGCGCGCGGCGATCTCCGCCTTGCTCGGAAAGCGCCGCGCATCCGGATACATCGGCTCGAGCGGGCCAAGACACTTCCCGCAGATTGCTTCGGGCGCCGCCTCGAACTCGGCGCCGCACACCTTGCAGTGCTGCGGAAGCGCGCGCACTAACGGCAACGGAGACACGGCGCCCCGCGCCGGCAACTCGGCTGTGTACATGTCGACTGCTAGTATTTCGGAGTGGACGGATCTACATCGTCGCTCCAGCGCGTGATGCCGCCGGCGAGATTCCACACCTTCCGGAATCCCGATGCCTGGAGCTGCTGCACCGCTTTCGCGCTGCGCCCGCCCATCTTGCAGTGCACGACGATGTCGCGCGCGCTGTCGAGCGTCGGGAGCTCGTTCACGAGCGTCGCGAGCGGAATGAGGCGCGCGCCGGGAATGCGCGCGATATCCCATTCGTGCGGCTCGCGCACGTCGATGAGATCGAAGTCGTCGCCGCGCGCGATTCGCGCCGCGAGCTGCACCGGCGAGATCTCCGGCACCGCGCTCTGCGCCGCGGCGTCATCCGCCGCTGCCTGCCGCACGCCGCAGAACTCCTCGTAGTCGATGAGCTCCTTGATCTCGTGCGTGCCGCACGCGGGGCACGTGGGGTCCTTGCGCAGATTGAGCGTGCGGAAGCGCATGCGCAGCGCGTCAATGAGCAGCAGACGCCCCGCGAGCGATTCACCGATGCCGAGGATGAGCTTGAGCGCTTCGGTGGTCTGAATGGTGCCGACGATGCCTGGGAGCACGCCAAGCACGCCGCCCTCGGCGCAGCTGGGCACGAGTCCTGGAGGTGGCGGCTCGCGGAAGAGGCAGCGGTAGCACGGCGCATCCGCGGTCGCGAACACAGATGCCTGCCCCTCGAAGCGATAGATGCTGCCGTAGACGTTCGGCTTGCCGAGGATCACGCACGCGTCGTTGACGAGATAGCGCGTCTGGAAGTTGTCGGTGCCGTCGACGACGATATCGTAGGTGCGGATGATCTCGAGCGCATTGCGCGACGTCAACGGCGTCTCGTGCGCCTCGACCTTCACATTCGGATTGAGATCCTCGATGCGATCGCGCGCGGAGTCGAGCTTGCGCTTGCCGATCGTGCGCGTGCCGTGAATAATCTGGCGCTGCAGATTCGTGGCATCGACGACGTCGAAGTCGACGAGGCCGAGTGTGCCGACACCGGCCGCCGCGAGATACAGTGCGGCGGGCGAGCCGAGGCCGCCGACACCAACCAACAGCACGCGTGCCCGCTTGAGCTTCTTCTGCCCCTCCAGCCCAACCTCGGGGAGAATGAGGTGGCGGCTGTAGCGGAAGATCTCTTCGTTCGAGAGCTCGGCGGGCGATGTCGCAGTAGTCGTCATCGGATTCAACCTCCGGCGATCGCCGGAACGATGGTGAGCTCGTCGCCGTCTTTCACGGGCGACTGAAAGCTGCCGGTGAAGCGAATGTCCTCGTCGTTCAGATAGAAGGTGACGAAGGCATACGGATCTCCCTTCTCGTCGCGGAGGCGCGGCGCGAGCTCAGGAAAGCGCCCGGAGATGTTCGCGACGACTTCGCCGACCGTGTCGCCTTCGGAGCGAAGCGTGCCGCTGTCGGCGAGGCGGGCGAGAACCGTGGGAAGAAAGAGAGTGACTGCCATACGACCCCTCGAGCAAAGGACGTGGAACGCAGAAGAAAATCAGAAAGTTCGATGCAAAGGTTCTTGTGAAGCCGCTAGCTGGAGAGCGAGCGAAAGCATTCGTGCACGAGCGTGAGCGCCTTGTCGAGATCGGCGCGCCCGGTTGCGAAGGAGAGGCGCAGATAACCCTCGCCGGCCGGGCCGAAGGCGGTGCCGGGAAGGAGCGCGACTCCGTATTCCTGCAGGAGCTTCGTCGCGAGCTGCGCGGAGGTGATCCCCGCGGCCTGAATTGCATCCGACACGTTGGGGAACGCGTAGAACGCGCCGGCGGGCGCATCGATGCGCACGCCTGGAATCGCGGCGAGGCGATCGGCCACGAGCGCGCGCCGCGCCGCGAACTCGTTGATCATCGAGTGCAGCGGTTCCTGCGTGCCGGTGAGCGCGGCTATGCCAGCGCGCTGAACGAAGGCAGGCACGCATGCGTGATCGTTGAGCGCGAGGAGCGCAAAGCGCGATGCGAGCGGCGTCGGCACGAGACCGTAACCCAAACGCCAACCGGTCATCGCGTACGCCTTCGAGAAGCCATCGACGAGGATGCAGCGTTCGCGCATGCCCGGGATCGTGAGGATCGAGGGAGGCTGCGACGCGCCATAGTTGAACGGACGATAGATCTCGTCGACGATCACGATCAGATCGTTCGCCTCGGCCAGCTGCGCGAGCGCGTTGAGGCGACCCTCGTCGATCACACCGCCGGTGGGA
>Ga0208078_1000031_pt1 | contig 47856 bp, 43 predicted proteins | sample NGESurdeep072012_3_FD_184468 | JGI IMG/M metagenome (GOLD analysis project Ga0208078, IMG submission 184468) | Arctic peat soil microbial communities from Barrow, Alaska - NGEE Surface sample 53-2 deep-072012 (SPAdes) | ecosystem: Environmental > Terrestrial > Soil > Wetlands > Peat ...
CGTCGCTGACGAGCCGGTCGGCAGCCACCATCATCGCCGCCGCTATCCCCTTCGCGTCGGAAGATCCGCGCCCGAAAAGCCGCGTTCCTTCCAACCGCGGCGGCACGAATGGCGGGACCGTGTCGAGGTGAGTCGAGAACGTTACGCCGCCGTCGCCTCCCGATCTCGAGGCCCAGATGTTCGCTCGTCCGCGAGTCACTTCCTGCAGAGTCACATTCCAGCCGCGCGCGACGAGCCAGCGCGACACGTAATCGACAACGCTCCCCTCGGAGCCCGTCGTCGACTGGATCGCAACCAGCTCGGCGGCGAGCGATACGACATCGGTCATGAGGAGAAGTTAGCGGTGGGCGTGGATGGTGTCATGACGATGCGCGCGCGCGATTCAACGGGGTCGAGGGTCTCGGACTGGGGACGGATTCCCGCAGCGCCAAGGGCTGCGAGCGCGGCGAGCGCGCTCAGGTTGCGGCGTCGAGACGTGTGTATGCCGACAGCCGCGCCGCGCCATCGACCCCCTGAACGTGCTCCACGAACAGCTGCTGGACCAGCCTGTTCGCCTCTTTGACGTAGGCGTCGTGGTGGCGCTCGCCAATGTCTCCGATTTCCTGGAGCGTCCGGTTGCCCATCATTCTGCCTCCTTCGCGAAAGGTCTTGAAGGCGTCCTCGGATTGACGCGCCATCACTATGTCGCCGACGAGGCGAACGTAATCGCTCCCACGCGCGGCATCGGCGAGATCGCGCGCGGCGCTGACGGCCATTCCAGTAACGGCTTTCGCCACGGCTGACCCTCCTCCAAGCTGCGACTGGTACTCCTCGAGCATGCGCTGGTGCTCGCGCATGTGCGGAAGGTGGCGCGAGCAGAGATCGCTGAAGCGAGGGTCTTCTGCCTGTTCCTCGTGCGCCTCGAGCGCGCTCAGGAACACGCCGTGCTGGGTCACGGCGCGGTCGATCTGACTCTTCAGGAACGCATTTCCCCTGTCCATCATCGTCTCCGAAGTCGCGTGTCGGTTCACCGGAATCGAACTGGCCAAACTTAGCCCGAAACGACTCCTGTCACTCCCGGCTCCGCCTCGGAATAAGCAAGCTGCCGGCCAGTGGATCCACCGAAACGGATAGAGGTGTGCCGTCGAGGAGCTCGCCGTCGGCCTGGGCGGGCATGCGGGGCAGGGTTTCGATTCTGAAATCGCGCCCTGACTTATAGAAGAGGCACGGATCGGGACCGAAGTCCTTCCTGGCCATGCGCCACAGGATCCGCAGCGAGTCCCTGAGATTGGTCGGCGAGAAGACGCAGGCGTTGAGAAGCCCATCGTCACGGGCGATCCCATCGCCGAACGTGACGAGATCGTTGAGCACCGCTCCGAAATTGGCGACCAGGACTGCCGAGGCGGATCGATCGTAGACCATACCGTCAACCGTCAGCCGCAGCTCGAATTTCTGGTTGCGCAGCACCGCCTTGAATCCACCGATGACGTAGGCCATGAAGCCAAAGCGCCTCTTCAGTCTGGCCGGTGCCTCCGACATCATGGTTGCGTCAAGGCCTACCCCCACGCCAATGACAAAGCGGCGGCCGTCGCCGAGCCGCCCCAGATCCATCCTCGCTTCATCGCCGTTGAGGAGCATCGGCACCGCGCGGGCCGGATTGAGCGGAATGTGGAGCGTCCGCGCGACGACGTTCGCGGTTCCTCCCGCCAGCACTCCGAGTGGCGGTCCCTGATGCGCGAGAGCGCCCAGCACTTCCATTACGGTTCCGTCACCGCCGAGTGTGAAGACAGCGTCGTATTTATGCGCGTGGGTCTTCGCGATCGTCGTTGCGTGTCCGGGCGCTTCGGTGGGCATGGAGTCGCAAGCGACCCCTGCTTTGGCAAATGCCTTGAGCGCCTGGCGGTGGATGCGCGCTCCCCGTCGTGACCCTGGATTCACTATCAGTAGGACGCGCTCGATTCTTCTGGGCGCAAGATTCATTGCCGTCGCTGCGCTCATGGCGTGTCTGGGTTACTGGATGCTCGGGGCGGGGATCGAACCCGCATGGGATCTTATCCCAAGGGATTTTAAGTCCCTCGCGTCTACCGGTTTCGCCACCCGAGCGGAGAAGGACGAGCCAGCGCGGATGGGTGGCACTGACCCCGAAGAGAAACTAAGCGGGAAACGGGACTCGAACCCGCGACCCCAACCTTGGCAAGGTTGTGCTCTACCAACTGAGCTATTCCCGCAAGCAGTGACAAAGCTACCCGTGAAAAACGACGCCAACAAGCGGCGCGCGTGTCTCTGACAGTCTCGCAATTTCAAGTTGCCAAAACCTCGCACGACATGATAACGTCCCCGAACCTATGCCGCGTCTTTTGGTCAACGTTTCAACTGTAGCTCTGGCATTCTTGGCGTTTTTCGCCAATCCGGCACGCGCCCAGCGCGTGCTCGGCGTTGGCGACGACGCCCTGGTGCTGCCTCGTGGTGCGTTCCGGTTCCAGATTACCGGCAATTGGAGCTGGTTCAACGAGCGCTACGGTATGGACACGCCCGGTCGGCCAGACGGTGCCCTCGAGCCGCTCGGAGTCGACTTCACCCTCGATACGATTGGAGTGAAGCAGTTCCCGAACCTCGCCGCTCTGCAGACGGGAGTCCGAAACCTTATCGGAGATCCGAACTGGAACCCGACGCTCGGCAACACCCTGGTGAACCTCCGCGACCGGGTCACCGCCTTTCCGATGGTATTCGAGCTGGGACTCTCGAAACGATTATCGCTTGGGATTCAGGTGCCGTATGTCCAGACGCGGGCCACGGCCTTCTTCAACGTCAACACCAGCGAAACGCAGGGAAACCTCGGGTTCAACCCGGCACTCGGAGTTACAGCGGCCTTCGCTCAGAACTCGGCGATGTACACGCAATTCACAAACGCGGCGAATGCGCTCGAAGGCTCGATCGCCGCCTGCCAGGCAAACCCGGCCGCGTCTCCCTCGTGTCCCACGCTCCTTGCCAATCAGGCGAACGCCGCGATTCTGATCGCCAACTCGAGAGCGTTTGCGGGCGGCGCCGTCGGGCCCCTTGGCGGGCCGTTCAGCGCAAACGGCGGGTTGTACACAACGTCGCCCTTCGTGCCTATCGTCGGGACCGATGCGCAGCTGGCGATCGAAGCGCGAGTGCAGGCATTCAAAGCGCTCTACAGCAGCTTTCTGGGTGCCAGCAATCCGATTACCACGAACGGTCCCTTCGCCGCCCAGAGCCGGCTCACTGTGCGTGATGCACAGACCATTCTGACCGACTCGGCGTTCGGGATCAACGCAGCCCCGCTGGAGACGAACACCAAATCCCATTTCGGCGACATCGATATCGGCGGCAAATTCTCCGTGTTCGATTCCTTCGGCCGCAACACAGCGGCGAGAATGTCGCCACAGGGCCTGAACTTCCGCACCTCCATCGGAGTAGCCTTCCGCCTCCCGACCGCGCAGATCGAATCACCCGACAACTTCATCGACATTGGCACAGGTCGCAAAGCGAAGACTGTCGAAGGCAGGTGGTTCGGCGATGTCCTGCTTGGAAAGCATTTCTGGCAGTCCTTCATTGTGCGCTACAACAAGCCGTTCGCCGACGACCAGGAGATGCGGATCCTCGACCTGCCCAACGAGGAGCTCGCGCCGCTCTATCGCAAGCAGATGGTCCACCGGCAGCTCGGCACCACATTCGAGTTCGAGACGGCGCCCCGAATCGTGGTCAACGACTACCTGGCGGTCTCCGGCTGGTACATGTACCGCAACAAGAAGCAGGATGACTACACCGGGACTTTCACGATTCCGGCGGCGGTGACGGGATTCTCCGATATCACGATCGACGCGGCGACCCTCGATCTCGAGACCGCGCAGACGGAGCAACGACTCGGCGGCGGAATCTCATTCTCGAATCTGTATTCGTTCGAGCAGGGGAATGCGAGGGTTCCGTTCGAGGTTCAGTACCTGCACTGGCAGACGGTGAAGGGGGCGGGCGGCAATCAGCCCAAGTACTTCACCGATCAGATCCAGCTGAGGCTTTACTTCAGGCTGTTCGGGAGGAAATAGACGCGGACAACAAATGCAACGGAACGGGCGGGAGGCGCCAGAGGCGTAGTTGCCAGATTGTCAGTTCACGACGCCCGGACTTGCCTCTGTGGCGTGAGAGTGACTGAATCCGCGTGCCTGTACCCCGAATCGCGATAATACCGTCTGGGCGTAGTGAACTGACAGCTCCTTACTGTGCTACTGACGCCTCCCGCCCGTTCTTTTGCATCCACAAGAACCCGCGACGGGACTACCCGGGCCCCGCAGCGGTCTCCAGAAGCTCCTTGGCATGCGCGCGACTCACCTTGCTTTCCGGATCCCCGCCCAGCATCCGCGCAATCTCATTCACTCTGCTCGTTCCCTCGAGCACCGTGATGTCGGCGGTCGTGACGCCGCCCTTCGCGCCTTTCGCCACGACGATGTGGTGGTGCGCGCGAGCGGCGATCTGCGGCAGATGCGAGATCGCGAACACCTGATGCTCCTTCGCCACGCGGCGCAACGTGTCGCCGACCTGAAGGCCCACGCGGCCGCCGATTCCGGCATCCACCTCGTCGAATATCAACGTTGGCACGTGATCGACGCGCGCCAGAATGGTCTTGAGTGCGAGCATCACACGGGAGAGCTCTCCTCCTGACGCGACACGCGCAAGCGGGCGATCGTCGTGCCCGACATTGAGCGCGACGCGAAACTCGACATCCTCGGCGCCTTCCGCCGTGGGTTCGTCGCGCGCGACGAGAGACACCGTGAAACGGCCATCGGGCATTCCGAGCGGTGGCAGCAGCGCGTCGACGGCCTTGGCGAGCTTCTTCGCCGCGGAAAGCCGCAAGTCGGAGAGTTTCTCAGCCTCGGCGGACAGGCGCCGGCGAGCGTCCGCTTCGCGCGCGGTGAGATTCGCGAGATCGAACTGCGCCGTGTCGATCAGGTCCAGCTCCGCGCGCGCGGACCGGCCAGCCTCGATCACGTTGTCGAGCGACGGGCCGTACTTCTTGAGCAGCCCGAAGAGTCGATCGCGGCGCTGGCGCACGTCGTCGAGACGCGCAGGGTCGAGATCCACCGAGCCCGCATAGTCTTCCACGCTTCGCGCCAGCTCCTGGAGCGCGTAAAAACCCGCGTCGAACAGCTCCTGCATCCGCGCCGCGGAAGGATCGATGCGTTCTATAGACGTTAGCGGACGCTGGGACGCGGCGAGCTGACTCAACACGCTGGCGTCTTCTCCGGAGAGAAGCTCGCTCAGGCTGCTCGCCAGTGTGCGGAGCTCGTCGGCGTTTTCGAGCACCCGCGCTTCGTCCTGGAGCTTGGCATCTTCGCCGGGCGAAAGACGCGCATCCTCGATCTCCTTCGCGACGTGCCTCAGATAGTCCGCTCGCTTCTCCGCTTCGGCGCGGCGCGACGAGAGGCTCGAGATCTCGCGGCGCACGCTCGAGAGCTGCGCGTAGGTGCCGCGAACAAGCACTGCTTGCGGCTCGGCCCCGCCGAACGCGTCCAGGATCCGGCGCTGCGATTCGCCATCGAGCAGTGTCTGCGCGTCGTGCTGGCCGTGCAGATTCACGAGCTGGCGCCCGATCTCCGCCAGCACCGTGGCGGTCACCGTGGCACCATTGATCCAGGCGCGCCCACGTCCGTTCGTCGCGATCTCGCGCTTCAGGACGAGCGTGTCGTCCTCGACCTCTATTCCGTGGTCGTCAGCGAGCGCGGCGATTCCCTTCAGCTTCGCGACGTCGAACACGCCCTCGACGGTCGCCTTGTCCGCTCCGGAGCGGATCAGATCAGCGCTCGCCCTCTCCCCAAGCAATAGTCCCAGCGCTCCGACGATAATGGACTTTCCGGCACCCGTCTCTCCAGAGAGGACGTTGAAGCCCTCGCCGAGCGGAAGCGTCACCTGCTCGATGATCGCGAAGTTCCGGATGCGCAGCTCTGTCAGCATTAGTACGGCTGGTCGCGGTCGGGCAATCCTCCCCAACCGAGTTTGACCCGCATTCGCTCGAAGAACGTCGCACCGGGAAAGCGAATGATGCGAACGGGATTGTCGGCCCTTCTCACCTTGAGCTTCTCGCCCTTCACGAAGCTCGTTCCGACCTGTCCGTCCACCGTAACCAGAAGTTCCGTCGGAGTCTCGTTTGCTTCCACCGTCACTTCGGCGTCGGCGGGGATCACGAGGGAGCGAACCGCCAGAGTGTGCGGAGAGATCGGCGTGATGATGATCGACTCTACCGTCGGCACCACTACCGGCCCCCCGGCGGAAAGACTGTAGGCGGTGGATCCGGTGGGAGTGGAAATCACGACGCCATCGCAAGCGTAGGTGCCAATGCTTTCACCGTCCACAAAGACGTTGAGCCGCACGACGCGGGCGAAGCCGCCCTTGTGGAGCACGAAATCATTGAGCGCTCGCCATTGCTTGCGCACTTCGCCGTCGGAGCTGATCGCGCGGGCGGTGAGAGCCATGCGTGGCTGCGCAACGTAATCGCCGCTCGCCAGATTCTTGAGCGCGGGCTCGAAATCGTCGCTCAGGCAGCTGGTGAGAAATCCCAGACGCCCGAGATTCACGCCGAGTATCGGAATGTCGCGTCCGTCGAGAAAGCGCGCGCCGCGGAGCAGAGTCCCGTCGCCGCCCAAGGTCACGAGCGCGTCGAGCTGCTGCGCATCCTCGAGACGCGCACCCTTCCCTGCTATCTCGTGAAGGCCCTGCTCGAGCAGCGGCTCGATCTTGAGGCTGGGCGCAACGCGAAAGAGCGTGCGCAGAATTTCAGGCAGCTCATCGTATCCCTGATGCCCGATGACGCCAAGCCGCATCAGACGGCACGAAGGTGGGTGCCCCGCGAGCTCCCCAATCCGAACGCATCGCTCGCCCGGTGCGCGATCCCGCGCGGGTCGAGCCCCAGAAGCGCGAGCTGCTTCGCGCGCGGCGCCTGATCCACGAATTCGTCCGGCACTCCGTGCGCCACCACCCTCACCGACGAATCCATCTCCGCGATCACGGCCGCCATGCGCGCTCCAAAGCCGTTGACGACGGTTCCTTCCTCGACCACCAGAATGTTGCGGTGATCCCCGACGATTTCGGCCAGTACTCTCGCGTCATAGGGCTTGAGATACCTGCAGTTCACCACCGTCGCGCTCACGCCGCTATCCGCGAGGATGTCCGCGGCAGCAAGCGATGGAAGTACCATGGTCCCGACCGCGAGGATCGCGACTCCTTTGCCCGCATCACGGCTGGCGCTGGTGCCGCGGCGGAGAACTTCCCACGAGCCGTGCGGAACCGCCTCGATGTCGGACGCCGCCGGAACGGTGTCGGGCGTGGCGTCGCGCGGATACCTGAGACAGAAGGGTCCCTTGTCGTACTCGAGTCCGCTCCGGAGCAGGGCGATCATCTCTCTGCCGTTCTTTGGCGCGGTGACGACCATACCGGGAACGGCAAGCATGTAGGCGATGTCGTAGAGCCCCATGTGGGTGGGACCGTCTTCACCGACCACGCCGGCGCGATCCATCGCGAACACGACCGGCAGGTGCTGGATGGCGACATCGTGAATGACGTTGTCGTACGCGCGCTGGAGGAACGTCGAGTAGATGGCGCACACTGGGCGGATTCCCCCGGTGGCGAGACCGGCCGCGAACGTCACCGCGTGCCCTTCCGCGATTCCGACATCGAAGAAGCGCTCGGGGTACGCCTTCGCGAACGCGGCGGTTCCCGTTCCACTCGGCATTGCGCCAGTGATTGCGACGAGTCGCGGGTTCTCATTCGCGAGCTCGACCAGGCCCTGTCCGAACGCGGCGGTGTATGCCGAATTCGCGGAGGAAACCTTGCGCTGCTTCCCGGTTGCCGGATCGTGTCCCGGCGGCAGCGCGTGCCACTTCTCGATGTGTTCGCCCGCTGGAAAGCCTTTCCCTTTCTGCGTGATGCAATGAATGAGACGCGGTCCGCTCATGTCTCTTACGGCCGCGAAGGTATCCATCAGCGCGTCGATGTCGTGACCGTCAATTGGGCCGAAGTAGCGGAAGCCGAGCTCCTCGAAGAGAACGCCTGGAGTGAAGAAGGTTTTCACGCTCTCCTCCCACTTCCTCACCAGCGTGCCTACTCCGGCGAGCGGGCCCGGCGCGGCGTCGATCACGGCTCCGATCGCGGACCGTACACGGTTATACAACGGGTTCCGCTGAATCGAAGTCAGGTACTTCGACATCGCGCCCACGTTTGGCGCGATCGACATCTCGTTGTCGTTGAGAATGACGATGAAGTCGCGCTCCGATGCGCCCGCGTTGTTGAGACCTTCGTACGCCAGCCCGCAGGTGAGCGCTCCATCTCCAAGAATCGAGACGACCTTGAAGTCCTCGCCGTTGAGGTCGCGCGCGACGGCCATTCCGTAACCCGCGGATATCGCCGTCCCCGCGTGTCCGGCGCCGAAGGTGTCGTACTCGCTCTCCGTTCGCTTGAGGAACCCCGACAGCCCGTTCTCCTGGCGAAGCGTTTCGAATTTGCCGGCGCGGCCGGTGAGGAATTTGTGCGGGTAGCCCTGATGCCCCACGTCCCAGACGATCCGGTCCCTTGGCGCATCGAACACGGCGTGCAGCGCCACCGTCAGCTCGACCACACCGAGCCCGGCGCCAATGTGGCCGCCCGTCCGTGAGCACGTCTCGATGAGACGGACGCGCATCTCGTCTGAGACGGCGCGCAGCTCGTCGCGCGTCATCGGCTTGAGATCCGCGGGGGAGTGGATTCGGTCGAGGATTGACATGTCTTGCGTGTTTTTCACGACGTACGGGTAACCATGAAATTAGCCACTTCTGAAAGCTCCCGCGTGAGCATTTTCTGCTCCTCGAGGCTCTCCAGACCAGCGGCGATGAGGACCTCAGCGCGTTGCCGGGCGCCGTCCACGCCGAGCAGCGCGGGATAAGTGCTTTTCCCGAGTGCGGCGTCCCTGCCGGTGGTCTTGCCGAGGACGCTCGCTGTCGACGTCACATCGAGGACATCATCCATTATCTGGAACGCAAGTCCCACGGCGCGGCCGTAGCGCTCCAGCGCGGCGAGCTGCGCTTGGCCAACACCCGCTGCGAGGCCGCCCATCCTGACCGAGGCCACTATCAACGCGCCCGTCTTGGCGGAGTGAATTCCTTCCCGCTCCTCCAACGACAAGGCCAATCCTTCCCCAGCCAGATCGCGAAGCTGCCCTCCGATCATTCCCCGCGCTCCGCCGGCGTCGAGCAGGGTTTCGAGAAGCTTCGTCCGCGCTTGCTGGGGCAATCGCATCGATTGAGCAGCGTCGCGCACCACCTTGACCGCCAGCGGAATCATCGCGACGCCTCCCAGTATCGCGGTTCTCGAGCCGTGAACTTTGTGCACCGTCGGCCGGCCGCGGCGCATGTCGTCGTCATCCATGCACGGTAGATCGTCGTGCATCAGCGAGTAGGAGTGAATCACTTCGGGCGCGCACGCGAGGAGGCTCGCGTCGTCCGTGCCCCCAGCAGCGCGATAGGCGTAGAGAAGAAGAAGCGGGCGCAATCTCTTCCCAGGACTCTTGAGTCCATACCGGATCGCATCGGCCACCGCGACTGGCAGATCGGAGAGGTAGCCCGCGCAGATCTCATCCAGCCGCCGCTCGATTGTCTCCCGATCTACCTCGAAGCGTGGCGGCACTGCCCTAGAGATCCATCTCCCGTAGCTCGAAGCCGCCGTCTGACTTCTCGAGGAGCATCTGGACTTTCGTCTCTGCTTTATCGAGCTCGGTCGAGGCGGCGCGCAGCAACTCAATGCCCTCTTCGAACAGCTTGAGTGACGCGTCGAGCCCGACCTGCTCTCCTTCGAGGGCGGCCATGATCTCATCGAGGCGGCGGATACTCTTTTCAAACGTCATGAAGACGGGGATGTTGGTTTTACGCGTTGAGACGCAATTGAAATCAGCTGGGCGCGATCAGGCCCACTTGAAGAATATCAGCGCGCGGGTCGCGGAAGAGCAAACGCGATCACCTGATCACTCCAACCCCAGGCCTTTCCGTCGCCCCCGGCGGCGATGACGACGTATTGTCGGCCGTCCGATCCGAGATATGTCATCGGAGTCGCCTTGCCGCCGGCGGGCAGAGCCGCCTTCCAGAGCTCGCGACCGTTCTTCAGGTCGTACGCGCGGAAGTAGGGATCGAGTGTAGCGCCAATGAATACCAATCCGCCGGCGGTGGTGATCGGTCCGCCGAGATTGATCGCGCCGGGGATGTCCGGCGGGAGGTGAATGCCGATCTTGTCGAGCCCTTCTGACGTTCCAAGGGGAACGCTCCACAATATCTGGCGCGTGCGGAGGCTCAGGGCCACGAGGGCGCCGAACGGCGGCGGTGTACACGGAGCTCCCGACGGTGCGAGAAACAGCTCGCGCTTCAGCACGAACGGAGTGCCGTGCATCATCGCGTATTCGGTGCCGATCCGCTCGCCAATTGTCGCGCGCCCGCGCGTTGCCTCGAACGCAGCGCGCGGAATCAGCGTGATGACCGCCGCGATGCGATTCGTCGGCACCACGACGACCTCGTTAGCCGGGTCGAACGCGACGCCACCCCAGTGTGCGCCACCCACATTCGACGGAATGATGAGCGAGCCGCGCGTGCTCGGCGGCGTGAAGATGCCGTCGTAGCGGAGCTCGTCGAAGCGCTTGCGACACGCATCGCGATCTTCCGCGGTAGCACCCCAGACCTGATCGCGCGTCAGCGTCTGCGGACTGAGCGGCGGCAGGCCGGAGCTGAGGATCTGCGTCGGCCACGCCTCTTCACCGGGGACATCGCTCGCAGGAGCTGCGCCTTCGGTCACAGGGAAAACCGATGCGCCGGTATCTCGATCGAGCACGAAGAGCTGGCCGGTCTTGGTGCCCTGAAGAACTACGGGAACTGGTCGGCCGCCGACGTTGATGGTGACAAGAGCCGGCGGTGATGCGTTGTCGTAGTCCCAGAGATCATGTCGGACCGTTTGGAAGTGCCACAGCACTTTGCCGGTACCAGCCTGAATCGCAACGACGGAGTTCCCGTATTCGTTCCGCCCCTTTCGCTCGCCGCCGAAGTAGTCCACGCTCGGCGAGCTCGTCGCGATGACGACCATCTTGCGGACAGGATCGGCCGCGAAGGCCGTCCACGAGTTGGCGGCGCCGCTGTGGTGCGCGTTGGGGCCGATCCATGTGGCAGACGCCGGATCGGCGCTGTTCTGTGGAACGGGATCGAATGTCCAGCGCAGTACGCCCGTTCGAGCATCGAATCCACGGACCTCTCCACTCGCGGCGTCGGTTCGGTTGTTGTCGGCGACGGCCGACCCGACGACCACCACGCCATCCACCACCGTCGGCGGAGAAGTCTCCTCGTACTCCGAGGCGAACGCGGGCTGATTTCTCAATCCTTCGCGGAGCCCCACCGTTCCTCCGGCTCCGAAATCCGCGCACGGCGAGCCGGTCGCGGCGTCGAGTGCGATCAGCCGCGTGTCGATGGTTGCCACGAAAACCCGGAGCGAGCAGCGCGAGCCCACGACGGCCGCGTCATCGAGCCAGAGCGCTACGCCGCGATTGGCGAAATCACCGAACTGGGTAGTGCGATCAATCTGTGGATCAAAGACCCAGCGTTGCGCACCCGTGACAGGATCGAGTGCGAAGACCCTGCCGAGCGGGGTGCTCAGGTACATGGTCCCCCGAAACACCAGGGGAGTGACCTCGAGCGCGGTCGGCGAGCGGGTCGAGAATTCTGGCGCGCCCTCGCCAGTGTGAAAGCGCCAAGCTACCTCGAGCTTCGAGACGTTGCTGGTGTCGATTTGATGGAGCGGGGAGTGGCGCTCGCCGTACGGAGTGCGGCCGTAACTGGGCCAATCCGACTCCGAAGCAACAACCGTCGGCCTGGTAATATGTCCGAACTGATCGGTGCAATAGCCCACCTGGTTGCAATCCAGATAAAGCCGGTCGGCTCGCGGGTGGTGCGCGCACGCGCTGGCCAGAAACACCAAGCCGATCCGCAAAGACTTCCAAATCATTCGGGGAAGATAGGGGTCCGGAAAGGGGGCCGGACAGAGCTTGACTTCGTGCCCAGTTTGCTATAACCTTTAATCCGGATGAACGGATTGACCATTTGACCGCCCCCGCCCTTTTCGGGCAGATGACCGCCCTCGCCGACCCGACGAGGAGCCGGCTCCTACTCGCCCTCGAGCGGAACGAGCTCAGCGTGAACGAGCTGCGGTCAATCCTTCAGCTGCCCCAGTCCACGATCAGCAGACACCTCAAAATGCTGAGCGCCGAAGGGTGGGTTGAAGCCCGCGCTGAAGGAACGAGTCGCCACTATCGCATCGCGTCCGACTCTCTGGATCCGGCAAGCCGCCGCCTTTGGCACATCGTGCGTGACGAGGTCATGCACACGAGTGCTGCCGACCACGACGCGCGGCGCACGCAGGCCGTGCTTGCCGAACGGAGCACGCGGTCACAGCAGTTCTTCTCGACTTCCGCTGGCCAATGGGACAGGATGCGGCTCGAGCTGTTCGGACGCCGCGCCGACGTCGCGCTGCTGGGCCTGCTCGATGAGTCGTGGACGGTCGCCGACCTCGGCTGCGGCACCGGAGCGATCACACAATCTCTGGCGCCCTTCGTCAAGCGTGTGATCGCCGTGGACGAATCGGGTGCGATGTTGGCTGCGGCCAGAAAGCGGCTCCATGGAGTCGAGAACGTAGATATCCGAAACGGACGCCTGGAGGCATTGCCACTCGCGGACGGAGAGGTAGATGTCGCGCTCCTGTTCCTGGTGCTCCACTACGTCACCGATCCGGCGCGGGTGATCTCGGAAGCCGTTCGTGTGCTCAAGCCCGGGGGACGACTGCTCGTGCTCGACATGATGCCGCACGACCGGCAGGACCTGCGGCAGACCATGGGTCACCTCTGGCAGGGATTCGATGCAGCAACGCTTGGCGGTTGGATGCAGGCGGCGGGACTGGAGAGTTTTCGTTACAACGGATTGCCGGCTGATCCTGACGCCAAAGGTCCGATGCTATTCACCGCTTCCGGCAAACGGAGCGCGGTGGCAGCAAAGAGCAGCTCACGCAAGAAAGCGGACGCGGTTCCGCTCAGGAAAACCGCCTAACAAGCACACGCAGACCATCAAATGGAGCGCACAGTGGCCACGATCGCAGAACCGATGAACGCATTCACCGCGGCAATCGAAGCAGGACGGGAGCCGTACAAGGTCAAGGATCTCGAGCTCGCCGAGTACGGCCGCAACGAGATTCGTCTCGCCGAGCACGAGATGCCCGGCCTGATGGCGCTGCGCGCGGAGTACAAGGCCAGCCAGCCTCTCGCCGGCGCCAAGATCATGGGGTCGCTGCACATGACCGTGCAGACGGCCGTCCTCATCGAGACGCTCACGCACCTCGGCGCCGACGTGCGCTGGGTTTCGTGCAACATTTTCTCGACGCAGGATCACGCTGCCGCCGCGGTCGTCGTCGGCAAGAACGGCACGGTCAGCGATCCGCAGGGAACTCCTGTGTTCGCATGGAAGGGTGAGTCGCTCGAGGAGTACTGGTGGTGCACGGACCAGGCGCTCGTCTGGCCCGATGGCTCGGGTCCGAACCTTCTGCTTGATGATGGCGGCGACGCGACGCTGCTCGTTCACAAGGGCGTGGAGTTCGAAAAAGCTGGCCGAGTGCCGGAGTTCGATGCCAATAAGGACTCCGAGGAGTACGGCATCATTCTCGGGTTGCTGAAGCGTGAGCTCAAGAAGGACCCGAAGCGCTGGACGCGTATGTCGAAGGACCTGCGCGGGGTATCCGAGGAGACGACGACGGGCGTGCACCGCCTCTATCAGATGATGGAAGCCGGGACCCTTCTTTTCCCCGCCATCAATGTCAATGATTCCGTTACCAAGTCGAAGTTCGACAACCTGTATGGCTGCCGCCACTCCCTCACGGACGGAATTCTACGCGCGTCCGATGTGATGCTGGCGGGCAAGGTCGCCGTGATCTGTGGTTACGGCGATGTCGGCAAGGGATGCGCGCAGGCGCTGAAGGGACAGGGCGCCCGAGTCGTGATCACCGAGGTCGATCCGATCTGCGCGCTGCAGGCGGCGATGGAAGGCTATCAGGTGACGACGCTGGAAGATGTCGTCAAGACGGCCGACATTTTCGTTACGGCGACCGGCAACATGAACATCATCACTGCCGAGCACATGGCGCAGATGAAGGACAAGGCGATCGTCGGCAACATCGGGCATTTCGACAACGAGATCGACATGGCCGGCCTCAAGAAGACCAAGGGTATCAAGCGCGTGCAGATCAAGCCGCAGTACGACGAGTACGTGTTCCCCGACGGGCACAGCGTGATGATCCTGGCCGAGGGTCGATTGTTGAATCTTGGTTGCGCGACCGGGCATCCAAGCTTCGTGATGTCGGCCAGCTTCACCAACCAGGTGATGGCTCAGATCGAGCTGCACACCAACTGCGACTCCTACGCGTGCAAGGTGTACACGCTGCCCAAGAAGCTCGACGAGAAAGTCGCGCGGCTGCACCTCGACAAGCTCGGAGTGAAGCTCACGAAGCTGTCGAAGGATCAGGCGGACTATCTCGGGGTGCCACTCGAGGGACCGTACAAGTCGGAGCACTACAGGTACTAGTCTCGAAGTCATCGATCTTCAACAAAATGAAGAGCCTCGTCAGAAATGGCGGGGCTTTTTCGTACTGACCCCTGCAACCCGGCGATCCTGCCGGCGGAATGCTTGCCCTGAACGGCGAATGGCTACAGAAGTGACGCCCCGTCATTTCTATGGCCTTTGCCTTGCTCCGTTCTTGACCAACCTCTTCCTCGCGGGTACTGGGAATTATGAAGCTGCTGCGAACTATCGTCTCCTCTCTGCCTCCAGTGGGACTCCTGGTGCTGCAGCTCTCCTGCGGCGGGGCCGATACCTCGGGTCCCGGCGGCGGCGTGGCGACAACTATTGCCCCGAATTCCGCAACGCCCCAGACGGCAGCACCGGGGACGGACGTGTCGGCCCTTCCCTCGGTCCTCGTCAGTGATGGGAGCGGAGCGCCAATGACCGGCGTCCCTGTGACATTCACGGTGACAACCGGCGGCGGGTCGGTCACGGGTGGCAGCGCGACGACCAACTCCGCGGGCATCGCTACAGTTGGCAGCTGGACGCTCGGCGCTGCGCCCGAGGGGAACACACTTTCAGCAACGACCGGAACCCTTCCCGCGGTAAAGTTCACCGCTTGCGGAACCGCGATACACACGCTGGGCTCGAGCGTCGACAGCCAGCTTTCAACCACGGATTGCCAGCTCTCCGACGGCAGCTTCGTCGACTTTTACACGGTAACCGTTCCGACGGCCGGAACCTACGTCTTCAGTCAGACGTCGGGGATTTTCGACACCTACCTGGGCCTGTTCACAGCTGGAGCCGTGGTGATCGGCGTCAACGACGACTTCGGAGCGGTCGGCACCGACTCCAGGGTCAAGGTCATCGTGCCGGCCGGCACGTATATCGTCGGCGCCAACTCGTTCGACGCCAACACGATCGGCACCTATTCTCTGGCGTCGGCAGCATCGGCTACGCCCGTCACTAACTGCGAGGACGTCTTCGTGCTGCGCGGAATCACCAGTCCGCAGGCCCTCGAGACCACGGACTGCGCCAATATTGGATTCTATTCCGACGAGTATGTCATCTTCCTGACCACGGGGCAGTCCATCACAGTCTCCATGACGTCGAGCGTCGTGGACTCATATCTCGAGATTCGTCGTGACGGCAGCACGGCGGTTCTGGCTTCCAACGACAACATCGATGCCACTACCAAGGATGCACTGTTCACGTACACCGCTCCGGCATCGGGCTTCTACATCATCTTGGCAGCCTCGCTGGTGGCGGGTGCGACGGGCGACTACACGTTCGCCATACAATGAGGGCAGCGGTGATCGCCGATCAGGTGCTCATTTCTTCGCCGCTTTCGAATCAACCTGGAAGAACGGGGATCGAATAACCGGACGATTCTGATCGTAGGATCGCCTGGTAAGGAAAGCGAGGGTGCTGTCGCGCCCGGACCATCGCTCGACGGACGCCGAGTCGAGCAGCTTGTACCGGCGCGCGAGCTCAGCGCGGTACCACTCCGCGGCGAGCAGCGGCAAGGTAACCACAGTCACATCCTTGCGTGTCCCCTCTACCTGCTGGAGATACCAGAGCGGATAGGTGTCGTTGTCTCCCAACGCGAGGAGGATGCCCGACGGCGGGACCTTCGCCAGCATGTCAGCTTCATCGAGCCGAGCGCGCGCCTCGACCTGGTCGGTTCTCCGATCGACAGCCGTCCAGTTGAGAATCACCGGAGCGAACGGGAACACCATCATCACGAAGCTGAGCGGCGGCTTGACGCGGCGTGACAGAGTGATCGCGCCGAATCCAGCCCACAGTCCCCAGCAGATGAACGCCCAGAAAAAGAAGTAATCTCTCTCGCGAGCTTCGTGCAGAGCGTTCGCGGGAAGAATTCCGTCGCCGAACGATGGCCCCGCCTTGAGGTTGAGATAAATCACGACGCCAAGGGACGAAACCAGAAAGAGGAGCGCGAGCGCGCGCCAGCTGCGATGGTCGGCGTTGCGATGCGCAAAAAAGCCGAAGAGTCCAAGGAGAACGTAAAAGACCGTGACTGGAGTTCTCCACCAGCTGGGCGGAGCAGCCGGCGCGAGCCCTTTCGCAAACTGCCAATCCGCGTACTCGAAGACGTTGCCGAGCTGGAGATAGAACGGAGCCTGCCGCGGCCAGAGCGAGGGCACATCGTACTGCCGGCGAAAAATCACATCCACGAGTGAGCCAAAGGTGGACGGGTTGCCCTGATTGATCGCCGGATCGTGGCGTGCGCGAATCAGCATGAACACCACGCAAGTCATTCCGATAATCGTGACGATGATCGACCCGCGCAGCAGTTTGGCGAACGAGTGTGCCTCCCGCCGGCCATCGACATACCGACGGCCCACTGGAACCGCGAAATACCCGTCGCCCGTGCTGAACACGAGGAGAATCGCGCTGGGAACGACGAGCAGTGCCATCAGGTGGAGCGACCACGCCAGTCCGGCGAGGTAAGCGGCAAGCAGAGCCCAGCGCGCGTCCGAGTTCTCTCCGGCGCGATCCGCTGCCCAGAGAATCATGCAGCCGAAAAGAAGCGCGACCGCGTATACCTCGGTCTCCGTCGCGTTCAGCCATACGGTCGACATGAGTCCGGCGGCGAGTCCCGCGGCAGTCGCGGCGAAGCCATCACCGGTCCACTTGGTGAACAGGCTGGTGAGGATGCCGCATCCAAAGGCGGTACAGGCGGCGGACAGCAGGTTGATCGAGCGCGCAAATCCAAACACCGCACCGAACGCCATGCTCCACACTTTGCCGATCAGCACATAGAGCGGAGTGCCGGGCGGGTGCGGAATCCCCATCGAATGGATGGCAGCCAGAAACTCGCCCGAATCCCAGAGCGTGACGCCCGGGGCGAGGGTGAGCATGTAGACGAACAGGAGGAGTACGGCGGTCGTCCAACCCGGCGAAGGGAATCGTCTTATCGGGAGCGCCTCAATGAAGAGTACCGCCTCAAAATTAATTCAGCGGCTCGTGGGTTGCCCAAGCATTGGGCGGTTGACATCTTCGACATATTGACTTCCGACGCCCGCCAGGAGGCACTACGTACGCGGTCGCACACGCCTCAGCAGCGATGGCTCTCAAGAGGAAGTTTCCGCGAGTCGGGCTGTGGCCGCTTCTGATTTCGGTGCAGCTGGTCGAGCTGCTCTGGATTGTTTTCACCTACCTCGGCATCGAGCATTTTCGCGCGACTCCCGACGCCATTCATCTGGACTTCCTCCCCTACTCTCACTCCGTATTCACCGGAGCTCTGCTGGCCGTCCTCGCATGGGGGATGGGAAAATCTGTGCATCGCTCCAATGTGGGCGCGGCAATCGCCCTGGGTATTTTTTCGCACATCGTGCTGGACATAATTCACCACGAGCCCAACATCACCCTGCTCCCGATGGCCTGGGGACCGCGTCTCGGATTGAATCTTCAGGGATATCCTCTGCTCGATTTCATCGTGGAGCTGGCGTTTTGCGTCGTCTGCTGGAAGATCCTCGGCGGCTCGAGGGGACTCCTCATCGGAATCGTCATCTTCAACCTGATCAACATACCGCTGATGTTTCCGCGGCCCGGCTCTATCACGCCGATCGTCGAACACCCCGCCATTTTGCCAACCGTGATCCTCGTACAGGTCGTAGCGTCGTGGCTACTAGTATGGTGGCTCGGCCGGCGAACGTTCTATCTCGAAGACACGTCTCCGGGGACGCTGTCGGGATCATTCAGCAAGGAGCTCTGACGCTTCTGGAGTCAGTGCCCACGCGGCGTCGAGGGCAAGCCGGTTGGCGCGGACGCGATGTACGCGAAAGACTCGCGCGCCGGCAAAGAACGCCACGACGTTGACTCCGACCGTCGTCATGTCGCGGTCGTCGTTCGAGATCATCTGTGGAGCGAGCGTGGTTCCCCCCGGCGAGCCCCCCGCGCCGGCGGTGTAGCGAATGAGCTCGGCGATCACGCGTTTGCGCGAGGCGCCGACGAAAACGGGATAGCCAAGCGCGACGATACGTGGCAGCTCTACCAGTGCGGCGAGCGAATGGCCGGTTCGCTTCGAGAATCCGATGCCGGGATCGAGCGCGATGCGGCCCGGATGAATCCCGGCGCGTTGCGCGGTCTGAACGCTCTCCTCCAGCTCAGCGACGATCTCTCCGACCGGATCGTTGCCATAGACCGCATTCTCGTAGCTCGCCATGTCGGCCACCGTTCCGCGCGAATGCATCAGGACGACGCTGCACCCAGCTTCGGCGCACACGCGCGGCATCTCGGGATCGAGCGACATTCCCGACACATCGTTCACGATCGACGCACCTTCGGCCAGGGCTGCGCTGGCAACTTCGGCCTTAACCGTATCGATGGAGATCGCGACATCACTCCACCGCGACCGTATTCCGCGGATCACGGGGAGCACGCGCTTCAGCTCTTCGCGCGCCGAGACCGGCCTGGCGCCGGGGCGGGTTGACTCTCCGCCGATGTCGATGGCGTCGGCGCCCTCGGAGATCATTACCCCAGCTTGAGCGATCGCGGCTTCCGTGGAAAAAAAGTTACCCCCGTCGCTAAAGCTGTCGGGGGTAACGTTCAGGATTCCGAAGATGTTTGGCCGCTGTGACTTTGACGGCCAGGCGAAGATCACGCCGGTGCTACCTCCGGTCCTCCGAAGAGTGGCGGCTTCGACGGCTTGGGATGCATGACCGGTGTCGCCAGCGCGGGCGCTGTAGTTGGCGGGCTCACCGGGCGTGGCGGAAGTTTCTCGCCGCGCGAGAGCGCTGCAACATCGTCACCCGTGAGAGTCTCACGATCGAGCAACGCCGCCGCGACCATGTGCAGAAGCTCCATGTTTTCCTGAAGCACCACCGTCGCCCGCGCGTATGCCTCCTTGATCACGCGCGTCACCTCGGAATCGACGAGCTGCGCAGTGCGCTCGGAAACTTCCCGGCGCGTCTGGATCTCACGGCCGAGGAAGAGCTCCTGCTCGTTGTCGCCGACGAGGATCGGGCCGATCTCGTCGGACAGTCCCCACTGCGAGACGTAGCGGCGCGCCAGGCCCGTCGCCTGCTGGATGTCGCTCGCTGCTCCGGTCGTCACACGGTCACGGCCGAATACCAGCTCTTCGGCCACGCGACCACCGTACGCCTTGACGAGATTCGCCTCGAGCTGCTCTCTCGTGACCGAGACGCGGTCGTCTTCCGGCAGCGTCCACGCCACACCGAGTGTGCGTCCGCGCGGAACGATCGTGACTTTGTGCAGCGGGTCGTTGCCCTTCACCTTGACCGCGCAGATGGCATGACCACCCTCGTGGTAGGCGGTGAGCTTCCGCTCCTCGTCCTTCATGACCATCGACTTCCGCTCGGCGCCCATCATCACCTTGTCCTTCGCGTCCTCGAGGTCGGCCATGTAGACCTTGTCGTGGTTGCGTCGGGCGGCGAGTAGCGCGCCTTCGTTCACCAGATTCGCGAGATCGGCTCCCGCCATTCCCGGAGTTCCACGCGCGAGCGTCGTAACGTCCACGTCCTCCGCCATCGGCTTGTTGCGGATGTGCACGCGGAGAATTCCCTCACGTCCGCGCAGGTCCGGCAGATCCACCACGATCTGTCTGTCGAACCGACCGGGACGCATGAGCGCTGGATCGAGGACGTCGGGACGGTTGGTCGCGGCGATCAAGATGACGCCCTCGTTCGACTCGAAGCCATCCATCTCGACCAGCAGCTGATTGAGAGTCTGTTCGCGCTCGTCGTGACCGCCGCCAAGCCCGGCGCCGCGATGACGGCCGACGGCGTCGATCTCGTCGATGAAGATGATGCACGGGGCGTGGGCCTTGCCCTGCTCGAACAGATCGCGCACGCGACTGGCGCCGACGCCCACGAACATCTCCACGAAGTCTGAGCCCGACATCGAGAAGAAAGGACGCGCGGCTTCACCCGCGACGGCGCGGGCGAGCAGCGTCTTGCCGGTTCCTGGAGGACCGACCAGCAACGCACCCTTCGGCAGACGTCCGCCGAGCTTGGTGAACTTCTGCGGATCTTTCAGGAACTCGATGATCTCCTGGAGCTCGACCTTGGCTTCGTCCGCGCCGGCAACGTCGTCAAACGTCACCTTGGGCGTGTCGCCGGTGAGCAGCTTCGCTTTGGATTTTCCGAAGCTGAACGCCTTTGCTCCCCCCGCCTGCATCGAGCGGAACAGGAAGAACCAGATTCCGAAAATCAGCAGATACGGGAACAGACCGATGAGGAGCGACGTCATCGACGTGCGCGGCACTTCCGCCTGGATCTGGACTCCGTGCGCAACGAGCTGCTTGAGGTCGTCGCTCGAATTCTCCATCGGCAGGAGGACCTTGAACTTCTGGACGAGCCGTCCCCCCTTCACCGCGACCTTCTGCTTGAAATCACCCGTCAGAGACTGGCCGCCCTGGATGGTGACCTTGTCGACGTTGTCGCGCAGAAGTTGGCCAGTGTACTCCGTGTAGGAGATCTCGGGCGCTACGTCGGATCCCTTCCCCGAGAACTGGATGATCGCGACGGGCACCAATATGACGAAAACCCAGAACGAAACGTTCTTGGAGATTCTGCTCCAGTTCGTCGGCTTCTTGGGGTTTTTGTTAGGCATCTGTATAGGCATTACAGCAAGCTCGCTATGTACGGCAAATGGCGGAAATTCTCCGCGTGATCCAACCCATATCCAACCAGAAAATCGTTCGGCGCATCAAAACCAACGAACTTCGCGTCGTACTGCAATCCTTCCGCAATCCTCTTGTGAAGCAGTGCGCAGATCTCCAATGACCTCGGATTCCGCTCTTGCAGTATAGCCATCAGACGATTCAACGTACGGCCGGAATCCACGATGTCTTCGACTAAAAGGATGTCTTTCCCTTCCAGCTCCGTTTCCGGATCGTACACCAGATTGACCGTACCGTTCGACACCGTCCCATCACCATAACTGGATGCTACGAGAAAATCGACCTGAAGCGGACGAGTGATTTGCCGAACGAGGTCACTCAGAAATATGAAGCTTCCTTTGAGCAAGCCAAGCACCAGAAGATCGCCGTCCGGATAGGCTTCGGTGATCTCGCTGCCGAGCTCGGTGACTCGCCTCGCGATCGCGGCCTCATCGAACGCGATACGCTTGACGATTCTCCCGGAAAGGCGCGGATCAGCTTTCACCCCGAGCGATCTCACCGTGCTGCTCATGCCCGGATCTCCTGTCTGACCGACCGCCAGCGGCGCAGCAGCATGTGATCGCGCCGCATCACGATCTCGATCCCTCCGGATAGCTGAATCGCCCCTCCCGTCGCACCCTTAATAGTAAACTCAGCGGCGCGTTGGGTTCCTCTCCGGTCCATTACCACGCTCGCGCGTGCGGCCAGGGCGGGCCACAGAACTCTGAGGGAGTCGGCGTCGTAACCCTTGAGGCTCGATCGGCTGATGCGGAGCGCGCCATCTTGCTCCGCCTCGGCTCCCACGTTGCCGGCGAGATCCTCGAGCGACCGCCGCCACGCCGCGGCTTCCCGGGCAAGCGAGAGGAGCTCGTCCGAAAACTTCGGATTCTGCTTCATGATCGACGGCAGAATGTCGAGGCGGATTCGGTTCCGCAGGTGCTTGCGGTCGCAGTTCGATGGATCCTGGACGAAGGGCACATTGTTCCGGTGAGCGTAGCTCGCCAGCGTGGCTCGACTGATGTTCAGAAACGGCCGGACGATCTCCGATTCCGCGTACAGGCCGGCGAGTCCGCGCGGGCCGGCATCGCGAAGGATCCGCATGAAGACGGTTTCGACCTGGTCGTCGAGGTTGTGCGCGGTCACGACGTTCGCTTCGCACTTCGATGCGACCTGCTCGAGGAACTGCCAGCGGCCGCGACGCCACTCCTCCTCACGCGTGCCAATGGTCGATGCGCGGCCAGTGACGCAAACGAACCCGGACAGGAAAGCCTGGCCGGCGACGAGCGCCGCCGCGCGTCCCGCTGCTTTGCCCGTGCCGTGATCGAATGTGGCGACCATGACGTTCTTGCGCGCCCGCGAGGAAAGCTGGGACGCAGCGACGGTGAGCAGCACCATCGAATCGAGGCCGCCCGAGACCGCGAGAACCGCTGGTCCCCCGTTCCCAAGCGCCGCCTCGACAGCGCAGTCTACATCGGATGCTTCAACCCGGGCGTACGTCATGATACCTTTTAATCTACCTATTCACGGGGGAGTTTCGCTTGGAAACGCACGGCCCGCTTGGCACGCTGTGGGTATCGTTCGGCCTCATCGCATTCTACCTCGCGCTGATCTGGCTGAACTCGCTACTCGGCATCTTTCTCACGCCGTTGTTCCTGATTCCGGGGAGTTGGCTCCTCGACTGGCGCAAGCGGAGAAAGGGCGACGTGAATCCGGCTTCCGAGAAGGAACGCTACCAGGGATAAAGCGCCTGGTAGTACGCGCGATTGCGCAGGATCGTGCGCACGTAGTCGCGCGTCTCGACGAAGGGGATGCGCTCCGTGAATACCTCCGGATCCGCTGCCCCTGCTTTGGTCGACCATTTTTCCACGCGCGACTCGCCCGCGTTATAGGCGGACAGCACCTTCACGACCTCCGGATACCTATGGGCCAAACCACTCAGGTGAGCGGTGCCCAGCTTGATGTTGGTGGCGGGCTGATAAAGGAGATCCGGATCCCACGGCCCGATGCCCTTCGCCTCGGCGACTTGCTTTCCAACGGCCGGCATCAGCTGCATTAGGCCTCTCGCGCCGGCGGGCGAAGTAGCAAGCGGATTGAAGTTCGATTCCTGTCGGATGAGCGCCGCGACGAGAACCGGATCGAGGCCGTTCTCCTTGCTGCTTGAGATCAGAGTCTCCCGCTCCAGCACCGGAAAGTACAGCCGGTAATTCTCCGGACTGCGTCCGATCTCGTCGATGGCGCGGCGACCCAGCGCGATCGAGCGGGATGCCTGATCCGATCCGGCGAGGGCGTGCGCCGTGGCGATCATGCGCGTCTGATTTCCCAGAGCATCGCGGAACAGCCTGTCGTTCTCGAATCCGGCTTCTACATCCATTCCGACGTCCTTGAGCGCCACGATACGGTTCAACGCAGTGTCGATTACCGGAACCCTGGCGTAGTTCGCCGGTGAACGGTCTGGCGCGACGAGCGTCGTGTCGAGCCGCTTGGCAGCCACAACGGCGTAGTAGCTGAGCGGCTCCTTGGCGATTATCGACCGCCATCTTGCCTTGCTGCGCGTCTTGTCACCCAGTGCGGCGTAGGACCGTCCGGCCCAATAGGAGGCAGCCAGCGCTTCAGTGCTGTTGGAGTCGCGCGCGACGAGCGAGTCGAATTGCGCGGCGGCGTTCTTTCTGTCTCCCTGTATGTAGGCAATCATGCCCGCGCGAAAACGGGCATTCGTGGCATGCCGGCCAGTGGGAAAGCGCCTGAGCAGCGCGGTGAGAGTCTGCCGCGCGTCCTGGTCCCGATTGTCGTCGGTGGCGAGGTCGGCGAGCAGGAGCAGTGCCGACGCCGCGCTCGTGTCCTTGGGATACGCGGTCGTGATCGCGCGGAGCGTGGACCGGCCGACCTCTGTGTTGCCGAGAGCGATCTGCGCTCTCGCGCGCTGGTATTGCGCCGCGGCGGCGAGCTTGGCCGGAGCTCGAACCTTGGCGAGCTGAGTCGCGGCGTCGGCGTAGCGCCTCAGGCGGTAGAGCACCGAGCCGTAGCCGACGTTGTCATCCACGTCGCCGAGTCCGGCGCCGAGCGCCTTTGCGTAAGCTGTGGCTGCGCGATCAGGCAGTCCCGATTTGTTCGCCGCCCGCGCGATGACGAGCTCCTCGGACGGTGTCGTGGTGGTGAAGACCTTGTCGAAGAGATCGATTGCTTCGCGCGTGTCCGCCGAGTTGTTCGAGTTGGAGATGTACGACAGCAGCTCGCCCCGCGCCGCGGTCCTCGACGCATCATCGGCCGGGGGATTGATGCGAAGCCGCAATGCGTCCAGCCGCTGGCCGAGCGCGTTGTAGGCGCGTATGGCGCCCGCGAAATCGCGCGTCCGTTCCCGCGCGATCGCGTCAGTCACGCGGATGCGATCCCGCGCTACGTCCGTTCGAAGCTTCACGTAGTAGGCTGCTCTCGCCGAGCTGTCGCCGGTCACACCGGCAGCTCTCAGGTATAGCCAATCGGAAAGCTGTGGGAGCTTCTGCGCTGCCTGGTCGTACGCGGAGCGCGCGGCATCGAGACTATCCGCCCGATCGAGCTCGCGAGCGCGCAGCACGAGTGCGCGGTCCCCCGCGGAAAGCACGTGCTGTGTCGTGTCGCCCGCCAGCACAGCGGCCGAGTCCTTCTGGCCCGGTTTTGAATTTTGACAGGCTGTCGACGAAAGGATAAACGCGACGAGCGGGAGTATGAGTGGAGCTATCGCCAACGTGTGTGATCTCCGTCAAGGATTTTATTCGCTTCCTCGGGTCCCCAGCCGCCCGCGGGATACGTAGGAAGCGACGTCGCAGGATGGCTGTCCCAATACTCGAGCAGCGGGTCGATGATGGTCCATGCCATCTCGACTTCGTCGCTGCGCGTGAACAGAGTGGGGTCGCCGATCATGCAATCGAGCAGCAGTGTCTCGTACGCCGGGTGCGCATCGTTTCCGAACGCCTCGGCGTAAGTGAAGTCCATGTCGACTGGAGTAATCTCGAGGCCCGGAGTGAGCTCGTGCATCGCGCCGGGAGTCTTCACCTGAAACCGCAGGGAGATTCCCTCGTCGGGCTGAACGCGTAGCGTCAGGACGCTGGGCGACATCTCCTCGACGGTATTCTGACCGAACAGCAGGAGGGGCGGCGACCGGAACTGGATGGCGATCTCGGAGATCCGACGCGCCATTCTCTTTCCGGATCGCAGGTAGAACGGGACTCCCTTCCACCGCCAGTTGTCGATCGAGATCCGCATGGCGGCGAAGGTCGGCGTGAGGGAATCCGGCGACACGTCCGGCTCGCTGTGAAATCCCGGAACCGTTTTGCCTTCGATCGTTCCCGCATCGTACTGCGCCCGCACCACTGGCGGTTCGCAGTCGCCCTGAATGAGAGGGCGCACTGAGTGGAGGACTTTCACTTTCTCGTCCCGAACCGCGTCCGCGGTGAACGAGCTGGGCGGCTCCATTGCGGCGAGCGTCAGAAGCTGCAACAGGTGGTTCTGGAACATGTCCCGCAGCACTCCCGCTTCCTCGTAGTACTTGCCCCGCCCCTCCACGCCGACCGACTCCGCGGCCGTGATCTGCACGTGCGAGATGTAGTGCCGATTCCACAGCGGCTCGAAGATCGAGTTCGCAAAGCGGAAGACGAGGATGTTCTGGACGCTTTCCTTCCCCAGGTAGTGATCGATGCGATAGATCTGGTGCTCGCCGAACTCGTCGAGCACGAGCCGGTTGAGCACCCTTGCTGATTCGAGGCTGCGGCCGAACGGCTTTTCGATCACGATGCGGCTCCAGGGCCGCTCCTCGTACGAATGCGTGCGCTTGGCGAGCCCGCTCGCGCAGAGGTGTTTGAGGGTCGTCTCGAACACGCTGGGCGGAATCGCCAGATAGAAGAGTCGGTTCTGCTGCTCGTGAGGGGAGCGCGCCTCGATCTCCTTGAGCCGTTTCTCGATGTTCGCGTAGGCGTCGTCGTTCGAGAAATCGCCGCCGGCGTAGAACGTCCGCTCACAGAGCCATTGCCAGACGTCGTCGTGGACTTTGTGGATCTCGTCGGAGTGCGTCATCGCCTCGCGCATCAGGGCGCGATACCCTTCGTCGGTATTCTGATCGCGCGCCACGCCCAACAGGGCGAAGTTGTCCGGCAGGAGCTTCTGCTCCGCCAGATAGTAAATCGCCGGGATGAGCTTGCGCTTGGTGAGATCGCCGGCCCCGCCGAAGATCACCATCGTGCACGGGTCGGCCTTGTCACGGCTTCCACGCTTTCTTGGCGCGCGGATCAACGGGACCGCAACCGGAGTCCTCACGCTTTCTTTACAGCGTGGCCGCCGAACTCGTTGCGCAGAGCAGCAATTACCTTTGCCGAGAATGAATCGGCTTGCCGCGACCGGAGCCGCGTGAGCAGCGAAAGCGTGATGACCGGCGCCGGAACGTCCAGATCGATCGCTTCCTGCACCGTCCAGCGTCCCTCGCCCGAATCTTCGACGTATCCGCGCAGATCGCTCAGCTCGCCATCTTTCTCGAACGCCGTCTCTGCCAGCTCGTTGAGCCACGAGCGCACGACGCTGCCGCGATTCCACACCGCCGCGATCTTGTGCAGGTCCAGCTTGAAGTTCTTCGATGCGTGGAGAATCTCATAGCCTTCCGCGTACGCCTGGAGCATGCCGTACTCGATCCCGTTGTGAATCATCTTCACGTAGTGGCCCGCGCCAGTCGGCCCCATGTGAGCGTAGCCGTCCGCCGGAGCGAGCGTCTTGAAGATCGGCTCGCACAGCTTGAACGCCTCCGGCGACGCGCCGATCATGAGGCAATATCCGTTCGCGAGGCCCCAGATGCCGCCGCTGGTTCCAGAATCGACGAAGTGAATTCCCTTCGTCTTAAGGTCTGCCCCCCTCCGCATCGTGTCGTGGAAGTTGGAGTTGCCTCCATCGATTATCACATCGCCTTTCGACATGCCAGGCGCAAGCACTGCGATCGTATCGTCAACGGGTTTCCCCGAGGGGACCATGATCCACGCGATCCGCGGACTCTTGAGTTTGGCCGTGACCTCGGCCAGCGTGCTCGTGGGCGTTGCTCCCTTCGCGACGTATTTCTGCACCGCTTCCGGCGTGCGATCGAAGACAACGACCTCGTGGCCGCCTTTCATCAACCGCTCCGACATGTTGCCGCCCATTCGGCCGAGGCCGATCATCGCCAAGCGCATTGCCTATGCTCCGGGAATTTCCAGGTGGAGAATACGCTCCAGGTCGGAGCGCAACTGTGTCGCTGATGTGAAGTGAACCACGTTCATGCCAAGGGTGCTGGCCGAAATGAGATTCTGCTGGCGATCGTCGATGAAGAGTGAGGCTGCGGCCTGCGCTTGAGCGATACCCAGGCCGCGGTTGTAGAATCGGCGTATCGGTTTTCGGACGCCGAGCCAGCAGGACGACAGGAATGCGTCGAAGATCTCGGAAATTCCGAAATTCTCGATACGATACCTGTTGAGCTCCTCGGATTCATTGTTGAGCGTCATCATCGAGTAGCCAGACTGCTGGGAGAGTTGGCGCGCGATCGCGATCGTGGCTTCGTTAGGGACGCTCTGCGAATACATGAACGCGATGAACTCCTCGCGCGAGAACGTCCTCTCGGTATGGAACACGGCGATGTCGAGATACTCGCCGATCGTGATCCTTCCCTCTTCCCACTCGGCGACCACTTCCTTGTGGCGCCACTCAAAATCTTCCGAATTCAGGCGAAATTGCGCGACTGCTCGCTCGCGCTGCTCGTGATCCCACCCATTCGAGCCCAGCACTCCGCCAATGTCGAAGAAAATGTGCCTTATTTCGGTCACGCGATGAGTACCGCGCGGGCCGGCGCGCCGTCGCACCCCTCGATCCGGAGCGGAAGGCAGATGAGCTGGTATTCGCCGGGAGCTGGAACCGAGAGGTCGAGTCCTTCGACGATGACCACCGAGCGCTCCAGTAGGGTGCGATGGGTGCGGTGGTGTCCGGAGTGGAACTGCTCTATGGACAGGTAGTCGATTCCCACCAGCTCCACGCCCTTGTCGACGAGGAACTGCGCGCCGTCGGGAGCGAGGTATGTGTAGTTCTTGACGAAATCCATCCGCGAGAGAAAGGCCGAGTTTCGCGTTCGAAGCAGGATTCGCTTGTGACCCTTCAGGTCGTGCGCGCGCAGCTCGGCCGCGCCAACAGAGAGAACTTCGTCGCCGAAGCTCACCAGGAGCGCTGGTCCGATCAGACGGTCCAGCGGGATCTTGTCGACGGGTTGGCCATCGTCAAAGAAGTGACGGGAAGCGTCGACGTGCGTGCCGGTGTGGGATCCGAAACGTATCGTCGACACGTTGTCGCTGGCGCCCTTCGCCACCGCCTGTTGGAGGGCGATGTCGATCTCGGGGTTTCCCGGGTACACCAGTCCACCTGACCGGATTGGTACCGAGATGTCGTAGATGCGGCTCACGGCCGGATGCAAGGCAACTGTCGTGCGCGGGTTATGATGGGAGGCTGGTCGACTCGCTCGCGCTGAGTATGAAGCGCGGGATCGTCGCCTCGAAGGGCGTTCCGTCCTGCCGGAGAAGGCCGTAGTGCCCCTCCATCCAGCCCTCCCCCGACTTCAGAATGCAGAAGCTCTGGTACTCGTGGACCGCGCCCGGCATGATCGTCGGCTGCTCGCCGACCACCCCTTCGCCGATCACTTCGGTGTCAACTCCCTCCCCGACCGAATCGTGAATCAGCCAGCGGCGCGTGAGAACCTGTGCCGCCATCGTACCGACGTTCTCGATGCGCACGAAATAGGCGAACACGTAGTGGCTCTGCGAAGGCTCCGAGTGATCGCGGAGATAGACGGGTCGCACCGTAACGCGAATCCCTTCTGTCTCCCGGTAAAAGAAGCTTCGGGCGGTCATACCTCAAGTTAGTCGTGGAGTCGTAGAACGCGCCACGATGCCACGCGCCTTACCAGATAACCGGCCTCACCGAATCAGGCCTGACCATCGGATCCCCGGGCTTGCACCCGAACGCGGCGGCGAATTGCGGCAGGTTCGACAGCGGGCCGTTCGTTCTCCACTGCCCCGGAGAGTGCGGATCTGTGTTGATTCTCACGCGCTGCGCTTCCGGGTTGATGTTCTGCCTCCAGATCTGCGCCCACGCCAGGAAGAAGCGTTGCTCGGGAGTAAAGCCGTCGATGAGAGGCGGCCTTCCCTTCGCGGCCAGGGCCTTTTCGAGAGCAGCGTACGAGACGGAGAGTCCTCCAAGATCGGCCAGATTCTCGCCCAGCGTGAGCTTGCCGTTCACGTGCACGCTGTCCAGCACCGTGTAGGAATCGAACTGCGACGCCACCAGCCCGGTGCCGCGCTTGAACTTCTCGAGATCGGACGCGCTCCACCAGTTGCGCAGATTCCCCTGCGCGTCGAACTGGGCGCCCTGGTCGTCGAAGCCGTGCGTCATCTCGTGCCCGATGACCGCGCCCATCCCGCCGTAATTCACCGCGTCATCGGCCTTCGGATCGAAGAACGGCGGCTGCATGATGCCGGCCGGGAACACGATCTCGTTCATCGACGGGTTGTAGTACGCGTTGACAGTCGGCGGCGTCATCCCCCATTCCGTGCGATCGACCGGCTGGCCGATTCTCGCCAGCTCCCGGCGACGCTCGTACTCGCGCACCGCGAGCTGATTGTTGAGAAATTGCCCGGGTTTGATCGTGAGCGACGAATAATCGCGCCATTTGTCTGGGTAGCCGATCTTGTTGGTGAATGCCGCAAGTTTCGTCTCCGCCTGCGCCTTGGTAGTGTCGCTCATCCAGCCGAGCGTTTGAAGGCGATCGTGGAACACCGACTCGAGGTTGCGAACCATCTCGAGCGCGCGCTGTTTGGCTGTTGGGGTGAAGTATTGGGCGACGTACGCCTGCCCCAGCGCATCTCTCAATCCCGCATCGGTCGCGCGGCCGCACCGCTTGTCGCGTGGCAGCTGCTCCTTGGTTCCGCTGAGCGTGCTGCCGAAGCGGAAATCTTCGTTGACAAAGGCGGAGCTGAGGCTCGGCGCGGCCGCGTCAACAATTTTCCAGCGCAGGTACGCCTTCCAGTCGTTGAGCGGGACCGATGTCATGAGACTGTCAACGGCCTTCAGGAACGCCGGATTCTGAACGTTGATGGTCGTGATGTCGGCTCGTCCAACGCCGGCGAAGTAGGTGGGCCAGTTGAAGCCCGGAGCAAGTTGGGCGAGCTCCGCCGTCGTCATCTTGTGATAATTGGCGTTCGGATCACGCATTTCCACGCGAGTCTTTGCCGGTCTTGCAAGCGCGGTCTCTATCGCGAGGACTCGCTGCGCGTCCGTTCCTGCGTCCGACGCGGTCTCCCCAATCAATTGGAACATTCGCGCGACGTGATCGGTGTAGTTGGCGCGGATGTCGGAGTAGTGCTTCTCCGGGTTCAGATAGTAGTCGCGATCCGGGAGCGACAGGCCACCTTGGCGGACGCCGGCGATGACGGAAGTGCTGTTCTTCGCGTCCTGCTGGGCGCCGAAGCCGAAGACCGAGGGGAGTCCCATCGAATGTAGGCGCGCGATCTCTGACTCGAGTTGCGCGCGGTTGCGAATTGCCGCAACTCGCCCCAGTTCAGGCGCGATCGGCTGCGCGCCCGCTTTCTCGGCACCTGCCGAGTCCATGCACGACGTGTAATAGGTCGCGAGCTTGCGAAGATCCGCGCTCGCCTGGTGGTTACCACTCACGGCCGAGTTGCGCAGTATCGTCAAGACGTTGCTCTGGTTGTTCTCCGACAGCTCGGCGAAGCTGCCCCAGATCGAGTATGCGGGTGGCACCGGATGGGTCTTCGCCCAGCCTCCGTTGGCGAACTGGTAGAAGTCAGTGCATGCCGAGACCGAGCGATCGAGGTTGGCAGGATCGAGTGGCGTCGACTGTATTGGGACGGCGCCCTGTCCCGCCGCGGACGTTGCGAGCCCAAGCGTGAGTGCGAGCGCGGGAAAGACTAAACGCATGATGGTGCTCCGAAAAAGAAAGGGATTGACGACCTACCATAACTGCCGGGCACGCTGGAAGTCCAGAGGACGCTACTTCCTCCGGGTTCGCGATCCCGTCGAGCGCCGCGAACGTTTGCTGCGGGGCTTCATGATGCTCCCGCGACAGTTCTCCGCCCCGCACTTGCAGAAGTAGAACTTCTCGAGCTTCGCGTCGTTCCTGCCGGTTCGCTCATATTGGTAGTCGTACGCAAGCTCGGTCCCGGGGTAGATCCCCCGAAGCGCGTGAATGAAGATCTTCTTGCCGGTGATTATCGCCTCGCAGTTCGGGTCGCACGAATGGTTGATGTAGCTCGCGTCTCCCCCGCCCGTAGCGATCGCGCCGTCGATCACCGTCTTTTTGTCCAGCGTGAACAGGAAGGTGTGGTGCCTCTTCATCCTGGTGTCGTCGTAGCGGCGGTCTGCTTCGCGGTTGCTGATTCGCTGGCCCGTATATTCGACGATCCGCGTTCCCGCCCGGATGTAGCGCGCCGCGAACACGCCGCGCCCGTGAATGGGCGAATTGCGAACAACATACAGGGGCTCGCGCCCGTTACGTGACATCGACATCGGTGGTTGGGTGCTACCGCCTGGGAGATGCGGCGATGAGCCCGGAGCACTCCCCAAGACCGATGCGGGCAGAGCCCTCGCGCTGGAAGTAAGCGCGCAGGATGATCTCGTCGCCGTCGTGGAGGAACTTCCGCTCCTCGCCGGACGGAAGCGCGATCGGGGCGGCGCCGCGCCGCGTCAGCTCGAGCAAGCATCCCTGCGAGCCCGCGTCGGGTCCCGACACGGTGCCGCTCGCCAGTAGGTCGCCGGGCTGGAGATTGCAGCCGCCGCTCGTGTGGTGTGTGAGCATCTGCGCCGCGGTCCAGTACATGTCGGCCAGCGAGGCCGAGCTGATGCGCCAGGGACGCAGGCGCCCTTCTCGCATCATCATCGATCTGATGTAGACCTCGATGTTGAGATCGATGCCGCCTTCGTTTTTGTCCTTCTCGGAAGAGAGATACGGCAACGGCTGTGGATCTGCCGGCGGCCGGAAGAATGCGGGCACGCGATAAGGCTCCAGCGCCTCCCACGTTACCACCCAGGGTGAGATCGTCGTCGCGAAGTTCTTCGACAGGAAAGGGCCGAGCGGCTGGTACTCCCACGACTGGATGTCGCGCGCTGACCAGTCGTTGACGAGACAGATCCCGAAGAGATGGTCCTCGGCCTCGCCGATCGGTACGGGCTCGCCGAGCTTGTTGCCCCGACCAACGAAAAAGCCGACCTCTGCTTCGTAGTCGAGCATCTCCGTAGGTCCGAAAGTTGGAGTCTTGGCCCCGACCGCAATCGTCTGACCCTTGGGTCTCGTGACCTCAGTGCCGCTGATTACGATCGATGACGCCCGTCCGTGATACCCGATCGGCACGTGCTTGTAGTTGGGAAGCAGCGGACTTTCGGGACGAAAGATCTTGCCGACGTTCGTCGCGTGGTAGATGGAGGCGTAGAAGTCAGTGTAGTCGCCGATCTGAGCGGCGGGAGACATTACGGCCTCGGCCATCGGAACGAGAGCGCCTGGTGGGAGCGGGTTGATCGCGCTGTCGTCGCCGGGCGTGCCCGCCAGCAGCTCGCTGAGCCGCGCGCGGAACTGCGAAAGAGATTCCCTCGGCGCCTGCATCAGCTCATTCAGGGTCGGCCGATCGCACCACCGTGCTACATCGCGCGCCTTCCCGCTCCACAGATTCGCGCTGAGAGATTCTCCGACATCGACGATCTGGTCGCCGATCGCCACACCGACGCGCCGCTCCGATTCGCCTTTGCGCGAGAATACGCCGAAAGGAAGATTCTGGATCGGAAAATCGCTGTCGGGCGAGTTCGCGGATTCGATCCACGAGGTGAGCGCCGGGTCGTGCGTCTGATTCACTGGTCGGTTGATCTCGCTCTGCGGGTGAGGTGTGCCAGCTCTTCGACGGGCTCACGGAACGAGCACGAGCCAAACGAAATCGCAAATTCCGAGCGTGCGGCCAGAATCAGCTCAGCGCCAATGCGCTTTCCGCGCCATTGAATCGCGTCGTCGGCAAACTGGAATGCCGACGGATCGCTCTCCTCGAGCGCGGCGAGCGCCGTGTCCTCGCTCTCACCGGCGTACAGGAGGGCCGCGGCCAGGAAGACGTTCATAAACCCGTACATCATTCCCGTTGGACCGCCCGGTTCATAGGTCAGGCGGTATTCCCCGCGAATCGGATGATGAAGTCCGGCTGTCGCCTTGAATGGTACGGCCTGCTGCTGGCATGCGGCAATGAAGCGGATGATCGCCTCGGCCCGAGGAAATGCTTCGGGCGTTACACCGCCGGTGCGAACTTTCGCCCGCGCACCCACCTGCGCGATCGCTTTCACGAGCGGCGACACATCGCCGCTGATTGGAATCTCGAAATACGGTGTGAATGCGGGCGGCAGATCCTGCCGCTGGTGTCCGATCTCGTCCACCGTGCTCGCCTTCAGCTCGACCACGTCGATCACGGCGTGCCCGTCCCTTGATTCCGACGAATGGCGGCAATTGAACTTCTGCATCTCTTCACTTGCGGCCCGCACGTCTTCCGCGACCAGCACGCTCAAGCGCCACGGAGCGGCCCGCGAGCCTCGTGGCATGAGGTCGCCGCCCGCTTCTTCAAGCTCCTTCACGCGCGCGATAGGCACGATGAAACGGCCAAGCGCGGTCCTGTCCGGGCCTTGGAAGTACGAAGCGTAACTCTCGAGAGCCGGCCGCATGTCTTCGCTCGCGGGTGGAAACAGACCCGCGTAGTCCACCAGCCCCGCGAGGAGCGCGTCGACGGATTTCAATCCGGGACTCGGGCGTTGGGATCGATCATCGCAGAGAAGTTAATCCCCAACGCCAGCCCGGCGCGATATCAGCGGTCCTTCAGCCTGCGGACGAACTTGAGTCCCGACCATGTGTCATCGACGGCGCAGACCTTCACGTCGACAAGCCCGGACTCGAGCCCGAAGTTACGCACGACCCCTTCGGTGAGGTCGGTCTCGACGCCGGACGCTTTCTTGGGCCACGCGACCCAGAGCATTCCATTGGGCTCGAGCCGGACGCGCAGTCGCGCAAATCCCTTTTCCAGATCGGACCGCGCCTTGACGAACAGCATCGCGAAATCGAGCGCTCCTCTCGATGCGATGAGCGTACCATCGGGAAGCTTGCCTAGCAGTCCCGCAAGATCCCGCGGCTCCGAAACGAATTGCAGACGCGCACCCGGTTTTATTCCAAGCTTGTCGACCAGCGGAGTGCCCGAATAACCGAAGGTTTTGGTGCTCCGCCGCTTCATCGCCATTTCGCGGTCTTTTTCGCGTCGTGCGCCGCGGACAGTCTGGGGGCATGCGCAGTGAGCAGATCGCTGCGCGAGATGAAGCCCACAACCAGTCGAGGGTTTTCGCGGTTGACTACCGGTAGCCGGCCCACGCCCTCGAGCACCATGTGATCTGCTGCATCGCGCAGGGTGCTGTCCTCGTAGGCCACGGCCGGAGGACGCTTGATCAGGTCGCGCACCTTTGCCCCATCCCCGTTTGCCAGGTCGAGTATTTCTCGGCGCGTGATGACGCCGATGAGGAGCGATTCTTCGTCGAGAACCGGGAAACCCTGATGGGTCGAGGGTCCGCCGTCGCCCGCGTTCTCGCTCTGCAGCCATCGGCGCGCATCGGCGAGAGTTTGTTCGGCTCTTATCGAAACGACCTGGCGGCTCGCGGCCTGTCTCACCAGGACGTGGGCTAGATGGTCAGCCGCGTACTCGGTGCGCACGCTTCCTTCCTTCCGGGCGAGTTTCTCGGTGAGCAATGAATACCGGCCGGTGAGCAAAGACACGAGATACGCCGCCGCGCAGCCGAGCAGGAGAGGCAACAGGCCAACCGGCTGCCGGGTCGTCTCAAATGCGAACACGACGGCAGTTAGAAGCGCGTGAGTGGCGCCCGCAAAGATCGCGGCCATTCCCACGAGGCCCGCGATTCGCGGATCGATGCCAAGCCCCGGCGCTGCCGCCGCAGCCAATGCTCCCAACCACGCGCCGAGCCCGCTTCCGAACGTGAACAGCGGCGCGAGAATGCCGCCCGATGTCCCGCTCCCCAGATAGACGGCCCACGCGATGAACTTGAGCACGACGATCACGATTAGCGCGCGGCCGACGATCGAGCCCGACAGGGCGCCGATGATGTTGGGATAGCCGACTCCCAGAATCCTTGGCTCGATTATGCCGAGCGCGCCTACCACCAGAGCGCCGATCGCCGGCCACCACATCCAGTGAATGTGGAACCTCTCACCCACCGTCTCGAACGCGTCCTCTATACCATAAGTAATCTTGGTGATGCCCACCGCGGCGAGGCCGATCACGGCGCCTAGAAGTGCATAAAAGGCCAGCGCTGAATCCGTCGGCTGGCTCAGCTCGGGGATCGGAAAAACCGGCGCGGATCCGACGGCGGCGACTCTGATCGTGGCGGCGACCGCGGACGCGAGCGCCACCGGGATTATCGAGCGCGGCCGGTACTCGAACAGGAGAAGCTCGATCGCGAGCAGAACCGCCGAGACCGGGGTGCCAAATGTGGCAGCCATGCCCGCGGCTGCTCCGGCAGCAAGCAGCGTCTTCCGCTCATCGGCGGTGACGTGTAGGTGCTGGCCGACCAGAGAACCGAGCGCGCCGCCGGTTGCTATGATGGGGCCCTCAGCGCCGAATGGCCCGCCGGTTCCGATTGCCACGGCGGCCGAGGTCGGCTTGAGAAGCGTAACGCGCGCTGGAATGCGACTCTCGCCATACAGCACCCGTTGCATTACCTCGGGAATGCCGTGGCCGCGAATTGCCGAGGACCCATAGCGCGCCATGAGTCCTACGATCAAACCGCCTATGACGGGAATGATCACCAATGCGAGGGGTCCGCGGTGTCCGCCGGCGGGGTCTACGAAGGCGGTGGAGATTCTTCCGTAGTAGGCCAGGTTGGTGGCGAGACCTATCAGGCGCACGAATACCTGAGCGACGATCGCGCCGGCGGCGCCGATCGCGAGGGAGAGCGCGGAGATGAGCAGCGTGCGACGCCCGAGCATCTCGTAGTCTCGGGGTGCGCGCACTGCATCACCTTCAGGCGCTTCGTCTTCGCCTTCTACGTTTTCTATCTCGGGCGCCAGGCCCGCGGCGATGGGGAGGGACCCTTCTGCGCGCGAGCCGTGCCCGAGATCAGATTTCAATTTCAACTTTTCGATTCACCTTCGGGTTCAATCTCGCTCGGAGTAGCCGAACGAATCCTGCCAATGACAATCTAAATGGGCAGCGGCGCTCGACTCGCGCCGCTGCCGCAACGCACGGAGCGCTCTATACCTTTCGTGTAGAGCCGCGTATCAGCCTGAGGACAAAAAGAAGAACGACGGCGCCGATGAACGCGACGAAAATCGTTCCGCCCATGCCCCCCATGGGCGTCGAGATGCCGAGAGCACTGAACAGCCAGCCCCCGATAAAGGCGCCGACGATGCCGATGACGATGTCACCGATGATTCCATACCCGGTGCCACCCATCACGAGAGATGCAAGAACTCCAGCGACGAGCCCAACCACGATCCAGGCCACTATGCCCATTGTGTCCGTCCTCGAAAGAGTTTTGAGCCTTACGGTGCCGCACGGGAAACGGTTCCAAGTGTACAAACGATAACGAAAAGGGACCGCTCGGACGAGAGCGCTCCCTTTTCAGGTCAGGGTAGATCGCTGGCGAGCCGCCATGGTGCCGACGGTTCCGGCACCGTGGGCCCGAGCTCCTTAGCGCACGTACTCGAACGAGTCGAAGCCACCCGAGCCGTTGGCTTCCTGATAATTGATCCTGAGGCTGTTGTTGACATTTGTGTCGAGAGTTCCGGTCACGAACCGCGCGTTGTTGTTGTTCTGCGCCGGCGCGCTGAGCGTTAGAGCCGTGCCGTTGAGCGTCCACGTTCCGCTGCTGATAAAATCATTAGGAAACGCCGCCTGTCCCTGCGGTGTGATGAGAATGTTGTCCGTCTCGACAAACGACCCGTTGCTGTTCAGAACAAGCGTCCCACCACTCACGTCGAACCTGGCGCCGTTGGGAAAATCGACATCTCCCGGCTGGACCGTAAAGAAGAACGGAACGCTGCTTCCCGCGTAGATGGTGAGCTGGTAGGTGCCCGCGGCATCCGACATCGGATTGAAGATGCCGTTGTCCGTGCACGCGGCGAACAACAATGGAGTCGCCACCGTGAGGCCCAGGAACAGCCTAGATTTTTTTGTGAGCATATTGCCTCGCGCGTTACATGGTTGTAGGAAGGAGCCGCTGAACGCGCGCGGCCCGACGTTCCAATTGTATGCAATTCCCTAACGTAGTATCCACCAACGGCTCAGTTATGTTCCCCGTTCCGCCCAGGGTTAAGGTCTGTTGCATTGCGTCCGAAGAGGAAGCCGCGCTCGCGGTGCGAATGGGCGCGTCGGCTTTGGGTCTCGTGTCTCGAATGCCCAGCGGGCCCGGCCCCATTCCCGAGTCCCGCATCCGTGACATTGCGGATACCGTGCCACCGGGCGTCGCGACCTTCCTTCTGACTTGCGAAACGACGGCTGAGCCGATCATCGCGCAACAACGATTTTGCCGCACCACCACAATACAGCTCGTTGACGAGGTCGAGCCCGGCGTTCACGCCCAATTGCGCGATGCGCTACCCGGGATTTCCATCGTTCAGGTGATCCACGTCCGCGGCAGCGATGGTGAAGGGGCGTTGCGGGAATCGGTCGCTGTGTCCTCGTCAGTGGACGCCATTCTTCTCGATTCCGGGAATCCTTCGCTCTCGACCAAAGAGCTTGGCGGCACGGGACGCGTTCACGACTGGGGCGTCAGCAGAAGGATTCGCGACGCCGTCGATGTTCCTGTTTTTCTGGCCGGCGGGCTCAATCCCGACAACGTAGGCAAGGCGATAACCCAGGTTGCGCCCTTCGCGCTGGACGTCTGCGGCGGTTTGCGCAGCGATGGCCGACTGGACGAAACGAAACTCGTCGCCTTCATGCGTGCCGTTCGCGGGAGCGCAGAAGTGCCCTGAGCACGAGCCGAATGGGAGCACCGCCGCTGAATGCGCCCGCAATGGCGTAGAGAGCGCGCGGTGGGAAGCTCCCGCCTTCGACAATGGCGTATACCGGCTCCCACACTTCAGGATTGAACTTCGCCTTGAACGCGTCGAGACCGCCAAAGTTGTAGAACCTCGCTCCGTATAGCCTTACCCAGCGAAGGACGAAACTGAGCCACAATGGTTGGTGCAAAGGCTCGAGCTCGGCGCGGTGAGAGAGCGGCGAAAGCCCGAGGGTGGCGTAGGTGGATCCAGAAGCGGCGACCGCGCGCATTGCCGTATCGAGGAGCAGCTCCGCCGTTCCGTTGGGAGCCTCGGATCCTCTCACTATCTGCTCGACCAGCCAACCGTCACGCGCGGGTACCGGTGACAGTACGGTAAAAGCGACCACGTCGCGTCGGCCGCGCTCGGCGACGAACACGCGCCGGTCGCGCAGGTCGCTCAGCGTCTCCGGCTCGATCAGGAAATGCAGCGGTGGCAGGTGGCGCATTGCGAGCCACTGTGAGAGCACCAGGCGAAGCGCGGCGTGATTCTCCGCTTTCGCGGGTGCCCACTCGGTAACGGTCACACCCTTGTTGCGCGCGCGGTTGAATTGCGCGCGGAGCGATCCGCGCTTTGCTACAGCGGCTGGCCAGTTGTGCGGGTCCCACGCGGGTTGTGCCCCGAGCAGCACGCGTGACCACGACGGGTCACTGCCATAGCTGGAATCGAGCCGCTCCCCGGCGCCGAAGTAGCAAACGCGCTCGCCGCGCCCGTGCGCGGCGGCGACAAATTCCGCCGCGACCGCATCGAGTCGATCCGGCGCGCACACCGGCGCTCCCGCCACCACCAGCATGCCGCGGTGCCGCACGAACCCGACGACGCCCTCATCCGCGCTCGAGAACCAGAGCTCGATGCCCGGATTCAGAATCTGGTACGCGGTCGAGTTCCACCCGAATCTCAACACGAGATCGCGCGCCCTTTCACGTTGAGAGCCGACAGCAGATTCTGGCAACTGAGTGATGCGGTGATGAGAATGTAAACTTGGAAATGCACACTCGCAGACGCTGCGCCACGGTTTCTCGCCCGTCTCAGAACGTCCTTCACCGCGCGCAACAAGTCACTCGCCCCGAACACGAGTTCTCCCGCCCCTGCATGGGTCGTCGCCCCATATGATTGACGTACTTTCAACGCAGTCGCGGACCAATCATTCGCTGGCGAAGCGTCAAAGGAGGACTTTATGATCGCACTTCGAATACAGTACACGAGGCCGCTTGCCGGCATTACAGCACTTATCACCCTTGCTGCCTGCTCGAGCGACCTGACCGGTGGCAACATCTCGCGGAAGATGAATCGGGCGACGACCATCCTAACGGTGGCGAAGAGTGCGAGGATGTCAGTCGGACTCCACTTCTCGTCGATGTTCCTGTAGATGACGCTCTCCACCCGGTGATCAACATTCCACTTGCCGCCGGCACCTATGCGCAGCTCGAAGCCAGGCTCAGACCAGCGAGAGACAACGCAACCGATTTCAACACGTCAAACCCGAATCTCGTCGGAAAGAGCGTCCGCGTCGAAGGCACGTTCAAGGGCACTCCGTTCGTATTCACCTCGTCGGTGAACGCCAAGCTGGAAATGGAGTTCGATCCGCCGCTGGTGATCGATGAGACGACCAAGAACGCGACCGGCAGCTCCAATCTGTCGCTGATCGAAAACAACATCCGCCGCTCGTTCCATGCATTCGAGGACGACGATGAGCGCGGTGAAGACCATCATGAGGGTCATAACGGCAACGACGACGGCGGGCACGACTAAGCCGGCGTCGGGGGTAGCAGGACCTCGTCGGCCTGCTATCCCAGCCACCCCCCTCCAGCCAGATTCATTTAATGCAGTTATTCGCTTCTTCCTCGTTCGCGCCACCCGAAAGCCTCCGCCTAAGGCGCGACAGGGCTGAGCGGATACTCAACGGCCTCCGGGCCGCGGTGGTGTTCCTGCTCACCGCATCGGCGCTCATGTACGCGCCGCACCTCTCGCAGGCTCTCAACAGCGCCAACGTGCTGGTGTTGGTCCCGATGCTGCTCTGGACCGTCGCGCAGTATCTGATATGGTATCGGCGCCCCGAGCTTCCGGACTGGCTGTCGGCGGTGAATCCAATCGTCGACGTGACGGCAGTGACGGCGATCATCGGCGGCTATGCGGTGGCGCAGTCCGGCGTGCTCGCGCTCCGGTCCCCGATTTTCCTGATGTACTTCGTGGTGCTGGCCGGCCGACCGGTCGCTTCGTCGGTCCGGAAGGCCGCATTGATATCGGTCCTCGCCTTTGCGGAGTACCTTGGCCTCCTCGTCTGGCTGTGGGCAGCCAATCGCGTGCCTCTGGTGATCAATCCGATTGATGCGGTCCAGATGGCGCGTATCACTCCGCTCGATGAAGCCGCCAAGCTCATTCTACTCGGCGTCTTCGGTACCGTTGCGACGTACGCGACTTCCTGGGTGGAGCACCTCGTGCGCGAGGCGAGCAAGGAATCCGCCGAGCGTCAGCGAGTGGTGACGCGGCTCGTGCAGTCGGAGCTGGATACGCTCAAGCTTCAGCTCAATCCGCACTTTCTCTTCAACGCGCTCAACAGCGCCATGGCACTCATCGCAACGGACCCGCCGGCAGCCGAGCGAATGGTGTCGGAGCTGAGCGACTTCCTGCGGCTGGTGCTTTCGACATCGAGCGAGCAGGAGGTGCCGCTCGAGCGCGAGCTCGGACTTCTCGACCGGTACGTGGCGATCCAGCGGGTGCGCTTCCAGGATCGTCTCACCGTCAGCTGCAACATCGAGGACGGCGTTCGAGCGGCGCTCGTTCCAAGCTTGCTGCTCCAGCCCCTGGTGGAGAACGCTATCCGGCACGGCATCAGTCCCCGCGCCGGCGCGGGCTACGTCCAGGTCTCCGCGCGGCGCCTGGGCGACAAGCTCTCGATTACCATTCTGGACGATGGGGTCGGGGTGCGTGCCCGCCGATCGCGCGAACGCTCGCGCGGAACGGGCCTCGGCCTGACGAATACGATCACCCGGCTGATCCACCTCTATGGTGACAGCCACGAATTCGAGAGTGGCCCCCGGGACGAGGGAGGCTACGCGGTGCAGATTACAATTCCGTTCAGGCTCGGGCGCCTCTCGCCGGCCCGAAACGACGCTCAAAAGGACAGTGACCTCGCGACGGCGGTGCAGGCATGATCGGGCAATCTCTGCGTGTTCTGGTGATCGACGACGAAACGCTCGCGCGCCAGCGACTCCTATCGCTCCTCTCGAACTCCCCCGACGTCGAAGTGGTGGGCGAGTGCCAGAACGGACTCGAGGCCGTCGCCGCGATTCGCGCGCAGCAGCCAGATCTGGTCTTCCTGGACGTGCAGATGCCCGAGCTGGATGGCTTTGATGTGATCACCGAGGTCGGGACCGACAAGATGCCCCCCGTAATCTTCGTCACCGCCTTCGACGATTACGCGGTTTCCGCCTTCGAGTTCGGCGCGTTCGACTATCTGCTCAAGCCCGTCGATCACGTGCGCTTCCACCAGACACTCGACCGCGCCAAGAAGCGACTCAGGGAATCTCCCAACCCCAGCGTGTCGTCACAGCTGAGCGCGCTCCTCAAGTATGTCGGGCAGCTCGACGCGCCGAAGAACCGGATCGGCGTCAAGGTGAACGGGAAGATACTCTTTCTCGACCCCGACGAAATCTTCTGGATTCAGGCGCGCGACGACCTGGCGAGAATTCATCTCGCTGAGGTGGCGTACGACGTGCGCGAGCCGCTGAGCAGGCTCGAGGCGCGCTTGCCCAGCAATCGGTTTCTGCGGGTCCACCGCTCGACCATCGTGAACACGGCGCAGGTGCGCGAGGCACAGCCTTTCGATCAGGGTGACCAGCTGCTGATCCTGCGGAACGGCAAGCGCATCACGACCGGGCGAAGCTACCGCAAGGCAGTCCAGGAATTTCTGAAGCGCGCCACGTGAGATTCATTCTGGCGGCTGAGGATGGCGGAATTCCCCTAGTTCTTCGCCGCTCTGAGGGCGCGGATCGTGACGCCGAGCTGCTCGATCTCGCGTCCGTACTCCGTCCAGTTGCCGGCCCGCTGCGCGGCGATCGCCCGGTCGTAGTGCGTCTGCGCCTCCCGAAGCAGCGCGCTGACCGCGCCTGAGGGCGCGGCACCTGTGGAAGGAACCGCTCCGCCCCCGACCACCGACGGCTCAACTCCGAGCGTGCTGAGTGAATCCTGCGCGTTCGTTCTCGTTTCCGCCGCGGCGCCGGAGCCGAACAGAGCGTCGAGACCCTCCTCGAGCGTCTCCCGCATCACGACGCGGTTCTCGTGGGCGACCACCACGCGCTTGAGCTCCGGTATGCTGCCGCCCTCGGCGCGAAGGTAGATCGGCTGCACGTAGATCAGTGATTCCTCGATTGGGATCACCAGCAGCTCGCCCCTGATTACCTCCGAGCCTTTCTGATCCCAGAGCGTTAGCTGCCTCGAGATGTCCGTGTCCTGGTTGATGCGGTTTGCGATCTGCTTCGGCCCATAGATGAGGCTCTGCTTGGGGAACCGGTACACCGAAAGCTTTCCGTAATTCTCGCCGTCCATCCGCGCCACCATCCACGCCGCCAGATTGTCCTTCCCGCGCGGCGTGAAGGGCGTCATGAAAATGAACTCGGGATTCTTTTCCCCGGGCAGTCGCATGATGATGTGACGCATGAACGGATTTTCGTTGGTCGTCTTGTTGAGCCCGCTCGGAAATTGCCATTGATCTTCCCGATGATAGAACGCGTCGGGCTCGGTCATGTGATACGTCGCGTGCAATGCCGTCTGGATTCTGAAGAGATCGCCCGGATAGCGGACGTGCTTCCGGATGTCGGCCGGCATCGCGCTGATCGGCTTGAAGATTCCGCCAAATATCTTCGCATACGTCTGGACGACCGGGTCATTCGGGTCCGCGATGTACGCGTCCACCGTGCCATCATAAGCGTCGATCACGACCTTCACGCTGTTCCGCATGTAGCTCGTTCCGTCCGCGGTTCGCTGCGAGTACGGATAGGCGTCACTCGTCGTGTACGCGTCGAGGATCCACTTCAACTGCCCGCCGTCGGTGACCATGATGTACGGATCGTTGTCGAAGTCGAGAAACGGCATCGCCGTCGTCGCGCGATCCATGACGTTCCGCCGGTAGAGGACTCTCGCGCTTCCCTTGATGTCGTCCGAGAGAAGAATCTTGAGCGAGCCGAACTGGAACGCGTACAACACTCGCCTGAGGAAGGATCCGATCGGGACTCCACCACGGCCCGTGTACTTGGTGTAGATGTTCTTGTCCCCCGCCGGATAATCGAACTCCGGCTGACCCGTGCCGACGAAGACGTACTCGTTGGTCAGCTCGCCATAGTAGACCTGCGGCCGAGTGAGCTTGATCGAGACCGTCGAAACGGGCGGCACATCCTTGATGAAGAGAACCGGCAGACCTTCGCTGGTCACCTGATTCACGGGCGCCATCGTCACGCCCATGCCGTGCGTGAAAGTCAGCCTCGAGTTGATGAATGTGCGGGTTGGGAGCGACTCGGAATTCAGCTCGCGCGCAGCGATGTGAACCTGCCGGTACTTGCCGTCGATCATGTACCGGTCGTCGTCCGAGGACACGAAGTCGTAGTACGTCCGAATCTCCTGGAGCTGCTTGAACGTCTGCATCAGCAGATCGCGCTCCCAGAGCCGCACGTTGTCCACGGTGGCCGCGTTCGCCTTTATATTCGCATTCGTCAGCTGAACTTCGCCCGACAGGTCCCTGCCCTCGACTTTGTTTAGGCCCCACGCGTTGCGCGTGGCATCGATGTGTAGCCTGATGTAGGGAGTCTCACGCGTCAGCTCATTAGCCGAGACAACGAGCTTCTGGAACGCGGCAGGGACGATGCCGCGGGCCAGCACGCTCACCGCCACGTAGAAAACGGTTCCCGAGACGGCTGACCAGACGAGTTTGTCGCGCGCGATCCCGAGCACCACCCACACGGCAGCAATGAGCGCCGCGATCGCGGAGATGTAGAGTCCGGGCAACGCGATGTGAACGTCGGTGTAGCTCGCGCCCAGGAGTGGACCGGTGGTCGAGAAGAGAAGGTTGGATGTGTCGACGATCCAGAGGCGTATCGCCAGCAGCACGAACAACAGCGCCAGGAGTGCGCCCAGATGCCGCGCCGCCCTCGGCTTGGCGGACGCGCGACGCGGAGGCAGCGTGATGTCGTTTCGCAGCCAGTACATCGCTCCCGTCGCGACGAACGAGAGCAGGGTGAGCGTTATCAGCGTATCCAGCACGCCAGAGATCAGCGGCAGGCGGAAGAGGTAGAACGAGATGTCGCGGTTGAAGAGCGTGTCCCGCGTTCCGAGCGGTACACCGTTCAATCCCTTGAGGAGCGTCAGCCACCAGGCGGACAGCGAGATCGCTGTCAGAAAGGAGAGAAGGGCGGCGGCCGGCAGAAAGAGCTTGGTGAACATCCGCGAGACATCGATCGTCACGCCGTCGCCGCGGTTCACGAACAGCACCGGGAACGCGGTCACGGCCCCGCGCGCGATCCGCACGTTGCCGTAGAAGTAGGCGAATGTGAACGCGCCGCCAAGAATGAACAGGCCGATCCGCCAGATCAGCGAAGTGGCGAAGACCGTCTGAAAACCGATTTCCTTGAACCAGAGCCAGTCAGTGAAAAAGCCGGCCAGCCAAGGAACGACGATCAGCGCGATGAAGATCGCGGCGACGATCCACAACACGAACCTCCGGAGGGATCGGGGCAATGGAGGCAGGCGCGCGGGGCCGGGACGCTCGAATGGTGTGCTCATGCAGACAAGAACATGCACTCCAGAGCGCAGGAACACAAAAGGGCATCCGCTGGATGCCCTTCTTGTCGTGAGACTCTTTGGGGTCGATCGACTACGCTTGACTCACGAACGAGGAGCGGAGGCGGCCTTGGTCGTGATCACGACCACGCCGTACGACGCATCGGGGCCGTACTCCTTGAGCGCGGCGTGTCCCTTGATCACGCGAACCGCCGAGATCTGATCGGCCGTCAGCGACGGCACCTGATCGCGCTGGAGCCGCACACCATCGACGACGAAGAGAAGCGGGACCTGCGTCATTCCGGGCGCGACTGCGCTGGCGACGGAGTGTCCGGCGGTCTGCGGTGAGAGTGCGCGCTCCGCCGTACAGGCGGTGGCGGCGGTGGCGAGTGCGAGAGTCAGAGTCAGATGAGCGAGTTTCATATCTTTTCCCGAGCTGTGTCCAACCTCAGCTGTAGCATTGCGCATGCCACCGCCTTTACCCCAGCGAAACATAGGGTTAAGCTCATCCGTACACTAGGCCCGTCCCTTCCAGGTCCCTTTGGCGACCGCCGGAACGAAGGATTCCAGGCCTGGCGGGGGGAAGTCGAGAGTCTGACCCTTTTCGGCGCTCATATAGGCCGCCATGAGGATCTTCACGACCTCGAAGCCGTCCTCGAAAGTGAGCATTGGCTTCTCACCGCTCAGGAACGCGCGAGCCATGTGCCGGTTTTCGGCGCTGTAGCCGTACACTGACGCCTCTTCGGCCACCACCGGCATCAAGCCCATTTCAGCGTTCTGCTTTTCGACGAGATCCTCGCCGGATTTCCCCTTCACTTCCCTGCTGAAGAACATCTTGAGACTCGAGTCGAGCGTGTTCCACGACATCGAGTACTCGGGGCCGAGCAATTCCGCCGACAGCCTGAGACCAGCCCCGATGAACGCCCACGAGGTCGTCACCTCGCCGATCAGGGGCTCACCTTCCTCGGATTCGTACTCTATAGTGGCGCGGGCGAAATCCTCGGACGGACGTTTGGTGTAGTCGACGTCCTTCCCCATCGTCTCGGAGAGCTGCTTCGCGTATTTGGCGCGCGACCACTTGAGTGAGGCGATGTGGGCGCTGATTCGCACCGGCTTGATCGAAGAGCGCGGGGAACCCGGCTTGGTGAGGAGATGCCGCACCACTTCGACCGAGTGGCACATCATGTCATTGAGCACACCGCCACCCTGGAGCGACCCCTGCCAGAACCAGGGCATATGGGGCCCACTGTGCTCTTCAGCCGCTCGGGCGAGGTAGGGACGGCCCGTCAGCGACGCGCCGCGCGCCCAGACCAACTCGCGTCCGCGGGTGATGTCGGGCGCGAACAACTGGTTCTCTAGATACCCCGTGCTCAGGCCGACGCTGCGCGCGAGGTCGGCCACCTTTTTCGCCTCGGCGACGTTTCGCGCGAGCGGCTTTTCACAGGCAAGCCCCCTCAAAGTCCCGACGCCGCTCTTGATCGCGGCGACGATCTCTTCGATGTTCGCGATGCGCGCCTGATTGGGCCCGCACAGCCAGAGGGCATTGATGGCGGGATCGGCGACCATGTCACGGATCGATTTGTATGGGCGCGCCTCGCCGACATCGAGCTCTCGCGCCAGTGCCGCCGAAGAAGCCGCGTTCTTTTCGTTCGGACTCCAGACACCGCGGACATCGATCTCGCGGACGGATGTCAAAGACTGAATGTGGAAGCGCGCGTTGAAGCCGCTTCCAACGAAGCCGATGCCGAGACGTTCTGTGCTCATGTCGTTCGCCTTAGTGGTTCGCAGTCAGTTCATCAATCGGGCGTGAGGCGCTGCTTGCTCCTGTCGAACTTCGCGTACGTCACGCCCAGTTTCGTGAGCGCGGCCGGCGGGCACCCGTTCCAGTCGGGCACGAAAGTATTGCCTTCATATTTGAGATCCTTTACGCCGACCCTGCTGGACCAGAATCCGGACGCCGTCATGTCGCGGAACCGGTTGAAGAAGCTGACTCCATCCGTCATGGCTGGGGTCGCGCGCTCAGGCCACGCAATGTCGTTGAGGATTGCGGCCCGTTGCGATTCCGTCGCGTCGGCGAACGGCTTTCCGAATCTGGTATTTGACTGCGCATCGATCCAGGCGAGTCCGGATCGCATCCATTTCTGAGCGTTCGGCCGATCGATCATCGTGAAATCCATGAACTCGAGGACGCCGGCGTCACTGGCGCTGCCCGATCGCTCGTCGCGCGGAATGATCATGTCGGCGAGGATGCGCGCGGTCCTGAATTCGGCCGGCGTGAAAAACTTCGGCGCGAATGGAGTCCCTTCGGCGGCCGCGCGCATGGCGTTGTCGACGAAGCGCCGAACTTTCTCCTGATCTGCGGTGGGCCAGCTCAGAAACGCGGCGACTGGAAGCGCCGCCAGACGTTGAACGGCATCGCGCCGGCTCATCTCCTTTCCAGGCGGTGCGTCCTCGTGCTCGGGCTGCATACCGTCCACAGGATCTCCCTTTTCTTGTTTCTGCGGTGTGCCACCCATTGAACGATTATTCCGGTTCGACATCAGAGTGCCCCCCGCTTACGCTCTTGCGCGATGTACTCGCTGGTCCGCATCGAAAGCGCGAGTATGGTCCATGTCGGATTCTTGTCGGCCTGCGAGACGAACGGGCCGCCATCGGTCACGAACAGATTCTTGACGTCGTGCGCTCGGCAGTTCGCGTCGAGCACGGACTTCGATGGATCGGCGCCCATGCGGACCGTCCCCAGC
>Ga0208078_1000032_pt1 | contig 45544 bp, 42 predicted proteins | sample NGESurdeep072012_3_FD_184468 | JGI IMG/M metagenome (GOLD analysis project Ga0208078, IMG submission 184468) | Arctic peat soil microbial communities from Barrow, Alaska - NGEE Surface sample 53-2 deep-072012 (SPAdes) | ecosystem: Environmental > Terrestrial > Soil > Wetlands > Peat ...
CGCCCCGCGCCTACACGACTGCCGATGTCGCATCGCAACCGGAGCCGGCGAAGAAGCACATGGGATGGCGCGGAAAGATCATCCTCTGGTTCTTCACGGTCGTAGTCGTAGCCGTGCTCGGATTTGCGGGCTACACGTGGAGCGCGCTGCACGTCACCTACTCGAGTGGCGATCGTGCAGGTTTCGTGCAGAAATTTTCGAACAAGGGATGGCTGTGCAAGACGTGGGAAGGGCAGATCGCGATGGCGAATCTGCCTGGAACTACACCCGAGATGTTCAACTTCTCGGTGCGCAGCGATTCGGTTGCACAGGTGATACTGAAGTCGATGGGACAGCGCGTGGACATCAGCTACGACCAGCATCGCGGTGTTCCGACGCACTGCTTCGGAGAGACCGAATACTTCGTGACATCGGTTCGGCCGGCGCCGCAATGAACGGAAATGCGCGCGGGACAGGGAGTTAAGGCCCTAAAAGCGGCCTCTACGGCTGTGCAGTAAGTAGCTATTGCGGCGCGCAGCTGGTCCACCTATCTTTTTCTCGGCACCACCCGTTCGCGCACATGCAGACCCGGGCGGAATACTTGCCTCGGGTCTTTTTTTATGTTCGTAAACGGTTGAGGCTGACGCGATGGCACATAGGCGCGCGTCACGGCAACATTTGTCAGGGCCAGCGCTTCCGCTCCCTGTACAAAATTATATCAGGAGCTGGAAATGCGTGTGACTGGCAAAGTGAAGTGGTTCAATGACGCCAAGGGTTTTGGCTTCATTACCCCGGACAACGGACAGAAGGATTGCTTCGTGCACTACAGCGCGATTCAGGGCAACGGGTTCAAGACGTTGGCTGAAGGCGATGCCGTGGAGTTCGAAATCGTCGAGGGCCAGAAAGGCCCCGCCGCCGAGAACGTGACGAAGCGCTAAATTCTTCGCTTCACTACCACGAATGGGGCGTCACTCGAAAGAGTGGCGCCCCATTTTCGTACCGGTTGTCTACGCTCGCAACCAGCGCGCGAGCTAGGCCAACGATGCCCACGCGCTCTTCATCTGCGCCCGCACCGCAACCGGCCCCGTCCCACCTTCCGTCTCGCGTCGCTCCACACTCGCCACCGCCGACAGCGCGTCGAACACATCGGCGCCGAAGCTTGCGTGCGCTGCCTTGAACGCCTTGTACGGCATCGCGTGCAGTTCGACGCCCAACTCCTCGCTCTGCCGCACGAGCGAACCCACCGCGGCATGCGCGTCGCGAAAGGCCGTCCCCTTGCCAACGAGATAGTCCGCGAGATCCGTCGCCATCATGCTGCTCGCGAGCGCGGCCTTCATCCTGTCCGCGCGGAAGGTGATCTCCGCCAGCGCGCCCGCGACGCCCGGGAGCACCAGCAACATCGTGTCGACCGCATCGAACAGCGCGCGCTTGTCGTCCTGCAAGTCCTTGTTGTAGCCGCTCGGCAAACCCTTGAGCGTCGCGAGCAGCGCTGTGAGATCGCCGAGCAGGCGGCCGCCGGAACCGCGCGCGAGCTCGAGTGCGTCGGGGTTTCGCTTCTGCGGCATCATGCTCGAGCCGGTAGTGAACGAGTCGCCGAATTGCACGAAGCCGAACTCGCTCGTGCCGTAGATGATGAGATCTTCGGCAAGGCGCGAGAGATGAATCGCGAGCATCGAGAGCGTGAACAGCAACTCGGCCACGAAGTCGCGATCGCTCACCGCATCGATGCTGTTTGGCGAGAGCTGTGCGAAGCCGAGGCTTCCCTGGAGCAGCACGCGCGAGATCGGGAAGGCGCAGCCGGCGACGGCGCCGGAGCCGAGGGGAAGAACGGCGGCGGCGCGGCCGGCGGCGGAGAGCCGATTGCGATCGCGATCGAGGGGCCAGAAGTGCGAGAGCATCCAGTGCGCGGCAAACACCGGCTGCGCGCGCTGCATGTGCGTGTACGCGGGCATGAGCACGTTCGCCGCGAAGAGTGCTTCGGCGTGCGCGAGCATGACGTGCTGCAGCTCGCGCACGGCGTTGTCGAGAACGCCGCATGCGTCCATCGACCAGAGGCGCGTTGCGGTCGCGACCTGATCGTTGCGGCTGCGGCCCGTGTGGAGCCTGGATGCGACGTCGCCGACTTCTTCGTGCAGGAGCCGATCGATGAGCGTGTGCACGTCTTCATCGGAGGCGGTGGGCTGCGCGCCGGCGCGGAGCCGGTCGGCGACGCGATCGAGTCCGTTCTCGAGCGCAAGGCTTTCTTCGACGGTGACGACGCCGGCGCTCCAGAGCGCGATCGCCCACGCCTTGGAGAGACGCACGTCGAAGGGCCAGAGGCGGAAGTCGACGCCGATCGAGCGATTGAGTGCGTCGAGCTCCGGCGCGCTCTCACCGGCGAAGCGACCGCCCCACAGCTTGTGCGCGGATGCGCCGACGAGCTTGAGCGCGGTCATACGAGAGCCATTTCGTTCGGATTATTCACCGCTTCGGCTTCCGCATCCGAAGACGCGGAGGACGCAGCTGCAGCGTCGCGCTCGAGATCCTTGAGTGCGCGAACGCGCTGTGAGAGACCATACAGGCGGATGAAGCCGGCGGCGTCGCTCTGCTTGTAGACGTCGTCCTCGCCGAAGGTGACGAAGCGCTCGTCGTACAGCGCCTCGGTGCTCGCTCGGCCGGCGATCGTGACCGTGCCCTTGAACAGGCGCAGCGTGATCGTGCCGGTGACGCGCTGCTGGGTGACGTTGACGAACGCGTCGTACGACTCGCGCTCGGTGGTCCACCAGCGGCCCTCGTACACCAGGTCGGCATACCGGGGCGCGATCAGATCCTTCGCGGAGAGCGTGCGGCGATCGAGCACGAGCTGCTCGAGCTCGGAGTGCGCGGTCTGGAGGAGTGTGCCGCCCGGCGTTTCGTAGATGCCGCGGGACTTCATGCCGATGAGGCGATCTTCGACGAGGTCGATCCGGCCGACGCCGTGCTTGCCGCCAAGCTTGTTGAGCTTTTCTACGAGGTTCACCGGATTGAGCTTTTGTCCGTTGACGGAGACCGGTGTGCCAGCGTGAAAGCCGATCGTGACATCCTCCGGGGTATTCGGTGCGTTTGCCGGGTCGGTGGTGAGCAGGAAGAGGTCCGCCGGCGGAACGGCGTTCGGGTCTTCGAGAATTCCGCCTTCGTGCGACACGTGCCAGAGGTTGCGGTCGCGCGAGAAGATCTTGGTGGTGGTGGCCGAGACGGGGACCTTGTGCGCAGCGGCGTAGGCGAGGGCGTCCTCCCGGCTGCGGATATCCCACTCGCGCCATGGGGCGATCACCGGAAGCTCGGGGGCGAACGCGGCATAGGTGAGCTCGAAGCGGACCTGATCGTTGCCCTTGCCGGTGCAGCCGTGCGCGAGCGCGTCGGCGCCGACGGCGCGGGCGACGTCGACCTGGCGCTTGGCGATGAGCGGACGGGCCATCGAGGTGCCCAGCAGATATTTGCGACCGTAGATCGCGCCAGCGCGGAGGGTAGGCCAGATATAGTCGGTGACGAACTCCTCGCGCATGTCCTCGACGAAGCATTCGTCGGCGCCGGAGGCGATCGCCTTCGCGCGAATCCCTTCGAGCTCATCGCCCTGCCCGATCTCGGCCGCGACGCAGATGATCTCCGCGTCGTAGCGCTCGCGCAGCCAGGGAACGATGATGGAAGTGTCGAGGCCTCCCGAATAGGCGAGCGCGATTTTGCGAATCATGCCGTCTCCGCGATCAGGAATAAATATGCGCAACCACTGCATATTTAGTGGATCGGAGACCCCCGTGTCAAGCGGCGGGGCGGAGTGGGGCTAGACCGGGGTGGGGCCGGCCACGGACTTGAGGCGTTTGATGACCTTTTCCATGGCGGCGTTGGAGCGACAGATGATGAGAACGGTGTCGTCTCCGGCGATCGTGCCCATCACCTCCGGCCACTCCTCGGCGTCGAGCGCGACGCCGATCGGCTGCGCGCCGCCGGGAAGGGTGTGGAGCACGATCATCTCGCCGACGCCGTCGATCGCGGTATAGAGCGGGGGGAGGAGCGCCTGCAGCGGCGGCCGGGCGTCGCTGTCGTCCGAGGTGATGGAGTAGCGCGAGCCGCCGCCGGGGCCCGGAATGCGGGAGACGCGCATCTCGCGGAGGTCGCGGGAGAGCGTGGACTGGGTGACGTCCCAGCCGCGCTGGCGGAGCTGCTTGCGGAGCTCCTCCTGCCCTTCGATCGGGTGTGCATCGATGATCGAGCGGATCGTCGCCTGCCGCTCACGTTTGTTGGCCATGGGCAGAGAATAGCGCGCGAGCGGCGCCGGGGCGAGTGGCGGCCATTGACAGGGTGGGCCGGAATCTTTATGCATTCGTTGTGCATAAATTTGCGATTGGAGTTTTCGGAGCGAGTGGGTATGCCGGGCGCGAGCTGTGTGAGCTCGTCGCGCGGCATCCCGGCGCGCGGCTGGCCTTCGCCACTGCCAACGACCGGCAGGGGGCGCACGCGCGCTTCGGTGGTGAGGACGTGACGTTCGTCGCGGCGGAGGACGCGCGGCTGGGTGATGCGCAGCTGGTGTTCAGCGCGCTGCCGCACGGGGCGTCGGCGCGGTGGGTGGGCGCGGCGCACGACGCCGGCGCGAAGGTCGTGGATCTCTCGGCGGATCTGAGGCCGGGAAATGGCTATGGGAGTGGGGCCGAAGATTTCGCGAGCGCGATGGCGCACGCGCCGTACGGGCTCACGGAGCACGCGCGCGACATGGTGCGTGGCGCCGAGATCGTCGCGAATCCCGGATGCTATCCGACGGTGACGCTGCTCGCGCTGCTGCCGTTGGTCGAGCGCGGCCTGGTCGCGCCCGGCGCGACGATCACCGTCAATGCGGCGAGCGGCGTGACGGGCGCGGGGATGACGCCGAAGCGTGAGCTGATGTTCGCGGAGGTGGCGGATGACTTTCGGCCGTACGCGATCGGCAATTCGCACAGGCATCTCGCGGAGATGCGCGCGATGCTCACGTCGCTGGGCTCGGACGCCGATCTGATCTTCACGCCGCACCTGCTGCCGGTGGTGCGGGGAATTCTGGCGACGATCACCGTGCCGCTGGCGGAGCCGCTGGTGGATGTGCTGGCGCCGTGGACTGAGCACTATGCTGGCGAGCCATTCATTGAGGTGAGTGCGACGATTCCGTCGCTCAAGGACGTGGTGCACCGGAACGTCGTGCGGATCACGGCGACGATGGCGGAGGGTGTGCGGGCGCCGACGGTGATCGTGGTGGCGGCGATCGACAATCTGATGAAGGGCGCGGCGGGACAGGCGCTGCAGAACGCGAATCTGCTGCTCGGGCTCGAGGAGACGATGGGGCTGCCGGTATGACGACGACCAGGCTCGCGCGCGTGATCAAGGTTGGCGGGCGGGTGCAGCGCGATGCGCGGCTGACCGAGGTACTGGCGCAACTGTGGACGCAGGCACCGGGGAGCTTCTGCGTGGTGCACGGCGGCGGCGAGACAATCTCGACGCTGCAGACGCAGCTGGGTGGCGCGCCGAAGTTCGTGGCGGGGCGCCGAGTGACTACCGAGGGAGATATTGAAGTGCTGAGAATGGCATTGTCGGGCGTATCGAACAAGCAGCTCGTGAGTTCCCTTAGTGCTAAGGGAATCCCGGCCGTAGGCATTTCGGGTGAGGATGGCTCGCTCATTGTCGCGCGCACTTTCGACGCGGCGACGCTCGGACGCGTGGGTGCGCCAGCGGATGTGGACCCCGATCTCGTGTACACGCTCCTCGCGGGCGGATTTCTTCCGGTCATCTCGCCGGTGTCGCGCGATGGCGACGCTACGAATGGTGACGCGCTGAACGTGAACGGCGATGATGCTGCGGCCGCGATCGCCGTGAGCATGAAAGCAGAGGAGCTGCTGCTCATCTCCGATGTGTCGGGGGTGATCATCAAGGGTGTGGCGGCGAGCTCGTTGAACGTGGATGAGGCGGCGCACGCGATCGAGAGCGGGATCGCGACGGAGGGGATGGCGACGAAGCTGCGCGCGGCGCTCGACGCGCTCGAGCGCGGAGTGCCGGCGGTGCGCATTGGCGGGCTCGACGCGCTGCTCGACTCGACGCTCGGCACTACGCTCCTCGCCGCTCCGCAGCTCGCATGATGACGCTTCCCGTGATCATGGCGGAAACGCCATCCGCGCAGCAGAAGAGCGAGGCGCTGCTCCCGGTGTACAAGCGCTTCCCTATCGAGATCGTTCGCGGCGAGGGCACGCGGCTCTTCGGCGCGGACGGCCGCAGCTATCTCGACTTCACCAGCGGCATTGGCGTCAACGCGCTCGGCTACGCGGATGCGGGGATCGCCGAGGCGGCGCGCGGTGCGCTCGAGAGTGGCGTGCTGCACACGTCGAATCTCTTTCACACGGCGCCCGGACAGGCACTTGCGGAGGCGTTGGTGTCGCGGTCGTTCGCGTCGAGCGTGTTCTTCTGCAACTCGGGCGCGGAAGCGAACGAGGGGGCGTTCAAGTTCGTGCGCCGGTGGGGGCGTGATGTCGGCGGCGGCGACAAGCATGAGATCATCGCGCTGCGCGGCGGCTTTCACGGCAGACTGTTCGCGACGCTCGCGGCGACGGACCGCCCGCAGTACCGCGCGCCATTCCGGCCACTCGCCGGCGGGATCTCGATCGCCGAGCGGGATCTGGGAGAGCTGGCGCGGATGATGGACCGGAGTACGGTGGCGGCGGTGATCGTCGAGCCGGTGCAGGGCGAGGGCGGCGTGCGCGTGCTGGAGCCGGCGTTCTTGAGCGGGCTGCGCGATCTGACGCGCGAGCGGAATGTCGCGCTCATCTTCGATGAGGTGCAGTGCGGGCTCGGTCGCACGGGGTGGCTGTTCGCGTACGAGCGCACGGACGTCGTGCCCGATGTGGTGACGCTCGCGAAGCCGCTCGCGGGCGGGCTGCCGATGGGCGCGATCCTCGTGACGCCGGAGATCGCGGCGTCGGTGCAGCCGGGGGATCACGGGTCGACGTTCGGCGGTGGACCGTTCGTCGCGACGGTGGCGAAGCATGTGTTCGACCGGCTGTCGGATCCCGCGCTGCTCGCGCGCGTGCGCGAGAACGGCGCGTGGCTCGGCGAGCAGCTGCGTGCGCTCGCGGCTCGGCGCGAGGAGGTTCGCGCGGTGCGCGGCGTGGGCTATCTGTGGGGGATCGATGTGACGCGGCCGGCGGGCGAGATCGTCGCGCGCGCGCGCGAGGCGGGGCTGCTGATCCTGACGGCGGGCGACTACACGCTGCGGCTGCTGCCGCCGCTCATCACTACGCGCGAGGAGCTCGCGCAGGGCGTCGAGCAGATCGAGCGCGCGCTATCATGAGGGATCAGAGCTCGCTGCGGATGGCGCAGCCCGGAGATATCGACGAGATCGTGTCGCTCGTGAATGGATATGCATCGGACAGCGTGATGCTGCCGATCACGAGTGAGCGTGTCGTGCTCGCGCTGGCCGACTTCATCGTGGCGGCCGATGCGCGCGGTCGCGTGCGCGCATGTGGTGCGCTCAAGGAATACTCGCCGTCGCTGGCGGAGGTCGCGTCGCTCGCGGTCGCGCGCGATGCGCACGGGAGCGGGTTGGGGCGGAGAGTGGTGGCGGAGCTGGAAGCATTGGCGCGGATGCGCGGGATCGACGAGCTCTTTGCGCTGACGCTGACCTCGGGGTTCTTCGAGTCCGTCGGGTACGTCGTGACGGAGCGTGCGCGCTATCCCGAGAAGATTCGCAGGGACTGCATGTCGTGTCCGCGGCGCTTCGGCTGCAACGAGCTGTGCGTTGCGCGGATGTTGCGAGCTGACACGCTGGAGTGCGCGGCGTAGGACAGTTTCTCGCGCAATTGTCCCGGCGCGTGACCGAGCTCACCAATTGCGTATGCGTCAAATCCGCAAACGTTCGGCGTGTCCACGCGTCTCATAAGTGGCGCGCCGGGAGAGCTATTCTCCGTCGTGGTGGTTTGACATGCGTGCTTCTTGCAAGGAAGAGGGTGACCGGCACGTGCCGGACCGGCTCTTCGTGCCTGCCGATCATCGCGGGTGCGCGGGGCTGAGACTCATGGACAGCTTGGAGGGTTTTGCTATGACGCGTACGGTGATCAGTGCTGCCGTTTTGGGACTCGCTCTTTCCGTGACGGCTGCGTCCGTCTCTGCGCAGGCAATCGTCAGCAGCCCGGTGCGCTTCGGCATCATGGGCGGAGCGACGTTGCCGCTGAGTGATCTGAAGATGGAAGAGAAGACCGGGTGGAATGCCGGGGTGCTCGTGAGCATCGGGGTGCCGCTGGTGCCCGTGAGCTTTCGCATCGATGGACAGTGGCAGCAGATGAGCGGCAAGTCGTTCACGGCGCCGGGAGATATCGCCGCAACTTCGTCGTTCCCGAATCTGCGCATCATCGATGGGACGGCGAACGTCGTCTACACCTTTGGGGCCGCGCTGCCGACGAAGTTCTATCTGATTGGCGGAGCGGGCATCTACAACGAGCACTTCAAGGATCCGAACAGCGACGTGCACGCGGATGGCACGAAGTTCGGGTTGAATGGGGGCGTTGGATTCAAGTTCCAGCTTACTGGCTTCGCGACGTTCATCGAGGCGCGCTACCACAACGTGATTCATGGAACCGCTGTTGGTGGCGGCGACAACAGCACTGCGAAGTCGCTGCAATTCGTCCCGATCAGCGTGGGCATCACGTTCTAGCATGCAGGGCTTCATCGCAAAGATGAAGCTCGTGTTGCCCGCGATCGCCGCGTGCTGTTTGCGCATGCGATCGTGGGCAGCGTTGCATCTGCGGGCATCGTGATGGGCACTCGGGGTTGCTTCGTATCACGTGCGCGAGGTGCGCACATCGTGCGTAAACGTATGCGCAACGCGATCTACATCACACTCTAGCAGACGCGACCAATCAAGACTCACACATATCGGGAATGAGCGGCTTCGTTTTTGCCTTCAAGACACACGCGACGCTGGTTTCGTAGTCGCGAACGTGTCCTTTGAACAGGAATGTGAGGAATTTATGAAGCGTATTCTTACAGGCGCAGCGGTACTTGGGTTCGCAGTGCTCGCGAGCGGAAGGGTCGCTGCGCAGAGTGCATCCAGCAGCCCGATTCAGTTCGGCGTCATGGGCGGTGCGACGTTCCCAACCGGCGACTTCAACAACTTCGTCAAGACCGGATGGAATGCAGGCGCGCTGTTGAACTTCGGCTTCCAGAACTCGCCGGTTGCGCTGCGCGTCGACGGCTCCTGGAATCAGATGAACTACAAGGATTTCAACAACGTGAAGCTTCGCCTGATCGATGCGACGGCAGATCTCGTGTTCAACGTCGGAACGAAGAGCCCTGCGCAGTTCTACCTGATCGGCGGTGCCGGCGTGTACAACTTCAAGAACACCGGCAGCAACGACAACTTCGATTTCTCATCCGGCTCGCAGACCAAGTTCGGTCTGAACGGCGGCGCGGGGATCAAGTTCAAGGGCTCGCTCTCACCATTCGTCGAGGCGCGTTACCACTATGTGTTCAGTGGCAGCAGCTTCAACAACGGCAATGGACAGGACGAGAAGTTCCAGATGATCCCGCTCAGCGTCGGCATTACGTTCTAGTTCGCGACGACACGCGAAAGAAGGCCGCTCTCCTCACGGAGGGCGGCTTTTTTCTGCTCGGCGGCAGTGCGAGCCCGTGCCGGGAGCGCACTGCGACTGTAGCTTTCTGCATGCGCACTCGCCTTGCCGCCCGCTCATTGTTGCTCGTTGCCGTCGATGCACCCGACGGCGCGCGCCGGAAGCGCGCGCGATGACGCGAGTGCCCGCGCTCAGACAGGCATTCGACGAGATGCGCTTCGGCGCCGACCGCACACTCAACCTTCGCACGCATCATCCGTCGCGCGAGCAGGCGCTCAAACGCACGGAGAACTGGCTGCGCGAGCGGCAGATGAGTCGCGCGAAGGAGGCGCTCGTCATCACGGGGCGCGGGAACAACAGCCCCGACGGCGTGTCGGTGGTACGCGAGGCGATCGCGCAGCTGCTCGCGTCGCTGCGCAGGCGTGGCGTGTTGAACGACGTGCTCGAGCACACGCCCGGATCGTTCGTCGTGACCTTCGCGAAGCTCAGCGCGGTGCGCGACGCGCCGCAGCGCGCGCGCAATCCGCACGAGCCCCCGCCGCGCGACCCGGCGGGGCTCGCGGCGCTCGAGCCCGAGACGCGCACGCTCCTGCGCCGTCTCGCGAAGCGCAGCATCGAGGAGCTCGGCGTCGAGCCGACGCCGGCGTTCGTCGAGCAGGAGATGCTCGCGCAATTCGGCGCGGTGGCCGCGGGAGTGCCGGACGGCCCCGATCGCGAGCAACGGCTGCGCGCCATGCTCGAGGCTGCGTTGCACGAGTTCGACGATCGATGATGACATACTTTCAGTTCGCGCTCGTCACCTTCACGTCGCTGCTCTTCATCGTCGACCCGGTGGCGGTGATCCCGACCTACCTCGTGATCACGCAAGGGCAGTCGGTGGAGCGCCGCCGTAGGACTGCGCTCCGCGCGTGCATCGCCGCTGGCGCGCTCATGACGGTGTTCGGCATCGCCGGCACGGGGATCTTCAAGGTGTTCGGCATCACGCTGCCGGCGTTTCGCATCGCGGGCGGGCTGATTCTCTGGCTGGTCGCGATGGACATGCTGCGCGGCGAGCGCACGACGCAGGAGGGCACGGAGGAGATCGTCGAAGGGCAGGAGAAGGAAGACGTTGCGCTCACGCCGCTCGCGATGCCGATGCTCGCGGGGCCCGGCGCAATCTCGACGGTGATGGTGCTCGCGGGGCAGTCGCACACGATCGCCGGCAACGTCGCGGTCTATGGATCGGTGTGGCTCACCGCGATCATCTGCTGGCTGACGCTGAGAGCGGGCGACCGGCTCGTCAGCCTGATGGGGCAGACGGGGATTCGCGTGGTGACGCGCATCATGGGGCTGCTGCTCGCCGCCGTCGCGACGCAGTTCGTGATCACCGGCGCGCGTGAGGCGCTGAACCTCTAAGCCGCGAGGCTAGAGTCCCATCATCGTGCGCGGTCGATGGCGCGCGGGGGGCGGCGGCACTGGGCGCGGCAGATCGGCGCCGGCTGCGATCGCGAGCGAGCGCGGGGTGCGCGCGGTGCCGCGCACGAGTCCCTCGTGGATCTCGATGGCGCGCTCGCGGCGTCCGCGCTCGACCTTCGGCTGACGGCGCGCCTTGCGCTTGGCGATGCGCGCGAGCGCGCGGCGCAGCACCGCGAGCGATGCGCGCGGCACCATCTCGCCGCTCGCGTTCGTGTAGCGCGGCATCAATGACGGCGCGCGAGCGACAACCGGACGTCGCCGCGGCACCGACAACGACTCGTCGTCGGCGACGCGCGCGGCAGCCGGTGCGTTTGCGAGCACGACCTCGTCTGGCGCAACGACCTCGACGATGTTCACGTCGAGCACATCTTCGGGCGCAGGCGCCGAGTCCGCCGCGAGATGCACCTCGAGTGGAGTTGTTTCTTCCGCGGTGCTCATGTGCAGCTCGCACAGCTCCACGAGCGTTTGCGTGACGTCGACCTGAAGCGACTGGTCGAGCACGCGCTGCCGCGCGCGCGGCGGCTCGAGTGTCAACAATCCCGCGCGTGGATTCCCAGGCATCGCATGCTCGCCCGCGCCCGCGCAGGCGCAGCCGAGTGGCGCGGCGATGTCGAGGAGTGCAGGGGTCTGCTCGATGAGCTGCTGCGTGAGCTCGAGCACTACATCGTCGCCGGTGAGCTCGATGAACGAGCGGTGCGCGATGCGCTCGACGTGCTCCCGCGTGGGCACGCCGCCCGGAAGTGAATAGAAGCGTCGACGGTCGAGCGGCACGAGCGCATCGAAGCAGTTGGGCTGCGATCCCAGAACGATGCCCTGCTCTACGAAGGCCTCGAGCAGCTCGGACGGACGCAGGCGCGCATCGATCGACTCGTCATCGGCGCCCGGGCACGCGCCCGCATACGTGATGTGGAGCGCCTGTCCGCCGAACGCGGCGCGGAGGTAGCGCGCGGTCGCAACCGGAGGCGAAACGAAGGTGAGCATGAACGGCTCGAGCATCATGCTGGCGCGGGTCAGTCGCTCCGTGACGAGCGGGCAGCTGCACATGACGGCGGTCGGATGCTCATAGGTGGCGAGCCGATCGAGGCAGCTCTCGGCGATGAGCTCATCGCCCCACGTCGCGGGGGCCGCCAGCTGGAAGCCGAGGGCCTGGCAGGCATGCGCGAGTTGGACGGGCGAGGCCGGCAGGGCGGCCAGCACCGCGTCGGCGCCGAGGATGATGAAGGGCGTCCCGTCTTCCGGCAGCGCGCGCGAAGAGCTCGACATTCTGTGGCGATCACGAAATGGGGGAAACCGCTGTGCCCGCTCACTTTACGGCCCGTACATTGCTTGACTGCGCTACGACATGCGGCATGGTTGCCAGCGTGCCTTGCTCCGGCAAACCGGGTGGCCCATGGCTGCATCGACCGTTCTCATGAAAGAAATCACACGGGTCGCCCGCGAGCAACGGGATCAAATTGCCGCCTTCGGGGCCCGGACCTCTTGGCCCTCTGGATTCACGATCTACGAGCAGGGAACGGGCGCGGATGGGATCTTCCTCGTGCTTCGCGGACAGGTCGTTTTGCGCAATCAGGTGGGTGCCGGCCGGAGCTTCGTTCCGTGGGTGGCCACGTGCGGCGAGACCTTCGGCGGTGAGGGGCTAGAGGGAACAGCTGTTTATGCGAGCCAGGCGCGCGCGGAAGAGGAGAGCGAGACGCTGCATCTGAGCTCCGCGCGCTTCAGCGCGATGCTCCGCGAGCAGCCCGCGACCGCGCTGATTCTTCTGCGGCAGCTGATGGCCGAGCGAACGGCGCTGCTGGTGAAATTCGGGCAGCATGCGATGTTGACGGTCGAGCAGCGGCTGATCGCATCGCTCGTGCGCCTCGCGCAGAGTCACGATGCGCGCGCGGGTGCGGTTGCTCCGCCGGTGCCGCGACGACTGCTCGGCGAATTGGTTGGTGCAACGCGCGAGTCGATCTCGCTCGTGCTCGGACGGCTATGTGCCGAGGGGCTCGTGCGTCGTGAGGGCGGCGGGCTGTACATCTCGGATCTCGACAAGCTCGTGGCGCGGCTCGCGCCGGCGACGCGCACATCGCTCGGAGATTTCAATGAGAGCGCGAGCGCGTCGTCGGAGTTTCGACGCGAAGCGTGAGTGCCGATGCGCTACGCGCGCGCTTCACGGAGCTGCAGTACGACGTTAGCCTTCACGCGTGACCGCTTCCGATAGCAAAGACACCAGCATCGCCACCGTTCGCGTTCCTGCCTCCGCCGCAAATGTTGGTGGAGGCTTCGACTGCGTGGGTGTAGCGGTGGACCGATGGCTGACGGTCTCGGTTCGCCAGGCGGCGAGCGGAGAGCAGCCGGAGCCCGAGTTCGTGCGCGAGGGGACGCTCGTGTCGCTCAGCACGCGCGACTCGCAGGATGCGATCTACGTGGCGTTCCGTGCCGCGGCTGGCTCGAAGAAGGTTGCGGTGCCGGAGCGTCTGCGCTTTCACGCGACGTCCGAGATTCCCGTTGGGCGAGGGCTGGGATCATCGGCGGCGGCGTTCGTGGCGGGGGCGGCGCTCGCGAACGAGATGCTGAAGCTCGGGCTCGACAAGTTCGGAATAGCGGAGGTGGGGACGGCGCTCGAGGGGCATCCGGACAACGTGTGTCCGTCGGTGTTCGGCGGCGCGACGCTCGCGCTCACGCACGCGGGGAAGGTGATCGTGTCGCCGCTCGATGTGCATCCGTCGCTCGCGTTCGTGTTCGCGGTGCCGGAGTTCGTGCTCGAGACGAAGCGTGCGCGCGCGGCGCTGCCGAACGTGGTGCCGCACGTGACGGCGGTGAGCGCGGCGGCAAAGGGTGCCGCGCTCGTGCGCGGGCTCGCGACGGCGGATGAGGCGATGCTTGCGGCGGCGCTCGACGATGTGCTCCACATCCCGCATCGCAGGCGTCTCGTGCGCGGCTATGACGCGGTGGCGGCGGCGGCGATCGAAGCGGGTGCGATCGGTGCGACGCTGAGCGGTGCGGGCTCATCCATGCTGGCAGTGACGAAGGTCGAGAAGGCGGACGCGGTGGGTGCTGCGATGGCGCATGCGTGGCAGCTCACCGGGGTGAGCGCCGTGGCGTTCGCGAGTGCGCAGCGCGTGAAGGGTTTTCACGTCGTCGTGTGAGCGTGACGACTTGATGGCGGGCACGGAGCGCGACGGCGCGGGAGTTGCAAAGTGGGTGCGGCGAGAGATGAAACGCGCCGTAGTAGCGTTGGGGACGCGAACCGGTGTCGGCATCGAAGCAATCGCTTTGCGTCCTCGTGGGGGGGATGCGAGAGCGGGGGACGGTAGCCTGACGGCTTCCGCCCCCGTTTCTTTTTCGGGCGTGCGAGCGAAGTAATGCACGTCCTCGCGATGGCGTTCGCGGTGCCGGCGATCGCCGCGGTGGTGGTGCTCGTCGCGATACTGTGGGGCGCGGGCATTCTGCAGCGCAGGCGCTACGACCGTCTCGTCGGGAGCCGCTTTCCCATCGGCCCGCTCGGCATCATCCGCGGTGCGGAGCCGATTGCGCTCGCTGCGGACGGCGCGTCGATGGGTGTGGTGCTGCTGCACGGCTTCGGCGACACGCCGCAAACGGTGGCGTCACTTGCGCGCGCGCTGCGCGACCGCGGCTACGATGTCGACGCGCCGCTGCTTCCGGGACATGGGCGGACGCTGGCGGAGTTCGCGAAATCGAAGGGAAGCGAGTGGCTGGTGGAGGCGCGGCGCGCGCATGCGTCGATGCGCGCACGCCACTCGCGCGTTGCGCTGGTTGGCCTCTCGCTTGGCGGAGCGCTCGCAGCGAGCATCGCGGCGGATGATGCGACGCTCACCGCGCTCGTGCTGCTCGCGCCGTATCTCGACACGCCGCCATGGATGCGCGTGCTCACGCATGCGGCGCCGGCGATCGGCGTGGTGATGCCGTACGTCGGCGGCGACGGGACGCAATCGATTCACGATCCCGCTGCGCGCGCGGAGGCGCTCGCGTACGGCGCGACGACACCGCAGCTGGTGCGCGAGCTCGTTCGCGCTGCGGATGCGGCGCGCGCGGCGCTGCCGCGCGTGACCGCGCCGACGCTCTACGTGCAGTCGCGCGAGGACAATCGCCTCACGCCGGAAGTCGCGGCGCGCGCGTTCGCATCAATCGGCGCGCGCACGAAGCGGCTCGAAATGCTGAGCGGGTGCGGGCACGTACTCACCGTGGACTTCTGTCGCGATCGAGTGGCGCAGCTCGTGATCGACTTTCTCGCCGGCGTCGCGAGCGGAAACGAAAAGGGGACAGCATAGCGCTGTCCCCGATCGCGTTGCCCAGCGCCGTGACGCAGGTCAGGTGATCTTGTCGATGGCGTCGGACGTGAACTCGTAGACGCTGCTGCCGATGCTCTTGGCCTCGTCGACCATGCTCTTGCCGGCGTCCATCGCCTGCGTGCCGACTTCGGATGCAACGCGCTTCACGCGTGCGACCGTCGACTGCTTGCGCTTGGCGGGACGACGCTTCTTTGGTGCAGCCGCTTTCTTCACGCGCTTCACAACTTTCCTGACGGCCTTCTTCGCTGCCTTGCGGGTCGCCTTCTTCGCGACTTTACGCCCGGCTTTCTTGATGGAGCTCTTGGTGCGCGGCCCGCCGCGACGACGAACGCTGCCCTTTTTCGCCGTGCGCTTTTTCAGGGCGCTCTTCTTCTTCGTTGCGCGCTTCTTCCGGGATCCGGACTTGCGAGCCGTTTTCTTCTTGGTCGCCATACGTTGTGCTCCGCGTGATGAAATAGTTGACCGCTGCACTGGGCAGCCTTCACGGCAATTTCCGGGCGCGAGCATGCGCAGCGATGCACGCGACCAGGGCTACGCAGTGAGTATGCGCTGACGCGGGTCGGCACGCCAGACGTAGGGGACGTCACGTCGCACGCGGCCGCGTATATTCCGGGCGGCTTCATCACACTTCGAGGGAGGACAATGGTCAACAAATTCTGGTCTTTGAGCGCGCTCGTCCTTGTCGCCGCATGCGCAAAGGGAAAGGGTGACGCCGCTCCGGCGGACACCGCGGCCGCTGCAGCCGCGCCCGCTCCGGCCCCCGCCGCCGATACGGGGACGAAGATGGCCGGCGACATGAAGATGGACGCGGACAAATCGATCGGCGGGACGGGAGTTCCGGCCGGCTACACGGGCGTCACGGACCACTCGGACGCCAAGATCACCGACGCCAAGTACACCGCGAACGCGGGCCGCTGGGAGATCCAGACCGGCCCCGCGCACATCACCTTCGCCCCGAAGGACAGTTTCAAGGGCGAGTACCAGGTCTCAGCGACGATCGATCAGCTCGAGAAGCCGAAGCACCCCGAGGCGTTCGGCATCTTCCTCGGCGGCTCGAATTTGACGGATCCCGCCAAGGTGAAGTACGGCTACTTCGTCGTCCGCGGGACGGGCGAGTATCTCATCAAGACGCGTGATGGTGACAATACCACGACGATCGTCGACTGGACGGCGAGCCCGAAGATTCCGAAGGAGGATGCGAGCGGGAAGGCGACGTACAAGATGAGCGTGCATGTCGCGCCCGACACCGTGCACTTCATCATGGACGGCAACCTCGTGACGGCGGTTCCGAAGTCGAAGTTCCCGACGGTCGGGATCGCGGGCATCCGCGTGAACCACAATCTGCACCTCTCCGTCACACCGCTGGCGACTCCGAAGTATTAGTACTGGCGCCGGAGGATTCGCGTGAGCACTGAGCGATCCCCCGGCGCGCGCGCCGCGCTCGTGCGCGCGCAGCGCAAGGCGATCACCGTGGTCCTATCGATGTTCGTTGGGAGCTGGGTGATCGTCGGTGTGCTGCTCGCGCCCGTCGTGGGCGGGTGGCGCACCGTCGGCGCCGCGGCGCTCGTGCTGACGGTGATTCCGCTCGCCGTGTTTTTCCGCAGCCGCGGAAGGAATCACTATCCCGGGAAGGGAACGCGGCTCTTCGTTTTTCGCCCCATGTGGTACGCGCAGCTGCTCCTGCTCGTGAGCGCGCTCGGCGGCGCTATCGGAGCGATCGGAGGCGCGCCGTTTGGTGCCGCGGGCGCGTCCGGCCGCACCGCCATCTTCATTGTCGTCACGGTGTACTCGCTGCTCGGGCTTGGCGGCTATGCGGCGTCGCGCAAGCTCGTAGTCACCTCGCTCTCAGTGACGGTTCCCTCGCTGCCACCCGCACTCGAGGGGCTCTGCATCGCGCAGCTCTGCGACACGCACATCGGTCCGCACAGCTCGCGCACGCATCTCGCGAGCGTGGCGGCGGCGGTTCGTGCCGCGAAGCCGGATCTCATCGCCGTCGCCGGCGATCTGATCGACGATTACGCGGCGGACGTCTCACTCTACGCCGCCGCGCTCGGCGATCTCAGCGCGCCACTCGGCGTGTACATCACTGCGGGCAATCACGAGGTCTACGCGGGATGGGATGCGGTGCTCCCGCGCCTGCGCGCGCTCGCGCACACGACGCTCGTGAACGAGAGCCGGCTAGTCGAGCATCGTGGAACGCAGCTCGCGATTGCGGGAACGGGCGATCCTGCGGCTGGCCATCGCGCGGCGCCGACGGTGCCCGCGCCGGACATCACTGCGACGCTCGCCGGAATTCCGAAGGGAACGTTCACGATCGTGCTCGCGCACAATCCGGCGCTCTGGCCCCCGCTGGCGGACGCCGGCGTTGCGCTCACGCTGAGCGGGCACACGCACTGGGGGCAGCTCTCGATCAATCGCGCCGGCTGGAGTCTCGCGAATCCCTTTCTCGATCTCGCGATGGGTGCGTATCGCCGTGGCGAGTCGCTGCTCTACGTGAGTCCCGGAACGAACTACTGGGGGATTCCCTTTCGCATTGGCGCGCGCGCGGAGGTGACGATTCTGACGCTACGCGCTGGCGCCGAGGCGGGAATTGTGGGCGCGCAGAGCACCGACGCTCGAACGCTACGCGCTCGGGGGTGAGTGGCCGGCGCGCGCGGCGCCGAGATTTTCGCGGACGTGTCCCGCGCTGCGCATGCCGACGAGCGCGCTCGCGATGACGGGAAGGCCACGCACGAAGGCGATCGCGCGCTGCGCGTCGGTGGTGAGCCCCGGGAGCGCCTCGCGCATCTGCTGCGGGAGCTTGCTCGCGAGCTTCGCCTGGAGCAGCGTGGCGCTCGCAATGACGGCGACGCCGAGCTCCGACGCGGCCTCGAGCACGGTGAGATCGCGATCGTCGATGCGCTGCGTGGGCGTGCGCACCGCTTCGTTGAGCGCGAGGTTGACGGGGAGCTGCACGGCGTGAAAGTGGTGATCGGCGCCCGCTATTTCCCGCGCGGTTTTCACGAGCATCGCAAGGCTCAGGTGCCCGCGCTCGCCCGGTGGCGTGCGGAGACCGTTCCACGTCGCGCATCCGTAGCCGCCGATCTCGCCGGCGGCGCAGCGCGCTTCGAGCAGCTCGAAGGCCGCGCGCAGGCGCCGCTCGAGCTCCGCATCATCGATAGCGTCGAGCTGTTGCTCGGGGTTGTGCAGATAGTAGAGATCGATCGTTTCGACGCCGAGGTTTGTGCGGCTGCGCGAGAGCTGATTGGCGAGGAAGGCGGGAGCGAGGCAGTGTCCGCCGGCGACTACGTCGTCGGCGCGAAGGATGCCCGCGTCGATGTATTCGCGCTTGACGTACTCCTGATATTCCTCGCGCGAGGACGGCTGCGTGCCGTCGAGCGGGATGTAGCCGCCCTTCGTGCACACGACGATCTCATCGCGCGCGGCCGTCTCCATGCGGACTGCGCGCGAGAGCGCCTTCCCGAAGGCGCGCTCGGAGCGCTGGCATCGATAGTTGATCGCCGTGTCGAGCAGGTTGATCCCCGTCGCGATCGCGTGGTGCGCGGTGTCGGCGTAGCGAATGTCGTCCGCTTCGTCGCATTCGCCGAGGTAGCTGCCGAGTCCGATGGAGGAGACGAGGACGCCGTCGTGGGTGAGCGGGCGAAGAAAGTCGGATGCAAGCTTGGCGGCGGCGCGGGCGCCGTAGCGCGTGGTGCCGGCGTGGGTGGCGCGGCCGGCGAGCATGGCGGCACGCGGGCGGGGAGAGGTCGTGGTCACGCAGTCACGCTACGGAAGAGCGAGTGCGCGAGCAAGTGGCCATGGGCCGGCCTGCCATTGGCGCGTGTGTGGTTCGCTAAATTATTCGCTATCGGAATGAAATCCTCAGCCATGGTCAGGCCCCCCGTGCGTGTTCCTGTTCTCATCGCGGTTGCGAGCGTCGTTGCGTGCTCCCCCGTTTCCCATCCGGCGCGCACGGCGTCTCCGGTGCCTGCACCGGTGCGGGTCGAGTCGCTGCCGGTCACGGTGGTACGCACGACGCAGGGCGAGGGCTCGCCGCGGATGATGACGCGCGCCGATCCGTTTTCGCGGCTGGATCGCATGGACTGGCCTCAAGCGAGCCGCGTGCGCAGCGCGAATGGGCGCCCGGGACCCGACTATTGGCAGCAGCGCGCGGACTACGACATCGCGGCGACGCTCGATACGGCGCGCCACACGATCAAGGCGCACATGTCGCTGGCGTACACGAACAATTCGCCGGACACGCTGCGATTCGTGTGGATGCAGCTCGATCAGAATCTCTACAAGAGTGGAAGCGCGGGGAGCGCGCTCTTTCCCGAGGACACGCGATTCGGCGACCGGGGATTCGAGGGCGGATACGAGATTCAGAATCTCGTCACGAACGGCGCGCGCGCGACGTCCCAGGTGCACGAGACGCAGATGCGCGTGGATCTCGCGGAGCCGCTCGCGCCGCACGGCGGCAAGGTGACGATTGCGATGGACTACAGCTTCGCGGTTCCGGAGCACGGGTCGGATCGCATGGCGCACGACGGTCCACTGTACGAGATCGCGCAGTGGTATCCGCGCGTCGATGTCTACGATGACATTCGCGGCTGGAACACGGACCAGTATCTCGGACAGGGCGAGTTCTATCTCGAGTACGGCGACATCGACTTTTCGGTCACGGTGCCTGCGGGCTACGTGGTGGCGGGGAGCGGGCTGCTGCAGAATCCTCAGGATGTGCTCACCGCCGCGCAGCGCTCGCGACTCGCGAGTGCCGCGCACAGCGACACGACGATCCGCATCATCACCGAGGCCGAGTCGAAGCCGGTGGCGACGCAGGGGATGAAGACGTGGCGCTTTCGCGCGCAGCGCGTGCGCGATGTCGCGTGGGCGGGCGCGCCGGACTTCCGCTGGGATGCGACGAGCTGGAAGGGGATCGTGACGCAGGCGTACTACGAGTGGCCGAAGGCTGGCGCGGAGTGGACGCGTGCGGCGGAGGAGACGCAGTGGACGATCAGGACGTATTCGCAACTCGTCTTCCCGTTCCCGTATCCGCAGGCGACGTCGGTGGCGGGACCGGTTGGCGGCATGGAGTATCCGATGATCGTGTTCGTGAACTACGCATCGCAGGAGACGGATCCGAACGGCGTGTTCGGCACGCTCGATCACGAGCACGGGCACGAGTGGTTCCCGATGATCGTCGGGTCGAACGAACGGCGCTATGCGTGGATGGACGAGGGCTTCAACACGTACATCAACGCCTTCTCGAACGAGCAGCGCTTCCCGAAGCACTACCAATGGCCGCTGTACATCGGCGAGTGGGAGTCGACCGTGCAGGCGGGGGAACAGCGTCCGCTTATGACGCCGCCGGACCGTGTGCCGCCGGCGGCGCTGGGGACGATCGGCTATCGGAAGCCGGGCGCGGTGCTGCTCGCGCTGCGCAATCATGTCGTGGGGAAGGCGAGCTTCGATCAGGCGTTCAAGGAGTACACGGCGAGCTGGGCGTTCAAGCATCCGACGCCGGCGGATTTCTTCCGGTCGATCGAGAGCTCGACGGGGGAGGATCTCGCGTGGTTCTGGCGCGGCTTCTTCTACACCAACGATGTGCTCGACATCGGCATCGACAGCGCGGCGACGATCTCGAGCGATGGGCACCACATCGCGCAGATCCAGCTGCGGAAGCACACGTCGATTCCCTTTCCGGTGGAGCTCAGGCTCAAGCTTGCGGACGGATCGATTCAGGAAGTTCGACTCCCGGTCGACATCTGGTTCCTCGGCGATCAGTACACGGCGTCGATTCCGGTGCGTTCGCCGCTGGCGGGCGCGCGCCTGTGGCCCGACGGTACCGTTCCCGATTTCAACTCGTCCAACGATACGTGGGGGAGCGCGCCGGCTGCGGACAAGCCGGGGCTGGTGACCACCGGCGGGCTCGTAACTCCATTGTCCCCACAGCCGTAGACCGTTTCGAGCGCGAGCGGGGAAGTGGCTCAAATTCTTCGCGCGCAGTAGATTTCCAGCAGGACTGGACGCGCATTTCATCTTCAGGGCAGGACGCAATGCCAGGATTCGCAATGTGGGCGACGCACTGGTGGAAGCCGGTGCTCTTCGTGGTCGTCGCGGGGCATCTCACCAATGTCTGCGTGACTCTCTTTCTGCATCGCGCGCAGACGCATCGCGGCGTGACGTTCAGCAAGCTGGCCGAGATTCCGATGCGGCTGTGGCTGTGGCTGTCGACGTCGATCGTGACGCAGGAGTGGGTGGCGTGCCACCGGAAGCATCATGCCTTTGCCGATCGCGAGGGCGATCCGCATTCGCCGGTGATGGAAGGGCTGCGCGAGATCATCCTCAAGGGCGCGTTCTACTATCGCCAGGCGGTTCGCCAGCCCGGGATTCTCGAGAAGTATGGGAAGGGGACGCCGAACGACTGGCTCGAGCGCTACGTGCTGGCGCGGCTCAACTGGCTCGGCATTCTCGTGATGCTGGTGATCGATGTGTATCTCTTCGGCTTCTACATCGGACCGCTCGTCTGGGGCGTGCAGATGCTCTGGATTCCGTTCTGGGCCGCGGGGATCATCAACGGCGTCGGTCATGCGGTGGGCTATCGCAACTACGACGTGAAGGACGAGAGCCGCAACATTTCTCCGATCGCGATCTGGCTCGGCGGCGAGGAGCTCCACAACAACCATCACGCCGATCCGCACTCCGCGAAGTTCACGGCAAAGTGGTTCGAGTTCGACATTGGCTGGGTATACATCCGCATGCTGGCCGCGGTGCGACTGGCCAAGATCCGCTACGCGCGCGCCTGAGCGAGCGCTTCCCGCTTTCGAGACTGACTGATGGCTGATGTGACGTGTACTCGCTGCGGCGCAACGCGCGAGGGGCTCGAGCGTCCACCGCTCCCCGGACCGCTCGGCGCGCGCGCGAAGGAAGAGATCTGCGCGGAGTGCTGGAAGCTGTGGCTGAAGCAGCAGACGATGCTGATCAATCACTACGGGCTCAATCTGATGGACCCGCAGGCGCGCCAGTTCCTGACGAAGAACATGGACACGTTCCTGTTCAAGACCGGGAAGGAAGAAGAGCAGGTGGACACGAGCAAGCAGGGCACGATCAACTGGTGAGAACCGTGTCGCGGTCGCCGGTGAGGTTCATCCCGCACGCGATGCTCTTCGCCGTGGTGTCGATCGCGGCGTGCACGTCAGCGACGAATGCAAAGCCGGAGTCGGCCAGCCCCACGCTGGGGAAGTTGACTCTGCCACATACCGCCGTGTGCGATTCGAAGACTGACTCCGCGTGGGTGGAGTGCGAGCTCGCGCGCATGACGCTGCGTGACAAGGCGGCGCAGATGGTGTGGCCGCAGCTCTTCGGCGACTACGTGAGCGCCGATGCGCCGCAGTGGCGGAAGATCAGCGGCTGGATCACGCAGCAGCACGTGGGCGGCGTCATCATGTCGGTGGGGTCGCCGCTCGAGATCGCGGCGAAGCTCAACGCGCTGCAGAGGATGAGCGACTTGCCGCTGTTGGTCGGCGGCGATCTCGAGTTCGGCGCGGGGTATCGCGCGCGCGGCGGATATTTTCTCCCCAACGGAATCGACCTGGGCGGCGCGGTGCTCTTTCCGCCGGAGATGGCGATCGGCGCGACGCGCGACACGATGCTCGCGTACGAGCAGGGGCGCATCACGGCGATCGAGGGACGCGCGCTCGGATTCCACATCGACTTCTCGCCGATTCTCGACGTCAACAACAATCCGGCGAACCCCGTCATCAGCACGCGCTCCTTCGGCGAGGATCCGGCGCTCGTCGCGCAGCTCGGCGCCGCGTTCATTCGTGGCGTGCAGGAGCACGGGATGATCGCCACCGGGAAGCACTTCCCTGGGCATGGCGACACCGGCACCAACTCGCATCTCGCGCTGCCGATCGTGCGAGCGTCGCGGGCGCGCCTCGACAGCGTGGAGCTGGTGCCGTTCAACACCGCCGTGAAGGCCGGTGTCGGCGCGATCATGACCTTCCACGGCTCGATGCCCGCGCTGGACTCGAGCGGATTGCCGGGCACGCTCTCGCACAAGGTGCTGACGTCGCTGCTGCGCGACGAGATGCACTTTCACGGGCTCGTGATCTCGGACGCGATGGACATGCGCGGCGTGCTCGACACGTATGGCGCGGTGAACGCGTCGCAGCTGGCGGTGGCGGCCGGGGCCGATGTGCTGCTGCAGCCGTCGGATGTCGCGCAGACGGTCGACGCGGTGGTCGCGGGGGTGACGGCGGGGAAGTACACCGAGGCTCGGCTGGATGCATCGGTGCGGCGGATACTCGCGACGAAGGCGAAGGTGGGGCTGCGCACCGCGCGCCTCGTCGATCTCGATCGTGCGCGTGAAATAGTCGGCGACTCTGTGAACGCCGCCATGGCGCGCACGGCAGCCGACCGGTCGATCACGCTCGTGCGCGATAGCTCGCACCAGCTTCCGCTCGGGCATCTGAACAGGGGTGCGCGGATTCTCTCGGTGACGTACGCGCATCGATCGGATCTGGGCGCCGGCCTGACGTTCGACGCCGAGCTGCGGAAGGTGTTTCCCGCGCTTCGCCCCGAGTACGTGGACGCGGACGACGAGCGCCCCGACTTCTTCCACCTGTTCGCGATCGCCGATTCTGCGGATGTGATACTTGTGAGCTCGTACGTGGCGCACAGCTCGACCGTGACGACGCTCGAGGTGCCGCGCTCCTTCGTCGATTTCATCGAGGAGCTGCACAAGCGGAAGGAGCATCCGATCGTGATCGCCTTCGGGAATCCGTATTTTCTGCAGCAGATTCCGGACGTGGGGGCGTACGTGGTGGCATGGGGCGGCTTCCCAGTGTCGCAGGGCGCGGCGGCGCGCGCACTGTTGGGAACGATCCCGATGACGGGTAAGCTTCCAATAACGATTCCGGGGCCCGCCCAGGGACCCTGAAGGGACCTCGAAGAGACCTTGAATTAGTCGCAGCACGCGACTAAATCATCACGATGCCCCCTCGCACCGCCTCCACGCGCTCTTCGGCGCCCCGCGTCGCCCCGTCCATCGATGTCGTGATTCTTGCGCCGCGCGAGCGGAAGCTCGTGGTGCTGCTCGCGCGCGGGCCCGCAAAGTCGCGGGAGCGCTGGCAGCTGCCGTGGCGCTCGCTCAAGCCCGACGAGACCATCGATGGTGAGGCGGTGAAGCTCGCGCGGAAGACGCTGGGTACGGCGCCCGCGCTCGTCGAGCAGGTGGCGGCGTTTGGCGACGGACGCCGCCATCCGTCGGGGGCAGCGCTCTCGGTGGCGTTTCTGGCGCTGATCGATGCGGACACGAGCGCGGGCTTCAAGGGCGACGCGAGCTGGTTCGCGGTGAACGATCTGCCGCCGCTGCCGCCGAGGCAGCGTGGGATGCTCGAGGGCGTGCTGACGTCGCTTCGCGCGAGGCTGGATCAGGGGCCGATCGCCTTTCATTTGCTGCCTCCAACGTTCACGCTCACGCAGCTGCAGGAGATCTACGAGCTGCTGCTCGGGCGCCGGCTGCACAAGGCGAGCTTCCGCCGCTCGCTGCACGCAGCGTGGCTGGTGGAGCCGACGGAGGAGTGGCGGAGCGAAGGGCGCGGGCGCCCCGCGCAATTATTTCGCTATGCGCCGAAGAAGCGGCGCGGGGGCAGGCGGGGCGTGCGCTTCGGCGGGTGATCGTCGCGCAGTCGTGACCCGATCTTGACCGCACATGGGAGGCCCATGTTTTGCAAATAGTTATTTTATAGTTGCAAGATGTGCCTAAGAAATTCGGGAGCCACCATGGGCGCTTTCCGCAATATTCGCCGGACCTCTCCACTTCCCAGCGCAGAGCGCAGCGGAGTCGAGATCGGCGCGCCGGAGATGGCTCCGGCAGAGCCCACGGAAGCGGCTCGCGTCGTCACGCTCGATGACGGCACTCGCTGGCAGGCCACGATCGTCGCTCGTCTGGTGTCGGAGTGTACGCTCACCGGAAACGGGTCCGCGCGGCTCCTCGTGCGGCTCGATTCGCTGACGTTCCCCGATCGGCCAGCGCGAGTCGCGACCGTGCGTGCCCGGGAGCTTCATTCGGTGGATGAGGAAATGCTGCGCGCGCTGGCCGCGACATCAGCTGCACGGGACTACCGATCGCTGGATCGCTTCAGAGCCTGAGAGATAGAGCACGAGGGGGACAAACGGAGAAGGCTCCCGGCTTGAGCGCCGGGAGCCTTCTCGTTTCCAGATCCGGAATTCCCTACGGCTCTGGATCGTCGCGGCGGCGCGCCTGCCACTGAATGAGGCCGCGGGCGACGGCGACGTTGTCCGACGCGATTTGGTAGAGCTCCTTGAACGCCGTGGACTGCGTGGGCGCCTGCGCTTCCGCGATCACCGGCGGCTCGTGGCCGTCGCGGCGCTGCGGATCGATGCGACGCTCGACGGAGACGCGCGCGGTGACCTCCGGCGTCTCTTTCGAGACGGCCTCGATGGTCACGACTCCTCCTCCGGGCAAGCCGCGGCTGTAGAGCAGCACCGGGTCTTCCATTTTGGTCTGCTCGTCGTCCGATTCGTTCGCGTCGCTAGACATTCAGAAGATCAGCGGTGCAGAAGGGGCGAACGCCATGTCCTCGGCGGAGCTGCTACCGAAGGGGTCGGGAATGGCCAACGAAGCAGGGAGATCAAAGGTTCCGGCCGCTGGTAGTACACGGCGTACGGCGATCAAACGTTGACCGAACCACGTTCTGTGTGTGCCGGTGCCGGACAGCCGCGCGAGCATGACGCGATGGCCGCTACTCGACGCGTGAATGATCGAGTCGCCGCCGATGTACATCGCGATGTGCTGCGCGCCTCGCCCGCCGTAGAAAAAGAGCAGGTCGCCCGGCTCCAGACTCTTCTCATCGGGCGCCATGCCGTATGCCGCCTGCTCGTGCGCCGTGCGTGGCATTGAGAGCCCGTGCTGCGCGAAGACGTAGCGGATGAAGCCCGAACAGTCGAACGCCCTCGGTGTGGTTCCGCCGAGCAGGTAGCGCACGCCGAGATAGCGTCGTGCGGTCTCGACGACGGTGCTGCCATCGACGATCCCGGCGACGTGCACCGAGGGCTGGGAGCGCGGGGTATTCTGCGCTTCCAGCATTGGCGTAACGATGAGCGCGAGCGCGCCGGCCGCGACGATGCGGCGGATCCGAATGAGAACCATCCAAGAAAAGGACGATTCAGTGTTCTATCGGTCAGCGGCATTGCGAATGGCGGCTGCCGTGTTCCTGGTCTTGAGGGCGGAACTCCATATATCGCCTAGCTTTACGACTCTCGACGGGACGGTCTCGATGTTGAGCTCCCGCGGGTCCAGTGACGCGTTCAATTCCTTCCATTGGAGCGGGGTCGAGACGGTCGCACCGTCTCGCGCGCGCACGCAATACGCGCCGGCCACCGACTTCCCCTTCACGTTCTGCAGATAGTCGACGTAGATCGCCCTCGCCGGACGCGCCTTCACCGACCGTTCGACCGTCGCATCCTTCGGGTGTTTCTCGGCCACGCGCGTCGCGATCAGCTGGGCGAGGAGCAGTCCGGCCTCGTAGGGCGTGCGCAGCGGAAGAGGGATCACTATGTGCAGCCCGCGCGAGCCCGAGGTCTTGAGCGCGGCGTGCAGTCCGTGCGCGTCGAGCTCCTCCTTCACCCAGCGCGCGACATCGACGATGCGATCGAAGGTCGCGCGCGGACCCGGGTCGAGATCGAGAATCGTGTAGTCCATCGCATCGAGCGATCCGATGCGCGAGTGCCAGGGGTCGACGGAGATGCAGCCGATTTGCACGGTGTAGAGCAGCGTCGCGAGATCGCCGCCGACGATTCGCTCGGCGCTCTCGCCGTCGCTGTTCATGACCGTCTCGACGCGAAGGATCGGCGGCGCGTGCTGCGGCGGCTTCTGCTGAAAGAAGACTTCGCCCTTGATCCCTTCCGGCGTGCGTTTGAGCACGAGCGGACGGTCGGCGATCGTGGGAAGAATTTGCGGCGCGACACGCGCGTAGTAGCGCATGACGTCGCCCTTGGTGAAGCCGTTTGCGGGGAAGTAGATCTTGTCGAGACTCGAGACGTGGAGCGATACGCCGCGCTTGATCTCTACGTTGCCGTCGCCGCCACCCTGCTGAATGGTCGCGAGCTGTTGCTCGACGGATCCCGCTGGGGCGGTGGCTGCCGACGCGCCCACGCTCTTGCGCGCGCTCACGCGCACGATCTTCTTCGCGGGTTTTTTCTTCGCGGATTTGTTCTTCGCGACTTTCGTTGTCGCGCGCTTCTTCTTCGCCGCTTTCTGCACGCTCGTTCCCTCGCGTTTCACTGTGCGCGGATTCTTGTCGTCGCGCGTGCCGACGTAGATCGGCTGGCGCAGCTTCCCGTCCGTCGTCCACTCGTTGAACTTCACTTCGACGACCACCTTCGGCGTCACCCAGTGCACCGGCTCGCGCGGCCGCGGCGTCTCCTTGAACGGCGATGTCTTTCGCTCCGATGGCGCGAGCGACTCGTACATCTCGGCGAGTCCCGCGTTGTCGAAGCCGCCGCCCATGTTGCCGGCGTAGATCAGGCGCCCGTGATCGTAGTAGCCGAGGAGGAGGGCGCCGATGTGTTGGCGTGTGTTGCGGGGCTCGGTCCAGCCGCCGACGACGAACTCCTGTCGAAACTCGAGCTTGAGCTTGAGCCAGTCGCGCGTGCGTACGCCGGGCTGGTAGGGCGCGGCGACGCGCTTCGCTATGATCCCCTCCCAGCCATCGTGGCGCGCGCGTGCGAGCATCTCGCGTCCGTCATCGAGGTCGGACTCCGTGAGGCGCAGCTCCGCCGACTCGTGCCTGGCGAGTCGCTTCTCGAGATGCGCGCGGCGCTTCGTCCACGGTTCATGCACGAGCACGTCGTTGCCATCGAGCAGAATGTCGAAGGCCATCAGTGCGACGGGCGCGGTCGTCTCGTAGCCGGCGATCGCGCGCGCGTCCTTCACGTGCATGCGCTGTTGCAGCTCCTGGAAGCGCGCAGGGGTGCCGTCGTGCAGCGCAACGACTTCGCCGTCGAGCACGAGCGCGCGCTTCCCGCGCGAGGCGAGCTTGCGCACCGCTTCAGCGATTCCAGGGAACTGCGCGGTCTTGTCCTTTCCGTTGCGCGTGACGAGGCGCGCGGCAACGGGCGTTGCGTAGGCGAGGACGCGGATGCCGTCGTACTTCGGCTCGAAGGTCCACGCGCTTCCTTCGGGGATGTCGGTGCCGACGGATGCGAGCATGGGATCGAGGGCGCCGGCGCCGAGTGCTTTGGTGTAGGCGGTGCGAGCGGGCGCGCGATTGGAGTGCCAGACGTTTTTCTTTTTGTTCGATGCGATCTCGTCCATCGTGCGGCCGGTGGTGACTGACGTCATCTCATGTGCGACGATGTCGGAGACGGGCTTCGAGAAGTCGTCGCGATGCTTGATGAGCAGCCACTGCGGTTTGCTGTCGGAGCCGCGGCGCGTGCGTACGAGCACCCAGGAGCCGTGCATGCGGTCGCCGTGCATGAGGATCTTGAGGTCGCCTTTCGCGTAGCCTGTGCGGAGCGCGGGGATCGGATCGTCCTCGTCGAGCGCGGAGGTGTAGGTGCCGCGATCCCAGAGCATGACCGTGCCGCCGCCGTACTCGCCCTGCGGGATCGTCCCTTCGAAGGTGTTGTAGTCAATGGGATGATCTTCGACCTGCATGGCGAGGCGCTTGACGGCCGGGTCGTAGCTCGGGCCCTTGGGTACGGCCCAGCTCTTCATCACGCCATCGAGCTCGAGGCGGAAGTCGAAGTGGAGATGGCTCGCCGCGTGTTTCTGGATGACGAAGACGAGCGACTTCTTTTTCTTCGCGCGCTCGTCGTTGCCGGATGGCTCGGCGGTTTTCGAGAAGTCGCGTTTGCGGCGGTACTCGGAGAGCTTGCGTCGTACCGCAGGCTTTGCGCGCTCGGCCATGGGTCGCGACTACGCGCTTTTGCGCTTGGCGCGCTTGACTGTTTTCGCGGCTCTCGTTTTCGACGCGGATTTGCGTTCGCGCGAGGCGGCGGCCGTGGGGCCGGAGCGCACGGAGCCTTTCTTCTTACCGCCGTCGAGGCTTTCGCGGAGGCGCGTCATGAGATCGATCACCTGCGTGTCGCGCGCGGCGCCCGGCTCGGCTTTCAGATTCACTTTCTTCCCTTTCATCTTGCCGTGGATGAGCCGCATGAGATTGTTGCGGTATTCATCGGTGTACTTGGCTGGCTCGAACGTCTCGGCGAGGCTCGTGACGAGCTGCTCGGCCATGCGGAGTTCCTGCGGGCGCACGAGGCTGGAGCTCGGGAGGCTGAGTGTCTCCGGGTCGATCAGCTCATCGGCGAAGCGCATGATCTCGAGGATGAGCGCGTCATCGACGACGCGAATGCCGGCGAGATGCTGCTTCTGTCGCATGATGATCTTGCCGATGCCGACGGATCCGGTTTTTCGAATGGCTTCGCGGAGGAGGGCGTAGGCTTTTTCGCCGCCTTTGGAGGGAACGAGGAAGTAGGGCGTTTCGAAGTAGCGCGGATCGATCTCTGCTTCCTTCACGAAGTCGACGATCTCGAGCGTCTTCGAGGACTCGACGGCGGCGGTTTTGAAATCTTCGTCGGTGATGATGACGAATTTGCCTTTCGCGTATTCGTAGCCCTTGACGATCTCGCCCCAGGGAACCGGATCGCCGCTCGTGGAGGAGACGCGCTCGTATTTGATGGGAGCGAGGTCTTCTTCGTGGAGCAAGCGGAAGCTGATGTGATCGCCCTGGATGGCGGTACGCACTTCGACGGGGATGCTGACGAGACCGAAGGAGAGTGAGCCCTTCCAGATCGAGGCCATCTTGAGCTCCTGATGAATCAAGCGGGTTGTGCGGCCGGACGTGGGTGAGGAGGGGCAAGTCCGGTGCCGACTATGGAATCGAAACGGGCGGGGATTGTAGGCAAAAAAAAGAGTCCCAGCAATGCCGGGACTCTTTTGACTGAAGCAGGGAGGTCAGACCTTTTGAACGTCGGCGGCCTGCGGACCCTTCTGTCCCTGAACGATTTCGAACTCGACCTGATCGCCTTCGGCGAGCGACTTGAAGCCGTTGCCGGTGATGGCGCTGAAGTGGACGAAAACATCGGGTCCACCCTCACGAGAGATGAAACCGAAGCCTTTCGCGTCGTTGAACCACTTCACGGTGCCGGTGATGCGTGCCATGGTACCTTACCCTTTCCCCTGTGGGGCTAGAACTGTTGTGCGAATCATCGGCCCAGCTGCCGAAACATTTGCCGCTGAGGGATGCTGACGATCCAGAGTGTGCCGAAATCTAAACAGATGATTTCGGTGGTAACTAGATCATATCTCATAATTTGGGCCAAGCCCGCGAGTTGCTGAGAAGAACCGCTGGTGGAACGGTTGGAACGAAGCGGTCGACAGGCTCAGGCGGCGCCCGCTATGTACCGGGCGATGCGGCCACAACTCGAACAGCGGAGCGTGACGTGGGAGCGGGGGATGGGGGGCACCTGGTCGGGATCGCGAAGGATCGGTCCGGAGCAGGAGGGGCAACTGAGTGGAGCGCCGGTGCGATCGTTCGCGATGAGCTGCAACGCTTGCGCAGGATTGTAGGTGGCCGGACGTGGCTTTCGCATGAACCCCTCCAAAGTCTCAACAAGTCTCCGCTCGTACAGGAGACGATCGAATGCCCTCTCGCGTACGGCCCGAAACGGCCTGTACGGGAAAGAACGCTGCAGACGCGCCGAGTGTTGGGCTTCGTAGTCGGCCTTACCGCCTTGCTGGCCGCCTGCGGACCCCGCACCCACTTTCCTGCTCTGCCCCCAGCTCTCCCCGACTCCTTGGCGCACAACGACTCTGCGGCCATACTCGCGAGGGATTTAGCGCCTATCCTATACCTTCAACGGGACGAATCGTTCCCGCTCGAGCGAACCGTTGCCGTTTTGCACCCATCCAGGCGTGTAATCGCCTACTACCTGACCTACCGCCACGACATCGCCGTCCGCTGGTCGCCCTTCTCGCAGGGTGCGGACGAGGAAGAGTTCTGGGTGGGCTACGACGCCACCAATGCCCCCACCGACATCTGGACGTACTGGCACGGCGACATCCTTCATGCTAACTGGCGTGGCAAGGGGGAACTCGGTATCGACGTCCAGTGGGGGAAGCACGGATCGCTCCCGCGCGGTACTCCGGCGTCCGATCTCCCGCGCGACAAGTCGCTCGAGATCTTCTACGCGATGACCTACGTCTTTCCCGATCTCTTCCTCGGCCGGCTCTCGAGCAAGGGGCCGCTCTGCTTCTGCCACAGCTTTGCGCGCTACCAGGAGTTCACTCGCCCCGTCGTGCTCGGCGCGCGGCTCACGGCCATCGGGCGCACCGCCGACCCCGACTCGCTGCTCACCGCCGTTTTTGGGCCGCGCTACGCGCACAAGCCGTACTGGCCGTGGGAGCACCGGCGCTACAGGATCATGTGGACCGACGTCGACGGCGCGCGCGCGCTGCTCGGGCGCCAGTGAAACATGGCGCAACCGTGCGCGCCGCTCGTACGTACTGATCTCGTGATCTCTTCTTCGCCAGCGGGACAAATATCTTGAATTCAAGACAATTGCGGCGCGCGCTTCTCGGAATCGGCGTTCTGCTCGCGGCGGCGTGTCATGGTGCGGGGCCGAGCCCTGCGCCCTCGCCGGCGGCGACAACGAGAACGGTGATCGTGCTGGGCTTCGATGGCTTTGCTCGGCGCTATCTCGACGCCGACTCGGCGCCCGCGCTCCACGCGCTTGCGCGCAGCGGCGTCACGGCGCGCGCGATGATCCCGAGCTTTCCGACGATCACCTTCCCGAACTTCTACACGCTCGCGACGGGACTCTACCCGGACCACTCGGGGATGGTGAACAACCGCTTCTTCGATCCCGCGCACGACAGCGCGTTCGAGTACAAGAAGCCGATCGCGCACGAGGGGTACTGGTGGGGCGGCGAGCCGATCTGGGTGACGGCCGCGAAGCAGGGTGCGCAGGCCGCGACGATGTTCTGGGTGGGATCTGACGCGCCCGTCGGTGGCGTGCGCCCCGAGTTCTGGCACTCGTACGACCACGCGATCGCGTTCAGTGCGCGCGTCGACACAATGCTCGCGTGGCTCGATATCCCCGCGGCGCAGCGCCCGCGCCTCGTGATGGGCTACTTCGAGGAGCCCGACATGCAGGGGCATCGCCATGGCCCCGACGCGCCCGAGACGTATCAGGCGGTGCTCCGCGTGGACAGCGCGCTCGCGCAGCTCGTGCGCGGACTCGAGTCGCGAAAGATGTACGACAGCGTCGACATCGTGATAGTTGCCGACCACGGGATGGAGCAGATCTCCCCCGAGCACGTGGTCTACCTCGACGACGTCGTCGATTCGGCGAGCGTCAACGTCGTGACGCTGTCGCCGAATCTCTCGATCAGCGCGCGCGACGGCGACAACGATGGGCTGCTCGCGAAGCTGAAGAAGCTGCCGCACGTGACTGCGTGGAAGAAGGGCGACGTGCCCGCGCGGCTGCACTACGGAACGAGCGCGCGCATCACGCCTGTGATAGCGGTGACCGATCCGGGATGGATGATCGCGTGGCGGCACGGCAGGCCGCTGGATGTGCTCGGGGAGCACGGCTACGACAACGCGGATCCTCTCATGCGCGCGCTATTTCTGGCGCACGGCCCGGACTTCAAGGCGGGAACGACGATCGACGAATTTCCGAATGTCGACGTCTACGATCTGATTGCGCGGCTGCTCGGCGTCACGCCTGCGCCCAACGACGGAACGCTCGCGCCGTTTTTGCCGGTGCTGCGGTAGCAACTCCGTGACTGCGAACTGCAATCCGTGTACGCAGTTGGCGGTTATGTCCTGAGCGGCTTCCTCGCCGCTATGTCGATTGCCTTCTACGAATCCCCGCCGTAGACGATCTCGCCCTCCGAGTCGATCCCCATCTCGTGAATCGCGCCGCAGACGCCGCACGTCTTCGACGCGATCCACGCGACGTCGACGCCTTCGCGCTGCTCCTTCGACGCGGGCTTCACCGTGAGCTTCTTGTAGCTGTACTCGCCGCAGTTCTCGCAGGCGTGACTGCGCGCGATCCGCTCCGCGCGATCACGAGTGATTCTGGCCACTGTCTACTTTTTGTCCAAGTCGGGAATTGGCGGCGGCACATATGCCGGTGTGATCGTAGGCGGAGCGATGCGCGGTGGTGGCGGCGCGCCCGCCCCGCGAGCGGCGGGCGCCGCGGGCAGATCGCTCGACGAGCGCACGAGCAGCTCGCGGATGCCGCCGAGGGCGCCCATCACTCCCGCCGCTTCGGCCGGGAGGAAGATCGTGGTGCCCTTGCCCTGCGTGAGCTGCGGGAGCGCTTCGAGGTACTTCATGCCGAGCAGGTACATGGCGGCCTGACCCTCGGGGAGCGATGAGGCTATCCGCGAGATCGCCTGTGCCTCCGCCTCCGCCATCGCCATGCGTGCGGTGGCGAGTCCCTTTGCGCGGAGCACCGCGGCTTCGGATTCTCCCTGCGCGCGGCTCACCTGCGACTGCTGCACGCCCTCGGCCTCCAGGATCGCGGCGCGCTTCGAGGCCTCGGCGTTGGTGACCGCGGCGCGGCGCTCGCGCTCGGCGCGCATCTGCAGCTCCATCGACTGCTGAATGTCGCGCGGCGGCTCGATCGCCTGCAGCTCGACGCGCGTGACGTCGACTCCCCAGCCGATCGACGCCTCCTCGATCGTGTCGCGCATGCGCTTGTTGATCATGTCGCGACTCGCGAGCGTCTGATCGAGCTCGATGTCGCCGACGATGTTGCGGAGCGTCGTGCGCGTGAGCGTCTCGAGCGCGAAGGGGAGATTCTGGATCGCGTACGCGGCCTTCTGCGGGTCGGCGATCCGGTAGTAGAGCACCGCGTCGATGTCGATCGTGACGTTGTCCTTCGTGATCACCGGCTGCTTCGGGAAGCTGAGCACCTGCTCGCGAAGATCGATGCGCGACGTCGAGCCCGAGGTGACGCGCTTGACGCCGCCCGGATCGGCCTCGAAGTAGCGCACGTCGATCGTCTTCCCTTTTTCCATGTACGGGATGAGGACGTTGAGTCCCGAGCGCGCGATGCGGTTGAAGCGTCCCCATCGCTCGATCACCATGACCTCGGCCTGGCCGATGATCTTGACAGTCTTCGCGATGGTGAGCGCCGCGATGAACGCGAGGAACAGGATTGCGCCTAGGCCGAACATCGTAGCTCCGGGTTAGCGGTGAAGCGTTGGGCGATCAGGGCTTCCAGTCGGCCATGAAGAGATCGAGCTGATGCTTGCCGGTGGCGTTGCGACTCGATGCGAACACGAGATGCTTGCCGTCGGGGCTGAACTGCGGAAAGCCGTCGAAGCCGGTGGCGTTGGTCACCTGCTCGAGTGCGGTGCCGTCGTCGTTGATGAGATACAAGTCGAACTCGCCGCTGTGCGGATTGGTGTAGTTCGACGAGAAGATGATGCGCGTGCCGTCCGGTGTGAAGAAGGGGGCGAAGTTGGCGCCTCCCAGATGCGTGATCTGGTGCTGGCCGCTTCCGTCGGCGTTCATCACCCAGATCTCCATTTTGTTCGGCCGCACGATCGACTGGCTGAGCAGGTCGCGGTAGTGCGCGAGCTCGGTGGAGTCGGTGGGATGATAGGCGCGATAGACGATCCGCTTGCCGTCGGGTGAGAAGAACGCGCCGCCGTCGTAGCCGGGGGCGTTCGTCAGCCGGCGGACGTTGGAGCCGTCGACGTTCATCGTGTAGAGCTCGAGATCGCCATCCTTGAGCGACGTGAAGACAATCGTCTTGCCGTCGGGCGAGAGCGTTCCCTCGGCGGTGTAGACGCCGTAGCTCGTGAGGCGCTGGATGCCGCTGCCATCGGGATTGGCGGTGTAGATGTCGTACTTGTCGAGCCCCCACACGTAGCCCTTCGATGGGTCGGGCTTCCTGGGGCACGTGCTGTCGGCCGCACGCGTGGATGCGTAGAAGACTTTCGTGCTGTACGCGAAGAAGTAGCCGCACGTCGTCTTGCCGGTGCCGTCGGAGATGCGGCGCAGCGCGGAGCCGTCGGCGTTCATGACGTATTCCTGATCGCACCTGCGATCGTCGCGCGTGCTCTGGAAGATCAGCTGCTTGCCATCGGCACTGAAGTACGCCTCGGCGTTCTCGCCACCGTGCGTGAGCTGGCGGATGTTGGCGAGGTGTGGCTCTGCGGGGCGCAGTGAGGTGCCGGGAGCGGGGGCGGGCTGCGCTGGATGGGCAGCTCCGCCGTGACAAGCAACCGCGGCCACGAGTGTGGCCGCGGTGATCATCTGACGCGTGTTTCGCATTCCGGAAAGCTAATGACCCGGAGTTGCGTCCGTGCGGGCGATAGAGAAGAGGTCCTTCTGCGTCGGACCCTTGCGCAGTACGTCGAGCGCCTTGCGGAGCTGCGGATCATCCGGGATCGTGCGGCGGAATGCCGTGGAGTCGCCGAAGGCGAGGCGAGCAACCTGCTGCGAGAGCCAGCGGTTCACGAGCGGGGTCGCGGCGTCGTACTGCTTGCGATCCGTTACGATTTTCGCCGCTTCGAGCCGCTTGTAAAGCTCATCGCGCCATTCGGGCTTCACCGTGAAGTCCTTTGCGACGTGATCCTTCAGCTCGAAGGAGTACGTGTAGAGCACGGCGCGCAGCGCCGGGAATTTCGGCGCGATCGCCTTGGCGAAGTCCTGCTCCGCCGTGGTGATCGTGTCTTCGGGAACGATGATGTCTGGAGTGACACCGCCGCCGCCGTAGATCGTGCGGCCCGCGTCGCTCTTGAACATCGGGCGGTGCTTCTTCACCGAGTCCTGCTCGAGCGAATCGGGTAGCGCCCCTGCTGCCACACCTGCGGCCACGTCCGTGGGCGAAACGACGCCAGCGGCGGCGTCGGGATCGATGTGCTTGCGGTTCCTCTGGATGGAGCGACCACTCGGTGTGTACCACTTGCCGGTGGTGAGCTTCATCGCCCAGCCGCCGTCGAGCGGAAACACCGTCTGCACGAGTCCCTTGCCGAACGACGTCGTGCCGACGACGAGGGCGCGATCGTGATCCTGCAGCGCGCCGGTGACGATCTCGCTCGCGGACGCGGAGTAGCCGTCGACGAGGACGACCAGCGGCACATCGGCGACGTGCTGGCCGCCGTGCGTAGAGAACAATTGCGGCGGCCCCGTGCGCGTGCGGACGCTGGCGATCGTCTGCCCATTCGCCAGAAAGAGATCGGCGATGTCGAGTCCCTGATCGAGGATGCCGCCCGGATCGCTTCGGAGGTCGAGCACGATTCCCTTTGCGCCCTCGTGCATCAAGCGATAGACGTTGCCGCGAAGCTCGGCAGCCGAATTCTCGCTGAACTGCTGGAGGGGGACGTAGGCGATCTTGTTGTCGAGCATGATCGCGTACGGCACGGCGGGGACGTGAATTTCGGCGCGCACGAAGGAGTGCTCGATGGCCTGAGAGATTCCGGGGCGCACGAACTTGACCTTCACTTTGGTGCCGATGGTGCCAACGAGCACATCGGAGACCTGCTGCGATGTCCAGCCGCGTGTGGATGCGGTGTCGATGCCGACGATGCGGTCGCCTTCGCCGACGCCCGCCTGCTCGGCCGGCGTGTGATCGAAGACGCGCACCACGACGATCGCGCCTTCCTGCTGCTCGATCTGCATCCCGATGCCGCCGTACTTGCCGGTGGCGATGGTCGAGAAACGCTTGAGCTGCGCCGGGGTGTAGAGCTCGGAGTATGGGTCGTCGAGCTGCTGCACGAGTCCGCGCGCGGCCTTCTCGAAGAGCTGATTTTGCTGGAGCGTGTCGACGAAGCGGTCGCTCACGAGCGAGAGCACCTGGTCGAACACGTGGGCGCCATCGCGGGTGGATTGCCGCTCGATTGCGGCGCCGCCGATGACGATCGGCAGCGCTATTACGCCAAGCAGCGCCGCGGTACGAATTCGAGACATAAATACCTGGAATGGGGAACAGCTGGTGTCCCCTGAAATACGATCGCGCGAGGAGATAGTTCCCATCTCACTCGCGCGGACGGGCGTGGGGCTACTCCCCGCCGCCTTCGCTTCCGGACTGTGTGGCGCCACTACCGCTCACGAGGATCTGCTTCCACGTGAGCTCGGGGCCTTTGCGGAAACCCTTCTGCGTGAGCTTCACTCCATCGGGGGAAATCGCGACCATGTAGGCCGCACCATCGATGTCGATTTCACGCTTCAGGGTCTTTTCGAGCTTGGTCGCCATGACGAGCACTCCGAGGAAGGGTTTATGAACTCCGACACCGCAATAACTCTGCTCGCGCTACGCATGAGCTCGCTCGGCGAGGGTGTATTCAACATACCACTCACGCATCTGTTGCTGAACGGTCACTTCGCGCAAGAGGCCGGCCGCGATCAACATTTCGTGCGCTGGTTGCAAGACGCGCTGCAGGTGCGATGGATAACGCTGGGCGAGGGGAAGCTGTTCGGCCAGGTGCGCCAAGGTAACGCGCCAGCGATCTGATCCTTCTTCGTGCACGACTTCGAAGAGTCGATACAGCCGGCGCGCCACCGGTGATGACAGCGCCATGTACTGCGCGGCGGAGAGGAGCACCATGTACCCCGCCGCGATGTTCGCCCGCGCAACCGGGGACATCGTGACATACGCCTCACCGGGCTCAGACGCTGGAAACGCGGAGAAGAGGCCGAGCTGATCGCGGTCGGCGAAGCGTCGCCGCTCGATCACGACGTTGGTGAGGATGCTGAAGCGCGCGTCGACGACGGTGTGGGCGGTTCCATCGAAATACGCCTGCTGCGACTCGAGCGTGGTGTGCTGAAGCCGCGCGAGCGCGGAGCGCAGCTGCTCGTAGGTGCGGCCGTCGACGCGGCGTCCTATCGAGCGCAGGAAGGCGTGGAGCGTGAAGGAGACGGTGCCGTCGCCGGGCGATCCCGCTTCTTCGTAGCGGCGCCAGAGCTCGACGTAGACGTCCTGGTCGAAGGTGCCGGGGAGGCGATCGCCGGGGCTAGGGAGGACGCGCCATCGGCCGCCCGCAGGCGGCAGATAAGTGATTGCCGAGTCGTCCGCGGAATCACTGAGCCGAAACATCGGAAGCGTTTCGAGCGACCGGTCGAGCGCGATCGTCCGCGCAGCCGTTCGGCGTCGCGAGGCGAGAACCATGTTCGGGAAAGGTGGACTAGCGCCTCGGGGTGAGCAAGGCGACGGAAGGCTGGAGCGGGGAATGCACAGCGAAAACGGCGTCAGCCTTGCATGGGCACCAGCCATGAAAAAGACGGCAAGTCGTGCGACGAAAGCGAAGGCGGCGAGCAAGCCGAAGGATGCGGGTGACTCGAAGGTCGGCCTCATGGAGAAGGCCGCACTGACTATGGGCGCGTTGCTGCTCGTCGTGTTCACGATCATCGGGATGGAGTTCACGCTCCACGGCTCGCATCTCTCGCGCATGCAGGGAGTGGGGCGCGCGGCGCCGGCGGTTGGCGATTCGCTCTTCTCTCGCACAATGGAGATGTTCACGGGCACGCACATGACGGACGGGAATCACGTCACGGTGCTGTTCAACGGCGAGCAGACGTATCCCGCGATCTGGAAGGAGCTGCGCGGCGCGAAGCAGACGATCACGATGCAGATGTACTACTTCGAGCCGGGGAAGATCGCGGACACACTCTCGGTGATTCTGCGAGAGCGGGCGCGAAGCGGAGTGTCGGTGCAACTCCTCACTGATGCGTTCGGAGCGCAGAAGATCACGAAAGGCTACCTCGACACGCTCGCGGCAGCGGGAGTGCACACGGCGATTTTCCGGCCGGTGCACTGGTACGAGATGCAGAAGCTGCAGAACCGGTCGCACATTCGCGCCGTGATCGTCGATGGGCGCGTGGGCTTCACCGGCGGCTTCGGCATCGCGGACAAGTGGCTCGGCAACGGCCACACGAAGGATCAGTGGCGCGATACCGACGTGCGCTTCACCGGCCCTGCGGTGTCGCAGCTGCAGGCCACCTTCGCCGACGGCTGGGTGGAGGCGACGGGGACGCTGCTCACCGGAGAGAAATATTTTCCGAAAGAGCCAGTGAGGGAGGAGCCTGCCGAGACGGCGGGGCTGCTCGATGCGCAGCCGACGATCGGGAGCACGCCGGCGGAGAGATTTCTCGCGCTAAGCATCGCGGGCGCGCGAAAGCGGCTGTACATCGCCAACTCGTACTTCGTACCGAATCACGACTTCAAGAATCTGCTCATCCAGGCGGCGCATCGCGGCGTGGACGTGCGCATTCTCACCGTGGGCCCCGAAACCGACGTGAAGATCACGCGGTATGCGGGGCGCAAGCAGTACGATGACTTGCTGAAGGGCGGCGTGCGGATCTGGGAGTTCGCGCCGACGATGATGCACGCAAAAACGATCGTCGCCGATGGGATGTGGGCGAGCGTGGGGACGATGAACTTCGACAACCGCTCGATGGTGTTCAACAACGAGTCGAATCTCAACGTCCTCGATGCGTCGACGGGCGCGTTGCTCGACTCGGTATTCCTCAATGATCTCGAGTATTCGAAGGAAGTCACGCGCGCGGAGTTCGCGAAGCGCGGGCTCTGGCAGCGGCTATGCGAGCTCGGCGCATCGGCGATGGCGCGGCTGCTGTAGCGAGCAAGCGCGGCGTAACTTTCACGCATGCCTCGCCGCACTGCCTCCGGTCCGTTCGCCTCGTTTCATCCGATCGTCCGCGCGTGGTTCGCGGAGCGGTTCGGGGCGCCGAGTGAGCCGCAGCGGCTGGGGTGGCCGGCGATTGCGAGTGGCGCGCATGCGTTGATTCTCGCGCCGACGGGGACGGGGAAGACGCTCGCGGCGTTCATGTGGGAGCTGAATCAGCTCATCGTGCGCGGGCTCGAGTCGCCGCTGCCGAACGCCGTGCAGATTCTCTACATCTCGCCGCTCAAGGCGCTTGGCAACGACGTGCAGCGCAATCTCGAGCAGCCGTTGGCGGAGCTGAAGGCGCGCTTCGAGGCGGAGGGGCAGGCGTTTCCGGAGATTCGGATTGGAGTGAGAACGGGCGACACGCCAGCGTCGGCACGCGCGCGGATGCTCAGGAAGGCGCCGCACATTCTGATCACGACGCCGGAGTCGCTGAACATTCTGCTCACGAGCCTCAAGGGGCGCGGGATGTTCAGCATGGTGCGCGCGGTGATCGTCGATGAGATCCACGCGGTGGCGGGAACGAAGCGCGGGGCGCATCTCGCGCTGACGCTCGAGCGACTCGAGATGCTGGTGCAGAATCCGGTGCAGCGCATCGGTCTCTCGGCCACGCAGCGGCCGCTCGAGGAGGTCGCGCACTTTCTTGGCGGGATGGCTGCGGAGGGCTCGGAGGGTGTCGCAGCGACTGAATTTCGGCCGGTGACGATCGTGGATTGCGGGCTCGTGAAGATGATGGAGCTGAGTGTCGTGTCGCCGGTGCCGGATCTCGGTGAGGTGAGTGGGAGTGTGTGGCCGGCGGTGGCGGAGCTGGTGCTCAAATACATTCGGCAGTCGCGAACGACGCTCGTGTTCGTGAACAACCGCGCGCAGGCGGAGCGGATCGCGGCGCGGGTGAATGCGCTGGCGGAGGAGCAGATCGCTCGACCCTATCACGGGTCGCTGGCGCGCGAGCGGAGGTTCGAGCTCGAGCGGGCTTTGAAAGCCGGCGAATTGCCCGCGCTCATTTCTACGAGCTCGCTCGAGCTCGGGATCGACATCGGGTCGGTGGATCTGGTGATTCAGCTGCAGAGCCCGAAGCGGGTGAGTGCGGGGCTGCAGCGAGTCGGGCGCGCGGGGCACAATCTCGGCGCGGTGAGTCGCGGCGTCGTGATCCCGACCTTCCGTGATGATCTCGTGGAGAGCGCGGCCATTGTGGAAGCGATGCGTGCGGGGGACGTCGAGCCGACGCGCGCGATTCAGAATGCGCTCGACGTGCTGGCGCAGAGCATCGTCGCGATGGCGAGCGTCGACGACTGGACGGCGGGGGATGCGTTTGCGCTGATTCGGCGCGCATATCCGTATCACCGGCTCACGCGCACGGTGTTCGACGAGGTACTGTCGATGCTCTCGGGGAAGTATTCGTCGGAGCTCTCTGCGGAGCTCGAGCCGCGCGTGACGTGGGATCGCGTGAACGACCGGATTGCGGGCACGCGCGCGTCGCGGATGATGGCGGTGATCTCGGGCGGGACGATTCCGGATCGCGGGCTGTACACCGTGAACCTTTCCGATCGCACGCGGCTCGGCGAGCTCGACGAGGAGTTCGTACACGAGTCGCGCGTGGGCGATGTGTTCCAGCTCGGCTCCGCGACATGGCGAATAGGCGCGATCGAGCATGATCGCGTGATCGTGACGCCGGCACCGGGCGCGCCCGCGCGGATGCCGTTCTGGCACGGCGAGTTCTCGACGCGATCGGTGCCGCTGAGTCATCGCGTGGGCGAGCTGCGGCGGCAGCTGGCGGCGGTGGACATCGACGATGACTCGGTGAACGCGGCGCTCGAGGCGCGCTACGGCGTGGACGCGGCGTGCGCGCAGTCGCTGCGTTCGTACATCGCGGAGCAGCGCGCGTCGACAGGTATCGTGCCCGACGATCGTACGATGGTCATCGAACAGTTCCGCGACGAGATGGGTGCGGTCAGAATCATTTTGCACTCGGTGTTTGGCGGTCGCGTGAATGCGCCGTGGGGGATGGCGCTCGCGCAGCGCGTGCGCGAGGCCCTGCCGGGGATTGAGGTGCAAGTGCAGACGACGGACGACGGGATCATGCTGCGGCTGCCGAATCTCGGAGGCACGGCGCCCCTGTCCGCGCTCATGCATCTGTCCGCGGAAGAGGCGGAAACGCGGGTGATGGACGAGGTCGGGAGCACATCGCTCTTCGGCGCGCGCTTTCGCATGAACGCGGCGCGCGCGCTGCTCTTGCCGCGCGGATCGCCGAGGCGGCGAATGCCACTGTGGCTGCAGCGGCTCAAGGCGCTCGACCTGCTCGATGCGGTGCGCCGCTTTCCGAGCTTCCCGATTCTCGTGGAGACGTATCGCGAGGTGTTGCAGGACGCGTTCGACATGGCCGCTCTCAAGGACGTGCTCGACTCGATCGGCGCTGGGCGAATCGCGATCCGGACGGTGGAGACGGAGCGCGCGTCGCCGTTCGCGGCGAGCCTGCAGTTCGGATTCGTGATGGACTGGCTCTATGGCGATGACACGCCGAGGGCGGAGAGGCAGGCGGCGCTGCTGTCGATCGATCGCGGGCTGCTGGATGAGGTAATGGGGACGGAGGGCGCGGACGAGGGGACGCTGGAGGCGATCGAGCAGCTGCTGGCGGAGCGGCGCGGAACGGCGGAGGGGAGAAAGGCGCGCACGGCGGATGAGCTGGCGGTGCTGCTGGATCGCGCGGGCGATCTGAGCGTGGAGGAGCTGCGAGTGCGAGTGGCGGATGCGGATGAATGGTTGAGGGCGATCGATCCGTTGGCTGAGCTGCTCGATACGGGGCGGGCGTTGGGGATTCCGTTTGGCGACGAGTGGCGCGTGGTGCTCACCGAGTCGATCGGCCGGTACGCGGCGGCGCGTGCGCCGGAGGTCATCTCGCGAGTGCGTGCCGGCGCATCGCCCGTGGAGCGCGACGCCGAGGATGTGATTCCTGCGGCGATGCGGAATGTCGTGCTCGAGCCGAAGGTCGCGCGGCGGGAGATTCTCGCGCGATGGCTGGCGCTCGCGGGGCCGGCGACGACGGAGGAGGTTCGCGCGCGCTACGGGTGGGATGCGGCGTGGATCGAGAAGCGAATCGACGAGTGGGAGGAGAACGGCAAGCTCGTGCGCGGAAGATTTCGTCGCGCGATCGAGGCGCCTGAGTGGGCGACGCGGCGCGTCGTCGAGCTCGCGCGCAATCGGGCGCTCGCCGCGCTGCGGAAGCAGATCCAGGCCGTCGATCTGGCGACGTTCGCCGCGTTCCTGCAGCGGTGGCAGCATCTCGATCCGCGTGAGCATCTCGATGGTGCGAGCGGTGTGAGCGCGATCCTCGTGCAGATGACGGGGCTGCCGCGCGCGCCGGCCGCGTGGGAGCGCGACGTTATTCCCGCGCGCATGAGCCGCTACGACCCGGCGTGGCTCGCGCAGCTCGCGAGTTGCGGAGCGATCGTGTGGGCGGGCGGGAGCAAGCCGGATCCGACATCGGTGCCGACGCTCGCGAGCGTGCGCTTCTTTCCGCGCGGCGAGGGCGCGATCTGGCTCGACGCGGAGGACGAGCCGCTGCTCACGCCGAATGCAATCGCGGTGCGCGAGGCGCTCGAGAAGCACGGCGCGTCGTTCGTCGCGGACATCCAGGCGACGACGCAGCTCTCCTCGCTCTCCGCGCGCGATGCGCTGCGCGAGCTCTCGGCGGCGTCGCTCGTCACCAACGACACCGTCGAGGCGCTGCGCGAGATCGTGCGCACGCGATCGGTGCCGGGGCGCTCGCGCGGCGTGGGGTCGCACTCCGCGCAGGATCCGACGCGCTGGCTCCCCGCGAGCTTCGAGGCGTCGCCGGGGCGCCCCGTCTATTCGCGGCCGCCGAGCCAGCGCCGGTTACCGAAGTGGCGTCGACCGGATCTTCCGGGGCCGCAGGCGGCGTGGGTAGGGCGATGGTCGCTGCTGCGCACGCCCGGCACGTGGGGGACGCGTCCCGACGAAGAGGAGCACGCGGAGCAGATCGCGCGGCAGTGGCTCGACCGCTACGCCATCGTCACGCGCGATTGGTGGCGGCGCGAGCGACCGCCGGTGTCGTGGCGCGCGATCTATCGGGAGCTCAAGCGCCTCGAGTATCGCGGCGAGGTGCGGCGAGGCTACTTCGTAGAAGGGATGGGCGGTGCGCAGTTCGCGCTCCCCGAAGCCGTGGAGCGGCTGCGCGCGCAGCCCGAGCTCGATGCTCAGGCGCCGATAATCGTGATGTCGGCGGCGGATCCGGCGAATCCGTACACGCTCTCACTCGAGTCGATCGTGCCCGGGTCGCTCGTGCGGCCGCGCGGTGCCGGCGCGCTGCTGCTGACGCGCCGTGGCAACGTGATCATGAATGCGGAGGGGCGAGGGAAGCGCATCTCGATCGCGAGCGACGCATCCGATGCCGACGTCACCGAGGCCGCGAAGCTGCTCGGCGACTATCTCAGTCGCGGCACGCCCGCGGGCGCGCGCGCGGCGCGCGATCCTAGCATCGAGATAGTGAATGGCGAGGCGGCAGGGGCGAGCGCGCACGTCGAGGCGATCATGGATGGGGGGTGGCGGAGGACGACTGGGGGGTTGGTGTACTACAGGGTGTGAGCTGCGCAACTGCGGACACGAATCAAACCAATAACGACTAATCGAATCATGTATGGGTGAGATTCTCTCGCCGCGTCGGGTTCGATTCGTCTTTTTTTGGTTTGATTCGTGTAAGTAGTTCGCGGGTGCCGCTGCCGCCGCTATTCCCTATTCCCCCTACCGAATATCCGCCCGCCCCAGCGCCGCCCTCACGGCCTCCCGCATCGCCATCACCGCTTCCTCGCTCGATGCCGGCGAATCATCGCGCACGTGGATCTCGATTCCCTCCGCGACCTGCACGCGATGCCAGACGCCGTCGTGCGCGCCGTTGTCCGCCACCACATTATCGGCGCGCGCGCCGAGCGCCGGCGCAAGCGACGACGCGACGCGGCGCTCGAGCGCATCGCCCGTGAGTCCGCCCACCTCGAGCTTGATCTTCTCGAGCGTGAGCCCTTCGCGTTGGCGGATCTTGATGAAGAGGAGTTGCAACAGGTGGCGATAGCCGTACGTCGCCGCCGTGCCGGTGCCATCCGGATGGTCGAGCAGTCCCGTCGACACATAGAAGCGCACCGCGCGCGCGCTCGGCTCCGCGCGGGCGGCGCCATTCGTCGGGCGCATCCCTGCGGCGTCGACGAGCGCGGTGGCGTGCGCCGCGAGGCCGCGCGAGTTCCACGGCGCGTGCCGCGAGTGCGCGCGGAGGAGTGGGACAGGCGAGTCGGCCATGTCTCACCAATATAGGGCGTACGAACACGGCGGGAAGCACAATCGCGCTCCCCGCCGTGTTCACTGCTCAGCCATCAGACGAGTCTACTTCCGACGAGCGGCCTTCTTGGGTGCCTTCTTCGCCCCGCCCTTCTTCGGAGCGCTCTTCTTCGTGGCGGCGGCCTTCTTGGACGGGGCCTTTTTGGCCGAGCTCTTCTTCGCCACGCTCTTTCTGGCCGGAGCCTTCTTGGCGGGGGCCTTCTTTATAGGTGGCTTCTTGGCGA
>Ga0208078_1000034_pt1 | contig 45127 bp, 46 predicted proteins | sample NGESurdeep072012_3_FD_184468 | JGI IMG/M metagenome (GOLD analysis project Ga0208078, IMG submission 184468) | Arctic peat soil microbial communities from Barrow, Alaska - NGEE Surface sample 53-2 deep-072012 (SPAdes) | ecosystem: Environmental > Terrestrial > Soil > Wetlands > Peat ...
TGATCGAGCCCCTATAATCTGATCCATGGATAGTTGTGGAATCCCGGCCTTTGACGCCGAAGGAGCCCACATGCGGAAGTCCCGCTTCACCGAGACCCAGATCGTCGCGATCCTTAAAGACCAGGACGCCGGCGTACCGACCGCCGAGCTCGCCCGGCGCCACGGCGTTCATCCGAACACGCTGCGCACGTGGCGAGCGAAGTACGGCGGAATGGAGTCTAGCGATATTGCTCGGCTCAAGCAGCTTGAGGAAGACAACCTGCGATTGCGCCGGATCGTGACCGATCTGACGCTCGACCTCGACGCCGTCAAGAACGTCCTCGCAAAAAACTACCCAGGCCCTCGCAACGGAAAGACGCGGTGAGGGCCTTGCAGGCCGAAGGGCGCAGCGAACGACGGGCGTGCGACCTCGCGGGATGTCCTCGTGCGACGGCGCGGTATCGCGTGCGCCGAGCGGACGACGTTCACTTGCGGGAACGAATGAACGCGATCGCATCGGAGCGACGACGGTTCGGCTACCGCAAGATCGGGATCTTGCTGCGACGCGAGGGCATCGTCGTCAATCACAAGCGCGTCTACCGCGTGTATCGCGAAGAAGGTTTGGCGGTGCTCAGACGTCGCAAGCGGCACGTTCGTGTTGCACGCGGGAATACGCCGCCGCCGGTAACGCGCCCGAACGAGCGCTGGTCGGTCGATTTCATTGCGGACACCTTTGCCAGCGGACGCGCAATGCGCGTCATGACGATGGTCGACGACTGCACGCACGAAGGCTTGGCGGTCGAGCCGGCGTTCTCGTTCCCGAGTCTCGCGGTGATTCGCGTGCTCGAGGCGGTCGCGCTCCAGCGCGGATGCCTTCCTCGGATTCTGAAGTTTGACAACGGGCCCGAGTTCACGAGCCACGCGATGTTGCGGTGGGCCGCCGAACGCGACATCGAGCTGCACTTCATCGATCCCGGCAAGCCGATGCAGAACGGGAGTGTCGAGAGTTTCAACGCGCGAGCTCGTGACGAGTTCTTCAACGAGCACGTCTTCACGACGCTGGACCAAGCGCGAACGACGGCCGGTGATTGGCTCGCCGATTTCAACGACGTCCGACCTCACCAGAGCTTGCGCTACCGCACCCCGACCGAGTACGCGAGCACATTTACCAAGATCCTCACCTCACAATTATCCGCGGCTTAGGGTTGGGGGCTTGATCACGCAGTCGTCGACCACGACGTGCACGTGCCCGAACTGTCCCGCGTGGATGCGCAGTCCGCCCCCGAGCAGCCTGCCGCGCGCGAACGAGACGTAGATCATCGCGCCGAGCAGCAGCAGCGCGATCTCCTGCCAGCTGACTTGATGCTGGAGCAGCCAGCCCAGCAAGAACACGGTGACGGGCAGCGAGCAGAGCGTGAACACGAACGTCACGCGCTCGCCGCGAACGCGGAGCGACTCCCTTCCCGTGAAGAGCGTCGTCAACGGTGCCCTCCTACTTCAGCATGAAACCGCTGGGGTGGGCTTGGCGCTCGTAGGCGAACTTCCCGTTCGTGATGCGGTAGAAGTAGCAATTGGGGTCGAGCACGTCGCCGGTGGGCCCGAACGAGTACGAGCCGGTCACGGTGTCGTAGGCGCCGCCGGTGGCGATCGCGCGGATCAGCGCCAGCCGGTTCGTGGCGTTGGTGCGCCGCACCGCGGCCCGGATGAGCTGCACCGCCGCGTAGCCGAACGCCGCGACCGGCGTCAGCGCGCCGTAGTGCGACTGGTACTCTTGCACGTCGCGCAATGCGGTCGGCGCGAGCGGATAGTACGGCACCGTCGTGGAGACGACGAGACCTTCGGACTCCTTCGCGTACTGCTTGAGCGTTTGCGCATCGAAGAAGCCTTGCGTCCCCACGAACCGTCCGGTGTAGCCCTTCGTGCGCAGCGTGCCGAGCAGCGGCCCCATGTCGTCGACGTTGCCGGCGAGCGCGACGCAATCGGGGCTGTGGCTCAGCACGGCGTCGGCCGCTTTTGCGAAGTCGGGCTTGTCGGCGGAGAACACCGTCGCGTCGGAGTTGACGTGCAGCGCGCTCGCGCGGCGCACGAACGACGTTGCGACGTCGGGCCCGTAGTCGGCGTCCTGCGTCACCACGTGCGGCGCTTTCGAGCCGGTCTTGATGACGTACGCGGCCACGAGGCTGCCCTCGTCGGAATCCTTGGTGGGGAGCCGGAAGACGTTGCGATAACCGCGCGCCGTGATGCGGTCGTCCGTCACCGTCGGCACGATCAGCGGAACTTGCGCGTTGGCGTACGCGGGTTCGGTCACGAGCGTCGCCGAGGAGCTGATGTGCCCGATCACCGCGAGCACGTCGGGCGAGCCGGTGGCAAAGGCGGCTTGCACCGTGGCGTCCGCGGGCGTGTTGTGGTCGTCGTACGCGGTGTAGAGCAGCACCGGATCGAACGACGGACGCGTCCGGTTGATCTCGTCGGTGGCGCCGCGCACGCCGTCGATCAGCTGGCGGCCGATGCGCGCGTCGGGGCCGCTCTGCGGACACACGACCGCGAAACGCAGCGTCCGCGTGTACGGCTGGATCTGTGAAATTTGCGTCGCACCCGTGACGCTGCCGATCCCCGCCAGAAACTCAGAGCGGATCACCGGGCGACGTACGACGCGAGCGTCGTCCCCAAGAACGCGACCGAGAAGCCCATGTTGGTGAGAAAGACGCGGTCGTTGAGCGCGAACACGTCTTTCGCGAGCGCGATCAGGCGCTCTTCGTACACGGTGACGCCGAGCGCGAGTGCGACGCCCGCATAGTACAGCCAGCCGGCGTGAGCCACGAGCCCCGCGCCCAGCAGTGCGAACGTCATCACCAGATGCAGCACGACGGGCCACACGCGCGCGCTGCGCTCGCCGAAGCGCTGCGGAAACGACCGCACGCCGTTGGCGACGTCGAAACCCACGTCCATCAGCGCGTACAGGATGTCGAACCCCGCGACCCACACCGTGACCGCGACGAAGAGCAGCAGCGCGGGGACGTCGATGCGGCCCGTTATCGCGACGTATGCGCCGAGCGGCGCGCACGCGTCGACCGCGCCGAGCACGAAGTGCGCCAGCCACGTGAACCGCTTGCACAGCGGATACCCCACGGCGCCGAACGCCGCGAGGGGCAGCAGTTTGAGGCACAGCGGGTTCAGCAGCGCGGCGCTCACCACGAGCAGCACGAGCCCGCCGGCGATCGCCCACAGCATCACCGACGGCGGCAATTTGCCGCTCGCGACGGCGCGCTTCGCGGTGCGGGGATTCGCGGCGTCCATGTCGCGGTCGAAGTACCGGTTGGCCGCCATCGCGGCGGTGCGCGCGCCGATCACGGCGAGCGTGATCCACAGCAGCTGCCACGCCGACGGCAGGCCGCGCGCGCCCATCACCGCGCCGACGTACGCGAACGGCAGCGCGAAGAGCGTGTGCTCGACGCGAATGTCGCGCAGAAAGAGCTTGAGGGCGGTCACTTCACATTGCCCGAGCGCGGGCCGACGTCGTCCGGCGAGCCCGATGCCGACGCGAGCAGCCGCGCGAGGCGCTCGGGGCCTTGGCCCGACCAGTCGTCGCGCGTGCCGATTCGGGTGAGATCGCCGATGCCGTATTCTTTCCAGCGCGCCGTGACGCGCTCGCGGGTCGCCGCGTCCATGCGGATCTCCGGCGGCCAGTCGCGCGTGTAGCCTTCACCGGCGGTCTTGCGCGTCGCGTCGATGCCCACTTTGTGGCCCAGCGCGAGCTCGTACGAGCCGGCGTGATCGAGATCGTCGACCGGACCCGGCATGATGACGAGATCGCGCGACGCATCGATGTTGTTGAGCGCGTTCCAGACGACGCCGCGCACGTCGTGAACGTCGACGTCGTGATCGACCACGAGGATACAACGCGTGAGCATCATCATGTGTCCCAAGCCCCACAGCGCGTTCATCACCTTCAGCGCCTGGCCGGGATACGACTTGCGCACCGCGACGATCACGAGGTTATGAAATCCGCCTTCTACCGGCAGATTGTAGTCCGTGATCTCCGGCACCACCATCTGAAGCAGCGGCAGGAAGATGCGTTCGGTCGCCTTCCCCAGCCACGCGTCCTCCATCGGCGGCTTGCCGACAACCGTCGCACCCCAGATCGCATCGCGCCGGTGCGTGATCGCGGTGACGTGAAACGTCGGATAGAGATCGGCCGCGGAATACACGCCGGTGTGATCGCCGAACGGACCCTCGACGCGCAAGTCCTCGTTGTCGACGTAGCCTTCGATCACGAAGTCGGCGTCGGCCGGCACGTCGATGTCGACCGACACCGCTTTGGTGATACGGATGGGCTTCCCGCGCAGAAATCCCGCGAACGCGAGCTCGTCGACGACGGGCGGCAGCGGCGCCGTAGCGGCGTACGTCAGCGCGGGATCGCCGCCGACCGCGACGGCAACGGGAATCTTCCGGCCCCATTTCGCCGCGTGCACGCGGCCCTGCTTGTGGCGCTGCCAGTGCATCCCGGCCGTCGTGCCGTCGTACACTTGAACGCGGTACATCCCGACGTTGAACCGGCGCGTCTGCGGATCTTGCGTGAACACGAGCGGCAGCGTGATGAACGGCCCGCCGTCGAGCGGCCACGTCGTGAGCACCGGAAGCTTGCCGAGATCCGGCGGATCCATCACGACCTGCTGCGACGGTGCGTCGCCTTTGATGCGGCGCGGGATCGCCGACGCGCCGGCGCTTGCCAGCGAGGCGAGCCGGCCTAATTTGCCGCCCAGCGAGCTCGGCAGCCCGAGGTCGATCGTGCTGCGCAAGCGCTCCTCGACGTCCCGCAGCGACTTCGCGCCGAGCGCGAGCGCGGTCCGGCGCTCGGTCCCGAACTGGTTGGTCAGCACGGGGAACGCGGATCCGCGCACGTTGCGAAACAGCAGCGCCGGTCCGCCCGCCTTCACGACGCGGTCGCTGATCTCCGCGATCTCGAGGCGCGGGTCGACCGGCGCGTCGATCGTCGCAAGCTCACCGGCGCGGCGGAGCGCCCGCACGAATGCGTCCAGCGATTCATAGGCCACCGCGCAAGCTTAGACAGCGCGAAGCTCAGGTCATCGCGCCGCAGCGAGTTCAGGGTCGGTCTACTAGACAGCGGCTATCAAACGTCGTGATCGGTGGCGCCCGGCCACCTTTGCTCGAAAGCGATTTGCGCTAAGGCGGATGGACAGCACACTTGCTGTATAAATTTCGGCCAGACGCGGCTTGTCGCGCGAAGAGCACCCGCGGGATTGGGTCAAACTCAAGTTGGCGGACGGTCGCCGCGGCGATATGAAATGGATTCGACCGGTAGAATGAGGCTCTTCGTCACTCCGCTCTTGCTGGGCGCCTAGAGGAGCTGCCGAGCGACGCCCCAGTCCAGCCATGCCTGGCGCAGCGCCTCAAGGTCACCACTAGGGACGTTTGGTGGGCTATATCCTGTAATGCACATCAACGCCCAAAACCAGTGCTCTAGCGATCCCCTTAACTCGCGAAGTATTAGCGGGACAACACGTGGCCCAAGACCGATGATTCGTTGATAGGAACGGTTTAGAACGATTTCAGTCAGCGACGATGAGATGAGCGTTTCGGAACGCCATGTCTGAGTGAGGTCCTTAAACGTTGCGTCAATCGATTGGTCGCCAAGAAAATCATTGGGAACTTCCCTTAGCCACTGCAGTTGACGTTTTGGTGCGGGCGCAACAATCCAATCACGGGGCGCCAATACAGTCCGTGCACTCCGCCAATTCTCGCGGTCATGATCATGCCCCGCGCGTCCAGGCTTCCCGCGCCAGTCCCGCAGATGATCCTCAATCGTACTCATGGAGTGCTCACAACAGGATCGTGGCGTTGTGTTTCGATGATTTGGATTCCAGCACCGCCCAGCGCTTTACGCAGCGTCGCGTCTTTTTCCATAGCTCTTTCGACGACATCGCGGAGCTTCCGTAGGTCGGCCATATCAAGTGACGCAAAGAATTGCCCGTGGTCATCGCCTTCATGGTATTCGATCTTGAGCGTGTGGACAAGTAGTGATGTCTGAGGAACGTCGCTGGCCGTCTCGGCGAACACGGGCCGCAGGTCCGATATTATGCGAGTGTCTGAGAGATGACGCTCGGTCTCGAACAAAAGGTCAAGTGCCTTACCACCGATATCAAAGCACCGCAATGAGAGCAGGGACGCAAGCCGATCGCGCAACGCTTCTGTATCGCCAAGGTCCGCGCTAAACTGGTCCGCCACTTGCTGCGCGAAAAGATCGCGCGCCAGACCGATGCTCTGACGGCCCAGGCTAAGATTAAGGCCGGCCGAAGCAACGTCGCGAAAAGCGTCCGCAGGCACGTCCGGGGCTGTTGTAGATCTGTACGATTCGATCCCGTCGGGGTCGAGAATCACCGGCATCTCGCTGAGCGTGGATTTGATGGCATCAAAAGTCGCGGGCTCCATATTCGCAATGCGAAGGATCGCGGGATGAATGCGCTTCGGTATAGTTATAGCCACTAAATTCACCTTCGACGAGTCCGGCGTTTTTTTCGCTTAGGAATCGCGCTCGATTTCTTACCAAGTTGTGCCGCACCAGGTCGCCAACGTTTTCGTTTCAAGAACTTCACGACGGCTCCGTAGCTAGCGGACGCGACCGCGTTCACTGACTGGTGTTCGACATCATCGGCCGGGCCCAGCTTACTTGTCCAGCGCCCATCAGGCAGCTGCCGCACCATGTGGCGTGGAACGCTGTTCGCGTCTGCGTAGATCGCAAGTTTTTCGAAGCCTGGCTCAAGTTCACCGCTAGGACATTCGACGTAACCGAGGGTTGCGAACGCCGCAACGAACGCTTCAACGGTTTCCTGCCGTGGAGCACCAGCTGGCCAGTATCCGAGGGTCGCGTCCTGGAACGGATACCACCACCGTCGATCGTCCTGTGCCGCCCAGGCAACGCAGTTGTATCGCGCGGTCGGAGGGCTCGTCCACCGAACGTCATCCGCGGCCAGTTCTGGCAAGAGCGTCAAAATCTGTAGTTGACGACGCGCGTCTTGATGCAAACTAGGCCGTAGCCCCCGTTACCGGCTCTACCAACGACATCTCCGAACTTCTTCGCGCTTGGCTAAGCGTACGTCCCAAGACTTCTGCTGCCTGACGTCGGCTGCCTTCGGGAATGCCGGGCTTGTCGCCCTTGTCGCCCTTTGACCGGTCGACCGCGGTCGCGCTTACCGCCGCCGCCCGTACGGCCACCTAAGCGTTCCGTAAAGGCAAAGCGGCAGGATGACAACCGCGGTGTACGATCGCGCCGGAGCAGCGCCGTTCACCGGTCTCGGTTGCCCGCGCCGTCGCGAAGTGGGACGCGACATGGGCTTAGCGCCCGCGAGCTCACGCTGGTAGCGGCCTCGCTGCGCTCGCCGAGCGGCCCACGAACAGCACCATCAGCGCCGCGATCATGCAGAGCATGCCCGACGTGATGAACGCGACGTCGTAGCTCGACGTCCACGTGCGCGCTAGACCGGCGAGGTACGCCGTGACGCCCGCGCCGAGCTGATGGCCTGCGAGAATCCATGCGAACATGGTGACGCCGGTGGCGCGTCCGAAGACCGTCGTCGCGAGCTTGAGTGTCGGCGGCACCGTGGCGATCCAGTCGAGACCGTAGAACACGGCGAACAGCGGTAAGCCGAGCATCCCGGCACCGAATGCCATCGGCAAAAAGATCAGCGACAGACCGCGCAAACCGTAGTACCAGAACAGCAGCCAGCGGCTGCTGTAGCGGTCCGACAGCCAACCCGACGCGGTCGTTCCGATCAGGTCGAACACGCCCATCGCGGCGAGCAGTCCGGCGGCTTGGACTTCGGGGATGCCGTGATCGCCGCACGCGGGCACGAGGTGCGTGCCGATCAACCCGTTCGTGCTCGCGCCGCAGATGAAGAAGCTGCCGCTGAGCAGCCAGAAATCGCGCGAGCGAAGGCCGCTGCGCAGCGCGCCGATCGCGTTGACGAACGGGTTGACGGCAGAGCGCACGGGCGCGACGACCTCGGTCGCGCCGAGCATCGGCAGCTTCATGTCGGACGGGTGCTCGCGCACGAAGAACAGCGTGACCGGCACCAAGAGCGCGCACACCGCGGCGATGAAGAGCACTTCGGTCCGCCAGCCGCTGCGCGTGACGAGCACGCCGAACAGCGGTAAGAACACGAGCTGTCCCGTCGCATTGGCAGCCGTCAGCACGCCCATCGCCGTACCGCGATTCTTCTCGAACCAGCGGTTGACGATCGTCGCCCCCGCGACGAGGCCGATGCTGCCGGTTCCGACGCCGGCCATCAATCCCCACAGCAAAAAGAACTGCCATGGCTTCGTCATGAACGCCGACGACGCCGCCCCGATCGCGAGCAGTGAGAGCGCCGCCGCGACCGTGCGCCGCACGCCGAATCGCTCGAAGATACCCGCCGCGAACGGCCCGATGAGGCCGAACAGGCCGATGTTGATCGCGATCGCCGCGGAGATCGTGGCCGGGCTCCAGCCGAACTCTTTTTCGAGCGGCTGGATGAGCATCGTCGGCGACGATCGCACGCCCGCCGCCGCGATCAGCAGCACGAAAGCTACGCCCGCAACGACGTAGGCGTAGTGCAGCCGGGGCTTCACCGGCGATCGAACCGACATCGAACTTCGGGACGCGTTGTTACGCGGCGGGGTTGCTTTGGACCGGGCCGCGGGCGTCGAACGCCTGCTGGGCGGCACGCACCTGCGGCAGATGCTCCTGCGCCCATATGGCCAGCGCGCGCAGCGGCTCGTCGAGCGTGCGGCCGAGCGGCGTAAGCGAATACTCGACGCGCGGCGGGATGACGGGATAGACCGTGCGCACCACCAAGCCGTTGCGCTCGAGATCGCGCAGCGTCTGCGTCAGCATCTTCTGCGAGATGCCCTGAATCGCGCGCCGCAGCTCGCCGAAACGGACGGGCGCCGGCGCATCCGACAAGATCCCTATGACCAGCGTGGTCCACTTGTCCGCGATGCCGTCGAGCAGCTCGCGCGTGGGGCAGGTCTTGGAATAGACGTTCGACTCGCTGACGGTATCCATCGGGTTCCTACACCACTTCCGGGTGCCTAGTTGAAGAAAGCGCTTCGGTATGCAATAGTGACTACCACCCCTACGATACCACACCGAGGCCCGCAAGGGCAAGCGAGCAGGAGACCAGCCTTGACCACCACCCAAACCACCAAGACGTACGCGATCGACCCGAGCCACACGACCGCCGAGTTCATCGTGCGCCACCTGATGATCTCGAAGGTCCGCGGGCGCTTCACGTCCATCACCGGCACCATCGACGTGCCCGAAGGCAGCAACGTGCCGGTCTCCGTCGACGTGACCATCGACGCCGCGTCGATCGACACACGTGAAGCTCAGCGCGACGCGCACCTGAACTCGGCCGATTTCCTGGACGCGGAGAAGTTTCCGAAAATCGCGTTCAAGAGCACCGGCGTCGACGGCAGCGGCGACGCGTTCAAGGTCCGGGGCGATCTGACCATCCACGGCGTCACGCGCGCGGTCGTGCTCGACACGACGTTCGAAGGGCGCACCACCGACCCGTACGGCAACGACCGCATCGGCTACGAAGCGCACACGAAGATCAGCCGCAAGGACTACGGGCTGGGGTGGAACATGGCGCTCGAAACCGGCGGCGTGGTCGTTGGCGACGAGGTCAAGATCGAGCTCAACGTCGAGGCGATCGCGCAGAAGTAAGCCGCGGCGGGAGCCCGGAACTGTGGAGCGTCATGCCACAGTTCATCGCGGCCGTCCGCCGCAACCTCGATCGGTTCTCCGCCTCCGACTTCACGCCGGAGCTGCTCGAAGAGGAGGCGGAGCGCGCGCGCCAGCTCTATGCCGAGGGAATCTTCCGCCAGATGTGGGGCCGCGCCGATCATCCCGGCGCGGTCATCCTGATCGAAGCGGGCACGCCGGACGAGGCGCAGGCAGTGCTCGCGTCGCTGCCGCTCGCGGTGCGCGAGATGCTGTCGCTGGATCTGCTCACTCCGGTCACGCCGTACCGGGGCTTCGGGCCGCGCGGCTGACCCGAGCCACAGGAGTTGACGGCCGCTCGCCGGGAAATGGGCAGCCTGGGTGCCCCCCTCCCGTCACGTCCGGAGATATCCGTTGCGCTTGCGATTCATTTCGACGCTCGTACTCGCCGCGATCGTTCTTGCGCCAAATGCGGCGCGCGCTCAGTTCGACAACTCGATCCCGGTAAGAAATCTCACTGCGGCCGCGCCGATGGTCGTCACGCAGACGTCGGTGTTCTTTCTGAACAACGGCAAGGTCCGCGTGTGCCTGAGCTTCCGCAACGTGGCCGCGAAGGCGGCGTCTGAAGTCGACTTCACGTTCCAGTTCAATGACACGCTCGGCAGCCCGATGCGCGAGGCAATCCTGCGCCGCACGGGCTCGTTCGGTCCCGGCATTTTGATCGAGGGCAAGATGAGCGAGCTTGGCGGCAGCCCGGACTCATTCAACAATTGCGCGATCATCGAAGGCGCTGCGATGAAGCCGAGCCTCGAGATCGTCGACGAGACCGCCGTCGTGTTCGAAGACGGGACGACGTGGAAGAAAGGCAGCCCGTTCGTCGCGGCGTTCAGCCGGGCTGGGACGCGACTGGCGAACGGTGGCCAGACCGTCGGTGGATCGACCCCGGGCGCGCCGCCTGCCGGCGCGACGGTGACCGTCGGCGGCGCGACCGGCCAAGGCGGGATCATCTCGGGCTCCGGACCGGCATTCGGGACGATCGCCTGGATCCCGGGCTCGCGCACGGCGGTCGGCACGGCCATCGACGCACCGTCGCAGGACGTCGCCGACTACGTGGCCATGTCGAAGTGCAACGGGCTCGCCCCGGGTGGGGCCGGCTGCACCGTTCGCGTGCGTATGACCGGCGCGGACAAGAGGTGCGGAGCCATCGCGACCGACGACGCGCGCTACAGCACAGCGTTCGGGCCCGACGTGAACCAGACGATCAAGGCAGCGCTGGACGCATTGCAGGCGCAAGGCGGAACGCTCGCACCAAACAATATCGTCGCGTCCGTCTGCAACACGCGCTAGCGCGGCAGTCACTTCTGCGCGGCAGGCGCCGAGGACCAGCCGAACTCGAGGTTGATCTTCGTCTCGGTCGACGTTTTCGGCTTGCCGCTTTGCGCGTCGAAACCGCACACGGCTTTGAGGGTGAGCTTTGCGGCGACTTCCAGCGCTGCGACCGCGCCGAGCTCGAACGCGAACGCGTGCTGCGCGGACACGTCGTCGATCGGCGATACCGCTTCGCCCGACGCGAACGCGACGAGGTGCGTCTTGCAACGTGCATCGCCCACCACGAGGCCGTTCGCGTCGATGTCCTCGGCGATGCGGCCGCGCAGGTCGCCCGCGAACGCCGTCACCAGCGATTGCGCGAGCGTGTTGCCGCCCGTCGTCGCTTGACCGCTGACGAATCCGGACTTCGCCATCTCGCCCAGCGCAAGCGCCGTCGCCGCGCCGAATGCGGCCAACCCGGCCGTCGCGGCCTCGGCCACCGCGGTGCGCACGTTGCTCGCGAGGTCGTCGACGAATTGCTGGTTCATGACGCTTTACCCGGTGCGGATGCGCTCGTGCCGTAGCGCGTGAACGTAGAGGCGCTGCGCGCGACCGGCGGACGTTCGGCGTGCACCACGTCGTTGAGCGTCGAGCCGCCGGACGGCGTCTTGAACACGTAGACGATCACGTCGCACGCGAGCGCGTCGTCGCCAAGGCGCGCGACGACCTGTTCGACGCCGGTCGCCGCGAACGTGTACGAAAACGCCGGGCCGATGCCGTGCACCGTGGGCTGCGTGGTTACCGACCACGTGATCTTGCTCGCGAGGTTCGGCGGATCGGTCTGCGCGGTGAACGTGACCGGCGTGCCGGCGACGGCGATGCTTCCGTCGGCCGGTGCCGCGATCGTGAGTCGATGCATCTGCGGTCTGTCTTTCTGCGTGCGGCGCGTTCTGATGATGAGCACGGCCCCGATCGCACCGAGCGCGCCGAGCCCGCCGATTGCGAGCGCGGTTACGCCGAGGGCGCCGCCGGGGAAACGCGCCGGCGCCGGCGTGGGTGTCGGCGTGGGCGTTGGAGTCGGCGTCGGAGTCGGAGTCGGAGTCGATTCGGGCGTCGGCGCCGGCGTCGGGACCACCACGACAACCGGCGGGGTCGGCGTCGGTTTGGGCGTCGGCCGGCGAGTCGGTTTCGGCGTCGGTTCCGGTGTGGGGGCGGCGGTAGGTTGCGGCGTCGCCGTCGGTCGCCGTGTTGGCCGCGGCGTTGGTTTTCGTGTCGGCGTTGGCGTCGGTCGCGGCGTCGGCGTCGGCGGTCGCGTCGGTGTGGGTTGCGGCGTCGGCGTCGGGGTGGCTGCCGGCGGCAGAAACGGCGCGAACACGCCGTTGAGGCAGATCGTCCGCGCCAGACCGCGCCGGCTCAGGCACAGGGTCGTCGGCACCCGCAGCTCGGGGTGATCGGCGAGGCCGAGGTTTGCGAGGCAGTCCGCGAGGCTTGGGATGGCCGGCGTCGCGGCAGGCGGAACGGCGATCCGGCCGGCGACGCCCTGGGGCGCCTGCGTCGCGGCGGCGCGCGGCCCGACCGTGCTCATGCATTGCTCGAAGCGCGCGGTCAGCGCGTTGGCCGGGATGCCGCGCAGCAGCCCCGGAACGGAAACGGGCGCGGCGCCGCACGGGATCGCGAGCACGGAGACCGCGAGGGGCACGCACGCAACGATACCGAGAAATCTGACGGCGCCGGCGCCAATGTGGCCTCTCACGCTAAAGGCACACGCTTCGGTTGCTCGGCAGCGATGGCCTGGATCGTCAGAACACGTGCAGCGTGTCGCCGATGCGGGCCAGCGGCCAGCGCCCGGTCTCGTAGAGCGCCGCGATCCGCGCGAAGCGGTGCGCGGGCGCGTCGACCGCCGCGGCAAGCGCGCCGCGATACACCGCTTCGGCGACGGCGCCCGCGGCGACGCGCACCGTGGTCTCGTCGGCGACGCCGGCGCGGCGTGCCGCGGCGTCGGCGGTTCGAAAGAACGTCTCGAGGCCGCAGTCGACGACCGCCGACATCACCGTCAGCAGCACGCTCGGCGACACGGCGAGACATGCGCGCTCCTTGAGCGCCTGCACCTCGGCTGCATCGGCGTCGTAGGCCGCGTTCGCGCGCGCATCATCGGCCACGACGCGTGCCTCGTCCCACGTGCGCACGCGCTCGATGCGCGGTGCGAGCGTCGCGAGCTCGCGCGACTCTTCGTCGGAGAACGGCAGCCCGACGAGCGCGAACCAGCGCCCGCGTGGAATCCCTTGCGCGCACGCGTCGACCACGGCGCGGTCGAACGGCATTACGCGACCGCGGGCAGCCGCAGTCCGAGCTTCGTGACGATGCCGCGCGCGCGCTCGATGTAGTCCGCGCGCATCGCTTCGTTGGTGCTCTGCTTGAGACCCCACTTGCGAAAGATGGCGTTGTTCTTGGAATGGCTCGCGCCGAAGAACGCGGGCATCCCGGGGAACAGCGCGTCGATCGCGGCCTGCACCTCGACGCGGCCGTGCTCGGTCGCGCACAGCTCGGTGCACGCGCGCACGCCGAAACCGGCGTGAAACTTCTCCTCGGGCATCGTCTTCGCGGCCTCGTCGCGCAGCGGGTGGAACGTGCACTCCATGAGATCCTCGACTTGGATGATCTCCGCCATGTCCGCGAGCAGCTTGATCACGCAGAACTCGGTCCACGAGCGCAGCGGGAACTCGAAGATCGAGAGCGGACGCTTGTCGGTCTTGTGCGGGATCATCGCGTCTTCGGCGATCCCCATCTTCGCGCCGAGCCGGAAGAAGCGCTGATGGTGGCCGTACTCCTCCATCGCCACGCGGCACGTCAGCCACTTCCAGTACGGCGTCGGCGCGAACGCGACGGCGGGCTCGTCGAACACCTGCGCGCCGTAGAGCTCATTGATCGCGTGCGAGCGCACGATCTTCTCGGCGGCCTCGCGATACTCGGCGGGTGCGTTCTTCAGCTCGGCGACGGTTTTCACGATGACGGTGGCGGTGTCCACGATGTTGGATGCTCCTAGACGATGGGCGGGGTGGCGAACGCGTCGAGATCGGTCTCGAGCGCGGTGAACGACGGTGCGAATTTTTCGACGGCGCGCGCGACGTCGTCGATCGACGCATCTGCGGCGAGCGTCTCGCGCTCGACCGGACGCGGTTGCGAGAACAGAAACGCTTCGCGCCCGCGCACGCCGAAAAGCTGGCCGGTCACGTCCTGCGCGCGCTCCGAGCACAGGTACGCGATGAAGCGCGCGACCGGCGCCACCGGTACCGAAAGCGCGGCGGCTTTGTACGCGATCTGCGCGTCGGTCTGCGGCACGATCGAGTCGGTCACGCGGGTCGCGGCGAACGGCGCGACGGCATTCGCGGTGATTCCCGCGCGCGCGAGATCGAGCGCCGCGACGCGCGTCAGCGCGACGAGACCGCCCTTCGCGCTCGCGTACGCGGCTTGGCCGTAGTTTCCGTACAGCGCCGCGGTCGACACGACGTTGACGATGCGCCCCCAGCGGTACGGCGCGCCGCCGCGCCCGTTCTTCGCGTTGTCGCGCAGCACCGGCGACGCGGCGCGAATCGTCGCGAACGCGCCCGTGAGGTTGACTTGCAGCACGCGCTCGTAGTCCGAAAGCGCCGCCTTGAACACGAACGCGTCGCGCAGGATCGCGGCGCAGTTCACGACGACGTCCAGGCCGCCGTAGCGTTCGAGCGCGAGCGCCACCGCGTCGTCCGGGACGCCCGGTTCCGCAATGCTGCGTGCGACCGGCGCGACGTCGCCTGCGAACGGCGCGGCGAACGCGTCCGCCACCGACGGATCGGCGTCGCGTCCGTCGATCCCGCTGCCGTCGTCGACGACGACCACGCGCGCGCCCTGCGTGACGAGCTCGGTGACGATCGCCGCGCCGATCCCGCGCGCGCCGCCCGTCACCAGGGCGACCCGGCCCGCGAGCGCGCTCATGCCGGTGACCCCGCCCCACCGCCAGAGTAGGCCGCCACGGTCTGCAAAAGCGTCAACCAGCGGCGCCCGGGAAAGACTCCGTCGCACGGGAGCGTAACACGGGGCGCATGGCGGAGCCTCGCGGTACGCGGACGCAAGTCGGCATCATCGGCGCGGGCCCCGCGGGGCTCGTTCTCGCGCTGCTGCTTCGCCGTCGCGGTATCGATTCGATCGTGCTCGAGACGCGCAGCCGCGAGTACTGCGAGCAGCGTATCCGCGCCGGCGTGCTCGAGCACGGCACCGTCGAGCTGCTCGACGCCAACGGCGTCGGCGCGCGCATGCGCGATGAAGGCCTCGTGCACCGCGGGATCTACCTGCGCTTCGGCGGACACAGCCGCCACATCGACTTTCCGGAACTCACCGGCAAGACGATCACGGTCTACGGACAGCACGAGGTCGTCAAGGACCTCATCGCGGCGCAACTCGCGTCCGGCTCCCCGCTGCATTTCGACGTCGGCGATGTCACGATCGACGACGTCGACACCGACCGTCCCACCGTCCGTTACCGCGATGCGACCGGGACGCCGAATTCGATCTCGTGCGACGTCGTTGCCGGCTGCGACGGCTTCCACGGCATCGCCCGGGACACCATCCCGCGCGGCGTGCTGACGGCGTACGAGCGCGTCTATCCGTTCGCGTGGCTCGGCATCTTGTCCGAGTCGCCGCCCGTCGCGCACGAGTTGGTCTACACGCACCACGCGCGCGGCTTCGCGCTGTTCAGCCAGCGCTCGCCGACGATTCAGCGCATGTACTTGCAATGCGCGCCGGACGAAGACCTCGCGAAGTGGCCCGATGAGCTCATCTGGGAGGAGCTTCACCGTCGCCTCGAGGGCCATGACGCGCCGAACCTCGTCGAAGGCGCAATTCTGCAGAAGGGCGTCACCGCGATGCGCAGCTTCGTGGTCGAGCCGATGCAGTACCGCCGCCTGTTCCTCGCCGGCGACGCCGCGCACATCGTCCCGCCGACCGGAGCGAAAGGCATGAACCTCGCAATTGCCGATGTCACGGTCCTCGCCGGCGCGCTCGCCGCGTTCTACGGCGGCGAAGGCACGGCGGCACTCGATTCGTACAGCGCGCGTTGCCTACGACGTGTGTGGCGCGCGCAGCGCTTCTCGGCGTGGATGACCTCGATGCTCCATCGCGCGCCGGCCGCCGATGCGTTCGGCGAACGCCTTCAGCTTGCGGAACTCGACTACGTGACGAGCTCGCGTGCCGCAGCGCAATCGCTCGCCGAGAACTATGTCGGCCTGCCGCTCGACGCGCATCTAGGCGACGATCGACTCTAACGCTCGCTGAAGAGGGCAGATAATGCGCTGGATTCATCCTTCGGTCGGCGTCGCTCCGCGGCAGGCGTGGTGGCTACGATACACCGAATATCGTTGACGTGTCAAATCATTGGCGCGGTCAATGAATCGGTCGCGACTCGATGGGCTGCTAGGATACCACCTCCGCCGCGCCCAGCTCCGGGCCTTTGCCGCCTTCGCCCGTCATCTCAAGGAGACGGCGCTCACGCCGACGCTCTTCGGCGTGCTCGCGATGGTCGAGGCGCGGCCGGGTATCGGCCAGGGCGAGATCGCCGACGCGCTGGGCACCGATCGTTCGACGATGGTCCGGCTCGTGGACCAGCTCGAACGCCGCGGGCTCGTCCGCCGCGAGCCGCACCCGGGCGACCGCCGCACGGTGCTGCCGGCGCTCACCGGCGAGGGCCGAGCTTTGCTCGAACGCGCGACGCCGCTCGTCCACGCGAGCGAGGACGAATTCGCGCGCGCGCTCGATCCCTACGAGCGCGTGCGGTTGGCTGATTATCTGAGGAGGCTCAACGCTCAGTGAGGCACCGCGGATCGTCGTCCGGCCCGGACGTCATCGAGATCGTCGACCGCGTTGATGGTGTTGTAGAGGTCGGGGTTGCTCGTCGCCGCGCTTTTTGCTCGGCATGCGGACAGGATTGCATCGGGCCAAAGGTGACGGAAATAGTCGCCGGGGTGCGCGCGCGGTGCGAGATCGCAGGTGAAGGGGTGTGATCCTTTGCGAACTTGCCGTCTGCGATGAAAGGAGCCGCGGCGACGGCACTTTGTCCGGGCCCGCCGGCGATCATGGCAATCGCACGATGCACGTGATGCTTCGACTTGAGAACGACGAGCTGCAACGAAACGATGCGGCCGAACCCGGCGGCGCGGTTAAGGTCACTGGGCAGGATGCCAACGGTAAAGCGACCGGCACCGTGAGCGGCGAGACGCCAAAAAACAACTCGACGGATAACACAATCGACAACACGAAATGCTGACGAAGTGGTAGCTATGAGATCGACTACAGAAAGACTCACCATCTCGCAGGTCGCGATTCGGGTCGTAATCGGCCTATCGCTGATCAACGTCGCGAGCATGAGTAGCGCTCGCGCAGATGAAGGACCCGTGAGCGTGTGCGGACCAGCGCCGCTGTTCTTGAGCGTCGTTTCCAATTTGGTGCCGACCAATCCGTCGCTGCAAGATCTGCGGAACGTCGCTGCGACATCGGTGAGTATTTCGCGATCGGGCAGCGCGTTTCACGTTCGGCGGACGGATTCGCTGCGGTCCGCCGATGTCTCCGCCGCTTTGGCGGACGCGTCGTCCGCCAGCACCGGCCCGTGTAGGGGGATTCGTCCGAACGACTCGCGTCTCGTGGATGCGCAGTCCGTCCCCGGCATCGACATTGCGGCGCTTGCCGCGGTCGTTCGGTACAACAACGGCGGATTTCGTTGGCCGGCCGGTGCCGTCGACCGTAATACCGCGGCGTCGGAGGTTGTCGTCAGTACATTTGGCCCGTTCGCCTATGTTCTCATCAGAGGCGATTCGCCGAGCGGTTCGCTGAGGTGTGCTCCGACCGAGACGTACCGCATAGATCCGTCGACCTTTGAGGTATTGCCTTATCAGGAGCGCTGCTTGGACGCTGACGGCAAGCCCCAATTGCTTCCGAAGCTGCGCGATCTGCCGAAGACGCCTGGGAGGCCCATCGGCTCCGGTTCATGATCTGGCCGCGCGCCCTCCTACCGTTCGCTTCGCTCGCGCTGCTTGCCGCAGGTTCACCCCCTTCCTCCGTACCCGGACCGCCTCCACCGTCTTGGACGATGTACCAGGGGCGTCCGGATCACAACGCCGTCATCTCCCGCGACAATTTCAAACAACACGGGACGTACGACGCAAAGGAACGCATCAACAGCGGCCTTTCCGTCGCGGGTGACATGGTGTACTTCGATACGCTCGGCCGCAAGGTCGTCGCGCTCGATATCCGCACCGGCGCCGTGCGGTGGCAAGCCGACGTCGACAACGTTACCATGTCGACGCCGATCGTCGCCGGTGGCAGCGTCTACATCGGTACGGGCCATAACGGCGCGCTGGGCGCACACGATTCGAACTTCGTCTATGCTGCCGGCGAGCACGGCAGCTCGGTGACGATGTGGGGACTTCGTACCGCACGGCGGGCGAAGACATGCCGTCCCCCGGTCGCGATCAACGGGAACCTGGTGTTTGTGAACGGCGACTTCAACGCCTACGCCCTACGGATGCACGACGGCTCGGCGGCGTGGCAGCACGACCTTCGCGGTTTGGCGACGATGGCGTCGGCCAATCAAAGCGGAGACTACGCGATCGTCTCGACCTGCAGCGGAGCGGAGTATCGGGGGGCGACGTTCGCGCTGCACTGGTCCACGGGAGCAGTACGCTGGCGGGCTGCGGCGGGTGATTGCGATTCCGCACCGACGGTGGCCGCAAACCAGATATTCGTCAGTGGAGTCGACGGTAACCGGCTGTCATATGGGTACGGCGCGCACGGAACGGTGCTGTCGCTCGATGCCGGCACCGGGCGCGTTCTGTGGCGCTACGTATCGCCCGAGGCAGGTCCGTATACCAAGATAGGGTCGAACGAGCGCGCCATCGCCGGGTGTTATGCGAGCGGAACATACTTCGTACACACCGAAGCTGCCGCACTCGGCGGCCACGTTCGAATGCCCTTGCACGCAGGGCGTCAGATGCAGTCCTAGCTCTGCTCCCGCCCGTGCGCCGGACGGCACGAGCATCCAGCACAACGCAGCGACGATACGAAAGAGAACCAGTCGCACGTGCTCGCGTCTCATTCGTGTATGGACGAGCGGAGTATCGTCACCGGGCGGGTCGAGCCCGCCTAGTATCGGAAGCACGCTCAAGTGTATACATGGCGACAATAGCGGCGTCAAGCCTCGCTGTCGGCCTTCGCTCGCCTACCGTTACGGCGTCACGCGGCGCATGAGGATCACGTCGAGTGCGGGGCCGTTGCGCCGCGGGATCGCGCCGTGCTGCACTTCGACGTCGACGAAGCCGCTCGCGAGGTAGAGCTCGCGCGCCGCGGCGTTGTCGGGAAACACGCGCAAGTTCAGCCGCTTGCCGTTTGCGTGCGCCCACTCGATCGCGCACGCCAGCAGCGCGCGCCCGATCCCACGGCGGCGGTGCGTCGCGGCGACGATCATGCCGAGCTCCGGATCGTCGCGCTCGATGTCGAAGATGGTGAGATCGCCGACGAGATCGCGTCCGTCGGTCGCGACCCAGCCCACGCACCAGCGGCGCAACAGCGCGTCGCGCATCTGGCGCGCGCGCTCGTCCACGTCGAACGGCCACTCCGTGGCGACGAACCGCCCTTCGCGTGCGATCTCCCCGAGCAGCGCGGCGACGCCCACGGCGTCGCGCTCGCCCTTCGGACGAATCGCCCACGACGCCCGCGTCACGTCACTCGATGCCGAGCTTGGCGAGATACGACGGCAGTACGTCGACGGGATCGCCGGTGTCGTTCACCGACAGACCGTGCCACGCGAAGCGCACGACGCCGTTCGCGTCGATCAGGAAATCCGCGGGGATGCGATACTTCGTCCCCGCGCGCAATTGCAGATCGGGCGAGATGAGGGCGTCGAGCTCCTCGACCGGATAGATCGCGACCGGAAACGGCAGCGCGGCGTTCGTTACCGCCGTGCGCGCGGCCGCGGCGTCTTCGAGCACATCGACGCCGACGAAGCGCACGCGGTCGCCGAACTTCGCGTACGCGCTGCGCACGAACGGCAGCGCCTCGCGGCACGGCCCGCACCAGCCGGCGAACAAGAACACGTACGTCGGCTTACCGCGCAGCCCGCCGAGCGCGAGCGCGGTGCCGTCGCTCGACGTGAGCACGACGGACGGCGCCGACTTCCCGACGCGGTCGGAGAGGTCGAACACGGTCGCTGGACGGTGCGCAGCGCCGGTGAGCGCGAGGGACGCGATCGCGGAGAGCGCGAGCGTGCGAAAGCCGAACATGACGAGAGCCCGTCTTGCGACGGGCTCTCTGTTGGTTCCCTTCGGGTTTGGTGACCTAGTCGGCCGAACCGCCGCCGCCCGGACGCGGACGACGCCGGCGCGGACCGCGGTCTCCGCCGCCTTCGCCGCCACCACCACCGGCGGGGGCGCTGCGCGGTGTGAACTCGCGGCGCGGCGGAGCGCCGTTGCCGCGCGAGCCGCCGCCGTGGTCGCCGCCACCGCCGCCGCTCGTGGACTCGCCGGCACCGCCGCCGAGAACAGCCTTGCGGCTGAGGTTGATGCGGCCTTGCGAATCGACCTCGATCACTTTGACCATGATCTGGTCGCCCGGCTTGACGACGTCTTCCACGCGCTCGACGCGATCCGCGGCGAGCTGCGAGATGTGGACGAGGCCTTCTTTGCCCGGCAAGAACGCGACGAACGCGCCGAAATTCATCAACCGCGTGACGGTACCGAGGTACTGTTCGCCGATCTTCACTTCTTTGGTGAGCGCTTCGACCATGTTCTTCGCCTTCTCGGCGCCCTCGGCGTTGGGGCCTGCGATGAACACGCGGCCGTCGTTCTCGATGTCGATCTTCACGCCGGTGTCGGCGACGATCTTGTTGATCACCTTGCCGCCGGGGCCGATCACGTCCTTGATCTTGTCGGGGCTGATCTGCAGCACGATCATGCGCGGCGCGAACTCCGAGAGCTCGGCGCGCGGTTCGGTGATCGTCTCCTTGAGCTTGCCGATGATGAACAGACGCGATTTCTTCGCCTCGACCATCGCTTCGCGCATGATGTCGATCGTGATCCCGGCGACCTTGATGTCCATCTGAATCGCCGTGATGCCGGCTTCGGTGCCGGCGACCTTGAAGTCCATCTCGCCCAGCGAGTCTTCGAGGCCCTGGATGTCGGTGAGGATCGCGTGCTTCTTGCCTTTGAGCACGAGCCCCATCGCGACGCCTGCGACGTGCGCCTTGATCGGCACGCCTGCATCGAGCAGCGCGAGCGTGGAACCGCAGACCGACGCCATCGACGACGAGCCGTTCGATTCGAGCACTTCGCTGATCAACCGCAGCGTGTAGGGGAATTCATCCTCCGGCGGCAGCACCGGCACGAGCGCGCGCTCCGCGAGCTGCCCGTGACCGATCTCGCGGCGGCCGGGCGCGCGCATCGGGCGCGTCTCGCCGACCGAGTACGGCGGGAAGTTGTAGTAGTGCATGTAGCGCTTGTTGGGGATGTCGAGGATCCCGTCCAAACGCTGATGGTCGCTGATCGAGCCGAGCGTCGCGGCGGTGAACACCTGCGTCTGACCGCGCGTGAACACGCCCGAACCGTGGACGCGCGGCACGTAGTGCACCTTGCTCCAGATCGCGCGGATCTCGTCGGGCTTGCGGCCGTCCGGCCGAATCTGCTCGTCGACGACCATGGTGCGGAGCTCGTCCTCTTCCATGGACTTAATGATCTTCTCGAACTCTTTGTTCTTGGGATCTTCGATCAGGCTCTGCACGGTGGCATCGCCTTTTTTCCCGAGCTTCGCGAGGGCCGCTTCGCGCGAGAGCTTCTCGAACGCGGCGTTGCGCTCGAGCTTGTCCACGACGCGCATCGCCTTGGCGACTTCCTTGCCGAAGTTCTTGCGCACCCACGCGTCGAGCGTGGCGTCGGTCTTGAGCAGCGGGTACTCGCGCTTTTTCTTCCCGGCTTTTTTCGCGAGCTGATCGATCGCTTTGACGATCTTCTTGATCTCTCCGTGCGCGAAGGCGACCGCGTCGAGGAACACGTCCTCGGAGATTTCCTTGGCGCCGCCTTCGACCATCATCACGGCGTCGAGCGTGCCCGCGACGACGACGTCCATGCCGCCGCTCTCGTATTGCTCGAGCGTGGGGTTGGTGATGAATTTGCCGTCTTCGTCGCGGCCGACGCGGACGGCGGCGACGTTCTTGTCGAACGGGATGTCGCTCACGGCGAGCGCGGCGCCCGCGGCGCACACGGCGATCACGTCGCTGTCCAGTCCCGGATCGGTCGAGAGGACCGTCGCGATGACCTGGATGTCGTTACGGAAGCCGGCGGGGAACAGGGGACGGAGGGGGCGATCGATCTGTCGCGCGCTCAGCACGCCGTGCTCGGACGGCCGGCCTTCGCGCTTGATGTAGCCGCCCGGGATCTTGCCCGCCGCGTACATCTTCTCTTCGTAGTCGCAAGTGAGGGGGAAGAAGTCGATTCCCTCACGCGGTTTTTCGGACGCCGTAGCGGCGCATAACACGACGATCTGATCGCCGTAGCGGACGAGAGCGGACCCGTTGGCTTGCTTCGCAAGCTCCCCCGTCTCAATGACGAGCGTACGGCCACCGATCTCGAGCGAGACGGATTCTGGCACTGGTACTCCTAGATTTTCAGTTCTTTTGTTCTTTGATTCTTGTATTGAACAGGCCAGGGTTCGCCAAAATTCGAGAGGCGGCCTCCGCATGAAGAAACCGGCGAGGTTTCCCCCGCCGGTTCTCGTGTTTTGCTAGCGGCGGGTTAGCGGCGCAGGCCGAGGTCGCCGATGAGCTTACGGTAGCGTTCGAGATCCTTGTTCTGGAGGTAAGCGAGCAGGCGCCGGCGCTGGCCGACCTGCATGAGCAGGCCGCGGCGGCTGTGATGATCCTTCTTGTGGATCTTCAGGTGCTCGGTGAGCTGGTTGATCGACGCCGTGAGGATGGCGATTTGGACGTCGGCCGAGCCGGTGTCGTTGGGACCGCGGCCGTATTTGGTCGACAGGTCCGACTTTTGTTCTTTGGTCAGGGGCACGGGGTACTGGAGCTCCTTTCGACTCGCGCGTCCGCAGACTCCGTGGGTCCGCGACGGCGACCGACGGATCATACCAAATAGAGAGAACCGCGTCAAAGCGAGCGGCACGCCTACAATGCGGGGTCCTCGTGCGCTTCTTCGAGCGCGGCCGTGACGTCGTCGCGCAACCGCGCGAGCTCCGGCGGCAAACTCGTCGTCTGCTGGCCCAAGGCTTCGAGCGCGGTCAGCACGCGGCGTGCCTCGGCGCGTTCGACCGCCACGTACAGCGTGCGCGCGAGCTCCTCATCGAGCCGTTCGATGGCGCGCTTGGCCATATTGGCCTGACCGAACGAGTATGCGTGATGGCTCGCGTTTCCGAGCAATTTGAGCTCGGACTCCAGCCAGTCGCGATAGTCTTTGAGCAAGACGTCCTCCAGTGGGCGCGGAACCATTCGCGCTGTGAGTGATGACGGCTTCGTGACGGTGGCGCGCGTCGCCGACGTCGCGCCGGGCACGGCGACGGCCGTCGTCGTCGGCTCGCGCGAGATCGCGCTGTTCAACGTCGGCGGGACATTTTATGCCCTCGACAACACCTGTCCCCACCAGGGTGGACCGCTGGCGGAGGGCTGGATCGAAGGCACGCGGGTCACCTGCCCGTGGCACGCTTGGACGTTCGAACTCACGGACGGTAAGATGACGCTGGGCGACTACGCTTCGGTGGACCCGTTCGACGTGCGCGTACGCGGCGACGAGGTGCAGGTCAGCCGCACACCGCGCTCGGGTTCGCGGTAGCGCCCGCTCGCGCGCCGACCGGCACGGAGAGGCGCAGCGTCACGGAAGACGGCGGCCCGGCGCGGTCGACGCTCGTAAGATAGACCTTGTCCACGAGGTTGTCGACGGCGAGCGACAATGCGGTGCCGCCGGCAGCATGCAGCGTGAGACGCCCGCCGATCAGAACGGCGCTTCCGAGCGGCTGGCGCTCGAGATCGTCCGAGAAGGTCGGGCCGCTGTACGACAGTTCGACGGCGCCGGTGAGCGCGCGCACCGTTCGCTCGAAGCTCAGCGACGCGGCGGAGTCGGGGACGTATGCGAGCCGCTTGCCGATCTGCGCCGCGGAACCGGACGCGACGCGAGCGTGCTGCGACGTGGCGAAACCACGCACGCGCGCGCAGGCGTTGCCTCGATCGTACTCCGCGGTGTACGCATCGGTCGCGGTGCGGCCGAAATTCGTGCGCTGCTGCACGTTCGTCGCGATCGTGGCGAAGCCGATCGCGTTGCTCACGCGCGTCCCGGTGTAGTCGAACGCAAAGCGCGCCCCTTGCGTCGCGATGTCGAACCCGAGCTGCGCGGAGCGGCTGCGCTCCGGGACGAGCAACGGGTTTGACTGCTGGAGCACCGCGCCGATGCGAAAGCTGCGCACGAGCTCGTTCAGATACGGCGCGCGCAGCCCCGTGCCGAACGCGGCGCGCAGCGCGGTTGCGGGCGACGCGTCGTAGCGCAGCGCGAGGCGCGGCGAGATCGCGGCCGCGTGCCGGTCGCCGAGGGCGTGCGTCACGATCGCATCGTAGCGCGCACCCGCGATGGCGCCGAAACGGCGCACGTCCCAGGTGCGCTGCAGCGCGAGGCCGTCCAGACGCTGCGTGCCCGCGACATTGCTCTGCACGGTGCCGTCGAACGCGATCTGGTCGCTGTTGCCGGTCACGATGCGTCGTTCCGCGACGAGCGCGAGCGTGCCGTCACGCAGCGTGCGGTCCCAGCGCGCGCGCCCGCCGACGTCTGACGTCGGCACGTGCTGCGTGTAGAGCAGCGCGCCGGGCGTGCCCGGTTTGTCCGCGAGGTTCACCAGCGTCGTCGCGCGCGCGAACGCGGTGACCGCAAGCGTTGCGTCGCCGGCCCGCGTCCACGTCAGCGCGGCTTGCCGCAGCGAGCGCGAGAAGCCGTCGTTCGGGCGGCCGTCCTGTTGCGCGTCGTCGCTCGCGAGCGCATCCGCATCGAGGGTCGTGCGCGCGGTCGTGCTGCGGAGCCGGATGTGCGCCGTGTCGGCAGTGCCGATCGCCGTCCGGTCGACGCGCGACGTCTGCCCCGGCGGGATCACGTCGTACGCGAGCCGCCGCGTAGCGACGAACACCGCGGACTGCAATGCGCCGGCCGGTCCCGTCGCGGCGAACGACGCCGTGCCGCGGTCGGTGCCGCCCGCGCTTGCGTCGAGCCGGCCCGCCGAAACGCTCGCGGGCGCAAGCGTCGTGAGCGAGAGCGCGCCGCCGATCGCGCCGGAGCCGTACAGCGCCGAGCCCGGGCCGCGCAGCAACTCCCCACGCGCGATCGATGCGGTCGGTAACGCGTTCCAGTCGACCTGGCCGCCGAAGCCGTCCTGCGCCGGAACGCCGTCGACGAACAGCGCGCCGCGATCGCTCCCGGCGCCGGCGAACGAGAGCCGCAGCTGGCCATAGTTCGTGAACGGCGCGTTGCTGCGGTCGCGGTCGAAGCCCGGCAGCGCGCGCAACGCCGCGTCGAGCGACGCCGCGGTGGACGCGCGCAGCGTGCGCGCGTCGACCACCGACGCGGCTTGCGGCGAGCGGTGCAGCGATTGCGCGCTGCCGCTGACGACCGTGACGCTGCCGATCTGCGGTGGCGCGCTCGGTGCCGGCGACGGGCTTGGCGACGGCGACGCCGCGACGACGACGGCTGCGACGATCGCGGTGACGATCACGTTGAGTGCGGTGCCGCGCTAGGCGAGTGCGTCGCGCAGCCCGGCGATCGTGCGCGAGCCGCTTGCGAACACCGCGATGCGCAGCGCGGTCACGAGCTCGTCGATCAGCGCGGCGACGGCCGCGTCCGACTCGTCGGCGGCGCGCAGAAACGGCAGCGCGAGGCCCGCGAGATCCGCGCCGAGCGCGAGCGCTTTCGCAACCTGCACGCCGTCGCGAATGCCGCCGCTCGCCACGAGCGCGACGGCCGGCAGCGCGGCGCGCACCGCCGCGGTCGCGCGGGGCGTCGCGTAGCCCCAGTCGCCGAACGCCTCGGCGATCCGTTCGCGGGCCGCGTCGCCCGAGCGTTTGCCCTCGACGCGCGCCCACGACGTGCCGCCCGCGCCGGCGACGTCGATCGCCGCCACGCCGCAATCGAGCAGACGCGCCGCCGTCGAGGGTGCGATGCCCGAGCCGACGCTCTTCGCGATCACGGGAACGTCGAGCGCTTCGCACACCGCCGCGATCTTCGGCTCGAGCGCGCGGAAGTTCGTGTCGCCGCCGGGCTGGATCACCTCTTGCAGCGGGTTCAAATGCAGGTAGAGGCCGTTCGCGTCGAGCGTGTCGACGAGCCGGCGCGCATCGTCGGCGCGCACGCCGTAGTTGAGCTGCACGGCGCCGAGGTTCGCGAACAGCACGACTCTCGGCGCGACCGCGCGTACGTCGAACGTCGAGCGCAGCGCGTCGTCCTCGAGCATCGCGCGGCCGCTGCCCAGCGCGAACGCGATTCCGGCCACTTCCGCGCCGCGCGCGAGGCGGCGGTTTATCTCGGCGGCGCGCGCGGTGCCGCCCGTCATCGACGAGATCAGCAGCGGCGCGCGCAACGGCATCCCGAGGAACGTGGTCGCGACGTCGACGTCCGCGAGCGCGATCTCGGGCAAGGCCTCGTGACGCAGCCGCACCGCGTCCCATCCGGCGTCGAGCCGCGACGCGACGTCGTCCGCGAGGCACACGTCGAGGTGGCGCGACTTGCGCTGCTCGGTCGATTCCGACATCCGTCGACAGGCGTCCGCGCCGCGACCGGCGATCACCTTCCGGATGAACTCTCAGTCAGCCGCCGCCTACGACGGCGCGAGCGGAACGGCCGGCGGCACCGCGTTCGGCGCGGCGCTCGTGCGCCTGGCCACCGCCAAGGACATGGACGTCGCCGGGCTTTCAGCTGCGGCCGAACTGGATCCGGCGCTGCTCGAGCGCGTCGTCGCGGGCGAGGCGCGGCTGGCGGTGCCGGCGCTGGCGCGGCTGGCCAAGGCGCTCCGGCTGCGCGCGATCGGATTTTTGCAGCAGACGGAGCTGCTGGGGCTCGGCGTCTATGCGTTCGGTCTCGATCCGCTCTACTTTCTGCCGGACGGACAGATCCGGTACGACGCCCGCATCTACATGCGCGAGATCAACCCGCGCCACGCGGTCCCCGAGGGCGACATGACCAAGCGCAACCCGGTCCTCAAGGCGCTCGCGGACGACACCGTGCTCGATCCGGTCGGCAAGCTGGAGATCGAGCTCGCGTACCTCCTCCGGGCGGCCGTCCAGGGCACGGGCGGTACCCTCTAGCGCCACGTAGGCGCCCCGGCGGAGCAAGAGGCGGGGTGGGCGCGCGGTGAGAACGCCCGATCCCCTATGGAAATCGAAGGTAAGCGAATCGCCGCCCTCGTGGGCGACGGGTTCGAGGAGTCCGAGCTGATCGAACCGCGCCGCGCGCTCGAGGAGGCCGGCGCGATCGTCACGATCGTCGGCGTCGACGACCGCGCGCTGCAGAAGATCCGCGGCAAACGCGGGCTCGACGAAGGTCAGAGCGTCAAAGCGGAAGAGCTGGTCGCCGACGTGACCGCCGACGATTTCGACGCGCTGCTGATTCCGGGCGGACAGTCGCCGGATCACATCCGCACGAACAAAGACGTGCAGCGCTTCGTCAAAGAGTTCGATCAGGCGAAGAAGCCGATGTTCGTGATCTGCCACGGACCGCAAGTGCTCATCTCGGCGCAGCTCGTTCGCGGGCGCACGCTGACCGGCTTTGCGTCGATCGCCGACGACATCCGCAACGCGGGCGGTCTCTACCGCGATCAGCCCGTCGTGCAAGACGGCAACTGGGTCACGTCGCGCAACCCCGGCGACCTGGTCCTGTTCAACCGCGCGATCATCGAAAAGCTCGCCGCGCAGAACGCACCCGTGTAGCCATTTTCCTCTATTCGACGAGGCTGAGCCTCGGGTTCGGGCGTTCCGGGCGGCCGACTTTGTGGCATTCTTTCCAGCCTGATCCATCGTCGACGGCGACGATGTCGGCGGTGAAATCGAACGAGCCCGCGCCCTTGAAGAAGGCGCTGCCGACGGCGTAGGCGGCGGCGGGGACGCGGGCGTTCTCGAACGTGCGGATGCGGCCGGCGTCGAAGCCGCCGCTGACGACGATCTTCACGGCGCGAAAGCCCGCCGCGTCGAGCGCGTCGCGCACGTTGTGCACGAGTTGCGCGTTGACGCCGGTCGGCGGGAACGTGCCCATCTGCGGGATGACGCTCTTGTCGACGAGCGTGCCCGACGTGTCGAGCCGCACGCCCCACAAGCGGTCGCCGAGCGCGCGCGCGACCGCGACCGACGTGCCCACGCAGTCGTTCTCGAAGTCGACCAGCGCGATGACGTTCACCGCCGGATCGATGTACTGCGCGAACTTCTCGGTCGCGCGCACCGTGTCGCCGCCGTACGCCGCGATCAGCGCGTGCGGGACGGTCCCCATCCCGCGCGAGCCCCACCACTCCGCGTTCGCATCGGTCGACACACCCAGCGCGCCGGAAATATACGCCGCGTAGCCGTCGCCCGTTTGCACCAGATGGTGGTCGAACCGCGCGGGGAAGAACAGCACTTCCTTCCCGCCGGCGGCATCGACGATCGCGCGCGCGTTCGTCGCGATGCGCGACCGGCGCGCGAGCACGCCGAGATACGGCGTCTCGAGGTGCGCGAACAGCGCATAGTCGCCTTCGATCGTCATCACCGTCTCGAACGGCGCGATCGGGTCGCCGTCGTACAGCGCGCGCACGGTCAACCGGTCCCAGCCGTCCTCCCATGCACCGTTCTTGCCGCCGCGTCCGCTGCACAGCTTGAGGATCGCGATGGCCTCGTCGATCCCGCACAGGATGGCCTGATTGCGCTGGAACACCTGCATCCGCACGCGCGGGTGGTAGCGGTCCGCTTCGAGGATCTCGCGCGCCCGGTTGAAGTAGGTGTCGGAGTAATAGCCGTCGCGCATCTTCTCGACCGGCAAGTTCAGGATCGCCGGGTCGAGACGGGGGCGCTCGGTGCGCAGCATGGGACGCCCGTACGCGGATGTGGAACGAACTCCTCGTCAAGGACCACTCCGAACGAATGACCATTCTCGGGCATCGTGCCTTGGCAAACGTGATCGATAATGGACCCCGACCTGAAAGCGTCCCATATGCCGACCCGGACCAACGGCGAGATCGCCAAAGACTTGCGCGAGATACGCACCCTCATGGAGTTCGCCGGGCAACCGTTCTTCAAGTTCATGGCGTACGAACGGGCGGCCGAGACGCTGGAGAATGCGGCGCCGCTCGGGGCGGGCGTCGATGCGACGCGGCTCACCGAGCTGCCGGGCGTCGGCAAGACGATCGCCGCCCGGATCGCAACGCTGGCGCAAACGGGGACCGATCCGTACCTCGAGGAGCTGCGCGGGAAATACCCGTCGACGCTGCTGGAGCTGCTCGGCGTCCAAGGCGTCGGGATGAAGACCGCGCAGCAGCTCTTCGAGCGGCTCGGGATCGCATCGCTGGCCGATCTGGAACGCGCGCTCGACGACGGTGCCCTCGCCACCATCCCGCGCTTGGGAGCAAAATCGATCGACAACATCCGCCGCGGCGTGCTCGCGTACAAAGGCCGCACGAAACGCACGCCGCTGGGCGTCGCGCTGCCGATCGCGCGCGAGGTGATCGCGTACTTGCGCGAGCTCACCGACGCGCAGGATCTCACGACGGCCGGCAGCGTGCGGCGTCAGGAGCCCACCGTCGGCGACGTCGACGTGATCTGCACGTCGGAGAACGCCGAGTCCGTCGTCGCCGCGTTCACCGCGTGGGACCGTGCGGAGGCCGTACTCGCGGAAGGCCCCACCAAAGCGAGCATCTGGCTCGCCGGCGGTTTGCAGATCGACCTGCGCGTGCTGCCCGCGCACCTCTACGGCAACCTGCTGCAGCATTTCACGGGCTCGCGCGAGCACAACATCCAATTTCGCGAGCTGGCGGTGCGCAAGAATCTGCGCGTGAGCGAGAACGGCATCGTCGACTTGAGCGACGGCCGCACGATCGTGTGCCGCACCGAGGAAGAAGTGTACGCGGCGCTCGGGATGGCGTACATTCCGCCGGAGATGCGCCTGGGGATCGGCGAGATCGAGGCGGCGCGTGACGGCTCGTTGCCGCGCGTCGTCGAGCTGTCCGATCTCAAGGGCGACTTCCACCTGCACTCGACGTATTCGGACGGTCGCGACACGCTCGAAACGATGATCGCGGCGTGCGCGGCGCGCGGCTATGCCTATCATTCGATCAGCGACCACTCGTGGGGGCGCGGTTCGATCGGGCTCGACCCCAACGATTTGCGCGAGCAGCGCCGGCGCGTCCGCGAGATCGGCGACCGCTACGGGATTCGTACGCTATGCTCCGCCGAGGTGGACATTCGCGCCGACGGTTCGCTGGACTACGAGGACGCGATCCTCGCCGAGCTGGACATCGTCGTTGCTTCGGTGCATTCGGCGTTCAACCAGTCGCGCGAAACGATGACCGCGCGGCTGCTCCGCGCGTTAGAGAACCCCTACGTCAACGTGATCGGTCATCCGACGGGCCGCAACGTCGAGACGTTCGCGGGCTACGACTTCGACCACGACGCGGTGTTCGCGGCCGCGGCGCGGACCGGAACCGCGCTCGAGATCGACGGCCAGCCGAGCCGGCTCGATCTGCCGAGCCCGCTCGCGCGGCGCGCGCGCGAGTTCGGCGTGACGTTCACGTGCGACTCCGACGCGCACGGCGCCGCGCAGCTCGCGAACGTCGCCTACGCCGTGGGGCAGGCGCGCCGGGCCTGGGTCACCGCGGCCGAAGTGCTCAACGCGCGGCCCCTCGAGGAAGTCCTTGCGTTCGTCGAGGCGAAGCGGTCACGGATCGCCGATGGCCATCTCCGCGCCGGTTCCTCCGTCTGAAGAGCGGCGGCTCGCCGCCCTCTACGAGTATGAGCTCCTCGACACGCCGAGCGAGGCGCTGTTCGACGCGTTCACGCGGCTCGCCGCGTTGCTCTGCGACGCGCCGATCTCGCTGATCTCCCTGGTCGACCGCGACCGCCAGTGGTTCAAGTCGTCGCTCGGCCTCGATCTGCGCGAGATGCCGCGCGACCTCGCGTTCTGCGCGCACGCGATCGTCGACGACGGCATCTTCGAGATCGATGACACCATGGCCGACGCGCGCTTCGCAGACAACCCGCTCGTCACGGGCGCGGAAGGCATCCGCTTCTACGCCGGCTATCCGCTGCGCTCCGGCGACGGGTACGCGGTCGGAACGCTGTGCGTGCTGGACCGGCGGCCGCGCGTGCTCACGTCTGCGCAGCGCACCTCGCTCGCCGCGATCGGCGACGCCGTGGTCGAGCAGTTCGAAGCGCGCCGCACGCTGCTGCGGCTGTTCGACAGCTCGCAGACCGAGCTGTACCACGTCGACGTCGCCGCGCAGCGCGTGCTGTTCGCGAGCGACGCCGCGCGCCGCAATTTGGGCTATTCAACCGACGAGCTGCGGCAGCTCCCGCTTGACGCGCTGCTGCCCTCGTTGACGAAAGAGGGCCGGCTCGCGGAGCGCCTTCTCGAGCTGCGCGCGCATCCCGGCCGGCGGCTCAACATCCGCACGATCGCGCGGCGCAAGGACGCGACGACGTATCCGATCGAGCTGCGCATCGAGCTCGTGCCGACGCGAGGCCGCGAGATCGTGCTCGTCGTCGCGACGGATCTGACCGAGACCGAGCGCGCGCAGGAACGCATCAACTTGCTGTCCGCGGCGATCGAGGCGGCGCAGGACCCGATCATCCTGGCGAAGCCGGGCGCCCAACCCGGCGATCCGGCGACGATCGTGTATGCGAACGAAGCCTTCATCCGGCAGAAGGGCGCGACGCGCCCCGACGACGTGATCGGGCATCGCGCCGAAGAGTTTTTCGGCCCGAAAACGGACCGCTCGCGCCTCATACACATGCGGGAAGAAGTGATGGCGGGCCGCCCTGCAAGGGTCGACTACATCTCGTACCGCGCCGACGGCTCGTACTACCACACCGAGGCGACGGCGCGACCGCTGCTCGACGATACGGGCCGCACGACGCACTACGTCGTCGTGCAGCGCGACGTGACCGAACAGGTGCTGCGCGGCGTGCAGCTCACGATGCAGAACGAACGGCTCACCGCGATCACGTCGATCGCGCGCACGCTGTTCGCCTCGCTCGAGCCGACGGTGCTCGTCGACGCGCTGCTGTCCGGCGTGCACGAGCTGGTCGACGGGCGCGCGACACTGTACGCGCCGCGCTCGCGCGGCGGCTTTGCGGCGACCACCGATCTGTCGTCACGCGACGACGCGCAGCCGGGCGACGAGTTCGTCGCGCTGGCGTCGCGCAGCGACGTCTGCGTGCTCGACGAGCTCGAACACCGCGCCGCCGTGCGCGTGCCGGGCTCCGGCGGCGGCACGGCATACGTGCTCGACGTGCAGCGCGACACGCAGCTCGGGACCGCCGACGTGTTCGCGCTGGGGCTGCTCGGCCAGTACTTCGCCGTCGCCGCGCGCAACGTCGAGCTGTACAAGGAGCTGGCGTCGCGCCGCGACGCCGTCGTCGAGCTCAACCAGGTGAAGAACGACCTGATCGCGATGCTCGCGCACGACTTCAAGGGTCCGCTCACCACGATCGTCGGATTCGCCGACGTGCTCGCCGAGGACGACCGCTTCGACAGCGAGTCGCGCCAGTATCTGGGCATGATCTCGTCGAGTGCGATGCGGCTCGCGTCGCTGGCCACCGATACGCTCGCGCTGTCGCGCCTGGAGCAGAACGAGCTCGCGCTCGTGCTCGGCGAGGTGGATCTCATCATGCTCGTGCGCGACGTCGTGCGCGTGTTCTCGGTCACGCGGCCGATCGATCTGCGCGTCTCCGGCGCGCCGCTGATGGTCACGGGCGACGAGGCGCGCCTGCGCCAGGTGGTCGAGAACATCATCGGCAACGCGATCAAGTACTCGCCGGGCGGCGAGCCGGTCGAAGTCGCGCTTCGCGCGCGTTCGGGCGGCGTCGAGTTCACCGTGCGCGACCGCGGGATCGGCATCCCCCACAACGAGCGCGCGAAGCTGTTCGGCCGCTTCGCGCGCGCCAGCAACGCGCGCGCGCTCGGCATCGGCGGCACCGGGTTCGGACTGTATCTCACGCGCACGATCGTCGAGCTGCACGGCGGCACGATCTCGGTCGATTCGGTCGAAGGCCAAGGCTCAACGTTCCGCGTGTACGTGCCGGTTCGGCCCGCGCACCGCACGGTCGCGTCGCGCCGCATCGCGCTGCTCGACGCCGACGGCGACGCGCGCTCCTACGTCGCGCACACCTTGCGCGACGACGGCTACGCGGTGGCGGTCGCGACCGGCGGCGAGGAGCTGTTGCGCACGCTCGCCGACGGGCACTTCGACATCGCGCTCGTCGACGCGGACCGGCTCGGGATGTCGGCCGAGACGTTCATCGCGCGCGCGCACGGCACGCCGCTCGTGCGCATCGGCGTACGCATGCCGGTGTCGCACGACGGCTGGAACGCGTTCCTCACCAAACCGTTCTTGATGAAAGACCTCTACGGCGCCGTCGACACGGCGCTCGACCACGCAAACGGCCGCTGATCCAGCGCGCGGACCAGCTCCGCGGGATCGGCATAGATCGCGTCGGCGTCCCGCAGTGTCGCCGGGTCGTTGCCTCCGCACAGCACTGCTACGCACGCGACGCCGGCGCGGTGCGCGGCCTCGATGTCGTACTGCGTGTCGCCCACCATCACCGCTTCGTTCGCCGCGACGCCCGCCTTTTTCAACGCCGCGCCGATGATGTCCGGATCGGGTTTGGAGTCCTCCGCGTCGTCGCCCGTTGCGGCGACGTCGACCACCGGGCCCAGGTCGCCGCGCGCAAGCAGTCCGTCGAGCTCGCGCTCTTTGAAGATTCGCTTGCCTCGCCGATCGCCTTGCCTTCGGGGCTGTCTTCCTCCAGGCCGGGGACGAGCGCTGGCAGGACCTTGTCCCCGCCCATCCCGATCAGCGGGCGCACCCGTTCGAACGGGACGTCGTGCCCGGCTTCGGCGAGCGCCGCGACCCACCCGCGGGCGTGCTGGTCGTTGGAGTCGATCAGCGTTCCGTCGACGTCGAAGAGGACGGCTCGAGTCACGGGGATCGTCGTACCCGTCGCGAAGCCGTCTCGACCCAGCTTGCTCCCCGTTCACGCGAGGAAATCTTGGCCAGCACCAAACGCCCCACGATCGACCTCACCTCACTGCTCGCGGGGGCCGCGAGCGCGATCGGCAAACGGGTCGGCCCGCTGCCCAACGTGCTCTCGAAGCGCTCGCAGAATCTAACCTCCCGCATCTCCGATGCGAAGAAGTCGCCCGGGGTGTGTCCGTACTGCGCGGTCGGGTGCGGTACGATGGTGTACAGCAAGGGCAACGAGATCCTCGACATCGAGGGCAACCCGGACTCGCCGATCAGCGGCGGGACGCTGTGCCCCAAAGGGGCGGCGACGTTCCAGCTGCACGTCAACCCGAACCGCTGGACGACCGTGAAATACCGCGCGCCGTTCGCGAGCGAGTGGACCGACGTGCCGTACGAGTGGGCGATGGAGCGCATGGCCGAGCGCGTCAAGGACACGCGCGACCGCACGTTCACGGAGTTCGACGAGCAAGGCCGGCGCGTCGCGCGCACGACGGCGATCGCATCGCTCGGCGGCGCCACGCTCGACAACGAAGAGAATTACCTCATCGCGAAGCTCTTCCGATCGTGGGGTGCCGTCTTCGTCGAGAACCAGGCCCGCATTTGACATAGCTCGACGGTGCCCGGTCTGGGCACCCTCTACGGCCGCGGCGGCGCGACGACGTTCCTGATGGACCTCGAGCACGCCGACCTCATCATCATCCAGGGGTCGAATTTTGCCGAGAACCACCCCGTCGGTTTCCGTTTCGTCACCAAGGCGAAGGAACACGGCGCGAAGGTGGTCCACATCGACCCGCGCTTCACGCGCACCAGCGCCCTGGCCGACCAGTACCTGCCGATTCGCAGCGGCACCGACATCGCGTTCACCGGCGGCATCATCAACTACGTGCTGCAGAACAACGCGTATTTCAAAGAGTACGTCCTGAACTACACCAACGCGAGCTACATCGTCGACGCGCGCTTCGCCGACACCGAAGACCTCGACGGCATCTTCTCCGGCTTCGATCCCGACAAGGGCACGTACGATCCCAAGACGTGGAAGTACGAGCTCGACGAAAGCAAGGGCGGCAAGGCGAGCCAGGCCGACGGAAGCGCGGACGACGCGAAGGGCGGCGGCACGTCGGCGCCCAGCGGCGGCCATCCCGAGCACGGCACGAAGCGCGCGAAGAAAGATCCGACGCTGAAGCACCCGCGCTGCGCGCTCAACCTGATGCGCAAGCACTTCGCGCGCTACACGCCCGAGATGGTCGAACGCATCTGCGGCACGCCCAAAGAGCAGTTCGTCGAGCTGTGCAAGCTCGTCGTGGCGAACAGCGGGCGCGAGAAGACGATGACGTACTGCTACGCGATGGGCTGGGCGCAGCACACGGTCGGCGTGCAAAACATCCGCGCGGCGGCGACGCTGCAGGCGCTGCTCGGCAACACCGGGCGGCCCGGCGGCGGCGTGATGGCGCTGCGCGGGCACGCGTCGATCCAAGGGTCCACCGACATCGCGACGCTCTACGACCTGTTCCCCGGCTACATCAAGTCGCCGTCGCTCGAACGCGGTGAAGACTCGTTCGAGAACTGGAAGAAGAACTGGGCCAACCCCACCGGCTGGTGGTCGAACTGGCCCAAGTACGCGGTATCGCAGATGAAGGCATGGTTCGGCGACGCTGCGACCGCGGAGAACGGCTGGGCGTTCGACTACCTTCCGAAGAACACGGGCGATCACTCGCACATGCCGCTGTTCTTCACGATGAAAGACGGCGGGGTCGAAGGCTTGATCCTGTGGGGCCAAAACCCCGCGGTCGGCGGCCAGAACGCCGCGCTGCAGCGCGCCGCGCTCGGCAAGCTGAAGTGGATGGTGTGCCAGGACCTGTTCGAGACGGAGACCGCGGCGTTCTGGAAGCGCGAAGGCGTCGACCCCACAACGATCCCGACGGAGATCTTCTTCATGCCGGCGGCGGGCGTCGCCGAGAAGCCCGGGTCGTTCACGAACACGATGCGGCTCGTGCAGTGGCACGAGAAAGCCGTCGATCCGCCGGACGACGCGCGCAGCGATCTGTCGCTCGCGTGGAACCTCGGCAAGCGCGTCAAGGCGTTGTACAAAGACTCGGCGCGCGCGATCGACCGGCCGGTCCTCGACATCACGTGGGACTACGAGTCCGACGATGCGCACGAGCGCGCGCTCGGTGAGCCCGATGCCGAAAAAGTGCTGCGCGAGATCAACGGCTACGTGGTCGCGACCGGCGAGCACATGAAGACGTTCGCCGATCTCAAGGACGACGGCACGACTGCCGCCGGCGCGTGGATCTATACGGGCTGTTTCCCGGCGCCCGGGCAGAACAATACGCGCCGCCGCACCGGCGACGGATGGGTGTCGCTCGAGTGGGCGTGGGCGTGGCCCGCGAACCGGCGCAACCTCTACAACCGTGCATCCGCCGATCCCGACGGCAAGCCGTGGAGCGAAGCGAAGAAGTACGTTTGGTGGGACGAGGACGCGAAGAAATGGACGGGCTTCGATGTGCCTGACTTCCCCGTCGCCAAGCCGCCGTCGTTCCGCGCGCAGCCCGGCGCGAAGGGGATGGACGCGCACGACGGCACCGCGCCGTTCTTGATGCAGGAGTACGGCGTCGCGGAGATCTTCGGCGTGCAAGGCACCGTCGACGGACCGTTCCCGACGCACTACGAACCGCGCGAGTCGCCGGTGCCCAACGTGCTGTATCCGCATCAGCAGTACAATCCGGTGCTCAAGGAATGGCGCCGCCGCGACAACCCGTACCACGCGATCGGTGATCCGAAGTATCCGTTCGTGCTGTCGACGTACCGGCTGACGGAGCACCATCTCACCGGCGCGATGACGCGCTGGAACTCGTGGCTCGCCGAGCTGCAACCGGAGGCGTTCTGCGAGATGTCGCCCGAGCTCGCGGTGGAACTCGGCATTCGCAACGGTGACTGGGTCACGGTGTCGACCGCGCGCGGTGAGGTCGAAGCAAAGGCGATGGTCACCGGCCGCATCGCGCCGTTCAAGATCGGGCCCAAGCAGTGGGTGCACCAAATCGGGCTGCCGATCCATTTCGGTTATCAGGGGCTGGTGACGGGTGACTCGGCCAACGTGCTGCCGCCGATGGTCGCCGACCCGAACGTGTCGATCCACGAAGCAAAGGTGTTCACGTGCAACGTGCGGCTCGGCCGCCGCGGCGCGGCGCACGAAGGCCCTACGTGGCTGCCCGTGCCGCCCGACGAACAGACGCCGCTGGGCAAACCGGAGCGCGGCGGCCGCGTCGAATCCGGCGTCGCGGAGCAAGTCGACCACGAGATCGTGTCCGCGAGCGAGATCATGGCGGGCTCGCGCCGCCGCCACGACCTGGACCACCAAGAAAGCGAAGGCTGATGGAGCGCGTTGCCGACGGCGTCGTTACCGAGTCCGCCATGGGCTTCTTCACCGACGTCACGCTGTGCATCGGCTGCAAGGCGTGTGAGGTCGCGTGCAAGCAGTGGAATCAACTTCCATCGGATGGCTACGCGCTGACGGGGAATTCCTACGACAACACGTCGCGGCTGTCGTCGACCACGTGGCGGCACGTCGCGTTCGTCGAGCAGATGGACCGCGAAGTGCCGGCCGCGTCGCGCTGGATGATGATGTCCGACGTGTGCAAGCACTGCACGAACGCGGGCTGTCTCGAAGCGTGTCCGACCGGCGCGATCGTGCGCAACGAGTTCGACGATGTGTACGTGCAGCCCGACGTGTGCAACGGCTGCGGTTACTGCGTGCCCTCGTGCCCGTTCGGCGTCGTCGCGGTCCAGCAGAACACGGGCGTCGCGCAGAAGTGCACGCTCTGCTACGACCGCCAGAAAGACGGCATGGAGCCGGCTTGCGCGAAGTCGTGCCCCACCGACTCCATCCTGTTCGGGCGCGTCGACGAGCTGCGCGTGAAGGCGGAAGCGCGCGTCGCGAACTTGCGCGCGCAGGGCAAGGACGTGCGGCTATACGGCGTCGACGGCGAGGAGACGCGCAACGTCGGGCCGCTCAACGCGTTCTTCCTGATTCCGGATCGCCCTGAAGTGTTCAACCTGCCGCCCAAACCGGTGCTGCCGTCGCGCTTTCAGCCGGCGGCGTACACCGCGGGACTGCTCGCCGCGCTCGCGATGACCGCCGTGGGGATCGGTGTCTTCCGCGGTTTCGGAGAGCGCGCCTGATGGATACCGAAAAGCCGTCGCAGCCGCACGGCGCGAACTACGGCGCAGCGGGAAACTTTTCGCCTGACGCGGTGGCCGCGTCGATGCAGCGCGGCGACGGCGGGTTCGGGCGCGATCAGGAAACGTACTTCGACCATCCGATCTTGCGCAAGGCGCACTGGCGCTGGGAAATCATCACGTACTTCTTCGTGGGCGGCGCGGCCGCCGCAAGCGCGGCGTTGGCGGCGTTCGCCGATCTGTACGGCGAAGAACGCGACGCCGAACTCGTCCGCAACGGCCGCTACACGGCGCTCGCCGGTTCGCTCGTGAGCGCAGCGCTGCTCGTGAAGGATCTCGGTCGCCCCGAGCGCTTTCTCAACATGCTGCGGATCTTCAAGCTGAAGTCGCCGATGTCGGTCGGTGTCTACGCGCTCGTCTCGTTCTCGACCGTCGCCGGCTTCGCTGCGCTCGATCAAGCGCGCGCCGACGGCATCATCGGGTGGAATCCGTTCGGGTGGTTTCCCAAACGCGTCCGAATTGGCATCCTTGCCGTGTCAGCAGCGTTCATGGCGTGCTACACCGGCGTGCTGCTGTCCGCGACGGCGATCCCCGTGTGGTACACCGGCCGCCGTCACATCCCGCCGATCTTCGTGCTCTCCGGAGTGTCGACGGCCTGTGCGGCGCAGAACGCGCTGCTGGCGCTGTTCGGCGGCTCGCCGCGCACGGCGAAGAAGGTGGAGACGATCGCGCTCATCGCGTCGCTCGCGGAAGCTGCACTGCTCTTGGACTGGGAGCGCCGCGCCGGAGACGCCGCGACGCCCGTGTTCACCGGCAAACGCGGCAGCCGGCTCAAGACGTACACGCTGGGCCTCGGCATCGCGCTGCCCGCGCTGCTGAACCTGTCGTCGGTGCTGTCGCGCAAGACACCCGAGAAGCACCATCGCCTGCGGACGATCCTGACGTCGTCGCTGGCGCTGTTCGGCGGTTACGTGCTGCGCGAGACCGTCGTGTACGCGGGCCGCGATTCCGCCGATGATCCCCGCGCGTATCTGCGCCACCCGGAATGACGGTGCGACGCTTGCGGGGGCGCGCCGTCTAGCTGAGCGCGAACTGCCGCTCGGCCTCGAACCCGGCGCGTGTGCGCCCGCCCGCCCACGCGCACGACAGCTTGCCGTCCGGGCGGAAGACGAGCGTCGTCGGATAGATCAACGAATCGTTCTTGAAGATCGGAGGCACGGTGGAGCGACTTCGGTACATCACGATCGGATACGGGATCTCGAACTTTTTCCGATACGCGCGCACGTCGTTGTCCTCTTCGTGAACGTCGACGCCGATCACCGCGGTGTCGTCGGGATGCGCGTTGGCAAACGCGACGACGACGGGCTGCTCCTCCCGGCACGGCCCGCACCACGTCGCGAAGACGTTGACGAACACGATCTTGCCCCGGTACGCGGTGAGGCGGAACTCCGGCCCGTCCAGGACTTCCATCTTCCACTCCACGGGCCGGCCCTCGGGGATGCGCGTGATGCCGTTCGCGCCGTGCACGTGCGGTTTGCGCGGCGGCGACGGCTGCGGCGACGGTGACGGTGAGCGCGAAGGCCCGGTTGACGGCGCCGGGGTGGGCTCATCGGCGCGGGTAACGCCCGGCAACGCCGCGAGCGAAGACGCTATCCCAATGACGAACCGCACCCGCGAGATCACGGGCGGACAATTCGGCGTGGTACGAAGGACTTCATCCGCCGCCCGCGCTAGGCTGGAGCAGAGCGGCCGCTCGGCCGCATGTGACGGAGGACGTTTTCAATGACCCCTCGCCGCCCCAACTACGTCGGTATCATCGCCGGCGCCATCGTGCTGTTCGCGTTCGGCGCGATTTGGTTCATCGTGTTCAGCGCAGCCTGGATCGCCGCCGTCGGCAAGACGAAAGCAGAGTTCGCCGCGGCGGGCTTCATGCCGTACGTCATCTCGTTCGTCGCCGGGCTGTTTGTGTCGTATTGCTTCGACAACATGCTGTGGCACTACGAGCGCGCGGACGCGATGAAAGGCATGCAGGTCGGCATCTTGACCGGCGTGTGCATCTTCGGCGCGATGCTGGCGAACCTGTACAGCTTCGAAGTACGTCCGATCGCGCTCTTCTTGATAGACGCGGGCTACGGGATCATCGGCTTCGCCCTCGCCGGCGCCGCGGTCGGTGCGCTGCGCGCGCGGGCCGGCCGGGCCGCCGCGTAAACCGCTAGAGGTTCAGCCCCGCCATGCCGGCGGCCGCGTAGCGGTCGCCGGCGGTGGCACCGGCGGGCAGCGCGTCGTCGATCGCGTGGAGCTCGTCGTCGGTGAGCTGCACCTTCACGGCGCCGGCGTTGTCCTCGAGATAGCGTACGCGCTTCGTGCCCGGGATCGGCACGATGTCTTCACCGCGCGACAGCAGCCACGCCAGCGCGAGCTGCGCGGGCGTGCAGCCTTTGCGCTGCGCGAGCGCCTTCACGGCGTCGGCCAGGCGCACGTTCGCGGCGAGGTTGTCGCCTTGAAACCGCGGGTGGCTGCGGCGCGCGTCGGTCGCGCCGAGCGCGTCTTGCGTGCTCAGCGTGCCGGTGAGAAAACCGCGCCCCAGCGGGCTGTACGGCACGAACGCGATGCCGAGCTCGCGCACCGTCGCCAGCACGCCGTTCTGCTCGGGGTCGCGCGTCCACAGCGAATACTCCGTCTGCAGCGCCGCGATGCGGTGCGTCGCGTGCGCGCGCCGGATCGTGGCGGGTGCGGCTTCGGACAGACCGAGATGACGCACCTTGCCGGCCTGCACCAGCTCCGCCATCGCGCCGACCGTCTCTTCGATCGGCGTGTTGCGATCGACGCGATGCTGGTAATACAGATCGATCGTCTCGACGCCCAGCCGCTCGAGCGACGCGTCGCACGCGCTGCGCACGTATTCCGGCCGGCCGTTCGGGCCGCGAAACGTCCCGTCGGCGTCACGCACGCTGCCGAACTTCGTCGCGACGAAATATGCATTGCGGTTGCCGGCGATCGCGCGACCGACCAGCTCCTCGTTACGCCCTAAGCCGTACACGTCGGCGGTGTCGAGGAAGTCGATCCCGAGCTCGAGGGCGCGGTGGATCGTGCGGATCGACTCGCTTTCGTCGCGGTCCGCACCGTAGAACTCCGACATTCCCATGCACCCCAAGCCGAGTGCGGAAACCGTCGGGCCGTCGGTGCCCAAGCGTCGTCGTTGCATCGGTCGGTTCGACTCCGCGGCGGTTGCGAGGGTTGCGCCGCGCGCGAGGAATTCGATTCGCATCGGGAAAGATGAGGCTCAACACGTGTTGACACTTTCGCTACCGGCCGATAATCTGTGGGCTTTTGCGGCGGTCTGGCTCGCGCTGGCGACCGTAGCCGCGTTCGTCGCACGCCGGCTCGGGCTGGCCGCTGCGCTCGTCGAGATCTTGCTTGGCGTGCTCGCCGGCAACCTCATCGGCTTGCGGTCGACCGCCTGGGTCGATTTCATCGCCGGTTTCGGAAGCATCATGCTGACGTTCCTCGCGGGCGCGGAGATCGAACCGGCCGTCTTGCGCAAGCAGCTGCGGCCGTCCGCCGTGATCGGTGCCATCTCGTTCTTCGTGCCGTTCTTGGGTGCGATGGCGTACGCGTATTTCTTCGCGCACTGGAGCGTCGACGCGTCGAAGATCGCAGGCATCGCGATGTCGACGACGTCGGTGGCCGTGGTCTATGCCGTGATGGTCGAATCGCGCCTCGCACCCACCGACTTCGGGCAGCTGATCCTCGCGGCGTGCTTCATCACCGACTTGGGCACGGTCATCGCGCTGGGGCTGCTGTTCGCGAACTACAACGGCTGGCTCGTCGCGCTGGTCGTGGCCATCGCGATCGCGTTCGTGTTCGTGCCGAAGCTGCTGCCGCCGGTGTTCGCGCGAACGGGGCGCTGGATCAGCGAGCCGGGGATGCGGCTCGTGTTCCTGATCATCGTCGTGCTGGCAGCCATCGCGACGGCATCAAAGAGCGAAGGCGTTCTACCGGCGTACTTCCTGGGGCTGGCATGCGCGGGCTTCCTGTTCGGCAACCCGGACGTCGCCCGGCGCTTGCGGTCGATGACGATGGGCTTTCTGACGCCGTTCTATTTCCTCAAGGCGGGAACGCTGGTCTCGTTCTCCGCCGCCGTCGCCGGCATCGGCGCGATCGCCGCGTTCTTCGTCGTGAAAGTCGCCGCGAAATGTTTCGGCGTCTTTCCCGCCGCGCGCGCGTTCCAGCACCCGCCCAAGCACGCGGGCTACATCACGCTCATGATGGCGACCGGTCTGACGTTCGGAACGATCTCGAGCCTCTACGGCCTGACGCACCACTACATCACGGGCGCGCAGTATACGACGCTTGTCACCGTGGTGATCCTGACCGCGGTGGTTCCCACGGTGATCGCGCAGGCGCTGTTCCATCCCGCGGAGTTCGTGGACCCGGAGGATCTGGGCGTTCCGTAAACCGCGCCGCGCAAACGAACGAGGGCACCGCTCGCGCGATGCCCTCGTCGTTGTGACCGTTCCGGTCAGGCGCTATCCGGCGCCGACCGGAGGCGCCGGCTTTTTCGTCAGGAACGGCAGGATCGCTGCGATCAGCAGCATCACAGCCACCGGGACCAGCGCGTTGGTGAACGAGCCCGTCGCGTCTTTCACCTTCGCGGCGATGATCGGGCCGACGATTCCCGCGAAGCCCCACGCCGTCAGGATCATGCCGTAGTTCTGACCCAGGAACTTCGTGCCGAAGTAGTCCGCGTTGAACGACGGCATCGTGCCGAAGCCGCCACCGTAGCACAACAGCACGATCGCGAACGCGATCCCGACCGCGGCGAGACTGTGCAGGCTGCCGAGGAAGAAGAACACGACGACCTGGATTCCGAAGATCAGCACGTACGCCATGTTGCGGCCGATACGGTCGGAGACGGCGCCCCAGAAGAAGCGTCCAAGCCCGTTGAACACCGCGAGGAAGCCGTAGATCGGCGCCGCGACCGCGGCGGCCGCGCCGGTGAGATCGCTGTAGATCGGTACGGCGTTGGAGATGATCAAAATGCCGGCCGTGACGTTGAGGAACAGCATCAGCCACAGCAGGTAGAACTGCGGTGCGCGCAGCGTCTGCGTCGGCGTGTAGCTGTAGCCGCCCTGCGCCGCGGTGGCGACCGCGCCGCCGACCGTGTAGCCCGGCGGCGGGTTCTTGAGGAACGTCGCGCAGATGCCGCCGATGATCGCGAAGATGATCCCCGACCAGATGAAGATCGACATCACGGCGGCTGTGTCATCGGCCGTGATGGGGAACTGCGTCGGGTCGAACGCCGTAGCGGCTTTGGTCGCCGCATCCTTCGCCGTGATGTATGCGCCGGCGTGCTTCGCGGCGAGCGCGAACGAGCCGATCTTCGGAACGATCTGGTTGTAGAAGAACGCACCGAGCCCGAAGCCCATGACGACCATACCGCTCGCGAGGCCGCGCTTGTCCGGGAACCACTTCGTCACGGTCGCGACCGGCGTGATGTACCCCATCCCCAGGCCGAGGCCGCCGATGACGCCGTACGTCAGATAGATCCACCAGTAGCCCATCGACGTCGTCCCGAGGCCGGCCAACAAGTTGCCGAGACCCCACAGGACGGCGCCGGTGATCGTGACGACGCGCGGGCCGGCGCGGTCCTGCCAGCGGCCGCCGATCACGGCTCCGACACCCAGGAAGAAGATCGCCAGCGCGAAGGCCCAGGTGGTCGTCGTGTTCGACCAGTGCTGCGTCGCGATGAGCGGGCGCGTGAAGATGCTCCACGAGTAGACGGTGCCGAGGCAGATCATGACGATCACCCCCGCAAAGGCAATAGCCCAGCGATTACCGCCGGCTGACGTGGTCGTTGCCATGCAAACTCCTGTCGGGCGCTATCAGGCTCGCTTCCGTTAAGCGGAAGGCGTCATGCCGTCGTGCTTTGGGTCACATCGCTCGGCTCCTCTTCTTTTTGGCCCGAGCGGGAATCTGGCAGCCCCTCGCGGCCGTCTAGTGGCCGGGATGCGCCGCTGCGGCCGTCCGACTTCACCGCACTCCGAGGGCCGCCGACACCATGGGCGGCATGGACCATGCCCGCTTCTCGCCGGCGCCCGTCTACGGCGGCGCCCCCAACCTTCCGCTCACGCTCTCGATGATCGCCGCAGGCGGCGGGCCGGCCAACTTCCAGACCACCAAGCTCGTCGGCACGCTCGCCGGGCCGCTCACGGCGGCCGAGCTCCAGAGCCTCACCGCGAAGTTCGGCGCCGACAACGTCGCCTCGTTCGTCGACGTGTTCAACTTCGTCATCGCCGATGCGCTCAAGATCGTGACCGCCGCGAAGGTCACGTTGCCGACGCAGCCCGCAGTCGATCCGACCGACGGGAAGGGTCTTTCCGCGGCGCTCTATACCGCCGGCGTTTCGAACGGGAAGTTCGACGTCGAGTACATGCTCGACAACCTCGTGTCGCATCCGATCCACCTGCAGATCACGAACGACATCGATGCCAAGTATGGTGGCAAGGCTGACGGGAACTACCATGCTGTGCTCACTCAGGCCATGACAGATCTCAAGGCGGCTTACAAGCTGTAAGGCATCCTGCGCTCATGTCACCCTGGACCTGACCCGGTTCAACGGGCACCTTCGTAGGCCTCAGATGGAGGCCGGAGAGAAAGGTGTTTCATGAGCACAAAGGGGCGGCGGTTGTTCAGCCG
>Ga0208078_1000035_pt1 | contig 43548 bp, 41 predicted proteins | sample NGESurdeep072012_3_FD_184468 | JGI IMG/M metagenome (GOLD analysis project Ga0208078, IMG submission 184468) | Arctic peat soil microbial communities from Barrow, Alaska - NGEE Surface sample 53-2 deep-072012 (SPAdes) | ecosystem: Environmental > Terrestrial > Soil > Wetlands > Peat ...
CTTCTCGAGCTCGGCCCGTACCTCTCCCAGCTCTTCTTCGACTTTCTCGGCCGGTCCGTCGACGTTCGGCCAGTCGAACCCGACGCCCGCGGCGCGATCCTGTAGCCGGTGCGCGCGGTGCAAAGCCGGAAGTCCGGCTGGGAGCCCGTCCGCGATGCTCTTCCGATCCTTCGACTTCATGCGCTCCCACGGCTCCTTCGCCGCGTCGCCGTAGAGGTGCGGATGCCTGCCTCTCATCTTGGTGATCAGTCCTTCCGCGACATCGCCGAACGCGAAAGCGCCACGCTCCTCCGCCAACACCGAGTGAAAGAGAACCTGCAGCAGCACGTCGCCCAGCTCCTCTCGTACTAGCTTGTCGTCTTCGAGACGGATCGCCTCGTCGAGCTCGTGCGCTTCTTCGATCAGGTACGGGCGAAGCGACTCGTGCGTTTGGGACGCGTCCCATTCGCAGCGGGCCCGGAGATCGCGCATGAGCGCGAGCGTGTCGTTGAGAGAGTGCGTGCTTGGTTTGTTCATTGATGTGTAAACGCGGACGAAGTTTCTTGAAGGCGCCAGTGGTCGGGGGTATACTACCCGCAACATAAACTAAGCGTTGATGAAGCAATCTTTAGCTCGCGCCCGGGTCGAGATCGATCTTGGCGCGTTGCAGCGTAATGGAGCATCGCTCGCGCGGCGCGCGGGCGTTCCACTGCTGCCGATGATCAAGGCGGACGCCTACGGGTTGGGTGCCGCCGCGGCTTTGCGGGCACTCGATGTTCTGGAGCCGTGGGGGTACGGGGTGGCCACCGTCGCCGAGGGCGAGGAGCTTCGCCACCTCGGCGTTACTCGTCCCGTTGTGGTGTTCACGCCATTGCTCGACCAGGAGCTCACGCGCGTCCGATCCGCGCGACTGACTCCGACGCTCGGGTTCCCGGCCGAGATCGAGGCATGGCGTCGTGCTGGAGGAGGCGCGTGGCATCTCTCGATCGACACCGGCATGAGCCGCGCGGGGATTCCGTGGCGCCAGATGTCCGAGATCAGGCATCTGACGGAGTTGCTGCCACCCGAAGGCGCGTTCACGCACTTTCACTCCGCCGAGCTCGATGATGGAACCCTCGAGGCACAGGAGCGGCTGTTTCGCGATGCGGTGGCATCGCTGCCGTCCCGCCCGAGACTGCTCCATGCAGCCAACAGCGCCGCCATCGCGCGCCAGGGCCGGAGCGATTGGGATCTCGTGCGTCCCGGGATTTTTCTCTATGGCGTGGGCAGCGGAAGCAGCGCGGCAATCCAGCCGGAGCCGGTCGTCAACCTTCGCGCTCCGATCGTCGAGATCAGAAATCTCCAGGCCGGCGACACGGTGAGCTACGACGCGACGCTTCGGGTGGAGCGAGCGGCGCGAATTGCGACGCTCGCAGTCGGCTACGCCGACGGCTATCCGAGGTCTCTCAGCGAACGCGGGTCCGTGCTCGTAGGAGGTACGTTGGCTCCTGTAGCGGGCACGGTCACCATGGACATGACGATGATAGATGTCACGACGGTTCGATGCGAAGTCGGAGACGTCGCAACTTTGATCGGCAGCGCGGGGGACACGGTGCTTACGGTCGAGCGCGTGGCGGACGACGCGGGCATGTCTCCCTATGAGCTCATCACCGGTTTGCGATCGCGAGTCGAGCGGACTTACACGGGCGCGCGCAGTTGAAGCGGGCAGTCATCATCATTCTCGACGGCGTCGGCATCGGTGAGGCTCCCGACGCGGCTCTCTATGGAGACACCGGGAGTGACACGCTCGGAAACGTCGCGCGAGCGTGCGGTGGTCTCGCTCTCCCGCGCCTGGAGCGCTTTGGGTTGGGGAATATTCGCCCCCTCGAAGGCATGCGGCGGCGCGGCGACGCCGCCGGGGCCTGGGGCACCATGCGACCAGCATCAGCGGGCAAGGACAGCATCGCGGGTCACTGGGAGATCGCCGGAGTCCATCTCGATAGCGCGTTCCCAACCTTTCCCAACGGATTCCCGCGCGACGTGATAGAGAGGTTCTCGCGCGAGACCGGCCGCGGCGTGATCGCAAACGTCGTCGGAAGCGGGACAGACGTGATCGAGAGGTACGCGGCCGAGCACGTCGTGACTGGCAGCTGGATTGTCTACACGTCGGCGGATTCAGTTTTTCAGATTGCGGCCCACGAACAAGTCATCCCTCTCGACGAGCTGTATCGCGGCTGCGGGATCGCGCGAAAAATGCTCGTTCCCCCCAATGATGTGTCGCGGGTCATCGCGCGCCCGTTCGAGGGAGCGCCGGGAAGCTACATGCGGACGGCAAACCGTCGTGACTATTCGATCGAGCCACCTTCGGAAACGCTGCTCGATGCGCTGTCGAACGCGGGGATCCCGCGGGCCGGTGTCGGCAAAGTCGACGATCTTTTCGCGGGACGATCCCTCGCGTCGCACCATACTTCATCGAACGCTGAGGGCATTCGTGGCATCAAGAATTGGCTCTCGACCGCGGAAAGTGGGTTCCTTTTTGCCAACCTAGTAGATTTCGACCAGTTGTACGGGCACCGCAACGACGTTGCGGGGTTTTATGGTGCGTTGCGCGAGTTCGACGCGGCACTGCCTTCCATCACATCGCGGCTCAAAGAGGACGATCTGCTGTTCATTACGGCCGACCACGGCAATGATCCTACAACGCCTTCCACCGATCATGCTCGAGAGCGCGTGCCTTTGCTGGTAGGAGGCATGCACGTCGTACCCCGGGATCTTGGGGACCGCGAGACATTCTCGGACCTCGGCGCGACCGTTGCGGAATGGTTTGGCCTCTCCTTCAGGGGTCGCGGCAAATCGTTTCTGTCAGAGCTGGTAGTCTGATGAAGAGGGATTCGAGGCAGGACGCCTCCCTCCGGGAGGCCGCGTTGCGCGCGCTGGAGAACGCGTACGCTCCCTATTCGAACTTCCGCGTCGGAGCCGCTCTGCGCGCCCGGAGCGGCGAGCTCATCACGGGCTGCAACGTCGAGAACTCGGTGAACGGCCTTGCAATGTGCGCGGAAACCCTTGCGGTGGCTTCTGCTGTCTCACAAGGACTTACCGAATTCGACGAGATCGCCATCGCAACAGAAGACAGCGAGCCCACCCCACCGTGTGGCGCGTGCAGACAGGTCCTGAACGAGTTCGCGCCGAACATAAAAATTTCCAGCTACACGCGCGAGGGAAAGGAAGCAACTTGGACCCTTCAAGAGCTGCTTCCCTACGCTTTCGCACTGAACCCTTCACGTGGAAGAGTGTAGTGAAGCTTTCGCCAATCCTGCCGCGAGTGTTCGCGGCCGCGGCTTTGTTTGTTTCGATCTCGTCGTGTTCGGAGAACCTCGATAGCACGGGGGTTTGCGACGTTCTGTGCACCCAAATCGGTGGCGCCGTCCAGAACATCACACTCGACGCCGTGCTTGTCGACACGACGGTGCAAGCGCTGTCGGGGCTGGGAACCGAACCAGGACTTCTCCTGGCATCGCGCGGAGACACGCTCGACACCCGGGTCGTCATCCGCTTCGACTCGCTGCCCGCGACCTTCGTCCCTACGGGCGACACGGCACAGCCAATCGCCAGCGTGGACAGCGCCTATATCCGGCTCATGCTCGATACGACCACGATCAAGGGCACGGACCCAGTCACGATCGAAGCCTATGATGTCGACACGACGGCAAACGATACCTCTTCGGCGGCCGTGCTGGCTCTTTTCCGGCCGGACCGATTCATCTCGTCCCAGACCTTCCTGCGAGCCCAGCTGACCGATACGCTGAAGTATTTCATCTCGAATGCGGCGGTGCTCACCAGGATTCAGAGCGGGGCAGCACTCCGCGTCGGACTTCGCGCGGTCAGCGTGGGATCGTCGCAGCTGCGCTTCATCTCCACCGAAGGCTCATTCGGGCCGGAGATGTTCTTCCGCGCCACGCCCGACACTCTGACGGCGCCTCTGACGGTGTTGCCATTCTCGAGGACTCCGGTCGGTGAGGCCATCCGTGCCGCCAACCTCTCCGATTACACGCTGATCGCGAAGGCTCCGCCGCCGGCGCCGCCCAGCGTCCTCGCAGTGGGGGGATTGCCCGCACGCAGGGTCTACATCCTGTTCGACATTCCGTCCAACATCATCGACTCGGCGACGATCATACGCGCGACCCTGTTGCTCAATCAGTTGCCGAACACCGGGATCGACCCGACAGACACCGTCGCGTTCTTGCCCCAGGTGGTTCTGGCGGGGAAAGCCGTAACGGATCCCGCGAAGGCGGCGCAAATCATCGGCGCCATTAGTGTCGACACGCTCAGGCTCAGACCGGGCGACGCAGGTCCCGCGAATGTGGAGCTTGCGAGCGCAATTGCGATCTGGCGCACTGTGAAGCCTGACACTCTTTCACGCGCGATCGTGCTGAAATCCGTTTCCGAGGGGAACTCGCCGCTCGAGCTTCGCTTCTCCTCCAGCGAGGACGTCGTCGCCGCTCTGCGGCCGCGGCTGAGAATCAGTTTCACATCCAAAGTTCCCCTGAGGCTTCCCTGATGCACAAATCACTGTGGGCGGGAATCGCTCTCTTCACGGTCTCCTTCGCTTCTCGCGGCGGAGCCCAGGGCGCCCTGAGTCTTGAGGGTCTCGGGTATCCTACCGGCGGGCTTAGCGCTCGCGCGGAAGGGACGGGCGGCGGGGTCGCCGATTTCGACGCGCTGAGTACCGTGAGCCCTGCGTCAGTAGCGGGCGTCGGATCGCCCGCGCTTTTTCTGCAGTATTCGCCTGAGTTCCGACGCGTGACCAGTCCAGCGGGAAGTGCCACCACGACGACGGCTCGCTTCCCGCTCGTTGTTGGAGTGCTACCCATCGGGGAATCCTGGACGATGGCCCTCAGCTCCTCGACTTTCCTTGATCGCTCGTCCGAGACCAGTCTCTCGCGCGTGGAAGTGGTCGGCGGCCCTACGGACACGGTCACCGTCACCGAGCAAAACAAAGTGCTCGGCGCGATCGACGACTTCAGATTGGCGCTGGCGTGGTCCACGAGCCCAAGATTTCGGATCGGGGTTGGCGGGCACGCATTCGCCGGCAGCAATCGAATCACCTTTTCGCAGCTATTTCCCGACAGCACGAAATTCATCAGCTCCGCGCAGGCCGGCCGCATCAGCTACGCCGGGTTCGCCGCTTCGGTCGGCATGGAGTTCCGTCCGTCGCGCGTGATCGGATTCGCGATCTCCGGCCGCAAGGGTGGAGATCTCCGAGCGCAATCGGGGGATACCGCGATTGGCAAAGGGCGCCTTCCGGATCATTACTCGGGGTCGGTGACGTTCGAGGGCATCCCGGGAGTTATAGTCTCGGCGCGGGCGGCGCATGACAACTGGAGCTCGCTCAACTCGCTTTCTTCGTCGGGGATTCAGGCATTCGATGGCTGGGACATCGGTGGCGGTGTGGAAGCGACCGGGCCCCGTATCATGCAGCGAATCGTCACTGTGCGTGCCGGCGCCAGATTCCGGACGCTGCCGTTTGGGTTCAACGGCGAGAAAGTATCGGAGAAAACTTTTGCGGCTGGGCTCGGCGTTCCGCTCACGCGTGACCGGGCGAGCCTCGACATCGCCATTCAGCGCGCCGCCAGAACCGCCGGCTCCGACGTGAAAGAGCGTGGATTCATTCTCAGCGTCGGGCTGAGAGTTTCCCCCTGATATGGCGGACGCGGGCCGCAAGCCCGAAGTCATCCTCGTCGCTGACGACATTCCCGCCAACGTCGAGCTGCTGCTGGATCAGCTGAACAGCCTGGGTTACGACACGATCACAGCGGTAGACGGTCCGTCGGCTGTCGCGGTGACTTTCGAGCAGCAACCCGATCTGTGCATTCTCGACGTGTCGATGCCGGCGGGCGATCTCGGCGTGGATGATCGATCGACAGGATTCGAAGTGTGCCGTCGCATCAAGCGCGACCCACGCACGTCTCGCATTCCGGTGATCTTCGTGACCGCGCTCAACGACACGAGCGACCGTGTGCGCGCCATTGAGGCGGGGGGCGACGATTTCCTTACGAAGCCGCACAATCGCCTGGTGCTTGGTGCGCGCGTCCGGAGTCTGCTCAAGCTCAAGGCAGCCACCGACGCACTGGAGGACAGCCTGCGCAAACTGCGCGAGCTCGAGAAAGTTCGCGACGATCTTATGAAGATGATCGTACACGATCTGAAGACGCCGCTCACCTCCGTGCTCGCGACGCTCGAAATGCTCTCCGATGGTGACTTCGGGCAGGTATCCACGTCGCAGAAAGTCGCGATCGGCGACGTCGAGGCCAAGTCCGAGGATTTGCTGGCGCTGATCAACGACATCCTCGAAGTGGCGAGGATCGAAGAGGCGAACATAACACTTGCCCTTTCGCCCATGGCTCCGGGGGCGCTTCTCGCCGAGCTGGTTCATGAGTGGGGGCACAGATTCCAGCAAGAGCAGACGACCGTTTCCGTTTCGGTGGCTGATGACGCGCCGATCTTCACCGGTGACAAGGGGTTGATCAAGCGCGTTTTCTCCAACCTGATTCAGAACGCGGTGACGCACTCCTCCAAAGCCGTCCATCTCGAGTTCAGCGCCCGACGCGCAGGTCACGGAGTTCTCTTCACAGTGACCGACAACGGGCCGGGAATCCCGCCGGAATATCATGAAATCATTTTCCGGAAGTTTGGACAGGTCGAGGTGCCGCGGACGCCGCGTACCCGTAGCTCAGGGCTCGGTCTTACGTTCTGCAAGCTCGTCGTCGAGAGACACCACGGCCGAATTTGGGTCAAGAGCGCCGAGGGGAAGGGAAGCTCCTTCTATATCGAGCTCCCGTCGGATCCCACGGCGATGGATACGCCCCCCGCGGGCACGCAACAGATCGCGGCGAGCGGAACCGGCTCGACCCGATGACGCCTTAGCGCGATCCTCGGGCCGAAGCTTATCTTTCGCTCATGCTCCAGACTCCCCGCCCAACGGTCTACATAGAGACGTATGGTTGCCAGATGAACGTCAGCGATTCCGAGCTCATGCTCGGAAGGCTGGTAGAGTCCGGCTATGAATCCGTCGAGCAGCCCGACGGCGCGGATGTCATTCTCATCAACACCTGCGCGATCCGCGAACACGCCGAGCAGCGAGTGATCGGCCGGATTGGCGAGATGAAGAGCCGGATGAAACGCGATGCCGTGCTCGGCGTCACTGGCTGTATGGCGCAACGGCTCGGGTCGCAGCTGCTCGATCGCGCGAAGCACGTGAGCCTCGTTATCGGCCCCGATGGCTATCGTGATTTGCCCTCGCTGATCGAGAGCGCCCGCGCCGGCGTCCGTACGACCGCCACGGACTTCGATCTCGAGGAGCACTACGAGGATTTCCAGCCGCGGCGCTTCGACGGAGTAAAGGCGTGGATTCCGGTGCAGCGGGGATGCGACTACAAATGCACGTACTGCATCGTCCCGACGACCCGGGGACCGGAAAGAAGTCGTCAGCTCACGGAGGTCGTGCGCGAAACAGAAGCCGTCGTCGCTTCCGGGATTTCGGAGATCGTCCTGCTCGGGCAAACGGTGAACTCGTACTTCGACGGCCGGCACGACTTCGCGGATCTACTGCGCGCAGTCGGTGGAGTCCCGGGTGTGAGACGGCTGCGCTTCACGAGTCCTCACCCGAACGATTTCAGCAAGGCCGTGATCAGGGCGATGGCCGAGACCGAAGCGTATTGCGAGCACGTGCATCTTCCGATGCAGTCGGGCTCGACCCGCACGCTCAAGCGCATGCTCCGTCGCTACACGCGCGAGCAGTATCTCGCGTGCGTAGACGAGCTGCGCGCGGCGATCCCGAGTGTTTCGCTGACGACCGACGTCATCGTCGGATTTCCCGGCGAGACCGAAGCCGATTTCGAGGAGACGCTGAGCGCCGTGCAAGAAGTCGGGTTCGACGATGCGTTCACCTTCAAGTTCTCGCTTCGTGACGGAACGCCCGCGACCCGACTCCCGGCGTCCGACACAATCTCAGACGAGGTCGCGAGCGACAGGCTCGCCAGACTCATCGCGACCGTTCGCGGCGCCAATCGGGAGCGGAACCTCAAGCTCCTCGGCGAGCGGCGCGAGGTTCTCGTCGAGAAATCCGCGCGTCGGGGGGGACTGCTTCAGTCGCGGACGCGAGACTTCAAGGTCGTCATGATCCCGGGCGATGTTTCTCTGATCGGGCAGTACCTCACCGTCAAGCTCACCGGGACGACCGGCTCGACCTTCCTCGGCCAGGTCGTAGGCCAGCGCGCAGAGCTTCCGCTCGCGGTGTAATCCGTTGGCTTTGAGTGCGCCACTCGCAGGGTAATCCGCTCGCTTTGATTGCGCGACCCGCGGAATGATTTCGACGGTGTCGCGCTAGTGGCCTAGGATTGGGCAGCGCTCTGTCGGAGCCCAGCTGCCACTCATCACAGCCGCATACCTCGCATACATAGGCGGCCTACTCGCCGGGTTCGGCGGCTATGCCTGGATTGCGGTCGTCGTTGCCGCGATCGCGTTCGCGGCCGCCTGGTTTCGCGCGCGTTCGGAGCAGTCAGCGCTCGCCCTGGTATTCGCGGCAGCGGCGATTCTCGCCGTCACGACGCCACCTCCGGAGCGTCCGACTGTTCATCTACGGAAGCATGAGCCTCCGTCCGACATTCTGTCGCGCGTCAGAGCGCGCGCCGCGCGCTCGATAGACCGGACGTTCGGTGACGATGCGCCGCTGGCGCGGGCGCTCCTCATCGCCGACCAGCATCAGATCCCGACCGAGATGCGCGATCGCTACGCCTCGGCGGGACTGATTCATATGCTCTCGATCTCGGGTCTTCATGTCGCTGTGATCGCGGCCGCGATGGAGCTTCTCTTTCAGGTCGCGCGCATGTCGCGCCGGGTCTCACTGTTCGGAGCATTCGTCGCAACCGGCGTGTACGTGGCTGTAATAGGAGCGCCACCGCCGGCTCTCAGGTCGGCGGCGATGCTGGGAGTGTCGATGGCCTCGCGGCTCTCGCAGCGGCCGACATCGCCCTGGGCAGCATGGGCCGTCGGCGCGCTCGTGCCACTCGTTCAACCGAGAATTGCCGTGGACGTGGGCTATCAGCTCAGCGTTCTCGGCATGTGCGCGCTGGTGGCGGCCGGATCGCTGTGGCGACGACACCTCGCCAACCGATTGGATGGCTGGAAGGGGAAGCTCGCCAGGGAGCTGGTCACGTCCCTCGTGGCCTGCGCGGTCACCGCGCCGCTCGTTGCCTGGGTGTTCGGCCGTGTCAGCATGATCGCGCCGTTGTCCAATCTGGTTGCTGCTCCGATAGTCACGCTTGCTCAGCCAATTCTGTTTCTGGCACTGCTCGTGTCGCCGCTCGGAGCGGTCGCCCGCTTCTTCGCGCAGGCGGTGCACCCGCTTCTCTTTGCCTTCGACTGGGTTGCCTGGGCGGCGGCATCTACACCCGGCGCTGCCATAACCGTAACCACTACGCTCATCACGGCCCTCCTTGGCGCAATCGCGGCCGTCGCCATGGTCGTTGCGTGCTCGAGTCGCTTTCCCGCGCGGCCGGCGATCACGGGATTAGCCGCGCTCGCGACCATGGCAATTGCTCCTGTGTTGCCGCCTCTGACGCAATCACGGAGCGACCGCGTCGAGCTCCACGTCCTCGACGTGGGACAGGGGGACGCGATCCTGGTTCGAACGAATCGCGGCCACTGGATACTGCTCGATGCAGGTCCCGCCTGGCGCGGCGGCGACGCGGGTCGCACGACGGTGCTGCCATACATGCTTCGGCGTGGTGGCTCGCTTGAGGCGTTCGTGCTGTCTCATCCACACACCGATCATGTAGGCGGAGCGGCGAGCGTTCTCAATGCGATGCGTCCACACGCGTATTGGGATGCGGCGTTCGCGGGGGGATCGGACGCGTACATCGCTTCGCTCGCCGCCGCCAGACAAAAGGGAATCGAATGGCATCGCGTTCATCCCGGCGATTCGATTCGGGTAGATGGAGTGAGTGTCTCCTTCCTCGCGCCTGATTCCGCGTGGACAGTCGGGCTCAAGGATCCCAACCTCGCGAGCACGATCGCCGTCGTGCGTTACGGCGTGGTGCGCTTTCTGCTCGTTGGAGACGCCGAGCGTGCGGAAGAGGACTGGCTATTGGCGCATCATCGCGACGAGCTCCGCGCCCAGGTCCTCAAGGTTGGCCACCATGGCAGCTCGACCAGCAGCAGCGATGCATTCCTGGCTGCGGTTCATCCGGACGTCGCGGTAATTTCCGTGGGCGCTGGCAACATGTACGGGCATCCAAGCAACGATGTCCTGCACGCGCTCTCGCGAATTGGAGCCGAGGTGCTGCGCACCGACGAAGCGGGAACGGTGATAGTGCGTACGGACGGTGTTCACATCGAGATCGAAGCAAAGGGAGATAAATGGGAGCTGGCTCACGACTCGTCAGGGCATTGATCGGAGAGAGAATCGATCTACCTGAAGAAATGGTTCGACGTTATCCCGACCTCGCTCAGGCGAAGTATCGTCGCGGCGGACTGCCCGTCAGAATCGGCGGTTGGTCGTTGGGAACCAGCACGGCGGCAGCCATCACGCTCTGGAGAACGGTGTTCGTCGCGCCGACGACCGTGCTCGATGCCGAGCTGCTCTTGCACGAGCTCCGTCACGTCCACCAATTTTTGGAACACAGGGCATTTCCTGTCAGCTACCTCTGGCAGTCCATCCGTTACGGCTACACGCGTAACGCTTACGAAGTCGATGCTCGCCGGTATTCCGCGTCCCGCCTCGGTACCGGTGACAAGGATCTCTGAGTGGTCAAGCACACCGCGACATCAGTCGTAACGATCGAGCGTTTCATCATCGAGCAGGAGAAGCTCCACCCCGAAGCGACGGGCGAGCTCTCCGGCCTGCTCTACGATCTCGCGCTCGCGGCGAAAATGATCGCCAACAAGGTGCGTAGCGCGGGGCTCGCGGACATACTCGGCGCGACCGATCTCGAGAACGTTCAGGGAGAGACGCAGCAGAAGCTCGATGTGCTGGCGAACGAGATCATCATCAAGGCAGTCGATCATGGCGGGCGGCTCTGCGCGATGGCGTCAGAGGAGGAGCCGGGCATCATCGACATCCCGGCCAACTTTCGGTGCGGGAAATACTGCCTCCTCTTCGATCCGCTCGATGGCTCGTCGAACATCGACGTCAACGTGCCCGTCGGCACGATCTTCTCCGTCGTCCGCAAGATCACTCGCGGCAGCCGTGGCGAAATGGAGGACATGCTGCAGCCGGGACGGCGACAGGTCGCCGCGGGCTACGTGATCTACGGGTCGAGCACGATGCTGGTGTACACCACAGGGCAGGGCGCTCACGGGTTCACGCTCGATCCGTCGCTGGGGGAATTCCTTCTCTCGCATCCGAACATCCGGACGCCCGACATTGGGAGATATCTGTCGGTCAACGACTCCTACCACAGCCAGTGGGAGTCGAACGTCCAGAATCTGATGAGCTATTATCGCGGACAGGATGGCAACCGGCAGCCGATGAGCACGCGGTATGTCGGCTCCCTCGTCGCCGATTTCCATCGCAATCTCCTTGGCGGCGGCCTCTTCGCATATCCCGCCAATCGAAGGAACAAGCGCGGCAAGCTTCGCCTCCTTTACGAGGCCTGTCCGCTCGCCTTCATCGTCGAGCAGGCTGGCGGCGCGGCCAGCGATGGCCAGGAGCGTATCCTCGATATCCATCCGACCGAGCTGCATCAGCGGACGCCGCTCTTCATCGGCAGCGCCAACGACGTCGATGCCGCGCGCAAGATGCTGGGCAACGCGAAGAGTGCCAGCTCGGTTTCGCCGGTGGGATCGGTAGGCGCGTGAAGCCCCGCCGGCGCCCCGGCCGGTGCGCGTGAGCAAGCACGAGCCCGGCGAGAAGCTTTCTCCCTCGGGCATCCCCCTTAAAACGGTATATCGGCCGGAAGATGCGGAGCTCGACTACGCATCCGCGCTCGGCGATCCGGGAGAATGGCCGTACACGCGCGGCGTTCAGCCGTCGATGTATCGCGGTCGACTCTGGACGATGCGTCAGTACGCCGGATTCGGCAGCGCGAAGGGAACGAATGAGCGCTTCAAGATGCTGCTCGACGCCGGACAGACGGGACTCTCCGTTGCGTTCGATCTTCCGACCCAGATGGGACTCGATTCCGATTCGCCGCGCTCCCTCGGAGAGGTGGGAAGGGCCGGCGTGGCAATCGACAGTGTCGAAGACATGCGCGCCCTCCTCGAAGGCATCCCGCTCGACCAGGTCTCGACCTCGATGACGATCAACGCTACGGCGGCGACGCTGCTGGCCATGTACATCGTCGTGGCGGAGGAGCGTGGGATCGCGCGCGACAAGTTGAGCGGCACGATCCAGAACGACATTCTCAAAGAGTACATCGCGCGCGGAACCTACATCTATCCGCCCGAGCCAAGCATGGCACTGATTGCGGAAGTGTTCCGATTTTGCGCCGATGAAGTTCCCAACTGGAATCCGATCTCTATCTCGGGGTACCACATCCGGGAAGCGGGCGCCACGGCGGTTCAGGAGCTCGCCTTCACGCTTGCGAACACGATCCAGTACGTCACCCGCGCAATCGAAGCCGGGCTGGCGGTGGACTCGTTTGCACCGAGGTTGTCATTCTTCTTCGCCGCCCACAGTGATCTGTTCGAGGAAGTCGCGAAGTTTCGCGCGGCGCGACGACTCTATGCGCGGATCATGCGTGGCCGCTTCCACGCGTCGGCGTCGAGTGCGCGGCTGCGCTTTCACACCCAGACTGGCGGGGTCACGCTCACTGCTCAGCAGCCGCTCAACAATGTGGTTCGCGTTGCAGTGCAGGCGCTGGCAGCGACCCTGGGTGGAACGCAATCTCTCCACACGAACGGGTACGACGAGGCGCTCGCGCTCCCGACGGCCGAAGCGGCGAAGCTCGCGTTGCGCACACAGCAGATCGTGGGATACGAGTCCGGCATTGCCAACACCGCCGATCCTCTTGCCGGGAGTTACTACGTCGAAAACCTCACCACGCAGCTCGAAGAGCGCGCCCTCGAGCTGATCCTGAAAGTGGACGAGCTTGGAGGCTCGGAGAAAGCGATCGCCGCCGGATTTTTCCAGGAAGAGATCGCGCGTAGCGCGTACGAGCATCAGCTGCGCGTTGAGGCCGGCGAGACGGTGATAGTGGGCGTCAATCGCTTCGCGGACGAGGAAGAGACGCTGTCCATTGCTGTTCCCGACTACTCGGCTCTGGAGAAGGCGCAGGTGAAAAACGTGAAGGCCCTGCGCAAGAAACGGAACGCCGCTGACGTCAAGCGAGCTCTGGCCGGCCTAGCCACGGCCTCGGCAAAGGATTCGAAGCAGCCGCGGCTGATGCCCATCATCATCGACGCGGTGCGCGCACGCGCGACGGTTGGAGAGATTTCGGAAACTCTGGCGGCAAACTGGGGTTTCTACCGTCCGCCACTCTAGAACCGTCGAAAGATTCCGGTTCGATTTGCAATGAGTCGCCCGAAGGTCGAGCATCGCTCCGCTCGATCGTCGCTCTATCCATGCCGGTGCCGGCGAGATCACGTCGCTTGCCGCCGCGCTTGAGCCGCTCTCTCCAGCAAACTAGCTTTCAGCGTAGCCCGCAGTTCTCTCCCGGACCAACATGCCCACATACGAGTTTCGTTGCCCCACGGGCCACGAGTTCGAAAAGTTTTATCGCTCCATTAGCGGCGCGCCCAGCGAAGTCGCATGCCCGACGTGCGGCAAAAAGGCGGAGCGGCAAATCTCGGCCGGCGGCGGACTCGTCTTCAAAGGCTCCGGCTTCTACATCACCGACTACGGGAAGGACGGCAAGAAGCCGCAGGTTGCTCCAACGAAGGCTGGAGAAGGGGCAGCGAGCGTGAGCGGTGGGTCGGAGTCCGCTGGTCCGAAGGGAGAATCGAAATCCGGCGCCGAGGCAAAACCGTCCGGTGATCCCAAGCCGGGCGTGGACTCAAAATCGGCGAGCGCCCCAAAGCCGGCGGCTGCATCGAAGTCCGCCGCGAAAGGGTCGTCCCGGAGAGCGAAAAGCAGCGAATGACTGCTGCTGACCAGATCCGCACCGAGCTGATTCGCGCCGCGCGCGGCCTCGGTGCGCCCGAGGACGTTGATCCGCTGATGGAGCGCCCGCGGGAGTCTTCGCACGGCGACTGGGCAACGAATCTCGCCATGGTTCTCGCCAAACCGCTCAAGTCGCGGCCGCGTGACATCGCCGAACGGTTGCGTGACTCGATGAGTCTCGAGAGCGCGGGAGTGTCGAAGATCGACATCGCCGGACCCGGCTTCATGAATTTCTGGATCGATGCCGGTCGCATCGCCTCGGGACTGCGCGACATCATCGCCGCCGACGAGAGTTACGGAGGCAGCAAGGTCGGAGCCGGACGTGTCGTCAACGTCGAATTCGTCTCCGCGAATCCGACGGGGCCGTTGCACGTCGGTCACGGACGGCAGGCCGCGCTCGGAGATGCAATCTCTACACTGCTCGAGGTCACGGGCTGGAAGGTGACACGCGAGTACTACTACAACGACGCCGGCGTTCAAATCGACAATCTCGCCGCCAGCGTCGAGGCGAGACTCAACGAGATCCGCGGCAAGCCGGCTCAGATTCCAGAGGGCGGTTATCACGGCGAGTATATTCGCGAGCTGGCCGAGCGATACAACGCGGGCAGCGACGGGCTCTCGGTGCGCGAGTTCGCGGTGCGCGAGCTGAGAAAGGAGCAGGACCTCGATCTGCAGGCCTTCGGAGTGCGCTTCGACCGCTACTTCCTCGAATCGTCGCTCTACACGGAAGGGATGGTCGAAGACACCGTGCGCCTTCTCGTTGCGTCGGGAAAAACGTACGAGCACGAAGGCGCGCTCTGGCTCCGGACAACCGAGTTCGGCGACGACAAGGACCGCGTGATGCGGAAGAGCGACGGCACGTACACATACTTTCTGCCGGATATCGCCTATCACGTAACCAAGTGGAAGCGCGGATTTCGCCGGGCGATCGACGTCCAGGGCGCCGATCACCACAGCACCGTGACGCGGGTGCGCGCGGGCCTTCAGGCGCTCGACATGGGCGTGAGCGAGAAGTACCCCGAATACGTGCTGCATCAGATGGTGACGGTCATGAAGCACGGCGAAGAGGTGAAGATCTCCAAGCGCGCGGGCAGCTACGTCACCGTTCGGGATCTCGTCAACGAGGTGGGGCGCGACGCGGTGCGCTACTTCTTCCTCATGCGGAAGAGCGACTCGCAGCTGATCTTCAACGTGGATCTCGCCGCTTCGCACTCGGAAGAAAATCCGGTCTACTACATCCAGATGGCGCACGCGCGCATGTGCGGCATCTTCCGCGTCGGTGAAATCGATCGGGAGTCGGTGTCGGGCGAGAACGTGAGCTTCGACTTGCTGAGCGAGCCCGAGGAGCAGGAGCTGATCAAGGCGCTGCTCGACTTCCCGGCAGTCGTCGAATCAGCCGCGGAAACGCTGGAACCTCAGCGCATCGCAACCTATCTCCTCGAGACCGCGCGGCTCGCGCACCTGTGGTATCACAAGCATCACGTTCTGGAGCAAGCCGAGGACGTAACCCGCGCCCGGCTGGTGCTGGCCAGAGGTGCCCAGATCGTGCTGCGGAACGGGCTGCAAATCCTCGGCATCACGGCGCCGGAGAGAATGTAGTTGCCGCGGCCGCCCGGTCGGTTACCATTAGCACCCTGACCTTTTCTCAAACGATATAGGCGCGAATGTCTGTCCTCGTTGTTGGCTCGGTTGCGCTCGACTCGGTCGAGACCCCGTTCGGAAAGGCGGACGACGTCCTTGGCGGATCCGCGACATTCTTTGCCGCATCGGCGAGTCATCTCACCAAGGTGAGCGTCGTCGGGGTCGTCGGCTCCGACTATCCCATCGAGAAGCTCGATCCGCTCGAGAAGCGCGGAGTCGATTTCAGCGGTCTCGAGCGCGCGGAAGGGCAGTCCTTTCGCTGGCGCGGCCGCTATCGGCACGACCTCAACTCGGCGGAGACGCTGGAGACGCACCTCGGAGTTTTCTCCCACTTCAGTCCCAAGATTCCGGCGAAACTTCGCTCGTCACCGTATCTCTTCCTCGCCAACATCGACCCGCGGCTCCAGCTCGACGTCCTCGGGCAGGTCGATAAGCCCAAGCTCGTCGCCTGCGACACGATGAACTTCTGGATCCAAAGCCGGCGCGCCGATGTTCTGAAGCTCCTGGGACATGTCGACCTCATGACGCTCAATGACGCGGAAGCACGCCAGCTGACGGAAAAGGCGAATCTCGTTCAGGCGGCGCAGTGGATCATGGCGCGCGGACCGCGGCACGTCATAATCAAGAAGGGCGAGCACGGCGCCTTCATGTTCACCGAAAAGTCCATCTTCTTCGCGCCCGCGTTTCCGCTGGAAAACGTGTTCGATCCTACGGGCGCGGGAGACGCGTTCGCGGGAGGATTCATCGGCTACCTCGCCGCGACGGGCGATCTGAGCGAGGGCAACATGCGACGCGCCGTCATTTACGGCTCAGTCATGGGATCGTTCGCCGTCGAGAAATTCTCGATCGAGCGCCTCATGACTGTGACTCGCGCCGAGATCGATCAGCGCATGCGCGAAATGCGACGGCTCGTGGCGTTCGAGGAGGAGTTGCCCGCGTGAGCGATGACGCGCTTCGCTACGGAAGCGCCGGAGTCGATATCGATGCTTCCAATGCGGCAAAGAATCGGATCAGGAAGCTCGTTGAATCCACGTTCACCAAAGGTGTCGTAGGCGGCTTCGGTGGCTTCGGTGGAATGTTCCGCATTCCTCCGAATCTCGAGAAGCCGGTGCTCGTTTCGAGCGCCGATGGGGTCGGCACCAAGATCAAGGTCGCGATCGAGGCTGGCCGGCACGACACGATCGGGCGCGACCTCGTCAATCACTGCGTCAACGATATCCTCGTTCAGGGGGCGCTCCCGGCCTTCTTTCTCGACTACATAGCGTTCGGAAAACTCCACCCGACCGTCGTCGAAGCCGTCGTCGCGGGGGTTGCCACCGGCTGCCGTGAGAACGGTTGCGCGCTAATAGGCGGGGAAACGGCCGAAATGCCCGGTTTGTACACGCCGCCTGATTACGACTTGGCGGGCTTCATCGTCGGTTATGTGGAAGAAGATCGCATTCTCGGCCCGCACCGTGTGCGGCCCGATGATGTCCTGATCGGTCTTCCGAGCTCGGGATTGCACACAAACGGATACTCACTCGCACGCATGATCGTGACAGATCGGCTGAAGCTGCGACTGACAGATCCGTTTCCGGGTGGTGGCGGGAGCGTCGTGGATGTTTTTCTGGCCGAGCATCGGTCGTATTTGCCAGCGCTGCAACCCGCGCTCGATCGGGTTCACGCGATGGCGCATATCACCGGCGGAGGATTGCTGGAGAATCTCGATCGCGCTCTGCCGAAGACGCTGGACGCTGTAATAGATGTCGCGAGCTGGGAAACCCCGAATGTCTTCAGGGTTTTGATGGGCGCGGGGGCAGTGGAACCCGCGGAGATGTACCGAACGTTCAACATGGGTATAGGAATGGTCGTCATCTGCGCGCCGTCCGACGTAAAGGCAGTGTTGTCGGCGGCATCCGCGGCTGGGGTTGCGGGCTGGAAGATCGGCTCGCTCAGACCCGGTTCCGGGGCAGTCATACTTTCTTGAGGAACTTACAAATGAAAGGTCGTTTGTTCATTTCGCTCGCAGCAATGGCGCTCGCGGCTACGTCCGCCAGTGCTCAGGGTATCGACACCCAGAGCTGCCCGCCGGGCACCGTCAATGGTCTGGGAGTTCCGGATCAGGCCCGCGCTTCGCAGGACGCATGTCAGAAGGCGATCGATCTCTTCAAGTACCTGGCGCCGCAGCTAGGCACGAGCATCGCGGGCGGCAACGCGACACTCGGCCAGGCGGGAAGTCTGGGTGGCCTCGGTCACTTTTCTCTGGGTCTCAGGGTCAACGCTGTTCAAGGCAGCCTCCCGCAGATTCAGAACGTCACGCCGTCCGTGACCGGCGCGACAAATACGCCTCCTATCGATACCAAGACTCAACTCTTTCCGATGCCGACGGCCGATCTCGCGATCGGCATCTTCAAGGGCCTGCCGCTCGCCATCACCAACGTCGGCGGAGTAGACCTCCTCGTCAGTGCGTCGTACGTGCCCGAGTTCAATAGCAGCGGAGTGAGTGTCAAGGTGCCCAATGGCTCGCTCAAGCTTGGCTATGGCGCGCGCATCGGAATCCTGCAGGAGTCGCTGCTCGTCCCGGGCGTCTCGGTGAGCTATATCCGCCGCGATCTGCCGACAGTTAACATCTCGGCAAACAGCGGAAATGACTCGCTGTACGTCAACAACCTTGCCCTGAAAACAACTGCCTTGCGCCTTGTCGCTAGCAAAGGCTTCCTGTTGTTCGGCCTCGCTGCTGGTATCGGTCAGGACAAGTACGAGTCATCCACGGAAATTGGTGCGCACCTTGCCGCGCGAGCGGTCCCGCCTATCTCAGCGTTCAACACTGCTCCAGTTTCGCTTTCCCAGAGCATCACCCGCACGAATATGTTTGCGGATTTGTCGATAAACCTTCTGATTTTGAAGCTGACCGGCGAAATTGGACAAGTATCCGGCGGCACAATCAACACTTACAATACCTTCAGTGGCAAGCAAGCAGCCGATTCCAGAGTCTACGGATCGGTCGGAGCTCGATTCGGGTTCTAACGACGAGCGCGACGCAGAATACATGCGTCGCGCGCTCGTCCTCGCCCAGCAAGGGTGGGGTCAAACAGCGCCGAACCCTATGGTCGGCGCTGTTGTCGTTCGCGACGGCGTCGTCGTCGGCGAAGGATACCACGCGCGCTATGGTGACGCGCACGCCGAGCTGGTGGCGCTCAAGGGAGCGGGCGATCGCGCGCGCGGCTCGACCATGTACGTCACCCTCGAGCCGTGCAACCATTTCGGAAAGCAGCCGCCTTGCACCGAAGCGATTCTCGAGGCTCGGGTAAAGCGCGTCGTGATCGCCGCTGCTGACCCCACCGCGCTCGCTGGTGGCGGCGCGCGTCACCTCGCCGACTACGGCGTCGAGGTCGACTTTTCCGTCGAAGAGGTCGCGGCACTGGAGCTCAATGCTCCATTCTTTTTCGCCGCGACCAATCCAACGAAACCCTGGGTGACGCTCAAGCTCGCGCTCTCGAGCGACGGGAAGATGAATGATCCCAGCGGGGAGCGACGCTGGATCAGCAACGAGCTCTCACGAAAGGAAGTTCAGCGGCTCCGCGCGAACGTCGATGCCATCGCGGTCGGCCTCGGGACCGTGCGCGCGGACGATCCACAACTGACGGCACGGGGATCGATTCGCCCGCGGGTGCCACCCACGCGCGTCGTATTCGACAGAAACGCCGAAACCCCACTTGATTCGACGCTCGTCCGGACGGCGAAGGAGACCCCGACCATAGTATTCGCGCACCATCCGCCGGTCGCCCGCCTCGCTGCGCTCCACAATGCGGGAGTCGACGTCTTCGAGGCCGAAGACCTCCCGGCAGCACTGGAGGCGCTCCATGGATTCGAGGTTCAACACCTGCTCGTGGAGGGCGGCGCCCGCGTCGCGCGGGAGTTCCTGCGTCAGAGCCTGGTGGACCGACTGATTATCTTTCAGTCACCAATCACTCTTGGCCCCGCCGCGCTCGGTCCATTCGATGAATTGCCTGGCGACTTTCGCGAGACGCTCTCCAGGCTCCCCATCGTCCGGCGCGCGGAGTTTGGAGAGGATGTGATGTCGGTGTACGCGCTGCGTGAGGCTTGAATGTTTACCGGATTGATCGAGGCGGTTGGCGAAGTTGAGAGCGTGCGGCAGACCGATGCCGGACGCGAGCTTCGCATTCGCGCTCCGTTCACCGATCTCAAGAATGGCGAGAGCATCGCCATAAACGGCGCCTGCCTGACCGTTCGTGAATTCGGCGCTGGCTGGTTCGACGCGGCCGCGGTCGTGACCACGCTAGAGCGAACGGCCATTGGCGACTGGAAGGCAGGAACACGGCTCAATCTCGAGCGGTCGCTGCGGTCCACAGACAGGCTTGGCGGACACATCGTGCAGGGTCACGTGGACTGTGTCGGTGTCGTGGCCGCGGTCGAGCGCAGCACTGATGCGCTGCTCGTCGACCTTTCGCTGCCGCAATCGGTCGAGCCGCTTTTCGTGCTGCACGGGTCGATCGCCGTCGACGGCGTCAGCCTCACCGTGAACGAGTTGAAGCCTGGCGGTTTGCAACTTTCGCTGATCGAGTACACCTTGCGTCATACCACGCTGGGTGATTTGAAGCCGGGAGCCCGGGTGCACGTAGAGGCGGACGTAATCGCTAAACACGTGCGGCGACTTCTGGAGCCATACCTGCGCGAAGCGTCGGCGCTAAGTTCGCTGGACGATTTTTCGCTGGATCATTAGAGGAATAATGAATTTCGGAACAGTCGAGCAGGCAATTGCCGACATCAAGGTCGGCAAGCTGATCGTCGTCGCCGACGATGAGGATCGCGAGAACGAAGGAGATCTTATCTGCGCGGCCGAGCTGGTCACGCCGGAAATGATCAACTTCATGATCCGCAAGGCGGGCGGGTGGATTTGTCTCGCGCTGACCGGGGAACGTGCCGACCAGCTCGAGCTCGCCCAACAGAGCGAAGTCAACACCGACGAGTACCGCACTGCTTTCACCATCAGCATCGATGCGGACGAGCGCTTTGGCATCACCACGGGAGTTAGCGCGCAGGATCGCGCCAAGACCATCCGTGTTGCCGTCGATCCCAAGAGCGTTCCTACCGATCTGCGCCGTCCTGGACACGTCCCCCCGCTCCGCGCGCGCGAAGGAGGAGTACTCCAGCGCGTGGGCCACACAGAGGCGGCGGTTGATCTCGCCCGCCTTGCGGGCCTCATTCCGGCCGGAGTCGTCTGCGAGATTCTTAGCGAGGACGGCTCGAGCGCCCGCCGCCCCGAGCTCGAGCGATTTGCGCAGAAGCACGGGCTCACATTCATCACGGTCGCGCAGCTCGTCGCGCATCGCCTTCAGACCGAGCGGCTCGTGCACCGCGTCGCCGAGGCTCGGCTTCCGACGGAAGTGGGGATCTGGCGCGTCGTCGGCTACCGCAATGACGTCGACAAGCACGAGCACATAGCGCTGGTTTTCGGCGACGTCGCGCCCGACTCGAGCGTGCTGGTGAGAATGCACTCGAAATGTCTCACCGGTGATGTCTTCCATTCTCTCCGCTGCGATTGTGGATGGCAGCTCGATACCGCGATGAAAATGATTGCGAAGGAAGGGAAGGGCGTGATCGTGTACCTCGATCAGGAAGGCCGCGGCATCGGTCTTCTCAACAAGCTCAAGGCCTACGAGCTTCAGGATCAGGGAATCGATACCGTCGAAGCCAACGAGCGGCTCGGGTTTCCGCCCGACCTCCGCAATTACGGCATCGGCGCGCAGATCCTCCTCGACCTCGGGCTCAGGATCATCCGCCCAATCACGAATAATCCGCGCAAGCTCGTCGGCCTCGAAGGTTACGGGCTGACCATCGACGACCGAGTGCCGATCATCTCGATCGCGCACGACGAAAACTCAAGCTACCTCGAAGCCAAACGGGCGAAGCTCGGACACCTCTTCGCTTCGTAGATGGCCGAGTTTCACGGATTGCCGAGCGGCGTTGGGCGACGCATAGTCGTCCTCGCCAGCCGCTTCAATGAGCCAATCGTAAAGAAGCTCGTCGACGGCGCTCTCGAGGCGCTGATCAAGTACGGCGTCGCCTTCGAGGACATCGATGTCGTCTGGGTTCCGGGCGCGTGGGAGCTTCCCATCGCCGCGCGCTGGCTCCTCGCCAGCGAGCGATACGACGGCCTCGTGGCTCTTGGAGCAGTCATCCGCGGCGAAACCGCGCACTTCGACTATATCGCCGGTGAAGCGTCTCGCGGGCTGGCCGTGGTGGGCGCTGACTCGGAGATGCCCATCGGGTTTGGCGTGCTCACCTGCGATACCGACGAGCAGGCCGAAGCCCGCGCTGGTGGCGCGCACGGCAACAAGGGGTGGGATGCCGCGGTGGCCACGCTCGAGATGGTCGACTTGCACAGTCGCCTGGATCCTGACGATGCGGATTGAATCCCGCGCCCGCGCGCGGGCCCTTCAGGCGTTGTACGCGTGCGACATGCGGGGCGGAAAGAATCTTGATCGGGTCGCCGCCCAGGTGTGGGACGATCTCGCAGTGGCGCCCGAGGAACGGAGACTTGCTGGCCTGCTCGTGAGAGAAGTCGCGACCGCCGGCGGCGCGCTGGACGCGCGACTCGCCGATCTCACCACCAACTGGCGCCTCGAGCGGCTCGGCGCCATCGAAAGGTCGGTGCTTCGCCTTGGCGCCGCCGAGCTGATGAAGGGAGAGACGCCGCCGCGCGTCGCAATTCAGGAAGCGGTGAGGCTGGCCGAGAGGTTCGGAACATCCGCGAGCGCCAGATTCGTCAACGGAGTTCTCGACGCCTTCGCGCGACAGGCCGGCATGATCTAGTGCGGATACTTGTCCTCAACTGGCAGGATTACAAAAACCCGCAGGCCGGCGGTGCCGAGCTTCACCTGCAGGAAATCTTCAGCCGCATCGTCGCGCGCGGCCATACCGTCGACCTCCTCTGCAGCTCCTGGCCGAACGCTCCCCAGCGCGTGAATCTGGACGGGATCGATGTTTACCGAATCGGCACTCGCCACACTTATCCATTTCTCGCCCGCGGCTATTACACCGAGAATCTCGCCCGCAACGACTATGATGTCGTGATCGAGGACCTGAACAAGGTTCCTCTCTACACGCCGTTATGGGGCGTGCGTAATCTCGTAGCCCTGGTGCACCATCTCTTCGGCGCGACTGCATTTCGCGAAGCCCCGGCGCCCCTTGCCGCCGCGGTGTGGCTCTCCGAGCGTCCGCTTGGAATGCTCTATCGCAACGTGCCATTCGAGGCCGTCAGCAGGAGCACGGCTGATGACCTCGTGCAGCGCGGTATTCCGCGCAGCTCGATTCGTGTCATCTACAATGGCGTCGACTCGACCCGACTGACCCCCAACTCCGCGGAGCGGTCCGCGACGCCGCTCTTCGTCTATCTCGGGCGGCTCAAGAAATACAAGCGGGTGGACATCGTCATCCGGGCGTTCGCCGGCCTCAACGTTCCAGAGGCGACCATGGAGATCGCCGGAACCGGCGACTATCGCGCTCAGCTCGAACGTCTGGTAAAATCACTCGACCTGAGTAGCAGGGTAAAGTTTCTTGGCTTCATTCCCGAGGAGGAAAAGGTTCATCTACTTCGCCGCGCGTGGGCCTCGACGTTGGCGTCGCCAAAGGAAGGGTGGGGAATCAGCAACCTCGAAGCTGCAGCGTGCGGAACTCCCGTGATTGCGGCCAACTCTCCGGGCATCCGCGAATCGGTGATCGATGGCGAGACGGGGTTTCTCGTACCGCCGGACGACCCCCAGGAGATGACGGCGGCGATGAGGGGGCTCGTACAGTCGCCGGATCTCGTCAACGTGCTCGGAGGCGCGGCCCGGCGCTTCGCCGCAACCTTCACCTGGGATCGCTCGGCGAATGAAACGCTCGCGCATCTGGAGGAAGTCGTCGCGAAATGACGCGCCTTAGCCAGAAGACAACGGATTGGGGATGCCAGCGCCCAAGGTAACGGTCGGAGTGCTACTCGACCGGCTGCGGGGATCGCTGCAGCTCGAGGAGATGGAGCCCGGTTCCGGACTCGATCGCATCGTCGGCAACCCCGAGGTTTCGAGCCCCGGCCTCGTGCTGGCGGGCTACGTCAAGCGCTTCTCGGCGGAGCGCCTCCAGGTGCTTGGTGAAACCGAGATTACATACCTTCAGTCGCTCACTCCCCCGGATCGCAAAAAGATTCTAGAGCTGTTCTTTTCCTTCCCCATTCCCGCCGTATTCGTGACCAAAGGGCAGCGACTGCCCGTTGGCCTCAAGGAGATCGCCAGTGCTGCTGGCGTTCCGCTCATCCGGACCAAGCTGAAAACGGCGGAGTTCTATCGGCGAATCAAGCCGGTGCTGGAGATGGAATTCGCGCCGACCGTCTCGCTTCACGGCTCACTCACCGATGTCTTCGGCGTCGGACTTTTCTTCACCGGGAAAAGTGGCATCGGCAAATCGGAATGCGTGCTCGATCTCGTCGAGCGTGGGCATCGCCTTGTCGCCGACGACCTCGTCATCACCAGCAAGCGCGGAAACGACGTTCTGATTGGGCGCGGCCACGAGCTGCAGCGTCATTACATGGAAATTCGTGGCGTGGGACTGATCGATATTCCGGCGATCTTCGGGATCCGCGCCGTCCGGCAGCAGAAGCGCATTGAGGTCGTGGTCCAGCTCGAGGAGTGGGATCAGCACGCCGTCGTGGAGCGACTTGGCCTCGATGTCGAGACCACGACGATCCTCGGCGTCGAGCTGCCCAAGATCACGGTATTTCTGAACCCCGGAAAGAACATCACGGTGATCGCCGAAGTCATCGCGCTGAATCACCTGTTGCGCTACTCCGGCATCAACGCGGCAGAGGCGTTCAACGAAAGGCTTGTCGGTCGCATGAAGACCGCGGCCGCGAGCAACATCCAGGCTTATCTTCAGGAAGATCATGAATGACGAGGTAGTTGGCGGCTCGGACAAACCGCGCGCGATAGTCGTTGGCCACGGAGAGTTCGCCGGTGGGCTGGTGTCCGCGGTCGGACAGATCTGTGGCTTGGCCGACAAGCTCGTCGTGCTCTCGATGATGGGTATGACGCCGGAAGACATCGAGGGCGCGCTTCGCGAACAGATCGCTCTGACGGGCGCTCGCGTGATCTTCACCGATCTCCCGGCGGGAAGCGCGACGCTGGCCGCGCGGCGCATCGTCAGGGACGACCCGGGGGTCGTCCTCGTGAGCGGAGTAAACCTCGCGACGCTGCTGGATTTCGTCTTCAACACGTCCGTCCCACCGACCGAGGCCGCCAGGGCGGCCGCCGAAAGAGGGAAGGCATCGCTGATCGTGGTTGGGCGCTGATGGGAATTCACCTCTACCGCATCGACGACCGTCTCGTTCACGGACAGGTCGTCGTCGGTTGGGGCCAGCCTCTCAATGCTCGTTTTCTGGTTCTTGTCGATGACCTGGTGGCATCGAGTGACTGGGAGAAAGAGCTCTACCGAATGGCCATTCCGCCCGAGATGGAGATCTATTTTGCCGACGTCGGCGGTGCGATCCGGGATCACGCGCGGTACGCGGCCGACCCACGGCCCGGACTTCTCATCACCGGCGACATCGCCAGCATGTCCCGGCTGGTCAAGGGCGTGAAAGCGATCGGTAGCGTCAACCTCGGCGGCATCCACCACCGCGCCGGCCGCGCCGAGAAGCTTCGTTACATCTTCCTCACCCCGGGCGAAGAAGGGCAGCTGCACGACCTCGAAGCGGCGGGCGTCGAGGTGACGGCACAGGATGTCCCGTCAGCGCGCGCGGTCCCGCTCGCCGAAGTGCTCGAGGGAAAGTCACAGTGAGTTTGATCGAGGCGCTTCCGATCGCCCTTCTTGGCGCGTTGCTGGGTCTCGACGTCGTGAGCTTTCCCCAGGCGATGATATCGAGGCCAGTCGTCGCGGCGACGCTGGCGGGGGCGTTCATCGGCCACCCACCGGCTGGCCTCCTCATCGGGGTGGTGCTGGAGATGATCGCGCTCGACACTCTTCCATTCGGGGCTTCGCGCTACCCGGAGTGGGGATCTGCGGGCGTCGTCGGAGGCGCGCTCTTCGGAGCGCAGCCGCATGGAATGCCAGGCGCGCTTCCCGCGTGCCTGCTTGCCGCTCTGCTCACCGCCAGCATCAGTGGATGGAGCATGGTAGTGCTGCGGCGATTGATTGCGATCCGGCTCGAGCAAACGCGGGACAGGATCGAGGAAGGATCGCGGAACGCGCTGCTCTCGCTCCACCTGTCCGGCATGTCGATGGACCTGCTGCGCGGCGGTCTCGTGACGATCACCGCCATGATGATCTTCGCCCCCCTTGTCCGCGCGATAGTCGCGATCTGGGGGAGTGACTCGGCGCCATCGCGCGCGGTCGTCGTGGTCATCGCCGCGATCGTCGCGGGCGCGGCGCTCTGGAAAGTCTTCCACTCAGTTCGACACGTGCTCTGGTTCTTCCTCGCCGGCCTTCTGGTCTGGGTCGGGTTGCTGGTGACGAGATGACGGCCCCGACAAGCCCAGGGGTTGACCTGCCCATGCGCGTCAAGTTCGCGATGTATTTCCGCCTCTTGGCCATGCAGGGATCGTGGAACTACGAGACCCTGAACGGGACTGGAATCGGGTTCACCATGGAGCCCGCGCTCAGATACTTGCCGGGAGGACTTGACGGCCCGGCGTATCGGGCCGCGCTGGCGCGCGAATCGCGCTATTTCAACGCGCACCCGTATCTGGCAGGAATTGCCGTCGGCGCGCTGGTCCGGGCCGAGCTGGACGGAGTGGAGCCCGCGAGAATCGAACGGTTTCGAACGGCTCTGGCTGGGCCTCTCGGAAGCGTCGGAGACAGGCTCGTGTGGGCGAGCTGGCTGCCGTTCTGTTCGCTCGTCGCGATCGGAGTCTATGGGGCCGGCGGCTCGCCTATGGGGGTCGTTGGTACATTTCTCTTGCTGTACAACGCCGGACATATCCTTCTCAGGGCATGGGGACTTCGGATTGGTCTTTCGCGCGGTTTGAACGTCGCCTCGGCGCTGGGGAATCCAGTGCTACGGCAGGGACCGCAGTACATCGGATGCGCCGCCGCGCTGGTGGCCGGCGTGGCGTTGCCACTCGCGCTACAGCGTGTGGCGGGTCCGGGCCTCGGCCTCGTGGGCGGTATCATCGGGGCGGCGTTGATTGGAATCCTGCTTCTCGCGCGGCTCCGGGAGCACGCGGAAGGCTGGCGTATCGCCCTTGGAGTTCTCGCGATTTTCGTTCTTTACTCGGTCCTCACCTGATGCCTGAGCGCGAAGTAAGAATCCTGAACAAGCTTGGCATACACGCTCGCCCCGCCGCCGAGATCGTGAAGACCGCGGGGAAATTCAAGAGCGCCATCACCATCGTGCGCGATGATCTCGAGGTCAATGCCAAGAGCATCATGGGCGTGATGATGCTGGCCGCGGAACACGGGGCCATGATAATCCTTCGGGCGATCGGCGACGACGCCGAAGCGGCACTCGATGCGCTTTCGGCCGTGATCGCGAACAAGTTCGGAGAGAGCTGAGTGGCAAAGGGAATCGCGGGCACGCCGGCTTCACCGGGAATCGTGGACGGACAAGTCCACCTTCTCCGCTGGGAAGTTCCGGACGTGCGCCACCGCATCATTCCCGACGAAGCCGTACCCGGGGAGATCAAGCGCTTTCACGCGGGGCTGGCACAGGCAAGGGAGAGACTACACCACGTGCGGGCGCGCGCCGAGAAGCACGCCGGCCCCGAGGAAGCGGCGATCTTCGATGTCCAGCTTTCGATTCTCGAGGACGGCGAGCTCCTGCGACAGGTCGAGGAGCTCATAACGCAGAACCTCGGCGCCGAAAAGGCGTTCGATCTCGTCCTGTTCGAGTGGCGCCAGCAATTCGCGAGTCACGCGCGGCCGCTGCTGCGAGAACGAGTCGGCGACCTCATAGACGTGCACATCAGAGTGCTTTCGATCCTGCTCGGGCTGCCGGATCACGATCCGGTTGATCTACCCAAGGGCTCGAACAGAATCCTCGTCACGCACGATCTCACGCCGAGCCTCACGGTACAGCTGGATCGCGAAGCGATCATCGGCATCGCGACGGACGCGGGTACGCGTACGTCGCACGTCGCGATTCTCGCGCGATCGCTGGGTTTGCCCGCGGTCGTCGGACTCAGAGATGCAACCGAGCAGCTGACCGGAAACGAGCACGTGATTCTCGATGGGACGTCAGGTATCCTGATCGTTGACCCCACGCCGTCGCAGATCAAGACCTACCGTGAGCGTCGCGCCATCGAGGCTCTGGAGGACCAGGAGCTACAGGCTCTCTCAGTCGCCGATTCCGTAACGCTGGACGGCCACTGGGTGACGCTGCGCGCCAACGTCGACCTACCCGAGGAAGCGGGGTTCGCGGCGCGGAGCGGCGCCGAAGGCGTGGGCCTCATGCGCACCGAGTTTCTGGTCGTCGGACGCGCGACGATGCCCGACGAGGAGGAGCAGTACCGTGCCTACCGCCATGTGGTGGAGGCGTTCGGCGGACGCCCCGTCGTGATTCGCACCTTCGACGTGGGCGGCGACAAGCTCCCGATCGGCAGCTACCCGACCGACCCCAATCCATTCCTCGGCTGGCGCGCGATCAGGATGTGCCTTGACGAGCCGGAGCTGTTCAAGACCCAGCTCCGCGCACTACTGCGCGCGGCGATGCATGGCGACGTCAGGATCATGTTTCCCCTCATCATCACTCTCGATGAAGTCCTGCAGGCGAAGCACCTGTTGAACGAAGCGGCGCGCGAGCTGGACGCGAGGGGGGTGCCGTACCGGCACGACGTTCCGCTCGGAGTCATGGTCGAGACGCCGGCCGCCGCGCTCTCAGTGCACACGCTCGTCGATGATGTGTCGTTTCTCAGCATCGGGACGAACGATTTGGTGCAGTACACGCTCGCCGTCGATCGTGGCAGCGCAAACCTCGCTTCCCGGTTTACGCCGCTCCACCCGGCGGTATTGACGCTGATCAAGCGCATCGTCGATGTCGGCGCTGCTCATCGTCTCGAGGTCGCCGTCTGCGGCGAGATGGCATCCCAGCCTCTCATGGCGTTCGCCCTCATCGGGTTGGGTGTCCGGTGTCTGAGTGTCGCCGGGAGGGCGGTGCCCCTGGTCAAGCGCATCGTCCGGGGCGTGAGCGCTGCCGTTGCCGCCGAAGCAGCGAATGCTGCGCTCGAATCCCGGACTGCCCGAGAGGCCGAAGGTGAGCTCCGGCGCCGGCTGATGACCGCTTTCGGAGACGCCCCATTCTTGCGCGATGGGTTGCCCAGCTTCGTCGAAGGAAATATCTTCGAAGGCTCCGGTGGGCTTAATACATCCTCGGCGCACGAATAGTACGGCGTGCGACCGTTGCCACCATTCATCCTCAAATTCCCCAGAGGAATTTCGTGCTCGATCGACATCTCTTCACATCCGAATCCGTAACCGAAGGCCATCCTGACAAGGTCGCGGACGCGATTTCGGACGCCATCCTCGATGCAATACTGACAGATGATCCCCAGGCGCGCGTCGCCTGCGAGACACTTGTAACGACCGGACTCGCCTGCGTTGCCGGCGAGATCACCACCAAGACGTACGTCAACGTTCCCGAGATCGTGCGATCCACGATCGATCGTATCGGCTACAACGACTCGGGCATGGGTTTCGATAGCAAGACCTGCGCGGTAATCAGCACGATCGACAAGCAGTCCCCCGACATCGCGCAGGGCGTGGACCATGGCGGCGCCGGCGATCAGGGCATGATGTTCGGCTACGCCAGCGATGAGACCGAACAGCTGATGCCGATGCCGATCCAGCTCGCTCATCGCCTCACCGAGCGCCTCGCCGAGTTCCGGCGCTCGAAGGAAGGGAAGTGGGTTCGGCCCGACGGCAAGGCGCAGGTGACCGTTCTATATGAGGACGCTCTTCCGATCGGCGTCGAGACCGTCGTCGTCTCGACCCAGCACTCGGAGGACATCTCCACCAAGAAGCTCCGCGAGGCGATCATTGCCGAAGTCATTGAACCCGTAATCCCGAAAGAGCTCCGCGACAAGACCATCAAGTTCCACATCAATCCGACCGGACGCTTCGTCATCGGAGGTCCGCAGGGCGACGCCGGCCTCACTGGGCGCAAGATCATCGTCGACACGTACGGCGGCATGGGGCGCCACGGCGGCGGCGCATTCAGCGGCAAGGATCCCTCGAAAGTGGATCGCTCGGCCTGCTACGCCGCCCGTTGGGTCGCCAAGAACATCGTCGGCGCAAAGCTCGCTCGGCGCTGCGAGGTGCAGGTCGCCTACGCCATCGGGGTCGCGGAGCCCGTGTCGGTCAACGTGGATACGTTCGGAACCAACACTGTCCCCGAGACCGCGATCCTCAAGGCAATCCTCAAGGTCTTCGATCTTACGCCCAAAGGCATAATCAACGCGCTGGATCTGAGGAAGCCGATCTATAGCCCGACGTCCTCGTACGGACATTTCGGCCGCACGCCCAAGAAGAACGGTAAGGGCACGCTCTTCACGTGGGAGCGCCTGGATCGCGTGGCTGAGTTGCGGAAGGCTGTGGAAGGACGGTAGCGGCGCCCAGCGGCGAACAATGCAAGAAAAGCTGGCCCCTTCTGGTGGCCAGCTTTTCCACTCTCAGGCCCTGACGTTAATTTGATTTCATGCAACTCGTCGAAGTCGAAGTGATGCGCCTTGGTCTCGACCGCTCCACCAACTCCTACGTTGTGATCCTTCAGGAGAAGGGCGGCGCTCGGCTGCTTCCGATCTGGATCGGGCAGCCGGAGGCGGAATCCATCGTGATCGAGATGAACAAGCTCAAGCGCGAGCGGCCGCTCACTCACGACCTCTGCAAGAATCTCATCATCGGCATGGGCGGCACTCTGCGCCGCGTCAACATTACCAAGGTCGAGAACCGCACTTTCTACGCGGAGCTTCACATCGCGCGCGAATCCGGCGCCGTGCACATAGATGCGCGTCCTTCCGACAGCATCGCGATTGCGCTGAGATTCGAAGCGCCGATCTTCGCCCAGGAAAGTCTCCTCACCGCCCTGCTGCTCGAGGAAGGGCAGGTTCCCCCCGAGACTTTGGCCGAGCCGTCGGACGAAATGTCGGCTGAGCAATTGAAGGAGTACCTCGAGAACATGCGTCCCGAAGATTTTGGGAAGTTCAATATGTAGGCTGGCGGTCCTGCTGATCATGCAGGCCGCTCTCCCATCGGTACCGCAACGGGTCTCCGGACGCATCGTGCGCCCTGGCGGCGATCGCATGGACCCCGTGAGCGGGGCGTGGGTCGTCCTGCATCGCGTCGGCCCGGACAAGGCCGGACCACTAGACTCCGCTCGATCGGACTCTCGCGGTCGCTACTCCTTCACTTACGCGCGCACCGGCAGCGAGGATGCGGTCTATTTCGTCTCCGCGTCGCACGACGGCATCGCGTATTTCACTCTGCCCCTCGCTGAGGGCCGCGTGAGCGGTGACGATGGCGAGATAACCGTCTTCGACACGACTTCGGGCCACGTCCCGATGAGCCTGCGCGGACACCACGTAGTAGTATCGGCCGCCGACGCAAACGCTCGCAGGTCGATCGTCGAGGTGTACGATCTCTCCAACGACAGCACCGTCACGCGCGTCGCGATCGGCGAAACCCCGTCTGGCGCCACGTGGCAGACTCACGTCGCTCCGGGAGCGGGCGATTTCAAGGTGAGCCAGGGCGACATATCAGCGGCCGCGGTGTCTTTTTCGGACGGGGTCGTCAGCGTATTCGCGCCGCTCGCGCCCGGAATCAAGCAGCTGTCGTTCTCATACTCGCTCCCCGCGAAGTCGTTTCCGCTCAAGCTCCCACTCGAGACCGAGACCGGGATCTACGAGATACTGATCGAAGAAAAGGCAGGCAGCGTTACCGGTCCCAAGCTGAAGGAGATGGATCCGGTGACCGTGGACGAGCGGAACTTTCGCCGCTTCCTCGCCTCGGACATGCCACCGAATTCCGTCGCCGTTATAGACCTGCCCGCGCCGCCGCCGACGCACTCGATCGACTCGCGCTATCTCGTCGCGCTTACGCTTGTGATCGGGGGCACGATGGTTGTGGCGCTTGCGCACGCGATAAGACGTAGATAGCTTCGCCGAACAATTGATCGCGGACGGGAGCCACGGAAACCGGTTTGATGCCGGTGCGGCCCCGCCACTGTAACGGGCACTAACGCAGACTCGTAACGCCACTGACTGCAGGAGCAGTCGGGAAGGTGAGTCCAGCGGCCCGGAGCCAGGAGACGACTCTCGTCCGCGCCACTTTCGCAGAACCTCGGGGGAGGTCCTGGTGGCGGTCAGGCGTCGTTTCGACGCGTGTTCGTTGCGGGCATTCCTCAGGGAGGAGTGTCCGTTTTTGATTTTCAGCCGCCGATCATCCCGTTTTCTGATTGCATGCGCGCTCGCGATTGCCGCGTGCGAGAAGCCGCACACCGAGCCCGCGACGGTAACCGACGATTTCGGGGATCCGGTGCGCCTCGGCGCCGCTCCAACGCGCATCGTCTCGCTGAATCCGGTGACGACGGAGATCCTCTTTGCGTTCGGTGCAGGCTCGCGCCTCGTCGGCCGCTCGTCGTTCGATCTCTGGCCCGATTCCGCCAGGGTCATTCCGGATCTCGGCATGGGACTTCAGCCGAATGTGGAGGTTGTGCTCGGAGCGCATCCTGACCTCGTGATTCTCTACGCGAGCCAGGACAATCGCCCGGCAGCCGCGCGCTTTCGCGCTGCCGGAGTGAGCACGCTGACCTTGAGGACCGATCACATCGCGGATTTCCGTCGCACCGTTCAATTGCTGGGCGCGATCCTGCAAGATTCGGCGCGAGCCAGGACGGTTGCCGACTCAGTCTTTCGCACTCTCGACCGCGTTCGCACCGCAACAGCGAAACTCCCGCGACCGACAGTGTTCTGGCACATCTGGGACGCACCGCTCATAACCATCGGCGCCGGCAGCTTCATGAACGAGCTCGTCGACATCGCGGGCGGCAGGAACGTCTACGCCGACATCACGAAACCGTCCGCGACAGTCTCACTCGAAGATGTGGCGCACAGAGATCCCGATTTCATTCTCGCCGGGCCGCAGGGGGCGCAAGAAATCGAAGATGACCGCCGCTGGCGGATTGTCCGCGCAGTGCGGGAAGGGAAAGTCGTGACTGTTGACACCGTGCTCGTCGGCCGTCCGTCGGTGCGACTGGGAGAAGCCGCTGTCTCGCTGGCGAATCTTCTCCATCCGGGCACAGTGCGTTGAGGCGATTTCAAGGCTGGTATTGGCTGTTGCTCATCGTAGCACTGCTGGCCGTCGGAATGCTCGCCGTCGCGCGCGGCGCCGTGTCAGTGTCGCTCGCCGGCGTGATCGACGCGCTGCGCGGGCGTGGCGATCCAACCGCGATTGCCATCGTGCGAGACCTGCGACTTCCGCGCGTCGTGCTCGGCGCTCTCGTCGGGGCGGGCTTGGGCGCGAGCGGCGCCGCGCTTCAGGGTGCTCTCCGCAACCCGCTGGCCGAGCCGTACTTGCTCGGCGTCTCCGGCGGCGCGGCGGTTGGGGCCGTTATCGCGTTTTCCCTGGGCGTCTCGAGCGACGCCATGATCACCCTCGCTGCGTTCGCCGGTGGGATTGCCGCGGTGTTCGTCGCGCTCGCGGTCGCCCGTGTAGGCGGTAGAAGCGCGCGCGCCGACGTGAGGACTCTGCTCATAGCCGGCGTCATTGTAGGAGCGTTCGCGAATGCCGCGATCATGGTGGCGCTCGCGAGGGCAGAGCCAAATACAGTTCGCGGCGCGCTCTGGTGGATGATGGGCTCCGCGGCAGATGCGACCTGGCGTCGCGTCGCGTGGCTCGCGGCGAGCATACTCGTCGCCGGGGGGGCGCTGGTCTATTGGGCGCGAGAGATCGACGTTCTCTCTCTCGGCGATGATACAGCGGCCTCGCTCGGCGTCGACGCGGAACGAGCCGGACGACGAGCCTTCCTTCTCGCGGCGCTGCTCGCTGCCGCGACAGTGTCCGCCGCGGGGCTCATCGGATTCGTGGGGCTCGTGGTCCCACATATCGCGAGGCGAATGGGACTGCGGGCTCATCGCCCGCTTATCATGGCGGCGGGATTGATCGGTGCGACGCTTGTCGTCGCCGCGGATCTCGCGGCGCGCACGGTCGCGGCGCCGACGGAGCTGCCTCTGGGTGCGATCACAGCTCTGCTCGGTGTTCCGTTCTTCCTCGTGCAGCTCCGGCGGACGTCGTGATCGAATTCAGGGACCTCGTCGTTTCATATCCCGGCGCGCGACAGAACGCGGTCGACGGCGTCAGCTTCGTCGGCGCGCGCGGACAGCTCACCGCGCTCGCTGGACCGAACGGATCCGGCAAGAGCTCGATCGTGAAAGCACTGCTACGACGCGCCGACATCACGCGCGGATCGGCCTCGATCGACGGTCGTGACGTGCGGTCGCTCTCTTACGCCGAGCTGGCGCGAAACGTCGCCGTTGTACCACAGCGGGAAGAAGCGGCGTTTCCGATCCAGGTGCGCGAGTACGTCTTTCTCGGACGTTACCCGCACCTCGGACTCTGGCGCGCACCATCGAGAGAGGACGATCTCGCAGTAGATCAGGCTCTGTCGCAGGCCGGAGTGGAAGATCTCGCCGACCGCGACACCGATGCTCTGTCCGGCGGTGAATGGCAGCGCGTCCGCATTGCCCGCGCGCTCGCGCAGAAGTCTCCCGCTCTCGTCCTCGACGAGCCGACGACGTTCCTCGATGTCGCCCACGAGATGGGGATCTTCGAGTTGATGTCTTCGCTCGCCCATTCGGGGTTGGCGGTGCTCCTCGTGAGCCACCAGCTCAATCTCGTCGCCCGCTTCGCCGACACGATCGTGCTTCTGGACCGTGGGAAAGTGGCGACGACCGGCTCGCCGACAGAGGTCATGCGAGCCGACACGCTCGAATCGATTTACGGCTGGCCCGTCGTGATCACGCGGGATCCCGCTGTAGGTGCGCCGGCCCTCGTTCCGCTTCGACGTCCGGTCCGACTCTGATTCATACACAAACGACTTCTCAAACCTGAAACCCATGCACTGCAAATCACGATTCGTTTTCTCAGCCTGCGCGCTGTCTCTCGCCGCGATGACCCGAGCGGGCGCCCAGGCGAAGGACACGGCGCTGCTCGGAACGGTCGTCGTGTCGGCTACCAAAGTCCCGAGACGCGCCGCGACTCTTTCGCAGGCCGTCACCGTGCTTCTGGGCGACGACCTCCGCGCGCGCGGAGTGACGCGAGTGGCGGACGCGCTGCGCGAAGTCCCGGGCGCATCGATCGTTCAAACGGGCTCCTATGGCGGCATCACCTCGCTCTTCCTTCGCGGCGGAGAGAGTCGCTACACCAAGGTGCTCATCGACGGGGTGCCGGTGAATGCGCCCGGTGGTTCCTTCGATTTCAGCCATCTCACCACGGACAACATTGACCGCATCGAGATTGTGCGCGGCCCCGCCAGCGTGCTGTATGGCGCCGACGCCGTAAGTGGCATCGTGCAGATCTTCACGCGCAGGGGCTCGGATCAGGGTCGTGCATCGCTTGGAGCACGGGGCGGCACTTATCACTCCCTCGACTTCGATGGCGACGCGGTTGGCTCGAGTCCGCTCGGAGGGTTCTCGGTTGGTGCGGCGCATCATTCTACGGACGGCATCATCCCCTTCAACAACGAATACCGAAATGGAACACTGAGCAGCGCGCTGACTCTCGCTCAGGGCGCATCCGGGGACGCCAGAATCGCCGCGAGGTACACCACCGCCGAGTTCCACTACCCCACGGATTTTACTGGACAACCCGTCGACACCAATTCGTATCGGGTGCAGCACCGCCTGACGGTTGGCCTCGATGCTGGACGCATTCTGACGCCGAGAGTTGAAGCGCGATTGCTCGCTGGCAACAACGACGTCTGGGATCTCAGCGAGGACATTGCGGTCCCATTCGGAGGAACGGCGCCACAACATTCCGCATCCAGATCTCGCGGCTATCGCAGGGACGTAGAGGGACGTCTCGTTTTCTCCCTGCCTTCCGACGCCACGGTTACTGTGGGCGGAACGTACGAGAAGGAACACGAGAACAGCTCCAACGCTTCCGGCAACGTCGGGGCGCCGACCACCGAGACGGATTCCTTCGACGCATCGCGTCATAACATCGCCTACTACTCCGAGCTGCTCGGAAATCTCACCGACCGCTTTTCCTACACTGTTGCAGGCCGGGTCGACGACAACTCCGACTACCGCCGATTCGCCACCTACCGGCTCGGCGTGAACGCGGCCGTCCTTCCCGCGCTGAAAATTCGCGCCTCGCTCAGCACCGCGTTCAACGCGCCCGCGTTTAACCAGCTCCGCCCGACTCTCTTTACCGTAGGCAGCCCCGATCTTCGCCCCGAGAGGAGCAGGTCAGCCGAGATCGGGCTGATGACGAATTTCCATCCGGATCTTGTGCGGCTCAGCGCGAGCTACTTCAATCAGCGCTTTTCCGATCTGATCCAATTCGTAAATGGCGGACCGCCGGATTTCCTGGGCAGCTTTGCCAACCTTACGGGCGCGACCTCCAACGGCTACGAGGCCGAGCTGCAGCTCACTCCCGTTAGAAACTGGCGGGGAACGGCGAGCTACACGATCGTCAACCCACGCGTCACAGAAGTCGATCCCGCGTTTCAGGGAACTGATCGGGCTGGCGACGAGCTGATTCGCCGGCCAACACATTCCGGCGGCTTTGTCGTGTCATATTCGCGCCCCTGGGGCATGAGTCTGGGCACCGCCGTGAGCTACGTCGGAAAGCGCCCGGACACCGACTTCTCACAGTCCCCGTCGCCACGAGTCACGCTGCCTGCCTATACCAAGGTGGATCTGTCGGCCGAGTATCCGCTCACCGGTCTCAAACGCGGCGGGCTCACGCTCAGCGCCCGGGTGGATAACGTCTTCGACAAGCGCTACGAGGACGTTCTGAACTTTGCCTCGCCGAGGCGGACCTTTCTGATTGGAGGGCGGGCCTCGACGCTCTTTTAACGCGCTGTCGGCTCCGAGCCGCGTGTTACATTCTCTGAATGCCGCTCCTCGCCACCGAGGCGATCGTCCTCCACGCCTTCGACTACCTCGAGAGCTCTCGGATCATTCGCCTGCTGACGAGGGAGGCAGGCGTGCAATCCGCGCTGGCGAGGGGAGCGCGGAAATCACGCGGTCGCTACGGCACGGCTCTCGATCTCTTCGCCGAAGGGTCGGCCCAGCTCTACGTCAAACCGAATCGGGAGCTGCACAACCTCGCCAGCTTCGAGATTTCGCGCACGCGTGGTGAGCTGGCGGAAGACATCGGGCGCTTCACGGCCGCGTCCACGATCGCCGAGCTCGCGCTTCGCTTCGCGGGAGAGGCCGACAATCCCCAGCTATACGATACCATAGCGGACGTGCTCGACCGGATCGCTCGCTCCGCCCCGGAGCGCACGATCGAGGATGGCCTCGCCGGCTGCTGGCGCGTCGTCTCTGTTCTTGGATTCACGCCGGAGCTCTCCAGCTGCGCGCTTTGTCACACTCCGCTCCGCGATTCCGATGACACGACCTTCTCGCATTCGTCGGGAGGAATCGTCTGCCCGGCGTGCAGCAAGCTGGCCCCAGGCGGGCGGAGAATTCCGTCGGCCGCGCGCGCGGCCATTCGCCATTGGCTCGAGGGTGACGACTCCGTTCACCTCATCGACGCGGAAGCCCGCTCCCATCAGCGTCTTCTGCGCGAATTCCTCGGCGCGCACCTCGCCGACGATCGTCCGCTCCGAGCGTTCGCCGTCTGGGAGCACGAGCGCTGGAGCGCGGCGTGATTATCGGCACCGCGGGCCACATCGATCATGGCAAGACAGCGCTCGTCAAGGCTCTGACCGGTGTCGATGCCGACCGGCTTCCCGAAGAAAAGCGTCGAGGCATCACGATCGATCTTGGATTCGCGCCGCTCTTGCTCGAGGGCGTCGGCACCGTTGGGGTGATCGACGTTCCAGGCCACGAAGACTTCGTGCGCAGCATGCTGGTGGGCGCCAGCGGGATCGACCTCGGCCTGCTCGTCGTCGCGGCGGACGAGGGAGTGATGCCGCAGACGCGCGAGCATTTGTTGATCCTCGAGCTGCTGAGAATTCCTCAAATCGTCGTAGCCCTCACGAAATGCGATCTGGTTGACGACGAGTGGCTCGGACTCGTGCGAAGCGATGTTCTTGCCTTGTTCGACGAATCTCCACTACCGACACCACGCGTCGTCAGCTGCTCGAGCCGGACCCTCGCCGGCCTGGACGAGTTGCGCGGTGTCCTGGGTGAACGATTGGCTAGCGCGAAACCACGCGGCAGCGACGACCTGTTCCGGATGCCGGTCGATCGCGCGTTCACCATAAAAGGAACTGGCACTGTCGTGACGGGAACCGTGTGGAGCGGCGAGCTGCCCGTTGATGCGAGCGTAATCGTCCTCCCGTCCGGCAAGACGGCGAGAGTGAGAAGAATCGAACAGCACGGAAAGTCCGCGGACGCTGCTCGAGCGGGAGGTCGCGCCGCCGTCGCGCTGGCCGGACTCGACGTCAGCGAAGTTTCGCGCGGCTCCGTCCTCGTCCGCGACGAACACTGGCAGCCGACCTCACTCTTCGAGGCGGTGGTCACCCTCGAGCCCGGCATGGGAGCAGCTCTGACCCCGCGGACTCGACTGCGGCTTCACGCCGGCGCGTCCGAAGTTGGCGCGCGGCTGGTGTCCGCCGCCGCGGAACCCGGCTCCGGTGCGGCCGCCCTGATGCGCGTCACGACCGATGCTCCGCTCGCCATTCGGGGCGGCGACAGATTTGTCCTCCGGCTTCCCGCGCCCGTTCGGACAATTGGAGGCGGCGTCGTGATCGACCCTTATGCGCGCCGCCGCCCCTTGCCGCACCCCTCCGTCCAGGAGTTGGACAAGCTCTCCGCTGAGAGCGGGGCACGCCTGGCATACACGCTGGAGGCCGAGTCCGGGCGCGGCGTTTCGGCGCACGACATTCCGGTGCGGGCCGGTTGCGCCCCTGCTGAGGCGCACAGCCTCATCGGGCAGAGCGGCGCGTGGGGCGGAACGAACAACCTTTTTACGCCCGTTGCTGTCGAAAGAGTTATGGGAAGCGTAAGGCGAATAATCGCGGAGTACGAGATAACTGCTCCACTGTCCATGGGCGTTCCCGCGCGGACTCTCAGGGAAGGGCTTCGCGTCGATGAGGAATTGGCCGACATCTCGATTCGTGAGATGGAGCGAGCCGGGGAGATAGAGTCCGATGGACCCCTGGTGCGCAAAACCGGTTGGGTGCCTTCCCCCAGCGATCGCGATGTCGAAGCGAGCAACCACCTGGTGCATGATATTTGCGCAGGGACCCAGGAGCCGCCGAGCGTGGGAGAGCTGGTCTCGCGCTACGGTAGCTCGGTTCCGGCCCTGCTTCGATTTCTGGAACGGCAGGGGCGAATCGTGCAGGTGGAGACGGATCGCTATTATGACCGGAGCACGCTCGAGGCAATGATCGGGCGGCTCAGGACGAAGCTGGTTCCGGGACAGGTCTATGTCCCTGCCCAGCTTCGAGATGTGCTCGGGTTCTCGAGAAAATACCTCATCCCTTTCCTGGAGTTCTGTGATCGAAACGGCATTACGGAAAGACGGGGGGAAGGCCGGATTCTGCGGCAAACAGGTGGAATTTTGCTTGACACTTCCCGAGCTCATTCATAACTTCGCAGCAGAAGAACAAATGTCCACCTTTGTAGGAGTTAGCGTCTAGAGACCCTCTTTCGTCAGCATTTGGAGACAACATGAAGCACCTGTGGCGGGCGCTGTTCGTAGTGCTCGTGCTCGGCGCGTTCATGCCAAGTCGTTCGGCGGCGCAGGGAGCTTCATCCCAGACCGGCGGAGGACAAGGCGCCGGGTTGCAACTGGGACAGAACTTTCCAAACCCAGTCAATCAGGATACACGGATTCGGTTCGTCATTGGCGATGCGCAGGACTGCACCGACTCCGGACGTCAACACCGCGTAAGTCTGCGGATCTATAACCTTCTGGCGCAGCAGGTCGCTGTGCCGGTTCTGCAGGGCGGTGTGGGGAATGTCGCCGGCGGCGAGCCGCTGGAAAGTCTGCTGTTGACCTGCGGCGAGTACATCGTGTATTGGGATGGCAAGTACTCGCAGACGGGCGAAGATGTGGCATCGGGGATCTACCTCTATCGACTGGAAGTTGATGGCAAGGTCCTCGTCAAGAAAATGATCGTCAGAAAGTAGGAACACGACTTATTTGAGACGCGTCCTGGCAGAAACAGGGCGCGTCTCTTTGTCTTTTTGTGGCCGAAGTGTGCCAGGTTGGCGGGTTGTGTCGGCACCAGCGTTGCACGGTATTAGGGGACTCGCGGCGTTCTCCCACCAGGGCAACCATGATCAATCCAGACCGCCTCACCGTCAAAGCGACCGAAGCCCTCAACGAAGCTGTGGACCTCGCTCGCCGGGCGGGGAACCCCCTCGTCTACGACCTGCACCTTCTGCTTGCGCTCCTCTCCCAGGACGAGGGAATCGTCGTCCCGATCCTGCAGAAGCTCGGCGTCGGGGTCACGCAGCTGCGCGAAGCGGTAGGGCGGGAGATGGCGCGCTACCCGAAACAGTCGAATGCGCAGCCGACGCTCTCGCGAGAGATCAACCAGGTATTTGACAAGGCGGAAGCGGACGCGAAGAAGCTGGGGGATGAGTTCGTTTCGACCGAGCATTTCCTCCTCGCGCTGTCCGACGTGAAGGGCGCGGAGAGCAGGAATCTTCTCAACGGCGTCGGCGCGACACACGACGCGCTGCTGGAGGCGCTCCAAACGGTCCGCGGCTCGCACCGCGTCACCGACCAGACTCCGGAGAACCAATACCAGGCGCTACAGCGCTACACCCGAGACCTGACCGATGCGGCACGCAAGGGGAAGCTCGATCCGGTAATCGGACGCGACGAAGAAATCCGCCGCGTCATTCAGGTGCTCTCGCGCCGGACCAAGAACAATCCTGTTCTCATCGGCGAGCCCGGTGTGGGCAAGACGGCGATCGCCGAAGGCCTCGCGCAGCGAATCGTCAACGGCGATGTCCCCGAAGGCCTGAAGAACAAGAGATTTCTCTCCCTCGATCTCGCCGCGCTCGTCGCCGGCGCAAAATTTCGCGGCGAGTTCGAAGAGCGGCTCAAAGCCGTGCTGAAAGAAGTCACCGAGGGGGAAGGGCAATTCATCATGTTCATCGATGAAATGCACAATCTTGTCGGCGCAGGGAAAGCCGAGGGGTCGATGGACGCCGGTAACATGCTCAAGCCCATGCTCGCGCGCGGCGAGCTTCGCGTGGTGGGAGCTACCACTCTCGATGAATATCGGAAGCACATCGAAAAGGACGCGGCCCTCGAGCGCCGCTTTCAGCCAGTTTACGTCGGCGAGCCGTCGGTCGAAAGCACGATCGCGATTCTGCGCGGGCTGAAGGAGAGGTACGAGTCGCATCACGCCGTTCGCATTACCGACGCCGCCATCGTCGCCGCCGCGACGCTCTCCAATCGTTACATCGGCGATCGGTTCCTTCCTGACAAGGCTATCGACCTCATCGACGAAGCCGCATCGCGCATGCGCATCGAGATCGACTCGATGCCTCAGGAGATCGACGAGGTCGAGCGGCGCATCACGCAACTGGAGATCGAGCGGCAGGCGCTGCAGAAAGAGAAGGACAAGGATTCCCGCGACCGGCTCAAGGCGCTGGAACGGGAGCTGGCCGAGCTGCGCGAGAAATCCGCGGCGATGAAGGCGCAGTGGCAGCAGGAAAAGGACACACTGGGTGCCGTCGGCAAATTCGGCCAACAACTCGAGCAGGCTCGCATCGAAGCCGAGCGGGCAACGAGGGCCGGCGATCTGCAAAAGGCGGCCGAGATCACATACGGACAGATCCCTCAACTCGAACGCCAGATGAAGGAAGCCGAGCAGAAGCTCGCCAGCAAGCAGGCTGGCGGCGCGCGCTTCCTCAAGGAGGAAGTCACGGCCGAGGATATCGCGGAGATCGTCTCCCGCTGGACGGGAATTCCGGTGACCAGGATGATGGAGGGCGAGCGAGAGCGGCTGACGAAGCTGGAGAAGGAACTCGCAAAGCGGGTAATCGGCCAGGACGAGGCGGTCGGCGCAGTCGCCAACGCCGTCCGTCGCTCGCGCGCGGGACTGCAGGATCCCAACCGCCCGATCGGCTCATTCATCTTCCTCGGACCAACCGGCGTCGGGAAGACGGAGACCGCTCGCGCGCTGGCGGAGTTTCTGTTTGACAACGAGCAGGCGATGGTCCGCATCGATATGTCGGAGTACATGGAGAAGCACGCCGTCGCGCGGTTGATCGGCGCTCCTCCGGGGTACATCGGGTTCGAGGAGGGCGGCCAGCTCACCGAAGCCATTCGCCGGCGCCCGTACTCAGTCGTTCTCTTTGATGAGATCGAGAAGGCGCATCCGGACGTCTTCAACATTCTGCTCCAGATCCTCGATGACGGCCGACTCACCGATTCACAGGGGCGAACCGTCGATTTCCGGAATTCCGTCATCATCATGACATCGAACATCGGGAGCACCTACATCCTCGAGCACACGGGCGACGACCGCGCGGTGGTCGAGGCCCAGGTGACGAACGCTCTCAGGCAGCACTTCCGTCCCGAGTTTCTCAATCGCGTCGACGACATCATCATCTTCCGTCCCCTTGGCAAGCCGGAGATCGAGCACATTATCGACCTCCAGCTCGCGAGGCTGGAGAAGCTGCTGGCCGACAGAAAGCTCACCTTCGAGCTGACGTCGGGTGCGCGCGAAATCCTTGCCACCGAGGGCTACGATCCCGCCTTCGGCGCGCGTCCCCTGAAGCGGGCGATTCAGCGGTTGCTGCAGAACCCGCTCGCGCTCGCCGTTCTCGAGGGCAAGTTCAGCGAGGGAGATCACATCATCGTCGATCGCGATACGAAGGGAGAGCTCACCTTCCGAAGGGCGAAAGAGCCAGCGCTTGCCGGCAGATAACCATCTCCTCAACGCAACGCTCGGCCACGGGGCGGGGTCACTGGCGGCGGATGAACAGTACATCCGCAACGCGCTCGATCTCGCCCGCGAGGCGGGGAAGCGGAACGAGGTGCCGATTGGGGCGGTGATCGTTCGCGATGGATCAATAATCGCCGCGGCGAGCAATCGAACTGTGCGGGACCAGGATCCGACGGCTCACGCCGAGTTGTTGGCGATTCGCGAGGCGTCGTCGAAGCTCGATCGCTGGAGGCTGGACGACTGCACGCTGTACGTGACACTCGAGCCGTGCGCCATGTGCGCTGGCGGTATCGTTCTTTCCCGCATGAAGCGAGTTGTGTTCGGGGCGTGGGACGACAAAGCGGGCATGGCCGGGTCGGTGGAAGATCTGCTTCGGCATCCTCGGCTCAATCACCGTCCCGAAGTTAGAGCGGGCGTCCTTGCGGCCGAATGCGGAGCGCTCATCGAGGAGTTTTTCAGACGCCAAAGAGTTGAAGAAGGTTCGGCCCCCCGATAAGTTGCGAGGCTGCAGGACAGGTGGCCGAGTGGTTGAAGGCACCGGTCTCGAAAACCGGCATACCGGTGAACCCGGTATCGAGAGTTCGAATCTCTCCCTGTCCGTTCTTTCTCCTGGCGTGACGTCGCTACTTCGTGCGTAGCGCCGATTGTTCGCGCCTCAAAACGATGTTGGGACGGGTGGCTGAGTGGTTTAAGGCGCACGCCTGGAAAGTGTGTGTACGTTAATAGCGTACCGTGGGTTCGAATCCCACCCCGTCCGTTCTAAGCTGGTGTCCCGCCCCACCTGTCAAGTGGAGCGGGA
>Ga0208078_1000036_pt1 | contig 43328 bp, 35 predicted proteins | sample NGESurdeep072012_3_FD_184468 | JGI IMG/M metagenome (GOLD analysis project Ga0208078, IMG submission 184468) | Arctic peat soil microbial communities from Barrow, Alaska - NGEE Surface sample 53-2 deep-072012 (SPAdes) | ecosystem: Environmental > Terrestrial > Soil > Wetlands > Peat ...
GCCCGGCCGATGCCCTTTCCGCGGACGCCTTCCTGCACGAACAGGTCGTTCATCAGTACTGAGTCCGCCGCTTTGGTGGAGCTGAAGAACCAGTAGAGAGTGGCGAAGCCCAGCAGGCTTCGATCCACCCATGCACCGAGTAGGAGGCCCTCTTCGCTTGGGTGAAGGAAGCGGGAGAAGAAGGCGCGGTTGCGCTCGGTGTCCGGCTTGGCGCCGTAGAACGTCTGATAGCCGGCGATGAGCGGCAGCACCTGGTCGATCTCTTCTGCGCTGATGGGACGTACATCGACCTCGGCCATCGTCTTCAGCAGCTAAGCCCGACGCCGGACCATCACCAGGCGGACGACGCCGCCGATGATGACTAGAACGAGGACAGCCCCAATGATCGCTCCAAGAAAGTTGGTCTGCGGGCGTTGGGAAGGGATGTTCTCGGGCCATTTAGCCTTTGGAATGGTTAGATCGGGCGCAGCGGCATATTGACTCTTTGCCTGCGCTGTCGCGAGCTTGACCACATCGTCCTTTGCCGACGCGAAACCGACGCCGAACATGTCGTTGCCTTTTACGAATGAAAACGCGTCGGCGTAGCTGCGAGGCGATGTGAAGGCGAAATGGACGCCGTAGTACGAGTCGATGCCTGGCAGAGGGTTCGAGCGCTTGTAACTCGGATCGTTCTTGTCCGCCGCCGCCTCATAACCCATCCAGCTCGTGGCGCCACCTCCGCCACCGAAGGCGATCACGAATTCAAGAAGGACGCGTCCGGTCGAACGCTGGACCCAGGTCGTCCCGTAGCCATCGACGAAGCCATCGTGAATCAGGGTGATTCCGGCTTCGAGGGTTTTCGACTGGTACTGCGATGCGTAGTCAGTGGCAGTGAACTGGCCGTGAAATGGCCCGGTGGCCACCGAGACATATCCGGCGGGCCCAGGCAGCAGCAGGCTGCCGAGAGCGGGCGACGGGCTCGGCGCAGCTGAAGCGGAGAGCGGTCCCAAGGCGGTGGCGGCGGCTATCGCGATGCCGCAAAGCATTCGCTTCACGATCTGACGAATTATCCACATAAGACCAACAGCCGATGTTGATCAAGACTCCGGATCAGCCGATCAGCTGGGTCAGCTTTTCCGAAAGCTCAGCGATCTTGACTCGCTCCTGCTGCGTCGAGTCGCGCTGCCTGATGGTCACAGCTCGGTCTTCCAGTGTTTCGAAGTCGACAGTCACGCAGAACGGGGTGCCGATCTCGTCCTGGCGCCGGTAGCGCCTCCCGATGTTGCCTCCCGTCTGGTCGTACTCCACCCGGAACCGGCCCTGAAGCGATGACTGGACCTCGCGCGCGACCTTGATGAGGTCTTCTTTCTTGGACAGAGGAACCACCGCAACCTGGACGGGGGCCACATTTGGGTGCAGGTGCAGGACCACGCGTGGCTCGTTGTTCACCACGTCCTCGTCGTATGCATCGAGCAGAAGGGTGATCAGGATGCGGTCCACGCTGACCGCTGGTTCGATGACCCATGGCAGGTAGCGCTCGTTCGTTTCGGGGTCGAGATATGTCAGGTCGACCTTCGAGTGCTCCTGGTGGACGCGCAGGTCGTAGTCGGTACGGTCGGCCACTCCCTCGAGCTCGCCCCAGCCGAATGGGAAGTCGTACTCGATGTCAGTGGTCTGCTTCGAGTAGTGCGAGAGGCCCGCCTTGGGGTGGTCGTAGTACCGCAGGCCCTCTGCCTTGAGGCCCATAACCTCGACGTACCACCGCATCCTTTCTTTTCGCCAGTAGCCGAACCATTCGTCGTCCTGCTCTGGCTTCACGAAAAACTCCATCTCCATAAGCTCGAACTCGCGCACGCGGAAGACGAAGTTGCCTGGGGTGATCTCGTTGCGGAAGGCGCGGCCCTGCTGCGCGATGCCGAAGGGCACGCGTACGCGCGAGGAGTTCAGCACGTTCTTGAAGTCGACGAACATGCCCTGGGCAGTTTCGGGCCTCAGGTAGACGGTCGAGGAGGAGTCTTCGACGGGTCCCACGTTGGTCTTGAACATCAGGTTGAACAGGCGCGCTTCGCTCAGGGGGCCGCCGCACTCGGGGCAGTTGTCGCCGGTCACGTGATCGGCGCGCCACCGCTTCTTGCAGGTGCCCAGACACTGGCGGAGGGGGTCGACGAAGTTGGTGAGGTGCCCCGAGGCAGCCCATACCTCGCTGGGCATGATGAGGGTGGAGTCGAGGCCGACAACGTCGTCGCGCAGGTCGACCATGTGGCGCCACCAGAGCTCTCGGATGGCTCGCTTCAGCGCCACGCCATATGGGCCGTAGTCGTAGAAGCCGGAGAGGCCGCCGTAGATCTCGGCACTGGGGAAGATGAAGCCACGGCGCTTGGTGAGCGCCACGACTTTTTCCATTAGTTGTTCGCGGGGGACGGTCATGGCTCCGGGGCCCCCTCCCGCGCAGGGATTGGTGATTTAATGCGCGCCTCCCCACTTCGCGGGGAGGAGATTCCTCTCATCTGGTGCAGGAACTGTAGCGATTTCAGGCGTCTGTCCAAATGGTGTTCCAGCTGGGCTGTCAGCACTCCCTCGATTGCATCGATCAGCATCGGCTCCAGCTTCAGCCGCCTATACGTCGCGATGTTCCCACTTGCCATCAGCCTCAGCACCTTGATCGCCGCCAGCGGCACCTGGCTCATTCCCGGCATGGCGCAGCTATCGCAGAGGAAGCCTCCCGCAGCTGGGCTGAACGCCGCCGGCTTCGCCGCCAGCGGCTTTTCGCACGACGCGCACACTGCCAGCTGCGGCGCATAACCCAGGAGGTCAAGCGCGGCCATCATGAAATACGCCGACGCACGCCTCGGGTCTGTCTCCCTCGCCAGCTCGTCAAGCGCCATCACCGTCAGCTCGTACACACCATCCACCGGGTGCCTGTCCTCGCACACCCGCTCCGCCAGCTCCGCGATGAGGGCCGCGTGCGACATCACCTCGACGTCGCCCGGGATCCTCAGTCCCGGCAGCCGCTGCACCTGAGCCACCACGTCGAGATCTCCCCTCCCCTTCGCCAGCAGCAGGTCGACGTGCCCGTAAAGCTCGAGCGATGGCCCGAGCTTGCTCTCCTGGCGGCGCACTCCCTTCGCGATCGCCCCGACCTTGCCGTGCTCGCGCGTCAGGAACGTGAAGATGCGATCGGCCTCGCCGTAGTCGAGCTTTCTCAGCACGACAGCCCGCTCGCGGTATGTGGGCAGGCTAGCCCTCCGCGGCTTGCGCCTCGGCGCCGTCCCGATCCGTGTGCGCGGGTTTCTTCAGGCCGGCGGCGACCAGCGTCTCTTCCGGCCACGGCACATCGGCCGTGAGCTTCACCCACTCGATCCGCCGTCCCTTCACCTTCTCGACTGTCCACGTGGCGCGGCCGCCCTTGAACGAGTCGCCTGCGCTCGCGATGTGGCCCAGCTGAGCGTGAACGTAACCGCCCACCGAGTCGTAGTCGCCCGACTCCTCGATCGCGAGGCCGAGCCTTGAATTCAGCTCCTCCAACGGGAAGCGCGCATCGACCCTCGCCTCGTGGTCGTCGAGGACCACGAGCTGCTCCTCTTCCGCGGAGTCGTACTCGTCTCGAATCTCGCCCACTATCTCTTCGAGCAGGTCCTCCAGCGACACCAGGCCCGCGGTGCCTCCGTACTCGTCGAGCACGATCATCATGTGCACCTTCTCGGTGCGCATCTCGTGCAGGAGCTCGTCGACCTTCTTCTGCTCAGGCGTGAATTTGATGGGACGCAGGATCTTCTCGATGTCGAACTCTTGCGTCGTGCTGAGGGTGTAGTAGAGCAGCAGGTCCTTCGTGTGGATGAGGCCGGCCACGTGGTCGATGTCGCCGTCGAACACCGGCAGGCGCGTATGCCTGTGCTCCTTGAACACCCTGACTATGTCTTTCAAACCCGCGTGCTTCTCGACTGCGACGATGTCGGTGCGCGGCACCATGATCTCGCGAACGGTCTTGTCGCCGATCTCGATGATGCCGTGGATCATCTGATGCTCCTGTTCCTCGATCACGCCCTGTTCCTCCGAGACGTGGAGCAGCGTCAGCAGCTCTTGCTCGGTGAGGTACGGAGCGCGGGCGGCGCGGCCGCCGGTGAGCGCTCGCGAGACGATGGTGACGGCCCACAGCACGGGACCGAGCGCTGTCGCCAGGCGGTCGACCGGCCCCGCCGCGGCGAGGGCGACACGTTCCGCGTAGCGGATGGCGAGCGTCTTGGGTGTGACCTCAGCGGCGATGAGGAGGATCACCGACAGCACGAAGGAGACGAGCAGCGCGAGCCAGAGGTGGTATTCGCTGGGGACGCCCCACGAGGCGAATAGCGAATCTGTGAGGAGCGTCGTCGAAGTCGAGGCGACGATCAGTGCCAGCGTGTTGGTGAAGAGAACAGTCGAGAGATACCGGTTCGGATCCGCCCTCAGGTGCTGCAGGATGCCTGCCGCCTTGCTGCCCTGCTCGGCCAGGAACCTGACCCTGAGCCGGCCGACCGAGGTGAGCGCTGTCTCCGTGCCGCTGGCTGCGGCGGCCACGAAGAAACAAATGATGAGCACGATCAGTTCGAACGACTCTGTTGCGTTCACAGCCGGCGGATTATCGGAAGAGCTCGCTGACGCTCCGGTTCTCGTGTACCCGGATGATCGCCTCCGCGAGCAGAGGTGCAACCGACAGCACCGTGAGTGGTGGCCCGAGCTTTTCGGGGGGAATGGGGACCGAGTCAGTCACGATGACCTCATCCACGTCTGCCTTCTGGAGTCGCTCGATTGCGTTTCCCGTAAGGACCGGATGCGTGGCCGCGATCAGGACCTTGCGTGCTCCTTGATGGCGAAGTGATTCGGCGAGCTTGGATATGGTCCCGCCGGTCGTGATGATGTCCTCGATCACCACGCAGTCCCGGCCCTTCACGTCGCCCGAGACCGCGATCATGTCGACCTCGTCGTCCCCGGTGCGTCGCTTGTAACCGAAGGCGATGGGCGCCTTGAGCTGGTTGGCGACGAGCTCCGCTCTTCGTCCGCCGCCCGCGTCCGGGGCGACGACTGTGAGATTCCGAAGCCCAAGGGTGAGCAGGTACTCGGAGAAGATGCGGTGTGGTGAGAGGTGGTCGGTGGGAACGTCGAAAAAGCCCTCGATGGCTTCTGCATGCAGGTCGAGGAGGAGGAGGCGATCGGCGCCCGCGAGGGTGATGAAGTTCGCGACCAGCTTGGCCGAGATGGGCTCTCTTGGCTGCGTCTTGCGCTCTTTGCGTGCGTAGCCGTAATAAGGAACAACGGCGGTCACCCTGCCGGCGGAGGCTCTTCGCAGCGCGTCCAGGATGATGAAGAGCTCCATCAGGTGCTCGTTCACAGGCGGGCAGGTGGGCTGGATCACGAACACGTCGTGCCCGCGCATCGAGTCCTCGATCTTGACGTTGATCTCCCCGTCGGGGAAGCGCCTGAGTCTCGCGTCGGTGATGGGGACCTGAAGCTGATCTGAGATCCGCTGGGCCAGGGCTGGGTTGGCGCTGCCGCCAATCAGCTTGAGGGCGCCCCAGGGGGAGGCTTCCTCCCCTGTGAATTCGACGGCGGTGGTCAGTCTCCCAATCATTTGGCCATCACTTTGCGTCGTCCACGGTTTTCTTGCGTATCACCCTAGCGGGAACTCCGACTGCTGTGGCGCCATCGGGGACGTCCTTGGTCACCACCGAGCCGGCCCCGGTGCGGGCTCCCTTGCCCAGTTTGACGGGGGCGACGAGCATCGTGTCGACCCCTACGAAGGCGCCGTCGCCGATCACGGTGCGGTTCTTTTTGGTGCCGTCGAAGTTGGCGGTGATCGTGCCGGCCCCGATGTTGGCATCCTCGCCGAGATCGGTGTCGCCCAGGTAGGAGACGTGCGGCACGGCGCTGCCGCGCCCGACTTTGCTGCGGACCAGCTCGGCGAAGCTGCCTATATGGACGTCCTCCGCGATCTGGGTGCCCGGCCGCAGCTTGGCGAAGGGGCCGCAGTCGGAGCGGTCGCCGATCTTCGCATCCTCTATATAGACGTGAGGACCGATGCGGCATTCCTGGCCGATCTCGGTGCTGCCCTTGATGATGGAGAAGGGCTCGATGGTGGTGTCCTGCCCGATGGTGACGGTGGCGTCGATGAAGGTCGTCTCGGGGTCGGTGATGGTGACGCCACCTTCTCGCATGTGCCGGTTGAGGATTCTTTGGCGCATGAGGGCCGTCGCCGTAGCCAGCCTTACACGGTCCTTGACGCCGATGGCTTCGTCAGGGTCGTCGACCCTGACGATGGCGACGGGGCTCAGGTGAAGGAAGACATCGGTGAGATAGAACTCGCCCGCCTTGTTGTCGTTCTTCACATGGCTCAGCGCCTCAACCAGCTTGGCGCCGTCGAAGCAGTAGATTCCGACGTTGACCTCATGGTTGGTCTTTCGTAGCTGGTCGGTTGCGTCCTTTCGTTCGACGATGCGCTCGAACTCGCCACCTTTGCCGTGCACGATGCGGGCGTCATCTCTTCGCGGGTCCTCGACGCTGGCGAGGGTCGCGGGTGCTTTTGACTCTTGGTGCGCCTGTACCAATCGTTTGAAGGTCTCAGCGGTGATGAGCGGGGCGTCGCCGTTCGCGACGAGCACGTCTTTTCCTTTGAGGTCCTTGGGGTCGAGCTGCTGCAGGGCGTGGGCGGTGCCGTGGGCCTCCCTCTGATACACGACCTGGGCGCGGCCCTCGAGGTGGGCGGCGAGGTCGACCTCGTGGGGGCTGATGATCACCTTGACGTCTTTGGCGCCGGCCTCGGTCACCGCATCGAGCACCCAGTCGACCATGGGCCGGCCGAGGATCGGATGCAGCACCTTTGGGGTGCGCGAGCGCATGCGGGTGCCGTGACCGGCGGCGAGGATGACGGCCGTTAGTGGTTGGCTCAAAGACTCTCCGGCGCTTGACCACCTCCCGCGCGTTCTGCGCGGGGACCCCAGCGGAAGGGGAAGAGGATTTTCCTGATCAGGGTGAGCGAATTATACGGGGGGTAGTTCCGGGGGGATAATCGAACCGTGGCTGAGATGCCGGCGGTGAATCTGGAGGGAGCAGTGCCTTCGCATCTGCCCGTGCTGCCGCTCAAGTCCACTGTCGTGTTTCCGCGCATCTTCATCCCGTTGTCGGTCGGTCGGAAGCGGTCACTGCAACTTCTCGACGACCTGACCGGGTCGGAGCGCCACATCGCAGTTGCTACGCAGCTCGATGAGCACCTCGAGGATGTGGGCTTCGACGACATCCACCGCATCGGCGCGATGGTGCGCGTGCAGCACATGCTCAAGCTTCCCGACGGCACCGTTCAGCTGGCCGTGCTGGGGCTGCGGCGGATCAAGCTGACTTCGGCGATCTCGGAAGAGCCGTACCTCACCTGTGCGGTCGAGATGCTACCGGAGGCCCACGCCACCATCCCCGCCATCGAGCGCGAGGCTTTGATGCGCCGGGCGATCTCGATGTTCCAGCAGCTGGTCGCGCTCGCGCCGCATCTGCCCGCAGAGCTGTCGGGGGGCGCAGCCGCTATCGACGATCCTCTGCACCTCGCCTACTACATCGCCAATCACACCCGCCTCACCACTGAGCAGAGGCAGGAGATCCTGGAGCTCGATTCGGCCAAGGTCAAGCTCGAGCGCCTGCTCGCCCACATGTCGCACGAGCTGGAGGTGCTGGAACTCGGCCGCAAGATCCAGTCGCAGGCCGAGGAGTCGATGGGCAAGGCGCAGCGCGAATACTTCCTGCGCGAGCAGCTGAAAGCGATCCAGCGCGAGCTGGGCGAGCTGGATTCGGAGCTGGGCGAGATGGGTGAGCTACGCGAGCGCATCGTGAAGGCGGGTCTGCCTCCTGAGGCGCAGCGCGAAGCGGATCGGGAGATCGCGCGGCTGGAACGGATTCCATCAGCCTCGCCGGAGTCTTCCGTGATTCGAACCTACCTCGAGCTCATCGTGTCGCTGCCCTGGAACACGTCGACCGGTGGCGAGGTGGACGTCACGAAGGCACGCGAGATCCTCGACGCGGACCACTACGACCTCGACAAGGTGAAGCAGCGGATCGTCGAGCATCTGGCGGTGCGCCGCCTGAAGCAGCTGCGCAAATCGACCGAGCGTGGACGCGAGCCGATCCTTTGCTTCGTCGGCCCGCCGGGTGTCGGCAAGACCTCATTGGGTCAGTCGATTGCGCGCGCGATGGGCCGCAAGTTCGCGCGTGCCTCTCTCGGCGGGGTTCACGACGAAGCTGAGATCCGCGGTCACCGGCGCACCTACATCGGTGCTATGCCTGGTCGCATCCTGCAGGCGATCCGCCGGGCGGAGTCCAACGACCCGGTGTTCATCCTGGACGAGGTCGACAAGATTGGGTCGGACTGGCGCGGGGATCCGTCGTCGGCTCTTTTGGAAGTGCTGGACCCCGAGCAGAACAAGGATTTTCGCGACAACTACCTGGACGTCCCATTCGACCTGTCAAAGGTCATGTTCATTACGACTGCGAATTCGCTCGAGACCATCCCTCCCGCGCTTCGCGACCGTATGGAGGTTCTGAACCTCTCCGGCTACACCGAGGAGGAGAAGGTGCAGATCGCGGAGCGCTTCCTCGTGCCCAAGCAGTGGCTGTCACACGGATTGCGCCCCGGCGAGATCACCCTGGCGGAGGATGCGGTTCGCGTGATCATCCGGGAGTACACGCGCGAGGCGGGCGTGCGCAACCTCGAGCGCGAGATTGCTTCGGTGATGCGGCGGGCCGTGGCAGACATGGCGGTGGGCAAACGCCCTGGGCGCAGGGCCGTCGATGCTCGTCGAGTCCGCGCTGCCCTGGGCAAGCGGCGCCACTACGACGACGTCCGCGAGCGGATCGACCGCCCCGGCGTCGCAACCGGCCTGGTCTGGACGCCGACCGGTGGCGAGATTATTTTCGTCGAAGCGGCGCTGACGCCCGGCAAGGGTGAGCTGAAGCTCACCGGGCAGCTCGGCGATGTGATGAAGGAATCAGCAGCCGCGGCGCTGTCTTACTTGAAAGCGCGCGCTGCAGACATCGGAATCGATCCCGCGTTGTTCGACAAAAACGACATCCACGTGCACGTGCCGGCGGGGGCGCAGCCGAAGGAAGGACCGTCAGCGGGCGTGACGGTCTTGACGGCGATGGCATCGATCCTGACGGGGCGCCCGGCGCGGGATGACATCGCGATGACGGGTGAGATCACGTTGCGCGGACGCGTTCTGCCGATCGGGGGAATCAAGGAGAAGGTCCTCGGCGCCCACCGTGCCGGCATACGGCGGGTGTTGTTGCCCACGCGCAACGAGGCCGACCTCGACGACATCCCCGCCGACCTGCGCGGTGAGATGGAACTCGTTTTGGTCGATTCGATCGACCAGGTCTTGCGTGAAGCGCTGACTCCCAAAGCTTCCGGTGCACCGCCTGCGGGGCCGCGCTCTAATGGGGCTGGGGCTCGCGGGGGCCGTGAGAAGGTGGTGGCGGCGGCGGCGCCGAAGGCGCGTGCGGCCCGTGTGGCACGCGTGGCGCGCGTTCGAGAATCTGCTCATGCGCGGCCATCTCCACCGAATCGTCGAGGGGCGAAAGGTCCGCGACGCCGCGCCGTCTGAGCGCACTCCGTATCAGGTGGTCGGCAAGGTGCGGGTTCTTCGGGAGCAGCGAGCCGTGGAGGTAGGTGCCTAGCACGCCTCCCTGCAGGCAGCCTTCGGTGCCGTCGGCCCCGTTGTTGCCGAAGCCGAGTCTGACTCTGCCCAGCGGCCGCGCCTTTGGTCCGAGGAAAGTACGTCCGCTGTGGTTTTCGAAACCGACGAGCGTGCTGGGCTCGACGTCATCGATCTGCGTGTCGACCACGACGTCGCCGATGAAGCGTTTCTTGCCGGCTTCGGTTTTGACGTCGATGAGGCCAATGCCTGGGAAACGCTCACCTTCGGCCGTCTGGTAGTAGTGGCCCAGTAGCTGGTAGCCGCCGCAAACGGCGAGTACCGCGGCGCCCGCTTGCACCGCCATCTCAAGAGGTGGCTGCTTGTGCTCCAACAGGTCTTCGTACACCAGGGCTTGCTCGCGGTCTTGACCGCCGCCAAAGAAAAAGACGTCAACATCCTCCATGTGCTGGGTCGTGCCGCGGCCAAGCTCTAGAAGTCGAGCGTCGTAGCCCCTCCACTCCGCACGCTTGAGCAGCGTGAGGATGTTGCCGCGGTCTCCGTAGATGTTCATCAGGTCGGGGTAGAGCCAGCCGACCGTGAAAGTTTTCTTGTGGCGTGCCATCAGTCTCTCGTCGAGTTTCCTATGTTTCCCAGTAAGGCTTGGCCCAGCCGCGCCTTACGAGTTCGGCCCTCAGGTCAAGCATTGCGGTGTAGGTGCAGAGCAGATGGGCGGTTTCGCCTTCAGGGGTGGCTTTGACGAGAGCGTCGAGAGCTCTGCCTGGGTCCGTTTCCGGCGGCGATGCGCTGACGCCTGCATATTTGAACCTGACCGCCAGGTCGTGGGCGCGGTTGCCGCCAGGGATGAGCGCGCGCGCTTTGCCTTGGAGGCGTTCGAAATCGACGTCCCAGATCCATGACACATCCGTGCCGTCGGCTTTGCGGTCGTTGAGCGCGATCAGGAAGTTGTTGCCGTTGGCAAGGTCGACCGCCGTACGGAGGGTTTCGTTGAAGCCGGCTGGGTTCTTGGAAAGGACGAGGTTCAAGTGCCGGCCGCGGAACTCCATGCGCTCCTGGCGGCCGAAAGCGGCGTGGAAGTCTCGCAGGCGATGCGCGATGTAAGTAGGGTCGAGGCCCAGCGTGATGCCCGCGGTGTACGCAGCCAGGACGTTGTAGGCGTTGTAAAGGCCGCCCAGCGGCAAAGCGATTCGCTGATCTGCTGTTGCCTTCTTGGAGTGCACCGTCATCGCGATGTTGTCGAAGCCGTCCAGCTTGATCTTTTGTGCCGTGATGTCGGGCGATGGGCGTTCGAAGTCGCCGTTGGGGCAGCGATAGACGCCGTCGTGGCCCACGTACACGGCGTCGAAGATCAGGCTCGCGCCACAGCGCGGGCAGGTCCGCGCGTCCGCGGCATGGGGCAGCTCGTGCTCTGCCACGGTGGTGTCGTCGAGGCCGAACCACAATGGCGGGTGGCCGAGGGTCGAGCCGATTTCGGCCACGCGGGGGTCATCTGCGTTGAGGAGCGCCGTGCTGCTTGCAGGCAAGTCGGCAAGTGCGGCTTCGATCTTCTTCGCGATGGACTCGAGCTCGCCATAACGGTCGAGCTGGTCCCTGAAGAGGTTGAGCACGAGGGCGGCCTTGGGCTGGATCTCGTCGATGGCTTTGGGGAGGCTGGCCTCGTCGATCTCGAACACGCCCCAATCGGCGCGCAGGTGCCCGCTGCCGCTCGCGCTCTCGAGTGCGGCGGCGGTGGCGCCAAATATGAGGTTGGCGCCCGAGCGGTTGGAGACGACGCGATGCCCTGCGCCTTCGAGGAGCCAGCTGATGAGGCGTGCGGTCGTGGTCTTGCCGTTGGTGCCGGTGATGACGATGGATCCGAATTTCAGGTCAGCGGCAAGCTTTCGCAGCACGTGGGGGTCGATGAGGCGGGCCACGTCGCCCGGCAGCGTGGTGCCTCCACCGCGGCGGGTGAGCCGCGAGAGCGCGGCCGTTGCCTTGCCGGCCCACACCGCCATCCAGAGGACGGTGCCGGAGTACGTGCCGTCGATTTTCGGATTGGGCGGCATCATGCCCACGGCCCCACCGAATGCGTGACCGCCGTCCAGCCATCGATCTTGAGGACGGCTTGTCGGGCTGATCGCTCATCTCTGCAGCGCACGAAGAAAGCGGAGCCGCTTCCAGTCATCTGCCAGCCCTCTCCCAATCGCGTCGCGAAATCGCGCACTCGGGGCTCGACATGCTCAGCGGCATCGCTCAGCTCGTTCGGGCCATTGCCCTTCACCTCGTCCCAGGCGCGGTATACCGCTGCGGTTGACAGCTCGATGTCGGGCCAAGCGATCGCGAACCACGCCAGTTCGGTCGGAAGCGTGGTGAGGAGTTCGCCACGACCCTCGGCGAGGGCGGCGCCTCCGTTGAGAAAGAAGGGCACATCGGCGCCGATGCCGGCCGCGATTTTCGTGAGGTCCGCCCTGACGTTGTGAAGTGCTGCGAGCGCTTTCAGCGCGGCCGCCGCGTCCGAGCTCGCGCCGCCCATGCCTGAGCCTGGAGGGATGCGCTTGTCGAGATGAAACGCCGTGGGGAGCTCACGACCGGTCTCAGCCTCCAGCGCCTGGTGTGCTTTTCGCACTGAGTTGTTCTCGGGGTCGAGCCGATTCGGGCCGGTGGTGATCATCGTCGTGCGGTCGGCCCGTGCGAGCTCGAGGAGGTCGTGCAGCGCAACGGCCTGGATGTGCGTGCGCACCTCGTGGTAGCCGTCATCGGTGCGTGCGAGAACGGCCAGGTCGAGGTTGAGCTTGGCGCGTGCCGGCACGACCAGCATCACCTGCTGATCGGTCGCAGCTTCTCTCTGTACGCGACCGCCCGATCGCGATAATGCTGCGCCGTGATCCCGACCCAATTTCCCGATGAGCCGGCGAGTGGCTTTTTGACGGTGGCTGGAACGCCGGCCGCCATGTGACCTGCCGGCACCTCGCTGCCTTCGGCAAGGACGGCGCCGGCGGCCAGCAATGAGCCTCTCCCCAGCCGGCTGCGCTGCAGCATCGTCGCGCCCATGCCGACGACCGCGCCCTGCTCGACGACGCAGCCTTCCAGCTGCGCGGAGTGGCCGACGCTCGCGTTTTCCTCGATCACAGTCGGCAGATTCTGAGCACAGTGGATGACCGCGTTGTCCTGGATGTTGGCGCCGGCGCCAACTTTGATTTGGGCTTCGTCGCCGCGCAGGACCGCGCCAAACCAGACGCTTGCGCCGGCACCGATGTCAACGTCTCCGATGAGGACGGCGGTCGGTGCGATGTAGGCGTCGGGATGAACTGATGGCCGCTTGCCGCCGAGCTCGAATTCCACTGACCTCTATAATCCTAGCTTCGGACTCTAGTCCTACCCCTCGCCTCTTGACTCACCTGGAGTAACCACATGGCTAAGCGAACGGCCTCCGCGAAGAAGCAGGCGCGCTCCGGCGTGCGCCGCGCACTGCGCAATCGCGCCGTGCGCTCAGAGGTCAAGACCAAAGTCGTAAAGGCGCGCCGCACATTAGTTGGCGGGCCCGTTGCGGAATCAGAGCGATATGCGATCGCGTTGGAAGCGATTCAAGCACTTGACCGGGCGGCTTCGAAAGGTGTCCTGCACCGAAACAACGCGGCACGCCGCAAGTCGCGGCTGGCGAAGCAGCTCTCCAAGCTGGCGGTGGCACCGGCGGCTGCAGTCGTAGGCACGGGGAAGGGCAAGAAGGCTCCGGCCGCTGCCGCGTCAAAGCCGGCGGCCAAGGCCGGGTCTGCCAAACCCGCAGCCAAGCGCGCGGCGCCTGCCGCTTCGACCAAAAAGAAGTAAGTCTTCTCGCTCAGAGCTGGGCGAGAAGGACATCCAGCCCGAGCTCGGCGTCGACCTGGCCGGACTTGACCTCCCACTCGTAGTCGCGGATCGCCCGTAGCGCTGCCTCCAACCGTTCGGGGTCGGCATCCCTGGCCGCGTCGTATGCCTTCTGCAGGACGAAGCGGTGTTCCGACATCTTCTCCTGGACGTCGGCCAGCGACTCTCCTCGATCCTGCCGCGCGCGAACCTGAAGCACCAGGGCGACGTGGCGTGCCAGGCGATAGGCGACCGAAGTTGGCTGCAGGCCGCCCCGTGTAAGGCTTCTGGCGATCTTCAGCGCCTCCGCGGTCGGGTGCGGGAGGAGATTGTCAGTGAGCTTGAAGATCTCGTCCTCGCGGCCGCCGGCAAGCAGCTCCGCGATTGCTTCTGTCGTGAGCTTGGCCCCTGAAGCCCTGTATGCGGCCAGCTTCTTGAGCTCCGAGTCGACGATGCTCAGGTCGGGCGGCGTCACACGAACGACCTGAGCCGCAACGGCAGGCGTCAGGCCGTGGTCGCCCGCGCGCTTCGCCGCCCACTCGCTCAACGCTCGACCCTTCAGAGGCGCCATCTCCTCAACCGTTCCGCCGGCGGCCGTGACAGCCTTCGCCAGCTTGCCCGCGGCGGACAGTCTTCCGGCCACTGTGATGAGGACACGGGTGGTGGTCGGTATTTCCGCAAGGGCGGGTGCAAGCGCCTCGGCTTTGGCGGCTGCCGCCATCCGGGCGAAGACGACCCGATAAGGGTCTAGGAATGGAGCCTGGAGGATTGCGTCCTGTAGACGCGACGGGGTGAGACCCTGGCCCTCCAGGGTGTCCTCGCCGAAGTCCGAGACGAGCTCCTTGCGCCACTCGTCCAGCGTGGCGCGCGCCCTCTCGTCGACCAGGAACCTTTCCTCGCCATGCAGCAGGAGGACGGCACGCCGCGGAGCCTTCCCCTTCCCCATGCCAGCGATCGTACCTGCGCCTGGTCCGGCTCACATTGGCAAGGTGATCGTGCCCTCCTGATCTGTACGCAGAACCGTTGGCGGGAAACCCTGTGCGAGCCGGCCGGTTGAGCGCGACGCGATGAGCTGCACGTTCGGTCCCACCGCTCGCTCGAGCGCCGGCGACAGCGCGCTTCGGCCACCTCCCGGGATCAGCAAGTAGGAACACCGCTCGTGCATGCGAGCGGCCGCAACGGTTTGGGCGTCGACGTCGAGGTCGCTGAGATCACAGAAGCTCCGGCCGGAAGGGGCGATCACGCGAAGGCCGAGGTAAGCAGCGCCGACGACCTCGCCAGGCGATCCCGGCTCGGGCGCGATGGCCTCGAGGGTGAAGCCCGCAATTGAAAACGTCATGCCGGCCTGCATCCGTTGGATGGTCGCGCCGCGCGCGGCCGCTTCGAAGGCGGCGGTCCGCCAGGCAGTACCAGTCAGGTCGGCATCCGGGACGAGGAACGTGGATGCTGGACGGTCGAGGCCGGCGAAACCGCCCACGTGCCCGAGGGTCGGCGCCGTGACCGCGATCGCATCAAGCTTCAGCTGCCAGGGCGGCAGCTGCGCCCCCAGCTCGTCCTTCAATCGCTGCGGGCTGGGGCCGGCATCCACAAGGATCGCGCCATGCGGCCCACGAAACAGGATCGATTGGCCGTCGCCCACATTGAGCACCTCCGCCTGGGCGGGCGCGATCGCCCACGCGCCAAAAGCGACAGCCGCAATGAGGGTTGGCGCAGCCACCGCCGAGGCAATCCCGACCAGGCGCCGCCGGCCCGCACTCCGCGACGCGGCGATTCCCGGGCCGAGGGCGGAATAGTAGGCAAGGCCTGCCCACGTGGGAAACCGCGGGATGGTGATCGCGGCTGCAGGTATTCGCGCGAGCAAATACGACACCTGCTCGATGTAGGCGAGCAGGCCGGACACCGGTAGGGCGACCAGGCGCGCGAGGTCGGGCGCCACGACCAGCGGGCCGAGAAGGAGTCCGGTCGCAACGAGTGCTGGAAGGATCGGCAGCGTCAGCGCATTGGCGAGTGGCGCGATCGGCGAGAGCACGTGGAAATCGGTCGCCATCATGGGCAGCGTTCCCACCTGGGCTGCGCAGGTGACCGCGAAGGGCTCGCGCAGAAAGGCAGGCATTCGAGGCAAACGCCTTTCAATCGCTGGCGTCAACAGAATGATCGCGGCGGTCCCGGCGAACGAGAGCTGGAAACCGACATCCCACGCAAGCTCGGGATGCCAGGCCAGCATGGCAGCGCCGGTCAGCGCTAGTGACGTCCAGACGTGCGATGGGCGACCGAGCCGCGATGCGGCGATGGCGAGACCTCCCATGATTGCCGCGCGAACGGCGGCCGGGGTGGCGCCGCCGGCCAGCGCATAGAGGCCGATGAGTGCGATTGCGGGCCACGTACCATGCCGCCCGAGCAACGGCTTCAGGGCGCCCTGGACGATGCGCGCGAAGACCGCGACTTTGAGGCCGCTCAAGACGAGGAGGTGGATGAGCCCAGTTGCGATGAGTGCGTTTTGAAGGTTGGGGGGGATGCCCTGACGCACGCCCAGGACGATGCCGAGCAGGACTGAAGCGTGAGGGGCAGGGAGGGCTTCGTCGAGCGCAGCTACGTAATGCGAACGAAGCCACCCCGGCACACCTGCAATGCCGGATCCCGGAGCCACCACGTCGAAGCTGGTCGCGTCGAGCTCGAGAAAGACGTGGCGCTGGGCAAGGTACGCGCGACGATCAAACGCCGGCAGATCGCGCGGGAGTGCGAGCTTTCCGGTGGCCTGAACCGAGTCCCCGAACGCGGCTTCGGTGGGGCCACGCCAACGCACCAACAGGTTGCCGATGCCCAGCGTTGCGGTACCGCTGCTCGCAATGTTGTCGGGTTCGACGAGAGCCTCGGAGCCGCCCGCGGCCGGGTGGCTGTCGTCCGAGATGCGACCTGTGATCGTCACCATCTGGCCCGCGGCGGCAAGCGCACGACTCGCAGCCTGTGCATCCGCTAGGGGGAGCTCCGCCCGGCCAATCGCCATCAGTGCGAACGCGATGGCGATGGCGATCACCGCAGGTCTGACCAGCAAGGCCAGCCCCAGGCAGGGGACTGCCAGTCCGATTGCGACTACGCCGAGCATCGGGGCGGAGGGCGCCAGCACGACCGCAGCGGCCAGTGCGGCGGACCAGGCCACCGCGATGACCAGCGCGGGGTATCGGGCGAGACTCCAGATCCCGCCCGACTGTACCTCTGGGTCGATCAAAGGGTGAGATAGCGGCGCGCGATCACAAAGTCGGCTTCGCTCATGCCGAGGACGTCGACCAGCTCGCTCGTGGCCTGGAATCCTCCGAAGTTGGTGCGGTAGTCGACGACTTCTTCGGCGAACGCTTCGGTGAAGCCGGGCACCAGCGCCAACTCCTCGGCCGTGGCGGTGTTGAGGCTGGTGCGGTTGACCACCGTGCCCCCAGGCGCGCCCTTGACGAGCGGAACCTTGATCTGCTCGCCGTCTGTCAGCCGGCCGGCGAGATTGGGAAGCCGGGTCGAGTCGGCGTACCCGGTCAGGCCGCCCGCCGCTGCGATCGCGTCATACACCCGATCGCCCCTTGGCAGTCGATAGAGGCCCGGTCTGGCGACGGCGCCGACCACGTCTACAAGCAGACCGCTTGGCGGCGGCAGCTCGAGACCTGGGGCAACCGGTGCAGGCAGACGCGGAGTGTCTGCTGACGCAGAAAGGGAGTAGAAGTACGCCCCCACCACGGCACCGATTGCAATCAGCACGGGCAGCCCCAGGGCCAGCAGGCCTTTCCACCCGGGAATGAGCCGAACGCGATTTCGCACGACATGACGCTATTCAGCAGTGGGGCGAAGCGGAACCTCGCCTGTTAAGAGGGGCGGAAGCCTGGTTCCCGAGGAAGGATTCGAACCTTCGGTCGAGGATCCAAAGTCCCCTGCCTTACCGCTTGGCTACTCGGGATCGCCTGGTTACCAATGGTGCGCGGATAAGCCGCGAGGCGCTCGCCGCGGCGCCACAACGTTACGCGAACCGCGGTCGCTTTAAGATCGGCTGCGTGACGTTTGATCGGTGGGCCACGTTTCGTACGCAATGAGAATCGCCTTCCTGGTCGGGCTCTTGATCGCCACCGCGGCCTGCGGGCCGTATCGGTTCCCGGGAGGCGGCAGTGACACAGGCAACGTTCAGGGTCAGGTGCTCGCGCTCGGCTGCGGCGTGCCGGTCCAGCCGGACGGCGCCCCGTGCCTCGCCACGCCGATCTCCGGCTGCCCGCCCCAGCCCGCCGGCTCCCAAGTGTGCGGCGAGATTCCCCTACCCGGGTTCGAGCTGGCCTTCACCGCCGGCACCTCCAGGCTGGTGACGAAGACCGACTCCGCCGGCACTTACTCGATCGAGCTGCCTTCCGGCCCCTGGAACGTCAGCGGTGCGACTTTCGGGCGCATCGTCGACGGTCCCCAATCCGTCGTCGTCATTGCAGGCGAATCGACCATCGCCGACTTCGTCGTCCAGACCGGCATCAAAGCGGCTGCCTAGCGCAACCGCGCGGAGCCTAAGGGACCAGGTTGATCAGCCGGTCCGGGACGTAAACGACCTTCGAGGGACTGTGACCGTCAAGGGCGCCCCGAACCCGCTCACTGCCCAGGGCCATCTCGAGCGCCATTTTCTCCGACAAACCCACCGGGACAGTCAAACGCTCCCGAACTTTGCCCGCGACCTGAACGACCAATGTCACGTCAGATTCTGCCGCTGCCAGCGGGTCGTAATCTGGCCAGGCCGCATCCGCAGCCTGGCCCTGGCTCCCAATCCGCGACCACAGCTCCTCGCCAATATGCGGAGCCATCGGGTTCAGTAGTAAGACGAGCGTGCGCACTGCGAAGTGCCAGCCCTCGTCCCGCTCGCCGCCGCCCTGAAGATATTTCTGAAGCGTGTTGGCCAGCTCCATCAGTGCAGCAACCGCGGTGTTGAAGTGGAAGCTCTCGTAATCCTCGGTCACCTTTCGGATGGCCTGGTGCACCCGCCGCCGAAGCACAGCGTCTGGGATATCTGGCCCGGTCGCGTCAAACGAGTCGGGCGATTCCACCAGGCGCCACACGTGTTGGAGAAAGCGCACCGGCCCGGCTATCGCCGCATCGGACCATTCGGCATCCTCATCGGGCGGCCCGATAAACAACTCGTAAATGCGCGCGGCGTCAGCGCCGTCTCGCTCCACCAGATCGTCAGGCGCAACGCCGTTTCCTTTGGACTTCGACATGACCATCCCGCCCCGTTTGATCATCCCCTGGGTGAAGAGCCGGGTGAATGGTTCGATCGCGTCGGCGCGCCCGGCGTCATGCAACACCTTCTGAAAGAAGCGCGAGTAAAGCAGATGGAGGATCGCGTGCTCAATACCACCTGTGTATTGGTCGACGGGCATCCAGTGGTCCGCGAGCTCGTGGTCGAATGGTTGCGTTTTGTAATGAGCGGACGTGTACCGCAGGAAATACCACGCGGAGTCAATGAAAGTGTCCATCGTGTCTGTTTCGCGGCGGGCTTCTCGCCCACACTTCGGGCACTTGACCCGCCAGAAATCAGCGTTGTCAGCAAGCGGTTTGTATTCGCGTGGGAGCAGAACTGGAAGGTCCTCCCGCGGAACCGCGACGATTCCGTCGACCTCGCAATGCACGACGGGGATCGGGCATCCCCAGTAACGCTGTCGCGATATCAACCAGTCACGAAGGCGGTACTTGACCGACCGCTTGCCAATGCCCTTTTGTTCGATGAAGTCCGCGATGCGTTGAGCGCCCGTCTTGTTGTCGAGACCATCGAACGGACCGCTGTTGACCAGCACGCCGTGATCGGTGTAAGCGCTATCAAGGTCCCGCTGAGGGCCGGTCGGCGGCGCGATCACCTCCCGGACAGGCAAACTGAACTGACTCGCGAACTCGAAGTCTCTTTGGTCGTGGCCGGGGACCGCCATGATCGCGCCAGTGCCGTAGGTGATCAAGACGTAGTCGCTCACCCAAATCGCCACCTTTTCGCCGTTCAACGGATTCACGGCAAACGCACCTGTTGGAGCGCCAAGCCGCTTGACCTCGCTCGACATGCGGTCGATCTCTCGTTCCCGGCGCGACGCCTCAACGACTTCCCGCACGGCGTTGCGCCGCGACTCGACGGTCAGCTTTTCCACGAGTGGGTGCTCAGGCGCCAGCACCATGAAGGTGACACCGAAGAGGGTGTCCGGTCGAGTCGTGTAAATCCGCATTGACTCACCTGGGTGACCGTCGATTGGAAATTCAACCTCGACGCCCTGACTTCGGCCGATCCAGTTGGCCTGCATGACGCGCACCTTCTCGGGCCAATGGTCGAGCAGCGAGAGATCGTCGAGAAGTCGGTCCGCGTACTGGGTGATGCGCAGAAACCACTGCTCGAGGTCCCTCTTCTCGACCTCGACGTCCGGATGCCTCCAGCAGCGACCATTGATCACCTGCTCGTTGGCGAGAACCGTCTTGTCCACCGGGCACCAGTTGACCGGGGACATCATCCGGTGCGCCAACCCTCGTTCATGGAACAGGAGGAAAAGCTCCTGGGTCCAGCGGTAATAGGACGGATCGCAGGTTGTGACCTCGCGATCCCAGTCGTACAGCACGCCCATGATGCCCAGCTGGCGTTTTGCGATCGCGATATTGCCGCGGGTCCAGTCCTCGGGATGCACCCCACCCCCACGCTTGATCGCGTCGTTCTCGGCGGGGAGCCCGAACGCATCCCACCCCATCGGGTTGAGAACCTCGAAGCCTTGCATGCGCTTGAAGCGCGACAGGACGTCGCCGATCACGTAGTTGCGCATATGCCCCATGTGCAAGGGCCCGGACGGGTAGGGAAACATGACCAGGTTGTAGAACTTCGGCTTTGGCGAGTCGTCAGCCGCCTTCAACACCCCGTGGTCGGCCCACAACTTCTGCCACTTGGGCTCGATGTCCTGGGGTACGTATCCGCTATGTCTCGATGGGCTCATGTTCAGGAGTCTTGAATTTTAGAGGCGCGAGTTCGTGGCCCACTATCGCGGCCAGCACCAACGCCGCGCCCGCGGCCTGCAGAAACCCAAATCTCTGGCCCGCCAGCACCACCGCGGCGGCCACCGCCCAGGCCGGCTCCATGGCGATGATCAGCGCCGTGCGGCTCGCGTCGATATGAGCCTGAGCCCACGTCTGGATGTAGAAGGCGAGCGCCGAGGCGAACACCCCCGTGATCACGATCGCGATCCACACGTCGGTGCTCGGCATTCGCAACGTCCAGGTCCCCCCGGCGCTGAAGATCAACGCGCAAGCGCCCATCTGCACCATCGCCAGCGGCGCCGCCGAAAGGCGAGGCGACCAGCGGCTCAACAGCACGATGTGCAGCGCGAACAGCACGGCGCAAACGATGACCAACACATCGCCAAGCCCGAAACCCGACGGTCCTCCAGTAAGCATCCCGATACCGATCACGGCGACGATCACGGCGACGATGGTCCGCCGCTTCAGAGGCACCCCAAACACGCGGTCGAGCAGCGGCGTGAACAGGACCAACAGGCCCGTGATGAGCCCGGCATTCCCAGGAGAGATCAGGCTGAGCCCCAGGGTCTGCGTGAGGTAGGCGACTGCCAGCACGCTGCCTGCGGCGAGCCCCACCAGCAGCTCTCTACGCGTGGGGAGACGCCGTACGAGCACGGCCATCACAAGGAACGCCAGGATGAATCGAAGCTGCAGGAAGGGCAGCGTCGGATACTCTGCTATCGCGTTCTTGACGACCACGAAGGTCCATCCCCAGACCGCCGTCACCCCAACAAAGAAGAGGACGTAGATCAATGGAGCGACTGTGGGCGCCGTGGCGCATGGAGTACATCACCGAGGAACCGCGACCCGGCTGCCTGTTCTGCCGCGTGATCGAAGACCCTGCCGACAGGGACGCTGCGCTCGTCGTCTGGCGCCCCGAAGGCGCGGTGGTCCTCCTGAATAAATATCCCTACAACCCCGGCCACGTCATGGTGGCTCCGGTGGCCCATGTCGGCAACCTCGAGGACCTCGACGACGCGCAGACCGCCGACCTCATGCGTGCGCTCAAGCGGACGATCACGGTCCTCAAGAAGACATTGAAGCCCGAAGGCTTCAATGTCGGCGCGAACATCGGGCGCGTCGCCGGAGCAGGGATGCCCGACCACGTCCACCTTCACGTGGTGCCGCGCTGGAACGGCGACACCAACTTCATGCCGGTGCTCGGCGAGGTGAAGGTCATCAACGAACACCTGACGCAGACCGCGGCGAAGCTCAGCGAGGCGTTCTCCTCCAGCTGACCTTTCCCCCGACGATCGTCGCCACCACGCGGTCCTCGTCCACGACTGTCATGTCGCACAGCTTTCCGAAGCGCAGGGAGCCCTGGTGTTGTTCCATGCCCACCGCATACGCGGCGGTGACCGTGTAGGCGCGCAAGGCTTTGGCGCGCGAGATGGCGAGCTCGGGGTACCACCCAATGCGCCGGCGCCAGGTGGTGGCGGCGTCGATGCCCTGCAACGGGTCGGCAGTCTCGACCGGCGCATCAGAGCCGAAGGCGAGCATCGCGCCGGCTTGCGCCAGAGGGCCCCACGCATATGACTGCGTGGCCACTTGCGACCAGTACCGATCGACTAGCTCCCGGTCGGCCACCGCGTGGATCGGCTGCATCGACGCGATCACGCCGATCTTGGCGAAGCGCGGCACATCCTTGGGATGGACGCACTGCGCATGCTCGATTCGCGGCCGCCAGTATCGCCACGCGTCACGCTTTCGAGCCAGCGCATCGAGCGCGCGGCGAACGGCGCCGTCCCCGATCGCGTGCAAGCACACGTTGAGCTCGGCCCGCGCGCAGCGATCGATCATGTCCACCAGCTCGGCCTGCGGCAACCGCGAGGTGCCCGACCCGTCGAGCATCTCCGCGGTGCGGCTCCCGAGCGAGCCGTCGAGAAAGGCTTTCACCCCCCAGATCCGCAGCCACTCATCGCCCCAGCCCGAGCGAACGCCCAGCCGCTCGGCGTGGTGGAGGTCGGCGAGCGGGAGGTTGTACGTCACGCGAATCGGTAATCGACCAGCCGAATGGAGGCGTTGAAGGGAAGCGAAGCCGCGGGCCGTGTCCATCGCGTGAACTGAGGTCACCCCGAGCTCGGCCAGCCCGGCCAGCGCTTTGACCATGCCGGCATCGAAGTCAGCGTCGGCTGCCCGCGGCAGGAGGGCGGAGACCGCATGCATGGCGGTCTCGCGCAGGATCCCCGTGGGCTGGCGCCGGCCGTCTCGGTCGATGACGCCTCCCGCGGAGTCGTCCGTCGCAGTGCCGATACCCGCGAGCGTGAGCGCCGCGCTCGAAACCCAGGCCGAGTGGCCGTCCTTTCGCACGAGGTAGACAGGGCGCCCGCCTGCGGCAGTATCGAGGTGGCGGCGCGTCGGGAAAGCAGGATTTGGCCAGAGGTCGTTATACCAGCCGGCACCCACCACCCAGGCATCGGGAGGCAGCTTCTGGGCCCAGGCTCGAACGCGGTCCAAAGCCTCGTCGAGGCTCGCTGTGCCGCCGACGTCGAGCGTCAGATGATCGTCGGCCAGACCTTCCAGGTGGACGTGAGAATCGATCAGACCGGGCAGCGCGACCCCGCGCAGTCGCATGACCTCAGCCCCGCGCCCGGCCGCCGCTCGAGCCCCATCGCCGACCGCCAGGATCCGTCCGTCAGGCCCGGCGGCCACCTCCGGGTCGCAGCCCGCAAAGAGCACTGCGCCTGCGCTCGTTGGGGTACTCACAAGCCATAGGTCTTGGCGATGATCTCCTTCATTATCTCGTCGGTCCCAGCGCCGATCCGCGCCAGCCGGGCATCGCGCCAGGCCCTCTCGACGGGGAACTCGCTCATGTAGCCGTGGCCGCCCAGGATCTGGATTGCCTCGTCGGCGACCTCGCACGCAATCTGGGTCGCGAGCAGCTTCGACTGAGAGATCTCCCGCACCGGGTACGCGCCCTCGTCCCACTGCTTCGCCGTCTGGTAAACGAGCGATTGGACGGCCGCGATCTTCGTGCCCATATCGACAAGCTTGTGCTTGATCACCTGGAACTGTGAGATCGGCTGGCCGAACGCTATCCGGTTGCGTGCGTACTCCATCGTGTACTCAAAGACGCTCTGGGCGCCCGCAATCGCTCCGGCCGCGGTGATCATCCGCTCTCCCTGCAGCTCCCACATCAGATTCTTGAACCCCTCGCCCTCGGCGCCGATGAGGTTGGCGACGGGCACCCGGCAGCCCTCGAACAGCAGCTCAGCCGTGTCGGAGGAGTGCATGCCCAGCTTTTCGAGGGTCCGGGTGACCTCGAATCCCGGCGTGCCCTTCTCGATCAGCAGCAGGTTGTAGCCGCCATGCCCGCGCTCCCGGTCGGTCTTGGTGACGACCAGCGCCCAGTGGCACCGGGCCCCGTTGGTGATGAAGATCTTGCGGCCGTCCACCACGTAGTGATCGCCATCCCGGCGGGCCGTCGTCTTGATGCCGGCCACGTCCGACCCGGCATCGGGCTCGGTGATCGCGATCGCGGCGATCTGCTCGCCCCGGACCGCCGGGAGGAGCCATCGACGCTTCTGCTCCTCGGTGCCGAACTTGAACACTGGTGGCGTGGCCATCTCGGTCTGGACAGCGACGGCCATGCCCAGGCCGCCACAACCGGCTCGAGCCATCTCCTCTGAAAGCACGATCGCCGAGAAGTAGTCCCCGCCCTGGCCGCCATATTCGGGTGGGTACCGCAACCCCAGAAACCCAAGCTCTCCGAAGCGCTTGAAGATCGAGTCAGGGAAGGTCCTCTCCTCCCACTCCTCGAGATGGGGCTTCACCTCTTTCTCCAGGAACTTTCGGATGTGCAGCCGCAGCTCCTCGTGGGCGTCGGTGAAGTACATCGGCGTGAGTTTAGGCCGTGCACAAGGCCCAACCGCCTTCCGGTATGATTCCCGAGGCCTGACGAGGTCGGGACCCCCCTTTTAAGATCACGCGCGTCTGGGAGTTGGATTGGGCTCTGTAATCAAGAAGCGGCGCAAAAAGATGCGCAAGCACAAGCACAAGAAGATGCTGAAGAAGACCCGTTGGGCAAGGCGCGCCCACGCGTAAGCAAGTGCGCGCCCAAGCGTAGGATGGCTTTGTAAATGGGCTGGATCGTCGTTGTCATCGTCGTCCTCGTCGTCATCTGGCTCGTCCTCACGTACAACGGGCTGGTCACGCTGCGCAACCGGACGCAGGAGGCCTGGTCTGAGATCGACGTCGAGCTGAAGCGGCGCCACGACCTGATTCCCAACCTGGTCCAGACGGCCCAGGGCTACATGGGACACGAGCGCGGCACCCTCGAGGCAGTCACCAACGCCCGCGCCGGGGCGGTCGCGGCCGGCGCCAGCGGCGACCCGGCCAAGATCGGCGCCGCCGAGAATATGCTCACCCAGAGCCTGCGCAGCCTGTTCGCAGTGTCGGAGAACTACCCCGACCTCAAAGCCATCGCCGCCTTTACCAACCTCCAGGAGCAGCTGACCGCCACGGAGGACAAGATCGAGTTCTCGCGCCGCTTCTACAACGGCAACGTCAGGGACTACAACATCAAGCTTCAGACCCTCCCGACCTCCCTCATCGCCGGCGTCCTCGGGTTCAAGGCCTTCGGCTTCTTCCAGGCCGACGAGAGCGACCGCGCGGTGCCGCAGGTCAACTTCGGCAACACGCCCCAGGCGGGTCCGCAACCTCCCGGGTCGATGCCCCCGGCCGGCGGTTCGGGACCCCCGTCGATGGGATCGTCAGGACCCCCTCCGCAAAGCTAGCCAAACCCACCGCCTGACCGCGCCCAGTCGGAGCTGAAGCGGGAGGCATACGCCGCCACCGCATCAGGGTCCTGAGTCTCGATGTCCAGTTCGTGATTCACGCCCAGGCCGCTGATCGTCCAGTTCGCCGACCCGAGGATCAGCACACCGTCGAACAGCCCGATCTTCGCGTGCAACAGCGCCCCTCGCGGAATGGGATACCAGCGCACCTCGACCCCGCTCGCCTTCAATACGTCGTAGCCGCGCCGGTTGTAGGGCTGGTTGGGATCGAGCAGGACTCGCACATCAAGGCCTCGCGCGTGCGCCGCCGCGAGCTCCGCGATCACCTCGGGGTCGGTAAGTGTGAACACCTCCGCCAGCACCAGGTGGCGCGCGGCCGTCAGGGCCGCCTCAAGCATCGTGCGGATCTCCTCGCCAGGGGTGGTCTGCGCGATCTGGCCGGTGATTGCGGCCAGGGGCCGCGGGCGGCCTCCCGCCAACGCCCAGTCCTGCTCGAAGATCTGGACGAGCCGCGCGATCTCTGACGGTATGCGCGTCTCGAGCACGTAATCGTGGTTGAGGTCGCTGTGAGCACCCCAGTTCATGCCGCCGACGACCGCCTCGCCGTCGGCGATCATGAGCTTCACGTGGTCGATCTGATGGCGCCCGTCGTCGACGGGGTAGGCGCGCTCCGCCACTCCCAGCCGGTCAAGCGAATGGGCGGCCCGCCGGCTGGCGGCAACCGTGGGGTCGGTGATGACACGCACGTCCACCCCGGCAGCCCGGCGAGACCCGAGCGACATGATCAGCCCGGAACGGCCGAGCTCGTATACCTCGACCAGGACGCGGCGTTGGGAGGACGCGATCAGATCGCCGATCAAGGTGAAGATGCTGGCGTCCTGCCACAGCCGGACGGGCTCGGGACGCCCCGAGCCCGCGGCCGCCTGTGCGACCGAAGCCGATGGCGCGTGGGGTAGGGGGCCCGAGCACGCCAACAGGCAAACGGCAAGCAGCAGGACAACGAACCGACGCATGACGCAAGCCACGGTAAAACGACCGGCCGCGATCGCAAACCCAGGCTGTTAAGGCGCGCAGCTCAGGAGCCGCGGCTCACATCAGCTCGATCGCCATCCCCGCTCGCGCGCCGAGAAACCGGTCGGCCCGAGCCTCGCGAATCCCAACCTCGAGGTAGCCCATGCTCCCGACGTAGACAAACGGCTCGTTGGGCCGCGCCTCGGCATACGTCCCTGCCGAAGCGGTGATGTCGTGGTTGTGGATGCGCATGCGGCGCACCGGCGGCTTCAGGTTGGTGACCAGGTTGCCAAACCCATCGATCCACAGCACGCGCGGCTTGTGATCGAGCATCTGCGGCGGATCGGTCGGATGGCCGAGCGATTCAAGGGGCACCCCGGCCGCGAGAGCAGCCGCCGCCGGAGCGAACACGTCGCGTCCTTCGAACGTGGGCGCGCCGCCCGGGCGGGGGGCCAGCTCGACTGCCTTCTGAAGGCCGACCTCCTCGATGACGATCGAGAACAGGCCGTTGTCAGGTCCAACGTAGTAAAGACCGCCGGCGCGCAGCGCGAGCCGCCGGCGAGCGCTGCCAACCCCAGGGTCCACCACCACCAGGTGCACCGACCCGGCCGTGAAATGACGAGTGCCCGCAAAGAGCATGAAGGCGCCGGCGAAAACGTCGAATCGGGGCACCTCATGGCTGACGTCGACCAGCACCGCATGCGGACAGCCTGCCAGGACGACTCCCTTCATCGCCGCCACGAGCGGCGAGCCGGACCCAAAATCGCTGGTGAAAGTGACGACGGGCGGCCCGGCTACCGTGCCGTGGCTACCAGTACCTGGTCTCCTTGAAGGGGTCGGCCTCATCGTGATATCCGCGCTGCTCCCAAAATCCGAGCCGGTTGCGATCCATGAACTCTAGCCCGCGAAGCCACTTGGCCGACTTCCAGAAGTATTTCGAGGGCACGAGGAGTCGTAACGGCCATCCGTGGTCAGGTGTCAGGTCGGCGCCGTTCCACGCATAGCAAAGGAGGTTCTGCTCGTTGTCGAGCACATCGAGCGGAACCGAGGTCGTGTACCCATGCTCGCTGTGCGCCATCACGTATTTCGCCTCGGGCTTCGGCTTGACGCGTTCGAGGATTTCCTTGATCGGAACACCGGTCCAGCGATCCCCCAGGCGGCTCCAGCCGGTGACGCAGTGGATGTCGGCGACAACCTCTTTCGAGAGCAGCGCCCGGAGCTCGCCGTAGTCCAGGGTGATCGGGTTCTCGACCGCGCCAAACACCTTGAAATCCCACTTCGCGATGTCTGTCTTCGGGACGGGGCCGAAATGGAGGAGGGGCCACTTGTCGGGCGCGGTGAGGGTCTGACCGGGCGGGATGCGAGCCGGATCCACGCCCTCGGGCAGCTTCTTACCTTTGAAGAGAAAGGACATTGCGCGAGTATAGGAACGAAGGGCGGCGCGCCCTTGTTCCCGACCGGGACCGCGAATTGGCCGCCGCTATACTGGCCCTTCCGGTCCAGGCAACGCGCTCTGCGCGCGCCCGGCGCCATGTGGGTCCGTAGCTCAGTTGGGAGAGCGCGTGAATCGCACTCACGAGGTCAGGGGTTCGAATCCCCTCGGATCCACCAATTTCGAGGGCCTGGTGGATACTTCGAAAGTGGACACGAAGAATCTCGACATCTACGGCAGCAAGCCGATCCCCTGGGCCCGCGCGGTCGAGCAGCTCGAGGCCGTCACGAACACGCCAGTCGATGCGCGCTCGAAGCGGTCGTACTGGCTGGCGACGACTCGGCCCGACGGGCGGCCTCATGTCGCCGGCATTGGCGCATTGTGGGTCGACGGCAAGTTCTATTTCACCAGCGGGGATCGGACTCGCAAGAGCCGGAACCTGGCCGCTAACCCAAATTGCGTCATCTCGGTGTCTCTGGGCAGCCTCGACCTTGTCGTGGAAGGCACCGCCCATGAGGTGACCGATGAGGCAACGCTAAAGCGTCTCGCCGGCTTATATGTGGCGCAGGGATGGCCGGCGAGCGCAAGCAATGGGACCATCACCGCCGAATACAGCGCGCCGAGCGCGGGACCGCCTCCATGGCGTCTCTACGAGATGACCCCAAGCACGGCTTTCGGCGTCGCGACCGCAGAGCCAAACGGTGCTACTCGCTGGCGCTTCGCGCCTTGACGGGATTGCCTGCGAGCTACGTCGCCAGCTCTCACGACTCGGTGTAAGCGGCAGCGACGCTTTTGGGCACGACCATGCGCCACGCGTCCAGGACGAGCTCGCGCATCTCCTTTTCATCGATGGCGACAAGGTGCACAAGCACCCAGTGGTAGCGCATATCCGACTGCTGCGGCAGCATGAACTTGTCTGGTGATCCGCCGACCAGCCAATCTCGCTGCTCTTTCGGAAACCCAAAGCCCATCACTGTCTCGTCGCGAGAGAACGACACATAAACGATGCTGCCCACGCGGAATTTGATGCGCCCGCCCACCAGCACCTCGTACGAGCGAGGCAAGGTCGCCGCCAGCCGCCGCACGTCCGCCACGGTCACCACCCCGGTCAGCCCGCGCGCAGCGACGACCCGGCGCTCGCGACGATCTGCTGGAGGGCGCTCACGTGACCCTTGAACGCAGCCCTCCCCTCTTTGGAGAGCGAGACAGAGGTTCGCGGCCACTTGCCGACAAATGCCTTGCGAATGCTCACGTAGCCGGCGTCCTCCAGGATCGACAGCTGCTTCGACAGGGCGGAGTCGGTGAGGCCGGCGTGGTCGCGAATGAACTTGAAGTCCGCCCAGCGGCTCGCCGCGAGAAGGGACACGATGGCGAGCCGGGTCGGTGCGTGAATCACCTCGTCGAATCGCGGCTCGGTCATCGCGACCCAGCCGCGGCGCGTGCGACCATGCTGCGCCGCAGGCGAGACATCAGGATCGGCCCTCCGACAATCAGCATCACCGCTGCCAGAACTGTGCCTATGGTCCCCGGGTAGGCGATTCCCGCCGCTTGCAAGCCGAACGCGACGACGAGCGACACGCCAACCACGAGCCACACGAACCCGACGATATAGATCGCTCCGGCGCCGCCAAGGGTGGCGGAATTGATACGCGCACGTGGGTAGGCACCGGTGATCATCCACACCGATAGGCCGGCGATGACCAGCGCAATCAGCACTGCGATCACGGCGGTGGCGGTGCGCTGATGCGAGTCGGCCGCTACGCCGATGGGCACGATCAGCAGCCCAACCGCCCACCAGTACCATCGCGGCACCAGGACCGCATCAATGACTCCCACCTGCCGCTTATCGATCTCCGCCAACTCCCTAGCCGCATCGCCCGCGTCCAGTCTCTGTTCACTCATACTCGCGAGGCTAGCATGTACTTTCCCACTTGGCAAGTACTTTCCTTCAATTCGGAAGGCGGATGCCAATCCAGCCTGTTAGGACGACCTCGCGAGGTACCCGTCGTGCCACAGCTCGAAAGCGAACAGGGTCCACAGCTGCTTGCGGTTGTCATGCCGGCCCTCGAGGTGCTCACGCACCAGTGCCTCTACCGCGGCCGGCTCGAAGAACCCCTGGCGCGCCATCCGCTCAGGCGACAGTACCGACAGCATCTGCTCCCGCAACGGCCCGCGAAACCACTCGGCGACCGGGATCCCAAACCCCTTCTTCCGCCTCCGAAGAATGGACTGGGGCAGCACCCCACGCAGCGCCCGCTTGAACAAGAACTTCGACTTCATGCCCCGCAACTTCAGGTCTAACGGCAACCCCGTCGCATACTCGACGAAGTCGTTGTTCAACAGCGGCACCCGGCCCTCGAGCGACGCCATCATCGAGGCCCGGTCGAGCTTGACCAGGATGTCGTTCTCGAGATACCCCCGCATGTCCATGAGCAGCACCTGGTTGAGCGGCTCCCGCGGGGCGGCGGCGCCATCTCCCGGCGCATCCAAACCGGCGCTCCCGGAACGCGCTACGGCCTCCTGCACGTCCCCCGACAGCAGCGCCCGGCGCTCCTCACGCACGAACGACCCCATCCACCTGTGGTGCCGCTCCGCCACCGGGTAAGCCGCCCCAGCGACAAACCTCTTCGCCCGAAAGTCAAAGCTCAGGTTGCCCCGCGACACCGGCAACCGGCGCACCACCGGCTCCACCAACCCCCGTCGCAGCGCACCCGGCACCCGTCCGTAGTAGGCGGCCAGCCGATGCGCCTGCAGGGTCGGATACCCCGCGAACAGCTCATCGCCCCCGTCCCCGCCCAACGCCACCTTCACGTGTCTTCGCGTGAACTCCGACAACAAATAGGTAGGAATGATCGAGGCGTCGCCGAGGGGCTCGTCCAGCAGAGATGGCAGCCTGGGAATCAGCCCGAGCAACATCTCCGGCTCCAACACCAGCTCGTGGTGGTCGGTGCCGAGGTGCTGCGCCACCTGCCGCGCGAACTGAGACTCGTCGAACGACCGGTCCGCGAAACCGACGGAAAAGCTCTTCACGTCGCTGCCGAGCTGCGTCATCATCGCAGCCACAGCGCTCGAATCGATCCCCCCCGACAGGAACACCCCCAAAGGCACGTCGCTGATCAGCTCCTTGCGCACCGACTCCCGCAGCACGCCAAGCAGCTCCTCACATTGCGATTCAAGGCTGCGAGCGGATCGCACCGAATCAGCACCCTCACGCAGCGACGGCTCCCAGTACCGCCGCAGCGAGTGAGTCCCCTCAGCGACTGACCACGTCAGCGTGTGGGCCGGCGGCAACTTGCTGATCCCCCGCACCATCGACAGTGGCGACGGCACGAACTCCAGCGCCAGGTATTGATCGAGCGCCACGGGGTCGACGCCGCGCCGCAAAGCGGGATCAACCAGGAGCGCCTTCAGCTCCGACGCGAAGACAAGCCGCGAACCATCGACGGCGTAGTGCAGCGGCTTGATCCCCATCCTGTCTCGCGCCAACAACACGGCGCCACGCCGGCGGTCGTGCAGGGCAAATGCAAACATCCCATTGAGCCTTTCGACCATGGCCTCGCCCCACTCCTCGTAGCCATGGACCAACACCTCTGTGTCCGACCTTGTCGAAAAGATATGGCCCGCCGCGACGAGCTCATGACGCAGCTCGAGGTGGTTGTAGATCTCCCCGTTCTGCACCACCCAGATCCGCGAGTCCTCGTTCTGCATCGGCTGGTGGCCGCCTTCCACGTCAATGATCGAGAGGCGACGCATCCCCAGCGTCACGCCGTCGAGCTGAACGCTCCCCGCGTCGTCAGGCCCGCGATGCTCGAGTGCCGAGCACATCCTCGCGACCAGTTCGCGACTCTCGAGCGGCGAGCCGCCGGCCACGCCGCAAATCCCGCACACCTAGGAACGAGCCCGGACGGATGGCCTCCCGTTGGTTGCCGCCTTGTGCGCCGCAGCGGGCGCCATCTCGATCACCTCGCGCACGACGTACGTCGTCTTTCCCTGCGATTCGTGATAGGTGCGGATCGAAAGCTCCGCCAGCAGCCCCATAAGGATGAACTGCACCCCGACGATGCCGAGAAACACCGCGAGCAACAGCAGCGGATTGTTGTGCGCGAACGGATGTGGCGGAAGCAGCTTCTGGATGATCACGATGGCGGCGAACACGACCGCAAGCGCCCACAACCCGAAGGCGGCGAACCCAAAGAAGTAGATCGGCTTGGTTGAGTAGCTTCCCAGCAGCTTCACCGTCATCAGGTCGAGCAGCACGCGCGAGGTCCGCGACAGCGAGTACTTGGACTGGCCGAACGCACGCGAGCGGTGATTGACCGGCAGCTCCACGATCCGCGCGCCTACCCAAGACGCGTACACGGGGATGAACCGGTGCATCTCCCCGTACAGCTTCACGTCCCGGATTACATCGCGGTGATAGGCCTTGAGGGTGCAGCCAAAATCGTGAAGCGGCACCCCGGTGACGCGGGCGATTATCCAGTTGGCGAGGCGAGAAGGCAGAACGCGAGAGGCCTCGTCCTGCCGGTCCTTGCGCCACCCGCTGACCACGTCGTACCCCGCATCAATGCTCTGAAGCAGGCGCGGGATGTCGTGCGGATCGTTCTGCATGTCGCCGTCCATGAAAACCAGGATCTCCCCACGCGCGTTGTCGATCCCCGCCTGCACCGCCGCTGTCTGTCCGAAGTTGCGCCGAAAGCTCACCACGCGAATATGCGGATCGTTGAGCGTCAGCTGCGCGAGGCGCTCCGTGCTGCCGTCGCGGCTCCCGTCGTCGACGTACACCACCTCATAGGTGACATCCATCGACTCGAGCACGGCGACGAGTTCCTCGTGGAGGGGAGCGATGCTCTCCGCCTCGTTGTACACGAGCACCACCACCGACAACCGGGGTGTCGCCGTGCTCGCCGGCTTGATGCGGGTCGCCATGGCCCGATTGTAGGCCGCACCCCCGCGAGCCCAACCCGCCCGCGACCATCGCTTAAGCTCCCTCGAAGGTGAGCGTCGACACGATCAGGATTCAAGGCAGCAAGGCTCGGGCCAACGCGCACGAGCTGTCGTGGAAGGCACCCGCGCTGACGGTGCTGGTGGCCGCGGCGGCCTTCGCCTGGACCCTCCACGCAGACCTCCAGCGCCTTTACGGCATGACGAGCTCGGCCTGGGACCTCGCATACGACCAGCAGGTCATCTGGAACGTGTCAGTGGGCCAGGGTTTCTACAGCAGCTTCGCGCGAGCCGACTTCTTGGGCATCCACTTCGAGCTCATCTTCGTCGTGCTGGCAGCTGTGGAGAAGTTCTGGGCGAGCCCAGTGGTCCTCCTGCTCTTCTCCTCCGCAGGCCTCGCGGCGACTGCGCCGGCCGCCTACCTCTTCTTCAGGGCGATCCTGGCCACCGACCGCGCCGAGTCACAGTGGCTCGCCGTCGCGCTGGCGCTGCCGATCCCTTTCTGGTTCTCCATCCAGGAGGCGGCACGCGACTTCTTCCACCCCGAGAACATGGCCCTCGCGCTCGCGCTGCTCGCAGCTTGGGCGGGCATTCGCGGCCACCGCCTCGCGATGTGGCTCCTATGCGTGCTCGTCCTCACGTGTAAGGAGGACCAGGTTTACACGGTCGGAGTGATCGGCTTGCTCATGGCGGCGTATGGATCGCCTGAGATCAAGAAGCACTGGCGGTTCATCGTTTACCTGGCGGGCGCGTGGTTCCTGATCGGGACGGGAATCGTCCAGCAGCATCTTCGCGACGGCGGCTACACGGATTTCGTCTATTACGGATGGCTCGTCCTCCATCCCTCGATGGGGGCCGTCCTGGCCGCGGTTTTCAACCCGAGAGCGCTGCTGGTCGTGGCCGCGATCATCGCAAGCATGGGCGGCCTGGCGGTGCTCGCTCCACGCTGGCTCCTCCTGGTCATCCCCCCGTACCTGGCGGATGTCCTGAGCAGCCACAGCCCACAGAACGTCCTCGATCTGCACTACGCGCTGCTGCTGCTGTTCCCGCTGGTCGTCGCGGGCGGCGTCGGCGCCCGCACCGTACTCGGGAGCCGCACCTTCAAGCCGGCTTACGCCCTGGTGCTGATCGTGCCCGCACTGCTCCTAGCCTGGGGAACCGGCCGCCTCCCGCCGGCCCTGGACGCCAACCTCGCGCTGTATTCGCCTCGCGACACCCTGTCGGAGCTGCGGACAGCCACTGCAATGATCCCCGCCAGCGCCCCGGTCTCGGCGGACGACGGCCTTGCGGTATGGCTTGCCAACCGCCACACGATCAACGACTTTCCCGACAAGCTCGACCCCACCTGTTACGTGGTGCTCGACCACCAGCCGTACATCAGCGGCCCCACCAACCCGGCTCAGCGCCTGGCCGCCATCGACCAGCTGGCGAGCAGCGGCAGGCGGATCCTATTCGACGACGGCCGATTCCAGGTCTGGAGCCCGGCCGGGGCCTGAGAGAAGGCTGACTCCGTAGTCTTAAGAGTCACCATGGCGGTCGCCACCTCGGTCCACGAGCGCCTCGATCGGCTGTTCAAGCAGCGGATCGTGATCTTCGACGGCTCTATGGGGGTCATGCTCCAGAAGCGCGGCCTCTCCGATGCGGAGTTCCGCGGTGACCGCTTCAAGGACCACCCCAAGCCGCTGCGCAACAACAGCGACATCCTCAACCTCTCGCAGCCCGACATGGTGACGAAGGTCCACCTCGACTACCTCGCGGCAGGCGCCGACATCATCACGAGCAACACGTTCACCTCGACCGCCATCTCCCAGGCCGACTACGGTCTATCAGACCTCACGTACGAGATGAACTTCGAAGGCGCAAGGCTTGCACGCAAAGCGGCCGACCAGTACGAGAACCGTTTCGTCGCAGGCTCGCTAGGACCAACGAACGTCACCCTCTCGCTATCGCCCAAGGTCGACGACCCCTCCTACCGCGACGTCACCTTCGACGAGCTGCGGCGCGGCTACGCTGAGGCGGCAATCGCGCTCAAAGAAGGCGGCGCCGACCTGCTTCTGATCGAGACCATCTTCGACACCCTCAACGGCAAGGCCGCGATCGCCGCGATCAAAGAAGTCGCGCCCGAGCTGCCCCTCTTCGTCTCGGTGACCGTCGTCGACCGCAGCGGTCGCAACCTGTCAGGCCAGACCGTCGAGGCGTTCTGGACGTCGGTCGAGCACGCCGAGCCCTTCGCCGCCGGCGTCAACTGCTCGCTCGGCGCGACCGAGATGCGCCCCTACATCGCCGACCTGTCGCGCGTTGCGCCCGTCTATGTCATCTGCTACCCGAACGCAGGCCTGCCGAATGCGTTCGGCGGCTATGACGAGGAACCGCCCACCACCAGCAGCCTCCTGAAAGAGTTCGCCGAGAGCGGCTTTCTGAACGCCGCGGGCGGCTGCTGCGGCACAGGCCCTGAACACATCAAGCAGATCCGCGACGCGATGGAGAACATCAAGCCTAGGCACGTGCCTAGGCGCGCGGCGCGCACCAGATTCAGCGGCCTCGAGCCTTTCGAGATCGGCCCCGACACCAACTTCGTGCTGGTCGGCGAGCGCACCAACGTCACGGGCTCGGCGCGGTTCCGCCGTCTCATCGAGTCGGGCGATTACACAGGCGCGGTGGCCGTCGCGCTGGACCAGGTGAGGGGCGGCGCGAACCTCATCGACGTCAACATGGACGCGGACCTCCTCGACTCGGAGGAGGCGATGACCCGCTTCCTGAACCTCATCGCCACCGAGCCGGAGATCGCGCGAGTGCCGATCATGGTCGACAGCTCCAAGTGGACGGTCCTCGAGGCCGGTCTGAAATGCGTGCAGGGCAAGGGCGTCTGCAACTCGATCAGCCTGAAAGGCGGCGAGGAGGTTTTCCTCGAACAAGCGCGAAAAGTGCGCAAGTACGGCGCGGCCGCGGTGGTGATGGCTTTCGACGAGACCGGCCAGGCCGACACGTTCGAGCGCAAAGTCGAGATCTCCAGCCGCGCCTACAAGCTGCTGACCGAGAAGGCGGGCTTCCACGCCGAGGACATCATCTTCGACCCCAACATCCTGCCGATCGCGACAGGCATCGAGGAGCACGCGGGCTACGCGAAAGCGTTCATCGACGCGACGCGAGAGATCAAGAAGCGATTCCCCGGCGTGCGCGTCTCGGGCGGCGTCTCCAACCTCTCCTTCTCTTTCCGCGGCAACGACCGCGTGCGAGAGGCTATCCATTCGGCCTTCCTTTATCACGCGATCAGGGCAGGCCTGGACATGGGCATCGTCAACGCGGGCCAGCTCGCCGTCTACGAGGACATCCCCAAGGACCTGCTCGAGCTGGTCGAGGACATCATCTTCGACCGCCGGCCCGACGCCACCGAGCGCCTCGTCGAGTTCGCCAAGAACGTGTCAGGCGCGGGCGCCAAACGGGAGGTCGACCTCACTTGGCGCGAGGGCACTGTGGAGCAGCGCCTTGCGTACGCGGTGCTGCACGGCGAGGTCGAGTTCATCGAGGCCGACGCCGAGGAGGCGCGCCAGAAGTTCGGAGCGGGGTTGCTGGTCATCGAGGGCCCGCTGATGGACGGCATGAAAGTGGTGGGCGACCTGTTCGGCGCCGGCAAGATGTTCCTACCGCAGGTGGTCAAGAGCGCGCGGGCGATGAAGCGCGCGGTCGCGTACCTCGAGCCGTTCATGCAGGCGGAGAAGAAGGCGTCGGGCAGCGTGAGCGTTCGCGGCAAGCTGGTGACCGCCACGGTCAAAGGCGACGTCCACGACATCGGCAAGAACATCGTGGGCGTGGTGCTGGGCTGCAACAACTACGAGGTGTTCGACCTGGGCGTGATGGTGCCCGCCGACAAGATCCTGGACACTGCGATCGAGCTCGGCGCCGACGCCATCGGACTGTCGGGTCTGATCACACCGTCCCTCGACGAGATGGTCGACGTCGCCAAGGAGATGACACGTCGCGGTTTCACCATGCCGCTGCTCATCGGTGGCGCGACGACGTCCAAGCAGCACACCGCTGTGCGCATCGCGCCCGCGTACACGGGCCCCACGGTCCACGTGCTGGACGCATCGCGGGTAATCGGGGTCGTGTCCGACCTGTTTGACAAAGATCGACGCCCGATCTTCGACAAGGCCAACCGCACGCTGCAGGACAAGCTGCGCGCACAGCACACGACGGCCAAGCGGGCGCTGCTGCCTCTCGATGAATCGCGTGACAAGCGGTGGGCTCTCGGCTTCAACGACCTCCCCACGCCGCCGTTCACCGGCACGCGCGTGATCGAGCCGAAGTTGTCGGAGCTGCGCGAGTTCATCGACTGGACCTTTTTCTTTCACGCGTGGGAGCTGAAAGGAAAGTTCCCAGCGATCCTCGAGAGCCCCTCACACGGCGCGGCAGCGCGCGAGCTGTTCGGCCACGCCAAGGAGCTGTTGGACGAGATCGAGGCCAAGGGTTGGCTGCGCGCGAAGGGCGTGTACGGCTTCTGGGGCGCGCGTGCCGACGGCGACGACATCGTCCTCGACAACGGCGTGCGCCTGCCGATGCTGCGGCAGCAGGTCGACCACGGCGACGAGAAGCCGTACCTGTCGCTGGCCGACTTCGTCGCCGATGGCGGAGACCACATCGGCGCCTTCGCAGTCACCGCGGGGCTGGGCGCTGACGAGCTGTCCGCGCGCTTCGCCGCCGAGCACGACGACTACCGCTCGATCATGGCCAAGGCTCTGGCGGACCGACTGGCGGAGGCGTTCGCCGAGTACCTGCACCACGTCGTGAGGCGCGGATGGTACGAGACGGGCCCAGTGCTGTCGCGCGAGGACATCATCGGAGAGAAGTACAGGGGCATCAGGCCCGCGTACGGCTACCCCGCGTGCCCCGACCACTCGGAGAAGTTCAAGCTCTTCGATCTGCTGGACGCGCGGTCGATCGGCATGGAGCTGACGGAATCGGGTGCGATGACGCCGACCGCGGCGGTGGCGGGCCTGTACTTCGCGCACCCGAAGTCGAAGTACTTCATGGTCGGCAAGGTGGGCAAGGACCAGGTCGAGGACTACGCAAAACGCAAGTCAATGCCGCTAAATGAAGTTGAGCGGTGGTTGCGGCCAATCCTGGGCTATGAGGAAGAAACCAGCTAACTTCCCCGAGCCTCCCGAATCGCCTCCCACACCCGCATCGGGTGCAGCGGCATGTCGATGTGCCGCACCCCCAGGTGTGACACCGCATCGATCACCGCGTTCTGCACCGCCGGGGTGGACCCAATCGTCCCCGACTCCCCAATCCCTTTTGCCCCCAACGGGTTGAGCGGCGTCGGCGTCTCCATTGAAATCGTCTCGATCTGCGGGATCTCGCCGATCGTCGGGATCACATAATCGATGAGGCTCGTGGTCAGCGGGTTGCCATCGGCGTCGTAAACGAACTCCTCGTAGAGCGCCTGCGCCACCCCCTGCGCGACCCCGCCGTGGATCTGCCCTTCCACGAGCATGTGGTTCAGCACGGTGCCGCAATCATCAACCGCGATGTGTCGCACGAGCCGCGCCTCGCCCGTCTCGATGTCCACCTCGACCACTGCGATGTGGCATCCAAATGGAAAGGTCTGGTCGTCTTGCTCGAAATCGATCTGTGCGACAAGCGTGGCCTGCGAGGCAAGCTCCGCCCAGCTCAGCGCGGTCGCAGGCACGCCGGCGACACCAAAGCGCCCATCAGGCATGCGCACGATGTCCTCAGCGCCCGCCTCCAACCGTCGCGCGGTCTCCGTCCTCGCCTTCTCAACGAGCGCGATGCATGCGCCCCGCACAGCGCTGCCGCCGAGTTGCAGCGAGCGCGACCCGGACGTCCCCGACCCTCGGGCCACGACACCGGTGTCCGATTGCACGATTCGAACGCTGTCGATCGGCACACTGAGCGTCTGGGCAGCCAGCTGCGCGTAGGCGGTCTCGTGCCCCTGCCCGCTGGCGGTGGTGCCGACAGCGATCACCATCGTCCCGTCCGGCTCAGCACGCGCCTCGCCAAACTCGGCCGTGTTGAGCACCGCCGTCATCTCCACGTAGGTGCACAAACCGATGCCGAGCTGTACTCGGTCGCCCCTCTCGCGACGCGTGCGCTGCTCGCGTCGCAACTCCACATAACCGGCGGCCTCGAGCGCGAGGTCGAGCGCTTTCGCATAGTCGCCCGTGTCATAGGTGAGGCTGGTGGCAGTCGTGTACGGGAAAGGCCCACCGATCAGGTTGCGGCGCCGCAGCTCGGCGGGATCCATCGCGAGCTCCGCCGCCAACATGTCCATCGCCCTCTCGATCATCGCGATCGCCTCAGGCCGTCCAGCGCCGCGATATGCGGACATGACTGCGGTGTTGGTGTAGACGCAGCTGCCACGCCAGCGAATGCGTGGGATCGCATAAACACTGGAGGCAAGAAGAGCTGTGAGCACGAGCTGCGGCGGCGACAACCCCGCATAAGCGCCGGCATCCGCGATCACGTCCGCCTCGAAGCCGACGAGCTTGCCTTCGGCAGTGGCTCCCAGCGCAACGTTCTGCACGTGGCCGCGCCCGTGCGTCATCGCCACCATGTTTTCAGTTCGATATTCGAACCAGCGCACGGGCCGATCGAGCTTCTTCGCAATGGCCGCGATCACGCTCTGCTCGGGATAAGTCATCAGCTTGGCCCCGAAAGCACCGCCCACGTCACCAGCGATCACGCGCACGCTCGCCTCCGGCAGCCCGAGCGAGTCGGCGACAGCGCCGCGGACCCCAAATGGCACCTGGGTCGAGGTCCACATGCGGATCCCTCCCTCCCCATCAGGCTCCGCCACCACCGCATTGGCCTCGATGGGGACCGCGGCGAGTCGCTGATTGATGAACCGCGACCGCACCACCACGTCGGCGCCTTCGAGCGCGCCCTCCTCTCCCAGGTCGAACTCGAACGCGAGATTGTCGCCCTTGTCGGGATGCACCAGCATCGCGCCCGCCTCGAGCGCGCGAGTGGTGTCGACCAGAGCCGGCAGGATCTCGTACTCCACTGCAACCGCGGCAGCCGCATCGACAGCCGCCTCCCGCGTCGCTGCAACGGCCACTGCCACCGCGTCCCCGACGAACTTCACCTCGTCGGCGCAGAGCCGCGGGCGCGGCGTCTCCGACTCGAACGCGAGGTCCGCTGCCTGAAACACCCCGACGACTCCGGGCAACGAAACCGCACCGCTCACGTCAACAGATGCGATGCGCGCATGCGCGTGCGGGGAGCGCACGAACACCGCGTGAAGGCAGCCGGGCGGTTGAACGTCGTCGGTGTACGTGCCGGCGCCGGTGACCAGGCGCGGATCCTCGCGCCTCCTGACCACCCCGTGCAGTGCCGAGCTAACCGCCATGACGCGAAATATAGGCGGGGTGCCCGCCCCCGATACTTGAACTCACATGAGCGAGCGCGCGAAACGATGGGGAGTGCTGCCGTCCTACTGGAGCTACCAGGGACAGCTCACTGAAACGTCGCCCGAAACCGAGGAAGCAATCCTCAAAGCGATGGGCGCTTCAGGCGAGAATCCGCCTCGAGCGCGGCGCCTCAGGCTGCCGCCCGACCCCTGCGCAATCGCTCCCAACCGCGCGTGGGGCTGGGCCGTGCAGCTCTACGCAGCGCGCTCTCGTGACAGCTGGGGCATCGGTGACATGGCCGACCTGCGACGCCTGGCGCAATGGTCGCGCAAGCAGGGCGCCGAGGTTCTCCTCCTCAACCCGCTCGGCGCTCAGACACCGATCCTTCCTTACGAGGCATCGCCGTACTACGCCTCATCGCGACGCTTCCGAAACACCATGTATCTCCGCATCGAAGAAATCGACGGCGCAGAGCAAGTCGCCGTTGAGCTCGAACCATTGCGCGCGCAAGCCCAAGCGCTGAATGAGCATCGCCTCATCGATTACGACGAGGTGTTCCGTCTGAAGACCAGAGCATTGGAGGCGGTATTCAAGGTCGCGCCTGACCCGCCCAAGCTCGGGCCGTGGGCGCACAGCAAGGGCCAACCGCTTCGCGATTTCGCAACCTACAACGCGCTGGCCGAGGAGCACGGCACGGCGTGGCGGAGCTGGCCCGCGGAGCTGCGCCATCCAAAGGGGGAAGGCGTCGACGCCGAGCGACGCCGTCTCACCCGCCGCGTCGCCTTCCACGTCTGGCAGCAGTTCCACCTCGACCGGCAGATGGCACGCGCGGCGCGCGAGATCGGCCTCATCACCGACGTGCCGGTCGGCTTCGCCTCCGACGGCTTCGACGCTTGGCGCTGGCAAGACCTCCTCGCGCACGACATGCGCGTGGGTGCACCGCCGGACGAGTTCTTTCGAGAGGGCCAGGACTGGGGCCTGCCTCCATTCGACCCCTGGAAGCTGCGCCGCGCTCACTACGAGCCGTTCGTCGAGGCGATCCGGAGCGCGACCACCCACGCTGCGGGCATCCGACTCGACCATGTGATGGGACTCTTCCGCCTTTTCTGGATCCCGACCGGAATGGGCGCCCCGGACGGCGCATACGTGCGCTACCCCGCCTCCGACCTGCTGGCGCTCCTTGCGGTCGAGAGCCGGCGCGCCAAGGCGTTCGTGATCGGCGAGGACCTCGGCCTCGTCGAGGCCGCGGTGCGCAGGCGGCTGAGACAGCGCGGCGCGCTGGCGTATCGCCTCCTCTGGTTCGAGGGTCCAACGCCCGATCAGTGGCCGAAGAACTCTGTGGCCGCGGTCGGCACCCACGACCTCCCAACGCTGGCAGGCACGTGGAACCTGAGCGAGCCAGACCACCGGCAGCACCGCCTGCGCCAGCGCCTCGATGACGTGACGCACGCACCCGACGGCACGCCGCCAATCGATGTCGCCGCCACCACTTACGCTGCGCTGGCCGCTTCGCGGTCGCGCATCGTGCTGGCCTCGATGGAGGACGCGCTGAGCGTCGAAGAGCGACCCAACGTGCCAGGCACGACCACCGAGTTTCCGAACTGGCGCCTCGCCCTGCCGCAACCTCTGGAGGCGATCGAGATCGGCGAGGACCCGCTGCGAATCTCGCGTGTCTTGCGAGAGGGCAGGTCACGCAAGCGGCCCTAGTACGATGAAAGCGTGATCGCGGCCCGGTCCCGACTCAAAGGCACCGAGCTTGACTACTACCCACTGACCGCTCTCTCGAAGTCCGGCCTCCCCGACCCATCCGGGCTCCCCATGACCGTGAAAGTCCTGCTCGAAGGGCTGCTCCGCCTCAGCGAGGCCGGCACCACCGACGAGGCGAACGTCAAGAGCCTGGCCGGTTGGCCCAAGCCGCCGCCTAAGGATTCCGAGCTGCCCTTTCTCCCGGCACGCGTATTGATGCAGGACTTCACGGGCGTGCCCGCCGTCGTCGACCTCGCCGCCATGCGCTCGGCGATGCAGCGCGCGGGCAAGGATGCCGGCAAGGTCGACCCTCTGGTCCCCGTCGATCTCGTCATCGACCACTCGGTCCAGGTCGACTCCTTTGGCCTGCGCGACTCGTACACCCGCAACATCGAGCGCGAGATCGAGCGCAACCACGAGCGCTATGCCCTCTTGCGCTGGGCGCAGCAGGCTTTCAACAACTTCTCACTGGTGCCGCCAGGCATGGGCATCTGCCACCAGGTCAACCTCGAGTACATCGCCAAGGTGGTGCAGGTTCGCGACCTCAAGGGACACAAGGTCGCGATCCCCGACACCCTCATGGGCACCGATTCGCACACGACGATGGTCAACGGCCTCGGCGTGCTGGGCTGGGGCGTGGGCGGCATCGAGGCTGAGGCCGCGATGCTCGGCCAGCCGGCCTACCTGCCGACTCCCATAGTGGTCGGCGTCCGCTTCAGCGGCGCGCTGCCCGCCGGCTCGACCGCCACCGACCTCGTGCTCACCCTCACCGAAATGCTGCGCAAGCACGGGGTGGTCGAGAAGTTCGTCGAGTTCTGCGGCGACGGCCTGTCCAGCCTGTCCGTGCCCGACCGCGCCACGCTCAGCAACATGTGCCCCGAGTACGGCGCCACTTCGGCTCTTTTTCCCGTCGATGCGCAGACGCTCCGCTACCTGGACGTCACCGGCCGCAGCCGCGAGCAGATCGAGCTGGTCGAGAGATACACCAAGGAGCAGGGACTGTTCCGCACCGACGGCGACAAGACGCCGAAGTTCAGCGAGCTCCTCGAGCTCGACCTGAGCAAGGTCGAACCAAGTCTGGCCGGCCCCAAACGGCCGCAGGACCGCGCCCCGCTGCCCAAGGTGTGGGAGAGCTTCACCAACGCGTTCGGCAACGGGCCCAAGCCCAGCGCCAACGCGCTGGGGCGCCTGGCCGACGAAGGCGGCCCGGTTAATGGACGCGCCGCAGTCGCGGTGGCCGCCAAACCCGCGGCCAAGCTCGAGAACGGATGCGTCGTCATCGCGGCCATCACCAGCTGCACCAACACCTCCAACCCATCCGTGATGGTGGCCGCGGGCCTGCTCGCGAAGAAAGCCGTGGAGCTCGGACTGGAGGTTCGCCCTTATGTGAAGACGAGCCTCGCGCCAGGGTCGCGTGTCGTCACGGATTACCTGGAGACCGCGGGCCTGATGAAGCCGCTCGAGAAGCTCGGCTTCTTCCTGGTCGGCTACGGGTGCACGACGTGCATCGGCAACTCCGGCCCGCTCGCGAGCCCTGAGGTCGAGGCGACGGTGACGGCGGAGGACCTGAGCGTGGTCGCGG